>Ga0206836_10244_pt1 | contig 12138 bp, 11 predicted proteins | sample Alteio_BWOrgCont_28_FD_152871 | JGI IMG/M metagenome (GOLD analysis project Ga0206836, IMG submission 152871) | Enriched cells from forest soil in Barre Woods Harvard Forest LTER site, Petersham, Massachusetts, United States -... | ecosystem: Environmental > Terrestrial > Soil > Temperate forest >...
TGCTGTTCGAGGTGACTTCGGGCTCATTGATCAGCCATTGGGCTTCCGCGATCAGCTTCACATCCGAATTCATCTTCCAGGTAATCGAAGGAAGGGTGATTTCGAAGATCGGCGTGCTGGCTAAACCTTCACCGAAGGTATAGGAAGTAGCGTGACCCGCGACCGTGACGGAATAGGAATAAGGCGCGCTGACCATATTGCAATCCGGGATGACCATCGCTAAACGGGTGGCCAAAACCCAGGGATTGTCGCCGATGGACGCGATGAGTTCCGCGCCGCCGATGTTCAAGGAATCGCTGTTCATGGCTTTGTAAGAAGCGCCGTTACCCGAAATAGTGGTGGTAACACCCGACGAAACCGAGAAGGCGTTGCCCGGCATCAGCTCGTTCACCACTCCGCCGTTCGGCAAGGTGGAGGTGTATTGGGCGATGATGCCTTCACCCTGTAAGGTGAATACGGTATCGCCGACAGGCGCGCGCCAGACGAAGTCTAAGCTCGCGTCCCAATATTGGTCGTTGACCGGGTTAATCCCGTTGGCCCCAATGAACTGGTTGAACAAAGAGGATACCATGGCGTTGCCGAAAGGACCGTTCGCCGAGAAAGTCGTCAAGTAGCTCGACTCCAGGGCCAAATCATCCGAGTGGCCGGCGTTGCTGTCATTGATGAACTGGCCGTTCAAGTTCACCGAGAACTGGCTGTTGGTCACCTTGTCAAAATCGGTTTGTTTCGGATGGAAGGGGTCATCCTTGATGCCGTCGTTAAACCCTATCCGAAGGAAAAGCTCCGGCGGGAAGTTGAACAATTCCGGCAAATAACGCTGCGGCAAATCCGGGCAGGCGCTTTCCACACCGCCGGCGAAATCCAACTGGCCCATATTGCCCCAGAGGGACAAACCGTTATCGTATCCCTGATTGAAGAACAGGTTCATCAGGTCCGAATGGCCGGTGAAAAGCAGGTTGCCTTCGTAGTCCGCGCTTTCCAGGTTGGTCGGGATCTTGAATTGGCCGACTTTGATATAAGCCATGTCGGGGATCAAGGGAATATCCACGTTATATTCCAATAATCCAATGTTGTTATTACTGCTGTTCACATCTTCCCCGCCCAGGGCTTCCTCAAAGTGAAACTTGTAACCTTTGAAATCGCCGCTCAACAGGATACGGCTTTCTACGTTAAACAAATAAACTCTGGCCAGGTCGCGGGTTGGGTCGTCCTGCACATAATCCATCTCCCCCAACTCTTGAAACCTTCCGCCAAGATTCAGGTCCAGATCGTCATTTTTGAAGATCTCGGCCGCATGGCCGCGGGTGGTAAAACCCGCCAACAACAAAACCGCTAGCATCCACTTCTGAAATGTCTTCATAACATTACTCCTTTTTTAAAATGAACTGCTTCACTACGCTTCGGCCTTACTTCGCCGCGAAGATCACGTCGTAATAAACTGAAATCTCATCGGTACAGGTGATGGAAGTAACCACCAATGAGATGGAAGGCGGCGTAATCTTGAAATCAGTCATCTTGAGCTTTTGAACACCCTTGAGATGAATTTGGTTATCCTTCACGGTGACATCCGCCGTCAGAACCACCGGAGCCGCTTCGCCCGCGATGGTTAAATTGCCGGTGGCAGTCATGGTGTAAGTGTCCGCGGCAGTACCTGCCGTGAGCTTTTCCTTGGTTAAATCAAAACGAATTTCAGGGTCTTCTTTGGCTTTCAACGCTTTGGCGGCGTTGTCATCCAGCCCACCCTCGTGCGACTTAAAAGTCGACAAGGGTATAACTAGACTCATCGACCCGATCTTACCCGCTTTGAGGGCGGCGGCTAAATCCGTCGAAGATCCTTTGACTACTGCTGACCCCTTCAGGGAGTGAGCGTTAATTTGATACTCGTGTAAAGTCGAACCGCCGACCATGTACACGGCGCTGCCCGATTGAAGCGTTAATAGCGTTCCGCTCTTAGCCGATAATCCTTCCACCGGTCCCACCAGCGTGGCCGCCGCCTGGTACCAATGGGTCTGGTTTTTCTGTAACTGATTGCCGCTATCCGCCCAGGCCATGGTGGCGAGCACCAAAACCGCCGTCATCGAAATCCAAAATTGCATAAAGCGTTTCATAACTTTTTCCTCCGTTTAATTGAGCTGCTAAACCTACTAGAGCAACCGTTGTGCCAATCCTTTTTGCCGTAAACCTTCATGTTTTCGGCCTCTGCCACGCGCTGTGCCGGTAATTATGGCGGGGACGCCATAGCGCCCCCGCCAGATCTCGAAAACGCGTCACTCTCGATCAAGAACAGATTCATCCTAGAAGGGCCGACCTAATCCGCTTATGACCGGGGTCATGTTTCATGACTTAAGCCTTGTGTGACGCAGGTCATAGGGGCTTTCTCCCGTCGGGGTTATCGTTGAATCAGGCAGTCAGCACTAGTAAAAGGAGAGCACCATGACAGTCATGACAAAAGAAGAAACGAAAACCGCCACCATGAAGGCGTTGGTCTATCACGGAGCGGGTAAAAAGGCCTGGGAAGACAAACCGAAGGCTTCGATTCAAAAATCAACGGACGCGGTCGTGCGAATCACGACTTCAACGATTTGCGGAACCGATCTTCATATTATGAAGGGCGACCTGCCTGCGATGACCGATGGCCGTATTCTGGGCCACGAGGGTATTGGCATTGTGGAAGAAGTGGGGACGGGTGTTACCGGTTTCAAAAAAGGCGACAAGGTTCTGATTTCCTGCGTGACCTCCTGCGGCAAATGCGACAACTGCAAGAAGGCCATGTATTCCCATTGCCGCGACGGCGGATGGATTCTGGGCTATCTCATCGACGGCACCCAGGCCGAGTATGTCCGCATTCCCCATGCGGATAACAGCCTTTATCACATACCTGTTGAGGCGAACGAGGACGCCCTGGTCATGCTTTCGGATATTTTCCCCACGGGTTTTGAATGCGGCGTTTTGAACGGTCAGATCAAACCGGGAGACACGGTCGCCATTGTGGGATCGGGACCCATCGGCTTATCCGCCCTTTTGACCGCGCAATTCTATTCGCCCGCCGAGATCATTATGATCGACATGGACGAAAACCGGCTCCAGGTGGCCAAATCATTTGGAGCCACTAAAACCGTGAACAGCACCGATGGCAAAGCGGTGGAGAAGGTTCTGGCCCTGACCCCCAAAGGCGAGGGCGTGGATGTGGCGATAGAAGCGGTGGGAGTTCAATCCTCATTTCTCACCTGCGAGGATATCGTCGCCCCGGGCGGACGCATCGCCAACATCGGCGTCCATGGCAAATCCGTTGAGCTGCACATGGAAAAACTTTGGGACCGCAACATCGCCATCACCACCCGCTTGGTGGACACAGTGACGATTCCCATGCTGTTAAAGGTCGTTCAATCCGGAAAGTTGGACGCCAAAAAATTAAGCACCCATAGCTTCAAACTTTCGGATGTCATCAAAGCCTATGACACCTTTGGCAACGCCGCGAAAGAAAAAGCGCTGAAGGTGCTTTTGAAGGGTTAATCCACAAAACTTAATCTTCCGGAAAAAGGCCGGGTCTCCGTGAGACCTGGCCTTTTTTATGGCCCGCTTTTCGGACAAAAAACGATATCCAGGTAAACAAACCGTAAAACTTTTCTACTATCGCGCCTTTTATGACCCTGGCCATAGATACTTTCTCTTATTGGGCCTATCGTAAAACCAGAGAGAAAAGCCGGAAAAGGAGTGAGCCATGGAAAATCAAAAATCCGATAACCTGATCGAGAGCCCGTTAGAAGAGGCGATTAATTCCGCGATTAAGGAAAAGGGCGAGCATCTTCGCGCGATTGTCCGCAATGAGGACGTTCATCTGACAGGCGAAGTCGCCCGCCGGGAAACCAAAAGAGAAATCGCCGCTTTGGTGGAAAAATTCCCGGGAGTTCAGATGATCACCAATCACATCCGCCTCAAACTGCCCGAGGAAAGAAGACGTGTCGAGCATTTTTAAGATGAGAAAATAAGCCCCATTCCCCATGGAAAACTTGACCCTGGGGAATGCCCTCTTTACACTTGAATCATGATTTTAAACATTCCCGAACTACTCAAGCCCTCCCAGATCACGCAAGCCCGCGAGCTTTTGGAAAAGGCCGAGTGGATCGACGGTAAATTGAGTGCCGGAGCCCAGGCCGCCCAGGTAAAAAACAATCAAGAAATAGCCAAAAACCATTCGGCCGCCCAACAAATCAGTCAAATGATCACTGCCGCGCTGGCCGCCAACAAATTATTCGCCATGGCCGCTTTGCCATCGAAAATTTCCCCGCCTTCTTTTAACCGTTATGAAAGTCGGCAAACCTATGGGCCCCATATCGATAACGCCATCCGGCCTCTACCAGGTGGCGGTTTGATTCGGGGCGATATTTCGGCGACTTTGTTTTTATCGAATCCGGAGGACTATGACGGCGGCGAGCTGACCGTGGAAGATACGTTTGGAACGCATCAAATCAAACTGCCCTCGGGCCACATGGTGATTTATCCCGCCAGCAGTCTGCACCAGGTGAAGCCCGTGACCCGGGGAGTAAGACTGGCTTCTTTTTTCTGGATTCAAAGCCTTATTCGAAACGATGGACAAAGAACCCTGCTTTTTGACTTGGAATTAGCCACACAGGGTATCCGGCAAAAGGACCCGCAGCATCCCTCTATCATGTCGTTGGTAGGCGTTTACAACAATCTGCTCCGCCAATGGTCGGAGATTTAAATTTTTAAAAATTATTCCGGTTCGCCGAACTTGGACCGAACCAAACCGCGAATAGCGTGAATGGCCTCATCCGCGTCTTTTCCCTCGGCCTCAATTTCCAATTCCGCGCCTTTAGGAAGGGCCAAAGCTAAAATACCCAGCAGACTTTTAGCGCTGGCCGTTCTTCCCCGGTTCTTAACCGCGATTTGGCAGTCATAGATATTCGCGACCCGCACTAACCGGGCCACCGCCCGAAGATGTAATCCATATTTATTTTCAATTAAAACCGTGTCTGTCATGGGAACCTCCTGGGAAATAGCTTCCCTGTTTGGACGATCATTCCACGAAGTTGTCCTAATCAAAGTTAAATTATTAGAAATTAAATTCGACACCTTTTGAAAATCAGGACGTCCAATTTCTTGAAGTGTTTTCGCTTCTCGATTTGATAGGAAAGGAGATTTTATGAAAAAACAGATCGCTTTGGTGGCCGTCATGGTTATTGCCGCGGCTGGAGCCGGTTTAGCCATCGCTCAAGGTACCATCACGGGAGGAACCGCCATCTCCACCCCCGGCGCTACCGCCACGCCGGGTGCCCATCACCACCATCACCATAAGAAAGCGGAACCTACACCTACGGTTGTACCCATAAATTAAACCTCCGCACAGCCTTGCCAGGGGTGAGCCACACCCCTGGCTCCCTCCTTCATTTAAAGTCTTTTTATTTCCGTGCCAAAGCTTTTTCAATATCCGCGTCGAGAGACTCGGGCTTAATTGGTGAGGCATAGCGTTGAATCGGATGGCCCTGACGATCGACCAGAAACTTGGTGAAGTTCCAGCCGATATCACCGCCGGGCAAAACGGTTTCCAAATAAAAATAAAGTGGATCTTTATTCGCGCCGTTCACTTCGATCTTATGAAACAAAGGAAACGTCACGCCATAGGTCGCGCTGCAAAAAGTTTGAATGGTTTTCGCGTCTCCCGGTTCTTGGCTGGCAAATTGATTGCACGGAAAACCTAAAATCACAAAACCCTGGTCTTTATACTTTTCATATAAAGCCTCTAACCCTTTGTACTGCGGCGTAAACCCACACTTGCTGGCCACATTCACAATGAGCACCACTTTTCCCTTGTAGTGGGAAAGTTTGGCCGGTTTGCCGTCCAGTGTCTGAGTTTTAAAATCATAAATGGTGGAAGTATCGGCTAAAACAAACCCGGCGGTAAAAAAAACTAACGCCATACTCCAAAGAACTAATTTTTTCATTTTAAAAATCCTTTCCCGGCTGAAATGAGCCACTATGGAATCACACCTATCCTTTGAAAAACAATCCTTACCCCAAATAAAGCCCGCGGGCTGGAGGAGCTTATTCCTCTTCTTTTAACCGGTAGCCGATGCCCGGTTCCGTGATGAGATAGCGGGGCCGGGTGGGGTTCGACTCGATTTTTTCCCGGAGCTGGTGAATATAAGTGCGCAGATACTGGCTTTGTTCTTCCGTCGCCGCGGGCCCCCAAACACCTTGAAGGATTTGCTTTTGGGTGACCACCTTCCCCGAAAAACGGACTAAAAGCGCCAAAACATCGTATTCGTTCGGAGTCAGATGGATTTCTTTATCCTTCACGTAAACCAACCGCGATTCCAGGTCCACTTTCAAATCACCCGTCTTAAAAACCGTTTCCTTGCCGCCCTGTTTTAATTTGCGGGAATGTCTCAAAGCCACCCGGATACGGGCCATCAGTTCCCCGATACTGAAGGGCTTGGTCAAATAATCGTCCGCGCCCGCGTCCAGCCCCAAAATTTTATCCTGTTCCTTGCCCCGGGCGGTAAGCACGATAATCGGCGCGGTGGTCCATTCCCGCAGGCGCCTGATGACCTCAATGCCGTCCATATCCGGCAGGCCCAGATCCAGCAAAACTAAATCCGGATTCTGGGAGGAGGCCAGGGATAAACCCTCCTCACCCGTGACGGCTTCCACGACTTTGAATTTCTCGCTGATCAAGGAAGGTTTTAAAAAACGGCGGATGGGAGATTCATCCTCGATCATCAAGATAGTGTCTTTATTTTCCGCCATGGTTTCCTTCAGTTCAGCGGAAGGCTAAATTCGAAAATTGCCCCGCCGCCCGGCCGGTTTTGGGCCCGGATGGTTCCCCCGTGAATCTGCACAAAACCTTTGCAAATGGAAAGGCCCAATCCCGCGCCGGACGCCCGGCCCGCCTGCTGTCCCCGGTTAAACTTGTCAAAAATCCGGTCCAGATCCTCTTCGGGGATGCCCGGCCCCCGATCCGCCACTTGAATCACCAGATAGGAAGACTCCACCGAGGCGGAGATATCCACCGGCGTTCCCGCGGGTGTGTATTTCAAAACATTGTCCAACAGGTTCACCAAAACCTGCTCGATCAACAGTCCATCCATGGAAACCATCGGCAGATGCGCGGGAATGTTTGTGGTTATTTTGCGGCCCTCTAATTTTTTATCCAGCCGCGCGATGGCCGAGCCGATGATTTCCCCGGGATAAGTCATTTGTTTTTCAAGATGGATGGCGCCCGATTCCAGCTTGGTCATTTCCAGCAAATTATTCACCAGCCGCTCCAGGCGGTTCGCCTCGTCATGGATATTTTCCAAAAGATCCTTACGGGTGGCCTGGTCCAGTTTGTCCCCATTTTCTATCAAACTGCTGATAGAGCCCGTAATGGCGGCCAGGGGAGTGCGCAGGTCGTGTGAAACGGAACTTAAGAGAGAACTGCGAAGACGCTCGGTCTCCATCTGCATTTGGGTTTGCTGCTGCTTCTGAAGCAGTTTATCCGCAGCGACCGCCAGGGCGGTTTGATGGGCAAAAGCTTCCAACAGATGCATCTGCTCGGGGATAAAAAGCCGGTCCGCCTGGTGCGGCATGATACCCAACGCGCCCACCGGCTCCCCCGAAGCCATGAGGGGCAGATAAAGAGCGTCCGTTCCCGGCAGGGTGTCCGTACCTTTGCCCGCCATCTGGCCCAAATCGAACGCCCAGTGCGCCACTCCCATTTCTTTGGGACCCAGATGAAAATCCTCCGCCTGGCCGCATTGAACTTGCAGCCGGCCGTGTTCATCCGGTAAAAAAGCCACCACCGAGCACTCAAAAACCTCTGAGATATGCTTCACCGCGATGTTTAAAAGCTCCGCCGTTCCCCAGGTGCTGGCCAATTCACGGGAGAGGGCGTAGAGAGCGGCCGTACGGCGCTCCCGCAAACGGGAAATCTTCGCCTGCTGCCGGACCCGAACCGTTAAATTGCTGATAGCTAACCCCACCAGAAGCATCACGAAAAAGACAAATAAATACTGGGTATCCGAAACCGCGAAGGAAAACCGGGGAGGCACAAAGAAAAAATCCAGAGCAACCACGCTTAAAAAAGAGGCGAATGTCGAGGGACCCAGGCCCTGTCGAGAAGAAACCACCAGAATACCAAAAAGATAAACCATGATCAGGTTGGAAAGATCCACAAAAGGAAACAACAGCCAGGCAACCCCCGTGCTGCCCGCTACCGCCAAAAGAGCGTAAGTGTAATCCTTCCAATCCAACGGCGTCTTCGCGGACCGAACCGGATGCCTCTGGGTGACTTCTTTTTCCGCCTCGCCCTTGGTGGCGTAAACATCAATCTCGCCGCTTTGACGCAGCAGTTGGTCCACCGGCGACCGGCCAAAAAGATTTCTCAGGTAAGAGCCCTCGGGTTTTCCCACGAAAATCTTGGAGATGTTTCTTTCCCGGGCGTAGGCCATGATTTCCTCGGCGAAGTTATGGCCGCTCAAGGTGGCCGTTTCCGCGCCCAACTCCTCGGCGAGACGCAGATGTTTTAAAACCCTTTCCCGCACCGCCCGAGGCAACCCGGCCCGGTCCTCCGGCTCCACATAAACCGCGATCCAATCCGCGCGCAGGGCCTTGGCCATGCGGTGGGCGGAACGGATGAGGTTGGCTGAAGTGGGACTGGGGCTGACGCAGACCAGAATGCGGTCCGTGGTGGGCCAGGTTTGGGTGATGGCCTGGTCGCGCCGGTAATCCTGAACCTGTTCGTTAACCCGGTCAGCGGTCATGCGCAGGGAAATCTCGCGCAGGGCGATTAAATTGCCTTTTTTAAAGAAGGAGTGAATAGCGCGCTGGGCCGCCTCGGGCATATAGACCTTGCCCTCTTCCAGCCGTTTGAGAAGATCGTCGGGCGGAAGGTCCACCAGTTCCACTTCGTCCGCCTCTTCGAGGACCTTATTGGGAAGCCGCTCGCGTACCACCACGCCGGTGATCTGGGCGACCACATCGTTGATGCTTTCGAGATGCTGAACATTGAGTGTGCTGTAAATGTTAATGCCGCTGTCTAATAGTTCCTGAACGTCCTGCCAGCGCTTCGTGTGCCGGGCCCCCTCGGCGTTGGTATGAGCCAGTTCATCCACAATCAAAAGGCCGGGGCGGCGCTTCAGGGCCCCATCCAGGTCAAATTCTTTGAGGCGGGCCCCATGATGTTCCAATTCCAGCCGGGGTAATATTTCTAAACCTTCCAGCAGGGCTGCCGTTTCCAGCCGGCCGTGGGTTTCCACCAATCCCACCGCCACATCCAGGCCTTCTTTCTTTTTGGCGCGGGCCGCTTCCAGCATGGCGTAGGTTTTTCCCACGCCGGGCGAAAAGCCGAAAAAAATCTTCAGCTTACCCCGTTTTTGCTCCCTTTCCTCCGCTTGGACGCGGCTTAAAAGGGCATCGGGATCCGGACGTTTGTCGATCATGGGTGAGAACCTAAATAGTACATAGAGTTATTATATAGAAAGGGTTTTAAAAAAAGTCCTAACCAGACCCTGATTCCGGTTAGGACAAAAGAAGTTTTGATAAATAAACCAATTTTTGAAACCTAAATTTCCAACTCGCAAGCCAGGTTAACGCGGTCCTCGGAGGTCACCAGGTTCGGCACATAACCGCCGTTGGCTCCCACATTAACCCCATTGGGCGAGGTGACTCCACCAGGCCCGCTGAAGTAAGGCACCGAGGAACCACGGTGGTTGAATTCAACCTGCCACATTAAATACTGACTCGGCATGATGCTCCAGGTCACCGTCCAATCCCAACCCGTGAAAGGGTCTCCTGGGTTCTCGGTAAAATAAGGGCTGGCGTAATTGATCGCGTTAGCCCCGCCGGTCTGACCATTTGGAAGATCGGGTAAAAGAACCAGATAGCGTCCCGTGTTGGTCATCCATCCGCCGCCGAGGGTTAAAGCCTGGTGGTCGTTGTCGAACCAGAAGCGGTTATAAGCCATGAAACCGAAGAAGTTTTCCTGGGCGGGCGTGATTTGGGTGACCGCGTTTCCATTCGTGTCAACCATACCCAACCCGGCTGGAACCGCGCCCCACATCTGTCCGTAATCAATCGTAAAGGAGAAGGCCACCTTGTCGATAGGAGCCTTGGGATTATCCAAATATTTAACTAAGAGGCTGTTATCAGAATGGATGCGGTTTAATCCGGGCGCGCCCAGATTATCCGTTCCCCAATAACCGTTAAACACCGTGGAAATATCCCCCGTCGGGGCCCACTTGATCTGGTATCCCAAACCGGGCTGTTGATTGAATTCTCCATAGGACTGCCATCCATTAATAATCCAGGGTTCGATTTTTAAGTTCTGTTCCGGGAACCATTGAATTCTCACCCCGTTAAAAAACCAGGGAGTGTTGGAAGAAACATAAGAGGGCTGATAGGTCCAATTCTCCGGGCTGTAATAGCTGAATAAGCCGATGTAAGACATGAAAATACCCGCCTCGACATTCAAGCCATAATCCACGTCAAAATGGTACCCGCCCCAGGCCTCGGACAAATACCGGTAAGCGTCGGCCAAGTCGGTGGTGCCCACACCGGGGCTGGCGTCGTTGCGGACTGTTTGGGTTGCGTCCGTGCCAAATTGGGTCAAAATTCGTCCGATGACGTTATCCACGTGCAAATCACCGCCCAAGCCCACATCCTGAACTTCCACCTCGTTGACTAAGCTACCCTCGGTAGTGCCGACCAACACGTGGTCGATGGGATGGGCGAAGTCATAGATGTAATGCACATCCATGGTAATTTCCGGCGTGAAATACTTGCTGTCCAAGGGATTGTCCTTCACCCGTGCATTGCCGTTCATCCAGGTAAAGTCCGCGAAAGAAAAGGGATCGGGCTTCGCGGGAGTCACCGTTTCCACCGGAGTCGCCGCAGCCGCCGCGTCCGCCCAGACCTTTTCTCCGAATATCAACAGTAAACCCATCACTAAAAGTGGCGAAAGCCCTTTTACCATAAAAGAGTTTTTCCGTTTCATAACCCGCTTCCTTCTCCCGGACTACCGGGATTTAAATTCAACCCACCCCAAATCAACTTTGCGGTCGGGACTTACTTCAACTCATTCAAAGCCAAATTCAGTTTCAAAACATTCACCCCGGGATCTCCCACAAAACCCAGGAAATTGCCTTCAATGCATTTCTCCATTAAAGCCTGCACAATCTTCACATCCAGCTTTCGAACGCGAGACACCCGCTCCAGCTGATATTCCGCCGCCGCGATACTGATATGGGGGTCCAACCCGCTTCCCGAAGCTGTCACCAAATCTATAGGAATGGGCGCGGTATTGCCCGGGTCCGCTTTACGCAAAGCGTCTATCCGGCCCTGGACTGTCTTGATAAAATCAGGGTTGGTCGGGCCTGAATTGGAGCCGCCGGAGTTGGCCGCGTTATAAGCGTAAGGCGAAGTTGCTGAAGGCCGGCTCCAGAAATATTTCGGATCGTCAAAGGGTTGACCGATCAATTCGGACCCGACTTTTTTGCCATTCACCTCAATCAAGCTGCCTTCGGTCTGTTTGGGAAAAAATACTTTTCCCAAGACGGTCATGGCGCCGGGGTAAATCAAACCGACTAAAACCGTGAAGACAATCACGAAAATCAGCGACAGCCTGGTTTGATCCACAATTTCTTTAAACATGTCTCTCTCCTTAAACCAATTTCAAAGCGGTTAAAATCATGTCGATCAATTTGATGCCCACAAAAGGCACCACCACGCCGCCCAATCCATAAATCAAAAAATTATTTCGGAGCAGGGCCGAAGCGGAAGCCGGTCGATATTGAACACCTTTCAAAGCCAAAGGCACCAAAAACACGATGATCAGAGCGTTAAAAATAACCGCCGAAAGTATGGCGCTTTGAGGCGTAGACAAGCCCATGATGTTCAGCGCGTTCAACTCCGGATAGGTCACCGCGAAAGCCGCTGGAATAATGGCGAAATACTTCGCCACGTCATTGGCAATACTAAAGGTAGTGAGGGAGCCTCTCGTCATCAGAAGCTGCTTGCCAATTTTCACGATCTCAATGAGCTTGGTGGGGTTGGAATCCAAATCCACCATATTGCCCGCTTCTTTAGCGGCCTGGGTTCCGGTGTTCATGGCCACCGCCACATCGGCCTGGGCCAAAGCGG
>Ga0206836_10246_pt1 | contig 12066 bp, 8 predicted proteins | sample Alteio_BWOrgCont_28_FD_152871 | JGI IMG/M metagenome (GOLD analysis project Ga0206836, IMG submission 152871) | Enriched cells from forest soil in Barre Woods Harvard Forest LTER site, Petersham, Massachusetts, United States -... | ecosystem: Environmental > Terrestrial > Soil > Temperate forest >...
CATTCGCTGCGCTCAGGGTGACAAGGGGGACGGCGGCGGCGCTCGGGTCAGCGGACGCCAACAAGGGGCGAAGGGTCGCCGGCGGGCGGCGGCGGTCGAGGTCGGAGGGAACCGACGGCGAACAGAGGCGGTCGAGGTCGGCGCGGCGCGGGAATGCGACGACGGGCGGGTGGGCGACGACGGCGGTCGAGGTCGGAGGGCACCGACGAAGGTGGCGATCGGGGGATGGCGGCGGTCGAGGCGCAGGCTCGGAAGCGAGGATCTAGTGGTGGCCCCAGTGGGCGGCGCAACTCAGGATATCGAAGAGCTGCCCGCCGGCGATGGCCTTGAACCGAGGCCAGAAGGATTGGTCGATGGCGCGGGCCTGGGCGGGCTCGTCGGGCCGACGCCAGCGGTTGAAAGCGCCGGGACCGCCGTTGTAGGCGGCATAGGTGGAGCGGGCGATATCGGTGACGGCGGCGCCGCCGGCGGCGGAGGGGCGGGCGTCAGCGGTGGACATCAGGCGGAGCAGGATTTCGGCGCCGGCCCCGACGTTGTAAACGACGTCCCATTCGAGGCGCGGGATACTGTAGAAGCCGCGCCAGACGTGGCGGTTGACCTGCATCATGCCGACGTCGTCGGTGGTGGACTCAAGGAAGCGGACGCGGCCGTTGACGCGGATGAACTGACGCCAGCAGCTTTCCTGCCAGGCGGTGCTTTTGACGAGGTTGAGATAGGTGCGCCGGTACTGCCATTGGAGGCTCTGGTAGTCGCTTTCGCGCTGGGTAACGAGGGTGAGGAGGCGCAAGACGGAGCGGCCGTAAACGGCGGCATTAGTTGGATCGACGACGACCAGTTTGAGGGAAGTTCCGAGACTGAAGATCTGGCTGGCGAGGGGGTCGGGTGCGGATTCGGCGGCCTCGGCGTCGGCCGCCGAGAACAATCGGAACCACGAGCGCGGAGAGCGGGACCCGTTCGCTGCGCTCAGGGTGACAAATGGGGACTGGCGACGCAGGTCGGTCGCCGGGTCGGACGCGGCGGCCGCGAGCGCAAGCGTCGACGGCATCGGGGCGCGGCTGGGCGCGGGAGCGGTCGTCGCCGATGCGAGGGCGATTGGCGAGGTGATCGCGGCGCAGGCGAGCGGCGACGCAGCGGCGGCGGCGGCGCGCGTTGACGCGGAGCTGTCGGCGAGGAGCGTCAGGCTGCTGGCTGGCATAGGTGCGCGATCATCAGTTGAAGACGCTGGCGGAGAGCTATCGGCGACGAGCGTTCGGTCGGGCGTTGGTGAGAGTGTGAGAGCGGTTGAAGGAGTCAGCGCGGAGGTAGTTGACGGAGGCGCGGGACTAACTGCGGGTATCGGCGCGGAGTAAGCGGTCGGCTCGGCTGGCGGGCTCGCAGGCATAGGTGCGGCGTTGTTAGTTGCGACAACTATGGAGCCGGTTGGCAGAGGTGCGGGACTGGTCGCCCGGACAAGTGCAAGGTTAGTTGGCGCTGTGGGTACTCGGCTGACTGACGTGGGTACCGGCGCGGGTATTGGACCACCAGCCGGGATAGGTGTGGAGCTAGTCGATGAAGGTGCGGCGCTAACTGCGGGTGTAAGTGCGGAGTAAGCGGTCGGCTCGGCTAGCGGACTAGCAGACTCAGAAGTGAATTTGTTAGTAGGCGCAACTATGGAAACAGTCGGCATGGGTGCGGAGATATTAGGAGTAGGCGCAACTACGGAGCTACCAGACACAGGCGTCGGGTTAGCCGGGAGCATAGATGTGGGATCGGTTGCAGGCGTATGCGCAGGGCTAGCCGGCGATGTAGGTGAAGAACTGGGCGGTGCGGGTGTGGGGGCAGTCGCCTTAGGTGTGAAGTTGGACGACGGCGGTGTATGTGCGGAGTTGAGTGACGGCGGCGGACCTATAGGACTAGTGGGTATTGGTGTGGAGTAAGTCGTCTCAGGTGTCGGGCTAGTTAAAGGTGTACGCGCGGGGCCAGGCGGCAGTATAGCTGAAGAGCTGGGCGACGCGGCCATAGGACTAGCAGCGGAGGTGGGCGGTGCGGGTGCGGGGGCAGTCGCCTTAGGTGTGAAGTTGGACGACGGCGGTGTATGTGCGGAGTTGGGTGACGGCGGCGGACCTAGAGGACTAGTGGGTATTGGTGTGGAGTAAGTCGTCGCAGCTGTCGGGCTAGTTAGAGGTGTAAGCGCGGGACCAGGCGGCAGTATAGCTGAAGAGCTGGGCGACGCGGCCATAGGACTGGCAGTGGAGTTGAGCGGCGCACCTATAGAGCGAGTCGGCGAAGGTATGGGGTTACTCGTCGGCATAGGTGAAGAGGTGGGCGGTGCGGGTGAAGAGCTGGGCGGCGCAGGTGCGGAGTGAGTGGTCTCAGGTGTCGGATTAGTTGCCGGTGTAATCGCGGGGCTAGGCGGCAGTATCGGTGAAGAGGTGGGCGGCGCGGGGGAACTCGCAGCGTTTTCGGGCACGGACTCTTCGAGCGGGCCGGGGGATTCCAGCGGGCCGGTAAAGCCAAACAACTGCTGCAACTGCGGATCCTGATCGTAGCTGAAGGCGAGCGGATCGGCGGTCGATTGCGGCGCCATCAGGCGGGCGAGTCGCCGGAGGTCGTCGGAAGAGATGTGCATCCCGAGGGCGGGCGCGGCCTGATCGGCGGCAAAGAGCGCGTCGCCGGCGGTGATGAATGAGAGGAATTCGAGGGCGCGGCTCCCGAGCATCCCACGGCGCGCGGCGGCTTGAATGATAGTGCGCAGCCGGGTCCATTCGTCGATAAAAATGAGGCGGATGGGATCGGGACCGGTGTTGGCCTGCGGCTGGGACAAGGCGGCGACGAGGCGATAGCGGCTATCGAGCAGGAGGTCGAAGAGCTGATCGCGAAACTGCTGGTCGGCGACCGCGCCGGCGAGCTGCTTGACCGCGAAGACGATGAACGCGTCCCAGTGGTCGAGGGTCGCCTGCAATGCGGCGAGCTCGGCGGGAGTAAGCGGGGCGGCGGATGCGGGCGACGGCGAAGCGGCGCTGGCAGGAACGTCCAACTGGAGCGAGAGCTCGAGACCGTTGTCGTCGGGAACGACGGCGGGCAACGGGCGCATCGTAGCGAGCGCGGCCTTGACGCGCGGGACACTGTCGGGGTCGGCCGCAGCCTCCATCAGATCGCCAAGCTGGCGCAGCGGCTCGCCGAGGTCGTAGGAGAAGTCCTCGAGGCGCGGAGTGAGATGGCTCTTGATGAGATCGAAACCGTGAAGCAGGACGGTTTTCTGGTGGGCGGGGTTGTAGAGGTTGAGGTTGACGACGTGGAACTTGATGGCGAGGTCGAGGCCGACGTAGGGCGCGGTATCGACCTCGATGATGCCGGACCAAGTGATCGGCGTGACGCATTTGCCGTCGATGGCGAGGCCGAGGCTCAGATCGGAATCCATCGCGAGGACGAGGGTGCGATCCTTTTGTGAGAAGCGCGGATTGGTCGCGTGAAGATATTGGCATTGGTCGGCCCCGGTCCATAACACCGCGGTGTCATTGAGACCATTCCCCTGCGGGCCGTTGAAGACCTGGTGCTTGAGGGCCTCCTGCAGAGTGACGTAGTCGAGGTTGAGCGGGATGGTAACTTCGACGGCGGCGGCGATGCGGGCGGTCGCAAGAATCGCGAGCAGGCAAAGCGCGAGAAACGCAAGTGCGCGAGGGCACAGCGGAGAAGGTCGCGTGTGATGCAATTGGTTCGTCACGATTGTGGCAATGCGATCGGCAGTGAGATGGCGGCAGATACTTCCGAGAATTCAGTTGGAACGTGCAATGATTCGCGCGTGACCTGGCGAGTTTCCTTAATCATTGCGTTGATTATCATGCTCGGGATCGCGGGCGTGCAGAGCGGTGGTAGTTGTGCGGAATCAAAGTGGCCACTCCTGCAACAGTTTACAGCAAGAATCGGGGTAGAAACCTCGGCTCCAAGAATTTTTTTCGGCTGCCATTGCTCGCTGCGCACGGCGCCACGAGGCATGGCCGTACCCCTTTCAGTATCCGATTCGTGAGTTAGCGGTCGCCGGCTGTTGACATGCGGCGACCATCGACCCTAGAATCCGTTTCGACGAATAGACCTATCGATAGATAGATTCACGACGCCGGCTTTTTCAGAAGACCTTCTGGAGATTCGATTCATGACCAGCCCTCAAAGAGCATTCACCACCCGCAGTATCGAGACCCCTTCGGGCCATATCGGCTATGCTGAAGCCGGCGCCGGACCGGTGGCGTTGTTCGTCCACGGTGTTTTGTTGAACAAGCATCTCTGGCGTCATCAACTGGCAGGACTGTCTGATATCCGCCGCTGCATTGCGATTGACCTTTTGGCGCACGGCGGTACGGAAATCGAACCAAACCAGGACGTGTCGGTCACCGCGAATGCCAGGATGCTGAGAGAGGCGCTGGATGCGCTGGGAATCGATCAGGTCGATTTGGTCGGTAACGACAGCGGCGGCGGGATCGCCCAGATCTTCGCGGCGCTCAATCCGAAGCGGGTGCGGAGCCTGACTCTAACCGACTGCGACACTCACGATAATTGGCCGCCGGAAGCGTTCAAGCCATTCGTCGAAATGGTCGCGGCTGGGGGGCTGAGTAAAGCTCTGAATGCAATGATCGCCGATAAGTCGATTTATCGCTCGCAAGACGCGCTTGGGCCCTGCTATGAAGACGCGGAGACTGCTACGGACGAGGACATCGAAATTTACTTACGACCGCATCTCCGCAACGAGCAACGTACGCGAGATCTGGAACGTTTCATTGGCGCGTTCGATCACAAGCACACACTGGCGATCGAACCACAGTTGCGCCGGTTGATGGCTCCGACACTGCTCGTCTGGGGTACGGACGATGTCTATTTTCCGGTCAAGTGGTCGCACTGGCTCGCCGAAACGATCCCAGGAGCGAAGCCACCGGTGGAATTGCCTGGGGCCCGGCTATTTTTTCCCGAAGAGCGATCAGAGGCATTTAATCGATTATTGCGCGGGCACTGGATCTCCTGACCGCTGAGTTAGCGCATCCCGATGCCTGGGGTTTTGCGCTAACGGAGGTGAAGTCAACGCTCGAGATTTGAGCCGATCAACCCGGCGTTGGGTAGGCGGCCGTGAGAAGATCTGGCGGGACGGCCGCAACATGAACGCGTCTGCCCGCGCGGCTTTTTGACATAACAAGAGCGGATCAACGAAATGTATTACCAAGCCATTTTGCAATGCATACAAATGCTGAAGAATGTCGAAAGCTGGCTCGACAAGGCTGAAGAGCATGCTGGCGCCAAGAAGTTCGATGCCGGCGTATTGATGAGCAGCCGTCTCGCGCCCGACATGAAGCCGCTAATCTACCAAGTTCAAAGCGCATGCGACTACGTCAAAGGGGCGGCGGCGTGGCTCTCAGGACAGAAACCGCCCAAGCACGAGGATAATGAGCAGGCGATCGATGAGGTGCGCGCCCGTATCCGGAAGACGGTCGCATTCGTGGAGAGCGTGACGGAAGCGGAGTACGCCGGCGCCGCCGAGCGGAAGGTCAGCCTCTCGTGGGCGCCGGGGAAGGTCCTTGGCGGCGAGGACTACCTGCTACAGATGACAATCCCGAATGTCTATTTTCATATCGCGATGGCCTTCGCGATCCTCCGCCATAACGGCGTCGATATCGGCAAGATGGACTTCCTCGGCCCGATCAACTGGATTGAGGCCTGATCGCGTTCGCGGGGCCGAGCCGCCCATCAGCGTCGAATGCTCGACAGGAAGGCGAGACTGAGCCAGCGCACTGCCGAGGGAGCTCCGGGGCCTTATAAATCCCCTGCAGGCGTCTTGGCAGGACGCTTCGTTTTTGGGCTGCGCGCGCCGTGATGGCCCATTGGTGTGGTCGTACGTGGACGCAGCAAATCGCGCGTCGCCCGGTCATACTCGGCAGTGTCGCCGAGGGCATTGGCAACGACCAGGGCGCCGGTGATGATCGAGAGCACTTCGGCCGCTTTGCCCGGCGAGAGGCCTTGCGCGACGAGCTTATCCTGGCACATCTTGAAAAAGGCCTTTACTTCCTTCGCCACCGGCGCCGGCAGATCCTGCGAGGCGGCGCCGAGTACGGTACACGGACACATGTGTGCTTTGGAGTAAGCAGTTCCGCGGAAGGCTTTGGTCCAGACACGAACGGGATCAGGGTCTTTCTCCAGCTCCTTATCGACCAATTGGGAAGTGTACTCTGCCCACCGACGAATGACTGCCGCCGCGAGATCGTCCTTGGTCGGGAAGTGGTAATGGACGCTAGAGCTTTTGACGCCAACGTCCGCGGCGATTTCCCGGAAACTGAAGCCGCCCAAACCGCCCCGTTGTATGCGCCGTTCGGCAGCGTTGATGATCGCAGCCTTGGTGTCACTCATAATGTCTCTCTGTCGATAGATAGTCCTTGTGTTACTCAGGAGCAACCATCGTGTTAGACCTTCGACCCAATTGCGAATGCTGCAACAAGGATCTGCCGCCAGACTCTACCGATGCGGTGATTTGCAGTTTTGAATGCACATTTTGCCGGAACTGCGCGAAGACCACGCTGAGCGGACGCTGTCCCAATTGTGGGGGCGGGTTAGAGTCGCGACCAATTCGGCCCGCCGACAAGCTCGAGAAATTTCCTGCTTCCACAGTCCGTGTGTTCAAAGGCGATGCTGGATCTTCGGCCTAGCCTGAACATCGCCTGCAGGCTCGTGATGCTTCGCCGGTATCGAGCGGAACAAGCTGGCGACTGACCGACTACGAAGAGCGGTGCGCTTAGACTTCAGCCCGCGGACAGGCCGGAACGCGATCGAATCAAAGTTGCACAAACGCATCGGAGGCGGACCGGCTGCGCTTAAGATGATACAGAGTCCGATCGAGGTAGCGAAAATGGTTGCGGCGAAGCGCCGGCGTAAGCGATGATGGGCGCGGGTGCTGCGCGGTAGCGTCGGGGGTGATCGATCGCGCCGCAGCGGTAGGGGTGCGCGTCGGAGGAAGCCGAGCGCATCGGCAAAAAAATCAGCATTGGAGCAAAGCATGAGCGACAAGAACAAGACGCACTACGAAGTAATCGTCATTGGGGCCGGCGTAGCCGGAATTTATCAGATCAAGTTATTGGCGGACCTCGGGGTGGATGCGACGGTGCTGGACGCGGCCGGCGACCTCGGCGGGACGTGGTACTGGAATCGCTATCCGGGGGCGCGCTTCGACTCGGAGAGCTACACTTACGGGTTTTCGTTTTCCAAGGAATTGCTCAACGAGTGGCATTGGAAGGAACGGTTCTCGGGGCAGCCGGAAAATCTCAAGTATCTGAACTACGTCACGGACAAGTTCGACCTGCGGAAATACATGCAGTTCAACTGCAAGGTCGAGTCGATGACCTGGGATGACGCCAGCGACAACTGGCGGTTGAAGGTGGCGGACGGGCGCGAATTGACGGCGCGGTTCGTGGTGATGGCAGTCGGACTGTTATCGATACCGACGCTGCCGCGCTACAAGGGGCTGGAAAAATTCAAGGGGAAATCGTTCCACACGTTCCATTGGCCGCACGAGCCGGTCGATCTGGCAGGCAAGAAGGTCGCGGTAGTCGGGACGGGCGCGACCGGGATCCAGGTAATCGCGGATATCGCGGACAAGGTGGCGGACCTGACGGTATTTCAGCGGCGGCCGAACTGGTCGGCGCCCTTGAACAACGGTCCGATCTCGGACGCGGAGATGGCCGACATCCGGGCGCGCTACGACGAAATTTTCGCGACCTGCTCGCGCACGCCGGGCGGCTTCGAGCATGAGCCCGACCGTCGCGGCTTTTACGAAATCTCGCGCGAGGAGCGGGTCGCCTTGTGGGATCGATTGTACGATATGCCGGGATTCGCGATCTGGCTGCGCAACTTCCGCGAAATCTTCACCGACGAGAAAGCCAACGCGGAATTCTCGGAGTATATCGCGGATCGGATTCGCAAGCGGGTGAAGGATCCGGTGGTCGCGGAGAAACTGATCCCGCGGGATCATGGGTTCGGCGTGCAGCGGGTGCCAATGGAGACGCGGTACTTCGAGGTCTATAACCGCGACAACGCGCACCTGGTGGATATCAGCGAGACGCCGATCGTCGAGATAACGGAGACCGGGATACGCACGAGCGAGCGCGACTACGACTTCGACATTATCGTGTACGCGACGGGCTTCGACGCGATCACCGGCGCCTACGACAATATCGATATCCGCGGCGTCGATGGGCTCAAGCTGCGCGACAAGTGGGCGGACGGGCCGTCAACTTTCCTCGGCGTGTTCGCGCATGGGTTCCCGAACTTCCTGATGCCGTCGGGGCCGCAGAGCGGATCGGCCTCGACCAACTATCCGCGCGGTATCGAGATCGGCGTCGGCTGGTGCACGCGATTGCTGAAGTACATGTGGGCGCACGGCTACACTCGGGCCGAGCCGACGATCGAAGCGGAACATCGGTGGACCGAGCACGTGAAGAAGATGTACTCGACGATGCTGATGCGCAAGGCGAAGTCGTGGTTCACCGGGTACAACTCGAATATCGACGGCCATGAGCATGGCAAGACCCGCTACTTCGTTTACAACGGGGGCACGCCGAAATACGTCAGCCAGATCAAGGACGTCGCGGACAGCGATTACAAGGGAATCGTGTTCGGCTCGCGACTGTCGGATCGCGAACGCGGGCCTGAAGGGGCGAGATTCGGCGAGGACGCGGCGGACTGAGGCGGCAAAAAATGGCGTCCCCGACGGGATTTGAACCCGTGTTACCGACGTGAAAGGCCGGTGTCCTAGGCCGAGCTAGACGACGGGGACGCATGCGCGATGATGGCGGGTGCGGTATCGCGCGATGAATCGGAGAGGTTACCGGGAAGATGGGGAGGTGGTCAAGGAACGAAGAACCTTGAGCCTTTTCTGAAACCTCAGGAGGTTTCAGACTTCCCATTTGGAAGAGGCGTGCTTGCACGGCCCTGCCGATGGTGCGGGCGCTTCAAATGATTTCGATTCGATAAAAGGCCCCGTGTGCGCCGGAAAAGGGGCGGCATTCTCGTGGCGAAGCGCGGCGGGAACTGGGGCGCGGGAAGATTTTGCTGGCATTGACGATGGCAGGCAGGACAGCATCGCAATGACCTTATATTGACGGAGAAAAGGTAAATGGCGGAGACGATCGAAAAGCCTATCGGACTCACCGCGAAGCCGACGCGGTCGCAGGAGTTCTACGACGAGGTCAAGCGGAAGTTTGCCGAGGAACGCGACCTGCGGCTCAGCTACCGGCCCGAAGGGACCGCGCAGTACACCTCGGACCTCGAAGGCGAACTGGCGAAGTACGAAGTTGACCCGTACGCGGGCGAGGTGAAGCCGCGCGAGGCAATCAACGACACGGTCGAATGCCTGTTTATCGGTGGCGGCTTCTCGGCGCTGCTGACTTCGGCGCGGCTGCGCGAGTACGGCGTGGAGAGTATCAGAATCGTGGAGCGCGGCGCCGACGTCGGCGGCACCTGGTACTGGAACCGGTACCCGGGCGTCGCGTGCGACGTGGTGGCGTATGACTATCTGCCGTTGCTCGACGAACTGGACTACGTCCCGAAAAACCATTACTCGCGCGGCCCGGAGATTTTCGCGCATTGCCAGGCGATCGCGAAGAAATACAACCTCTACGAGCTGGCGGTTTTCAATACGACCGTCACCTCTACCACGTGGAACGCGGAAGAGCAGATGTGGCATATCGCCACCGACCGCGGCGATCGGATGAAGGCGCGGTTCGTGATCTGCGCCAACGGCACGCTCTCGAAGCCGAAACTGGCGAAGATCAAGGGGCTGGAGACCTTCAAAGGCCATTCGTTCCACACTTCGCGCTGGGACTACGCCTACACCAAGCCGGACCTGTCGGGTCTGGAACACAAAGTCGTCGGGATTATCGGGACCGGAGCGACGGCGGTGCAGGCGATTCCGGGACTGGGCGCGGCAGCCAAGGAACTGTACGTGTTCCAGCGCACGCCGTCCTCGATCGATATCCGTGACGACTGGCCGACGGATCCGAATTGGGCGCGGAGACTGCGACCCGGATGGCAGGCGAAGCGTCGCGCCGCCGCGAAGATGGAACCGCAGTTGACCGAGGCGCAAAAGATCAAGCAGGCCGCGATGTCGCACGAGGAGAAAATCAAGCGGCAGGAAAACGCGAATATCGAAGCGATGATGAAAATCCATCAGCGGATCGATTCGATAGTGAAGGACAAGGCGACCGCCGAGGCGCTGAAGCCGTGGTACATGCTGATGTGCAAGCGGCCGTGCTTTCATAACGACTACCTGCCCACCTTCAATCGGCCCAACGTGCACCTGGTGGATACTCACGGCAAAGGGATCACGGAGATCAACGAAAAGGGGCCGGTGTTCGAGGGCAAACAGTACGAGCTGGACGTGCTGATTTACGCGACCGGCTTCGAAGTGCAAAAGACCGGTATCTACAATCAGATCAAAGGTGAGAAGGGGCTGGAACTCAACGACAAGTATCGCGAAGGGATCCGCACGCTGCTGGGGATACATTCGCAGGGCTACCCCAACCTGTTCATCATGGGCGGCTACCAGGCGTCATTTCAGTTCAACCTGACCGACATGCTGCAGGCGCAGGGCGACCATATCGCGGCGTGTATCGACTATGCGCGACGCCACGGTTATCAGGCGATCGACGCCACGCCGGAGGCCGAGGAATGGTGGGTGCAGGAAGTTATCGAACATCGCGGCAAGACCACGCGCAACCAGGACTGCACGCCGGGCTACTATAACTTCGAAGGGGAGTTCCAGCGGCGTCAGGACGGGAACTACAACGGCGGCTTCTTTCAGTATTGCAATCATCTGAATGAAGTGCGGGAGCGGATGGAATCGAACTTCGCCTTTACGCATAAGCCGCTGTCGTCGTCATGAGACGGGCGGACTAGCTGAGCGCCGCGCGATGGGGCCCGCAGGGTCCCATCGCGCGGTGGCGCGTGCGCAGCGCGCGACCGCATGCGGCGCGCGCGGTGAGGGACAAAGAGCGGGGGCGGACTGAGTTACTCAGTCCGCCCCCGCTCTTGGTTTGGGAGATGCGCGACGATGTCGCTCATCGTAGGCGCATCGCGGTGCGTGGGGCGGCGTGCCGCGCGCATCGCGCCGGCACGCCGCCCCACGGCTCATTTGGTTTGCGCGGTGACGGTCGCCTTGTTGGTTGGCTGCCAAGTGGGGTCAGGATCGTACGCGACCATGTCGGTGGCTATCTGCGCGGTGTCGGGACCGAGATCCTTTTGATAGACCTGGCCATCCTGGTTGACGATGAAGGTCATCACACCGGAGTCGCGATACTTGACCGGATAGGCCACGAGCGCGAAGCCGCCGGTCATCTTTCCATCCACAATGTAGTTAGCCGCCCCACCCGGCGCATTCGGCCCTTGACTGGTAAGCAGGCGATAGACGTAGCCGTGAAATGGGTGCGGCTCTCCGGAGGCATGATGCTGATAGCCTTCGGCTGCAGCTTCGGCAACGAGCGGACCGAGCGGACTTTCGGGCGGCTGGGCGCCGGGCTTCACCTCCCAATAGAGACCGTCCTGGGTACCGGGCGAGCTGCGAAACCGCGCAGTGTATTGGTGCACGGATGCGCCATCGTGGAAGGCATTGTAGTAGTCGCGCTGGGCCTCGACGATTGCGCCGCAAACTTTGATTACGTTCAGTTCGTTGGCCCCGATACGCCGATACAGGATTTCCTGACGGCCGTAATCGGAATCGAAATACCATTGGGATGAGGCGTTTTTCTGCAACGGAATGGGCGTGGGCCAGTTATTGGGCCCGATGTAAAGGAAGGTGTGACCATCGCTGGCGGCAGCAAACTGGTGCAGCCCGATATAATTCAGCGAGAACGTATCCTGCTTGTTGCGGTCCGCAACCGGGTCGCCCGAGGAGATGAGGTCCTTGGCCGACGGACCGAGGATCGCGAGCATCGCCGCTTCGTCGTGATTCCTGACGGCGGCGGCGAACGCATCGGTGGCGGCCGTGACTGAGTCGAAGGTGCGCTGACCCGCCTCCTGCGCGAACGCGACGGGCGCGCCGCCGAGTGCGAACAGCAGTAT
>Ga0206836_10248_pt1 | contig 12040 bp, 9 predicted proteins | sample Alteio_BWOrgCont_28_FD_152871 | JGI IMG/M metagenome (GOLD analysis project Ga0206836, IMG submission 152871) | Enriched cells from forest soil in Barre Woods Harvard Forest LTER site, Petersham, Massachusetts, United States -... | ecosystem: Environmental > Terrestrial > Soil > Temperate forest >...
CCTGTTCGGCATCGGCAACGGAGGCCCCTGGGACGAAAAGTTCTGGCTGCCCCTCGTCGCCTGCGCACTGGTCGTCATCGGCCTGGAATACCTCTACCGCCGCACCCTGGTCGGCCGCGCTTTCCTCGCCATCTCCGAGGACAATTTCGCTGCCAGGGCCCTGGGCCTGCCCGAACGCAACCTGCGCATGGCGAGCTACGCCATGGCCGCCATGATCGGCGGTATCGCCGGCTTTTCATCCGGGGAACTCCTGCTGGCCTTCTTCGCCAACGGCGCCATGCTGAACTTCTACGGCTTCGTCCCCGTTGCGCTCGGAGGCCTGGGCAATAACCGAGGCGCCATCATCGGCGGCCTGGCGCTGGGCCTGTTCCAGCAAGCCTGCAACTTCACCCTGGGCGGGGTCTTCGCATCAGTCGGTGTCTTCATCGTCTTCATCGTCGTCCTGCTGGCCGCCCCGCAAGGCCTGTTCGGCGCCGCACAGTCACGGCGGGTCTGATGAACACCGGCTTGCTGAAATACCTGGGGCTGCTGGTCCTCGCCATAGCGCTGCCCTTCGTCGCCAACGACTATTGGACTCTGATCGGCACACGCGCTGCGATCTATTGGATCCTGGTCTCCGGCCTCAACCTGGCAGTTGGCTTCGGGGGACAACTCGCCATCGGCTATGTCGCCCTGCTGACCCTGGGCGCCTACACCGCCAGTGTCCTGGTCGCCGGCAACCTCGGCCCCGCCTGGCCTGCCCTGCCCGCCCTGGCCGCTGCCGGCGTCGTAGGCGCCATTGCCGGCGTCATCATCGGCCTGCCCGCCCTGCGTCTGCGCACCTTCTACTTCGCCATGACCACGCTCGGCTTCGCCACCATCCTCACCCAGATCGCCCTGGCCTGGCAGAGCGTCACCGGCGGCGGCATCGGTGTCGCCGGCCCCGTCCTGCCCAAACCTTTCGATACCGGCGAGGGCTTTTACTTCTTCTGTATTGGTGCCGGGGCGCTCTGCACCTGGATGACCGCCAACATCGCCAACAGCCGTTTCGGCCGAGCGCTGGTCGCCATCCGCGATGCCGAGGTCGCCGCCGAGGCAACGGGCATCTCCAAGCCCCGTCTGCTGATCTACATTTTCCTGTTCAGCGGCGCCGCCGCCGCCGTCGCCGGTGGCCTGTTTGCCACATTGCAATCGTACATCACGCCGGACGCCTTCACCTTCGACCTGTCGGTGCTGTTCTTCATCGCGATCCTGATCGGCGGCCGAGGCTCCATCATCGGCCCCATGCTCGGCACCATCCTGCTGACGGTCCTCCCCGAGTTCGCCGCGCCCCTGGTCGCCTGGTCCACCTTCCTCTACGCGGCGCTGCTGCTGGTCATCGTCCTGGTTATCCCGGGCGGTATCGCCAATCTGCTGGATTTCGCGAACCGCCGCCCGCTGCAAAGCGGCCGCACCATCGCCCCCAAACCGCAGGCCCTGGCAGAGCTGCTGAACCACGGCAGCGCCCAGAACAGCATCGTGCTGACAAACGTCGTGCTCGCCTTCGGCGGCGTCCGAGCGATCGATGGGCTGAATTTGACGATCCGGCCTGGACAGGTACACGGCCTGATCGGCCCGAATGGTTCCGGCAAGACCACCACCTTGAACGTCATCAGCGGCTATTACCGTCCGGAACAAGGCAGCGTCGTCTTCGGCCGCAACACACTCGACCACGGCGCCCCGCAATCCCGCGCCCGCTACGGCATCGCCCGGACCTTCCAAACCCCCCGCATCATCGGCGAGGCCTCCGTCCTGCAGAACGTCATGATCGGCGGCAACGTGGACGGCACCGCCACCTTCGTGGAATCCCTTCTCTCTTTGCCCCGCCACCTGAAAGACGAAACTTCCCTGCGCAAGGAAGCCCTGCTGGCCCTGAGCGCCGTCGGCCTGGAGGCTCTGGCCGACGTCCGTGCCGACCGCTTGCAACACAGCGAACTGCGCTTCATGGAGATCGCCCGAGCGCTGATGCTGCACCCGGTCTTTCTGCTGCTGGACGAACCCGCGGCCGGCTTGTCCGCCGACGAAATCCGCCGGCTGGGGGAGCTGATCACCGGCATCGCCCAATGCGGCACCGGCGTGTTGCTGGTCGAGCACCATGCCGACCTGATCTTCGACATTTGCGGCCACGTCACCGTGCTGAACCTCGGCAAGGAACTCGCCGCCGGGACGCCCGCCGATATCCGCGCGCATAAGGAGGTCGTCAGTGCCTATCTCGGCGGGTGAATCCCTGTTGGAGGTCAAGGACCTCCATACCGGCTACGGCAAGATCAAAGTCTTGCGCGATGTCTCCATGACCATCCGCGCTGGAGAAGCCGTCGCCCTCCTCGGTCCCAACGGCGCCGGAAAGACCACGCTGCTGCGAGCCATCTCCGGCCTGCTGCCCTGGGAAGGCTCTGTCCGCTTCGCCGGCACTGACCTGCGCGGCGTCAGCCCGCGGGAAACCGTCCGCCGGGGCCTGAGCCATGTCATCGAAGGCCACCGTGTCTTCACCCAACTCTCGGTCACCGACAACCTGTTGCTCGCCGGTTACGACCTGCCCCGCACCGAACGCGCTGTCCGGATCGAGGAAGCCCTGGCCTACTTCCCCGAGATCGCCGCGAAACGAAACGACCGAGGCGGCGCCCTGTCCGGCGGCCAACAACAAATGCTGGCTGTCGCCCAAGGCCTGGTCCGCCGCCCTCGGCTACTGATGCTGGACGAACCCTCCGCCGGTCTGTCCCCGGTCCTGGTCGACCGCGTGCTGGCCGTCGCGCGCCAGCTACGCGACGGGGGCACCGCCATCCTGCTGGTCGAACAGCTGATCGAAAAAGCCCTGGGCCTGGCGGACCGTGTCTACGCCCTGGCCCAAGGCCGCGTCGTCATGGAAGCCCTGACGACCGAACCCGACCTGCCGAACAAGCTGGAACACGCCTATTTCGGCCAGGATGTCGCCAATCCACTCCATGCGTGAGCGATAAAAATTTTTACCCGCTCAGATTGCGGTCACGCAACCTGTTTGGCACTTTAGAGGCATGGCCAGCCAGTCGACCTTAACCCGACCGCACAGCGCCGACGATGCCCTCCTTCAGGAACTCGGCGGTTCCGACGCCATCCGATCGATCCTGGACGTTGTCTGCCAGACCACCGGCATGGGGTTCGCCGCCGTCGCCCATGTCACGGAAACCCGCTGGTTCGCTTGCCAGGTCAGGGACGACATCGCGCTCGGCATCGCCGCGGGTTGCGAACTCCCCATCGAAACCACGCTATGCGACACTGTGCGCGGCACCGGAGAACCGATCGTCATCGACGAAGTCGCCTGCGACCCCACCTATTGCGACCACTGCACCCTCCACACCTACGGTGTGCAGAGCTACATATCCGTGCCGATCACCCTGGACGACGGGGAGATTTTCGGAACGCTCTTTGCCATCGACCTCCAGCCCCGCCGGCTCGACACCCCGGAAATCCGGGGCATGTTCACCCTGTTTGCCCGATTGATCGCCACCCAGATCGACCGCTTCGGGGCGAACGCCAGCAACGAAACGTTGAAGAAACGTGTTGCCGACGTTCTGGCGCAGAAGAAAGTCTACGCCGACATCATCGAAAGCTCACCCGCTTCGGTCACCGCCCTGGACCTCGACTGGCACATCCTCGCCATCAACCAGTCCAACGTCGAATCGTTCCAGCGCGTCTACGGCAAACACCCGGAAGTCGGCGACGACTTCCTGTCCCTGTTCGACGACGCACCCGAGTACCAGGAGCAGCAACGCGCCATCTGGTCTCGTGCACTGAACGGAGAAACCTTTGTCATCGTGCAGGAATTTGGTGACGAACGCATCGAACGCCATTATTATGAGGTGCGCTTCAATCCCCTGCGCAACGACCAGGGCGAAAGGATCGGCGCCTCGAGCACGTCCTACGACGTCACCGACAAAGTGCAGGCAGAAACGCAACTGGCCGCCGCCCAGGAACAACTGCGCCACGCCCTGAAACTGGAAGCCATGGGTCAGCTCACCGGCGGCGTCGCCCATGACTTCAACAATCTGCTCACCCCCATTGTCGGCAGCCTCGAAATACTGAAGCGCAGGCAGCAGATCGGCGAACGCGAGCAACGCCTGCTTGCCGCCGCCGCACTCTCCGCCGAACGCGCCCGCACCCTGGTGCAGCGCCTGCTGGCGTTCGCACGGCGCCAGCCACTGCAACCCACCCCAGTGGATGTCGGCATCTTGGTCGCCGGCATGTCCGAACTGATCGGCAGCACCACCGGCCCCCAAATCACCGTCGCAGTCGACATCGCCAGGGATCTGCCGCCAGCGCATGCCGACCCCAACCAGCTCGAGATGGCACTGCTGAATCTCTGCGTGAACGCACGGGACGCCATGCCCAAGGGCGGCATCCTCCGCATCACAGCGACAGCAAAAACCATCGGCCCCATCCACCGGACCGGGCTACCCCCAGGTCGCTATGTCCGCCTTTCCGTCGCCGACACCGGCGTCGGCATGGACGAGGCCACACTCGCCAGAGCCATCGAACCCTTCTTCTCCACCAAGGGCATCGGCAAGGGCACCGGTCTGGGCCTTTCCATGGTGGACGGCCTTGCCCGCCAACTCGGCGGCATGGTGACAATCCAGAGCCAGCTCGGCCACGGCACGCAGATCGATCTATGGCTCCCCGCCAGTGCCCCGGTGCCGAAGTCCAGGGACGCACAGGCCGCCGGCACCGAACGAGGCGCCGGCCTAGTCCTCCTGGTCGACGATGAGGACCTGGTCCGCATGAGTGTCGCCGAAATGCTGATCGACCTGGGCTACCAGGTCATAGAAGTCTCCTCCGCCGCCCAGGCGCTGGACCACCTCCGCTCAGGCACCTCTCCCGACATCGTCGTGACAGACCACCTGATGCCAGGCATGACGGGTACGGACCTGGCGAGCATCCTGGCCACCGAACACCCAGGCATCTCCCCCCTCCTCATCTCCGGCTACGCCGAAGTTGCCGGCATAGGCTCGGAATTTACCATCCTGACCAAGCCCTTCACCAGCGAGGAACTCGCCACGAGCCTCGCGTCTCTCAGATAATAACGTTACACTCTATCTGGTCATACGCCACCATCGCTCCCGGCGTGATCGATACGACGCGGGACTGGACTCAATGCCCACACTTCGCCAGCTTCTATGATGAGCGTATCAAGGAAATCCCGGTGCGCCGTATGGCCATGTCGACGAGATCGCCGACGCCTGTATCTACCGGGCCAATGCCGGCTTCGTCATCGGCCAGATCCTGCACATCAACGGCGGCGACGCGCCTTTTCAAAACGCGTGCCTAACCCGCGTTCATCACTCGATTATCGAGCCGGTCATCCTTGATCCCGAATGGCTCCAGATGGGCCGTCACCTCAACCACCCCGGGCAGCAAATGAGCGACAGCCTCCTCCGCGAGATCACCAATCGCATGACCCTTCTCGACCGTCAGGCTCCCCTCAACCTCCAAATGGAACTCCACGAAAATGCGGTCTCCCGCATGCCGGGTTCGAAGATCATGGACGCCCCTGACACCTGCACAACCAGAAACAGCCTGCTCGATCTGTTTCCGCTGGTCAGCCGAAAGCTCCTGATCCAATAACTGCGTCAACGCCTCGTCAGCGATACCCCGAGCGTTCCACAGCATGTAGCCGGAGATTGCAAACGCAACGATGGGATCGGCACGCTCCCACCCCGTGTAATGCGTCACCCCCAGCGACACCAGCACCCCCGCATTCACCGCCACATCCGTCATATAATGCGCTCGGTCGGCCGCAATCGCGGTTGACCCGGTCCTCTTCACCACCCAGGTCTGCATCAACACCAGGCCGGCTGCGGCAAAAAGACTGCCGACAATCACCCAGAGTCCCACATTCAGCGCCTCTGTCGCGTGGGGATAAATCAACCGTTCCAGCGACTGGAAAGCCAACACCACCGCCGCGCCGGCAAGGAATGTCGCCTGGGTAAACCCGGCAATGGCCTCGCCCTTGCCATGCCCGAAGCGATGGTGCGCATCTGGCGGCCGTTCCGCGTAGCGCACCCCGAAATAGGTGGCCAGACTGGCCCCGGTATCCACCAGCGCATCGATCGCCGAACCCAGCAACGCAACGGAGCCGGTCACGACCCACGCCGCCAGTTTCACCACGACCAGGATGACCGCGACGCACAGGCTGGTCCGGCTCGCGAATTGCCGCAGCCCTGATTGGTCCTGCATAACGTGTCTCCGGGAACGGAGCCCGGCATTAGCCACATCCCGCCCGCGAGTCAAAATCTCTTTTTATGTCAATGTCTTGTAGCCGAATGCACAAAGTGTAGTCTGCGCTACAACTGCAGCGCGGCCGCAGCGACCGCGCTAATGCGCGATCGCCTCCACCTCCTTCAAATTCGTCCGAGGTCCCCACACGCCCACCGTCACGATCACAATCCCCATACAAACCGCAACGAACGTAAACACCCCAGTCGTCCCAAAATCGCGCAAGAAGAACGCAATGAAGAACGGCGTCAGTATTCCGCTCAACCGGCTCCAGGCGTAAACAAACCCCACGCCCCGAGCGCGTATTCTCGTCGGGTACAACTCAGACTGATAGTTGTGCAGCCCATAGGACAGCCACTGGGTCGCCATCGCAAGACAAGCCCCCAGCGTGATCAACCCCAAATCGCTCTCCGCACTGGCGAACCAGATGCCGAACACCGCGATCGAAAAGCACGACAGGCAGACGTGCCATTTTCGCTCGATCTTGTCGGCAAAGGTCATAACCAGCAGAGGAAAAGCCACCCCTGCGATATTGATGATCGTGCTGTATTCCAGGCTCTGCGTGATATGGATTCCCTTCGCGATCAACAGTGTCGGCGTCCAGGCCACGAACCCATAAAACCCCACGGTCTGAAAGAAGTTGAACAGCACCAGCATGATCGTGCGGTTCAGATATTGAGGGCCAAACAGCTCCCACACACTCCCCCGGCCCGGCGCCTGATAATGCGGCGGTTCAGGTTCGGGCAGCGCCCTGCCATAATCGCGCTGCACCCGCGCCTCGATATCAGCCATCACCGTTTCCGCTTCCGCGATCCGCCCCTGCTGGGCCAACCACCGCGGACTCTCCGGGATCCCCAACCGGATCACCCAGATCACCACGGCAGCGACCGAACCGATCCAGACCACCCAACTCCAACCGTCATAGCTCCAGATATTGAGGGGAATCAGCTGCCAGGACAGGAAATAGGTCGTCAGAAACGCGAGCGCGTTCATAGCTTGCAACAGGGCAAACGCAGCCCCCCGGCTCTTTTTGGGCACCAGTTCGGACAGGTAGGCATCGACCGTCACCAGTTCCAACCCGACGCCCACCGCGCTGGCAAACCGCCAGAAATTCAGCCCATTCGCCGTGTCCTGCAGGCCCATCATGAAATTGGCGACACCAAACCACAGCAATGCATAGGCAAAAATCGCCCGCCGCCCAAACCGATCCGCGACATAGGACACAAACAGCGCTGCTATCAAAAACCCGGCAAACAAGGAGGAAACAAAGCTCGCAAATCCAGTCATGCCAAAGAAACTGACCGTCGTGGGCGTAAAGATCTTCGCCTTGAACAGTCCCGGCCCCAAGGCGCCGATCATTCCTATCGCATAACTATCGAAGAACCCCCCGAGCGTCAGGAGTATCGCCATCATCCAAAGCGATCGCGTCATGGGAAGACGATCAAGGCGTGCCGTCAATTTTTCCGCGTCCGTGGCAGCGCGGGCAACAACCCCGTCCGCCGATATCTGGACACTCCCGTCCCTGCCTAGGCTGGCCATTGTGAGTCTACTCCCTCCGACGTGCCTTTAGTTATGACCGCCTTTCGCGGTCGGGCCGCTCTTTGGCGCGACCCAGGGGAAGACTGCGTTCATTCCTTCCGGCGTGTAAAGTGCCCAATGGACGCCCAGCCTGACGCTCCAGCCTTTGTTCAGCGACCCACCTTTGGCCCATGTCGGTCTGAGCGAGCAGGACGCGCAGCGACAAGGCATCCAGGTCCGCATCGGCACCCTGCCCATGGACGCGGTCCTGCGGCGGCAAGCCACCGACGAAACCCTGGGCTTCATGAAAGTCCTGGTCAGCGCCAGCGGCGATCGCATCCTGGGCTTCACGATCCTCGGCGCCGACGCCGGTGAGGTCGTGGCATCAGTACAAACCGCAATGTTGGCGGAACTACCCCATCAAAAACTCCGGGACGCCGTGATCACCCACCTGACAACAGCCGAAGGACTAGGCTTCCTGCTCGGAAACGTACCGCCGCGCTAGGGGCACCCGCAAGACCAGCCATCGATCAGACGCGTGATATATGCAAGGATCGGAAAAACGCACTAAACGATAAGCGGGATGGCTGGTTCACACTTCGAAAGCCCTGATCAACCACGGCTTGTGTCGATCGAGGAGATCGCCACCATCCTGTCGCATCGCCCCACCGGCACGACACGGGACAGAGGATGGAGCGGCGTCACGGTCGACATCTACCGCGCCCTTCACGACATATCCGAACGCTATCCACCCCTGGATCACCACGTCATCTGCTACTGCCCGGCGGGCAGCGCTCGACTGGTCCAAGGCCGGGACGGCGCTACCCACGAAAGCCTGGTGACCGCCGGCGTCTCCATGCTCATGCCCGCCGGCTACGACTCCCTGTGGGAGGGCCACGCCTCAGCCACAGCCCGCCTTCGCATTCCCACATCTCTCGTCACCGCCGCGGGTGAACAGATCGGCCGACGCTGCAAGTCCCTCATCGAACTCCGCAACGTATTCGAGACACGGGATCCGGTGATCGAGCGGATCTCGCAAATCATGATGGCCGAGCTCGCGCGCAGGCCCCACCCCGCGCAGGCGCTTATCGCCGATCAGCTCTCCACCGCCCTGGCCGCTCACCTGCTGCGAAGCTACAATGCGTTCGAGCCAGTCGAGCCGCGCGAAACCCCGCCATTGGCCAAATTCGAACTGGCACGATTGATCGAATACATCGAAGACAATCTCGACAGAACAATCGAACTGGCCGAACTGGCGAATCTGGTAAACGTCAGCCGCTTTCACTTCAGCCGGCTGTTCAAGCAAAGCACCGGCATGACGGCGATCGCCTTCGTCGAGCAATGCCGCATCCGCCGAGCCCAATCCCTGATCCTGGAAACGGATCTCCCTTTGGTCGAAGTCGCGCTGATGACAGGCTTCGCCGACCAGAGCCATTTCACAAGACGATTTCACCGCCACGTCGGCACCACGCCCGCCGTCTTCGCACGGGAAAACAGCAGACGGCGTTCGACCGCGAGGCAGACATCACACCGCCCCTGAGCAACCCCAAGACTCAGCGACACTCACGTACGACGCGGCCGTTGAACCACATTGGTCCAAAGCCGGCGAAGACTGTCGACACCGCCAGCGGTCGAGCTCCACAGCGTCGTATCACTGACAAGCAAACTACCCGCGAACGTCTCCGGCCTGGACTGTAGCAGCGCGTCAAAATGCGTGCGGCCAACCGTAAACGGATGCGGGGGCGCTGAAAGATCGATTTTCTGCCGGACCAGGACATCCAGCTTGCTGGCAGAATTCCCCAGCCGCTCCAGCTGCGGCAAATGCGGGTGAAGGTTGAACGTCTCGACCCCATGCAGAAGACCAAGACGATCCAGCGCCGTCTCAACTTCGATCGGCGAAGGAGACCCATCCGCTTCCGCGGCAGGACGCAACCCGAAACGATTCTCGACCGGCACCCCAAGCCCAGCAAGAAGCGATCGAGCGAACGCACCAAATTGTTGTTGAGGGGGAATGGTTTTGTCGCCGTGGTGCAGAAAATCCGCAACCTGGCGCTTCATCCGCTCATCATGAGGCAGATCGGGAACATCGCCAATATCGTGGTGAGGGCAAACAAACACCAGATGATCAGGATGCGCCAGAAATTCGTGAACCGCCGCGACCTCACCATCCCTCGCCGTCTGGCCCGTACGAAACGAGTCAAAGCTGATGACAATCAGCGTATCAGCGTCGTCCAGGATCCCCGTATCCAGCGCCGTCAGGCGACCATCGTCGGCAACACGCTCGATCTGCGCGACCGCTTGACCTGTGAGCATCTCCGCTGACGTCACAAAACCTGTAAAGTTAGGCTTCATGATTTGATCCAGGAAGCCCGCGATGCTCTGATCAAATCGTGACGGATCCGCCAGCTCTTCAAACCGGGGATAGGCCATCCGCCGGCTTTCAAACAGCGCCGGAAAGCGGTTCTCGATCACCTCAAGCGGTGCCCCCACTTCCCCCGGCCGGCTCCACGCATAGTAAACGACGACTTTGCGGCCCGACATTTCCCCCGAGTCCTTTCGTCAGAAACGTTGTCTCCCGGCAACCGCCCCCACGACACGATCTGCGCCGTCCCCGATTAGCCGATCGCCACCCAAGGAAGATTGCGCGATCTTGCGCCAATTGGCCTCAGATTGCCGTCGGGACCCTACCGATAGCTGAACAGAGCCTCCCATAGATCGACCTCCGGTATGCAGGTCCTTGTCCTGTCCGCCCGCGCCACCGCAACGACACCATACCCAACCACACGCCTGGCCACGATCGCCAGCCTCCCCCCCGGCAAGCGCAATCAGCGACGATCTGGCGCAGGAAGAGACAATCTTCACGGTTTCGAGATGTCTAGGTTCCAACGCAACAACGCTCTATGCGTTCCAAGACGATCGCGGCACGATAGGGCGTTGCGCCAAGTCCCGCGCGACCGGCAACAGAGCGCAAGCAAGGAAGCGAGCAAAAAACAGCACGCAGAACCGGAGCGACGCCTTGGCAGATCTGCTCAAGCCCAACACCAAAAGGGCACCCCACCCAATCCGCCTGCCCATCCTGGCGGCTCTGGCAGCGCCCTTGGCCCTGACCGGCTGCACCGAGGGCATACTCAACCCCCAAGGCCCCATAACCGCGGCCGAGAGGGAGCTTCTGTTCAACTCCCTGGGCATTATGCTCACCATCGTCGTCCCGGTCATCCTGGCGACGCTCGGTTTCGCCTGGTGGTATCGCGCCTCCAACACCAGGGCCCGCTACCTCCCCACCTGGAGCTATTCCGGCAAGATCGAGATCGTCGTCTGGGCGATCCCCGCCATGGTGATCATCCTCCTCGGCGGCATCATCTGGATCAGCAGCCACGACCTCGACCCCGCAAAGCCCATCCAGGCAAACGTCCCGACGATCGAGGTCGACGTCGTCGCCCTCGACTGGAAATGGCTCTTCATCTACCCGCAGCAGGGCATCGCCAGCGTCAACCACATGGTCGTGCCGGCAGGCGCGCCGGTCTCCATCCAGTTGACCTCCGCCACGGTGATGAACAGCTTCTTTGTCCCTCAGTTGGCCAGTCAGATATACGCCATGGCGGGGATGACCACGCATCTTAACCTGCTGGCCGATCATCCAGGGCAGTATCAGGGCCTGTCGGCACAATTCAGCGGCGACGGTTTCTCCGGCATGCGATTTACCCTCGACGCTGTTCCACCGGACCAGTTCGCCACCTGGGTGTCGACCACAAAGGGAACCGGCCCGACACTCGACGACGCCGGCTACACGACACTGTCACAGCCCAGCAAATACGTTCCACCCAGCACCTACAAAGCGATCGACCCGATGCTGTTCAGCCGGATCGCAACGATGAAGCCGGCGACCTCAGCCCCCTCGGCCATCCCAACATGCGCGTCCACCAAAGGGGGCCCTTCATGCTCGGCAAACTGACCTGGGCCGCGATCCCCTTCAACGAGCCGATCCCGCTCGTCACCTCCATCGTGGTGATCCTGGTCATCGGGTCGGTCCTCGCCTGGATCACGATCAAAGGCTATTGGCCCTATCTCTGGCGCGAATGGATCACCTCGGTCGACCACAAGCGCATCGGCGTCATGTATTGCGTCCTCGGCCTGATCATGCTGCTGCGCGGCTTCTCCGACGCCATCATGATGCGCACCCATCTGGCGCTGGCCGCCGGCGCGGGCCAAGGCTACCTGCCGCCCGATCATTACGACCAGATCTTCTCCGCCCACGGCG
>Ga0206836_10250_pt1 | contig 12000 bp, 10 predicted proteins | sample Alteio_BWOrgCont_28_FD_152871 | JGI IMG/M metagenome (GOLD analysis project Ga0206836, IMG submission 152871) | Enriched cells from forest soil in Barre Woods Harvard Forest LTER site, Petersham, Massachusetts, United States -... | ecosystem: Environmental > Terrestrial > Soil > Temperate forest >...
GACATTTGCTCTTCACCTCGAACAGACAAGGGAGTGAGCAGTAAGCTATCAACACCATACGCCCCCGCATCGAGCTGAATACAATGGGGGGATTCTGCAAGAGACTTTGCAATTTCTTTAATAGTGGTTGCCATAAGTAGATATCCTTTCGTGTTATAGTCTTAATTTTCCTGTCACATATCCTGAATCAAATCCATTTTCAATGCGATCTTCATATTTTAAAGACACATATACAAAACTGGTATCCGCATAATTTTCTCCTAAAAGAAGGCTTAAAATTTTTATAAAAATAAGATTCGATTTTTTAATTTCTCCATTTTTAGGAGGTACAGCATATTCCACATCAAAATGAATTCCATTCGAACGGGTGTCGTCTTTGAATTGAATAGAAACCCATCCCGGTCGTATAGAAGGCGCAATGGATTTTATTTGATCTAAAGGATTGTTGGTGTGTGTTTGAGAATGAAACCCAAATCCACGCATAAACTTCTTTAATGCCTTAACCCTATTATCATCATAAAATAACTGTGTAATGGGAACCCTGCTTAATGTATTCCACATTTCTAAAGGATCTAAAACTGAAGTTCGATGTGGGTAAATAGTTTTAATCGGAACAAATTGGGAAACGATCGGAGTGAGTTTTTTAGGACGTCCCGGCGTGAATATCGTATTTTTCTGAAATGAGTTCATGGATAAAATTTGAAATTCTAGCGAATGCCCTTCCAGGTTTACTTTTTCTTGATCTTTAAAAATATTTACAGAAAACTTTTCTAACTCATTATCAAAAATAGACTTCTTCGAAATATCTTTTTTCCATAAAAGAAGTAGAGAAAAATCTCCCTTGTTAACGTCAATATTTTTTTCCACATTCGTGCAATATCTTCTTGAATTTGTTTTTTTGTGAAATACATTTAAATATTTAAAATGATAAAATAGATTTCCTGGCTTCATCTGAACTTCAAAGGGTTCCATATTGTCTTTTATAGTCACGGAGCTCTCCGCTCCCTCAAAAAGATTAATCGCCGGCACCGCATTTAAACAAAACACATCTTTATCAATCGCCCTTTCCACATCACGATCTAAATTCTCTTTGAGAAATAAACGTATTTGTAATTTTTTGCCACAGCTGGCCAAAAGAGTTCTTATTTCTTCATTTTTACTTTTCACATCGAAAAATAAAAACTTTTCCGGATACTGTGCAAATTCATGGAACAAATGGCGTGCATGAGTATTTAATAAATTATTCTCAACTTCGCTTCCACCTTCGGACTCACTGCGAAAGGGTCGTGGCAATGCCAATTCGTCTTCGCCAAACCCCACCAATTGAAGCACGTGAGGAGCATAGAGAGTGCCTAAGTAGCGCTCTTTTGTGTCGCTCATATCATATGCCACCATGGCAATGACGTTTGTGAATAAACTTTCGTGCAGACAGAGTCCAAGCTCTCGGGGAAGATTGATAAAAAAGCGCAATGAATTGAGCTCTAATGCTCCAAAGCCCTTCTCGTTTAAACATTCTAAATCCAACACGAGGGTGCTCTCTATCAAAGGCCTTTTAGCGGGACTGACATGAAATCCTTGGAATGCATAAAGAATATCGGCAGAGGTGACTTTCGCGGGCACTACTTGAGTTTCAAAGCACGTCCGAAAAAAGACGTCTTGACCATTGTGTTTTAAAATTACAGGAGAATGGCGGGGAAAAATTGAAGTGTTTTTTACACTCGATTGCAGATCAAGCTTTACAATAGACAAAGCCGGAAGTGGTAAAAATAAATTAGGGTTAGATTTTTCGAGAAGGGATTTAGCGATGTGACGAAGAGGTGGCTCATCTATTTTGTGCCGTACCCTTGCCACCAGAAATGCCGTGAGTTCAAAAAAACGAGATATCTCGTAATCCACACATCTGCCGTACTCATTAATCTTTAAATTTTCTGCGGCCTGGGGATGGGAAAAAGTCCACTCTGCCGAGAGTTCTGAAAAATATTCCTTTTCGCGGATAAAATATTCGTATAATTGCCTTTTTTCATCAGGCTGTAACCTAAAAATATGATGGGAAAAGTCTTCGGGTAAGAATGTTTTACAAAGCTTTTTTTGAGACCCACTCTCCGCTTCTGCAAGGCTTTGTTGTTTTTTTTCGTACTCTACAAGCCACGAACGATCTTGACGATAAAATATCCGCTCTTTCGGCTTTTTTTTGTCTTCTTCGGTGTCGTACCAACTGGGAAACCACGTATCAAAACCCACTGTTAAAACACCATCCAATTGAATGGGTGGAGGATCGATAACAATCATTTTGGCTTTGTATTGTAAGTGAGGTTGTTCCATATAGTCGTCGATGAGGCGACAGACTTCAGGCCATAGTGGAAGATTAGGATGAAACCCCTTGTAACGCTCGTAGCGCATGGGTCCAAATACGAAAAGAATTTCACGGTCTAAATGCCGTATGGGATCGCAAAAGGGAACTTCGAAACGGTCGTTCATCCACCGTCTTTCCCCCGTGGTGGGCTCGACCCACTGAATAATATGGGGCGTTATGGTTACGGGCTCGCCCCATTCCATGCGTACGGGAATTTTTAAATAGTGAGACAACATACTGCAGAGATCTACGCCAGAACGGTTTTTCTTCATAAAGAAATTAAAAAATCTGAAAATGCCACATCTTTTTCTTTAATCCGCAGGGCAATGGTATCTACAATATGGCTCGGTATAGGGCCATAAGGATGATAAAAAGAAAACGCATTGACATAGATATCAATGATGTCTTTGTTGGCCCGCCGCACGGGAGTGTCTTTTAAAATCTCTATTTTTTCTATTAAAGGCGCATGTAAATCGTATTTAGGAACAGCCTTTATGCGAAAACGCTCGTAAAAAGAACTTCCCCCGCCGTCCCATCGCCCATACGGGCAGCTTTGTACGTCATTTGTTCCTGGTGTCCTCTCTACCTCTTCTCTTAAACGCTCCCCTTCTTCTCGGGAGGTACGAAACAAAAAAGCTTCTATGGACGCTAACAGGGGAAACATGTCGCCCCGCGACGAAAACCGTTGGGCCATTTGAAGTACTATTTTATCTTTATCTGCCGTATTTGAAGAAAACGATTCTGTCATGTTTATTGCCTGCTTATACACTTACTTTTGAAATCAATTTGCTAAAATTTTCAGTTTGAATAATCAATTTATATATAGAATACTGGCTCGCACCTTCATGGCTTGTATCATTAAAAACAATTTCAATTAATTTTTTAATCACACTATTAAAACGACCATCCTGAAACTCTCTATGTTCTTTTCTTAAAAAAGAGATGGATGCGAAGGCATTCACAATTTTTTCCGTATCGTAAGGAATACGAACATTTCCCGATTTCTTTTTGATATCAAAGAAATGAAGAAGATCTTTTTGAAAAGACAGATTTGAACCTGCAAATGACAAAAACAAATAAAAACTATCTCCAAAGGAGCTCCGGATATCTATTTTAGAAAATTTAGATACTATTTTTACAGGTAATTTTTTACTGCTATATATAAAAGAGCAATTTCCTAAAGGAACTTGATCACTTAAATATTCATTTGTAGTGGTCGTTTCTATTTCTATGCCGACATTACGGGGATCATCTACAGGAACGAGATTGATAAGATTAAAATAAAAGACAGAATCGTCTCCATACGACAGTGGATAGCTTGAAAAGCCCAGACTATCCTGTTGGAAATTACCGTCTAAAATATGAGGAACATCGACACAATAACCACTATTTAAAAAAAGATTTGCGGAATTTGCAAAACTCACTTGGGTACACTGGCTCGCCTCCGATACAATAGGCGCCGTCTTATGAAAGTAACTCTCGAGCGAACAAACAATGCTATCTTCACAATCAACCTGAACAACAGGAGAACAAAACAACTCAAAATCTTCTTTTCCAAACTGTCTTTGTATTTGCTTGAGGGAAAGAGTTTCTATGCGGATTTTTAATTTTTGAAAGGGAATAGCTCGCATTTCCTGCAAAAAATTGATGGAAAAAAACATAAATTTTTCAGGATAAGCAAAAAAATCCTTCAAAAGACACAAAACACTCTCAAACCGCGTGTCGAGCTTGCTTGCCATATCTTGAAGGCCAAAGCCCATGATATCGAGACAAGAAAAAATTGTTGTTTCAAAGCACTGCTCTTGGCCATCAGCATAAAATGAAAAAGAAATCTTTTGGCCCTGCAAAAAAATAAAATCAAATAGAAATGAGGCCTTAGCCCTATTTGCCACATATACAGGAAGGCTTTCCAAGTCCATTTGAGCCAATGTGGAGACCTCATTGTTTTGGTTTGTGAGCTCAAATTCAATAAAATGGAGGCAATCCCTTTCATTCGTAAATTCAACATGGGAAAGCTCCAAAGGAACTACCTGCACAGGATAAATATTGTGCACAGCTAAAGTGGTAGAGGCTGAGTGCTCTAAAAATAAAGAAGTCTTGGGAGGAATACGAAGATCGGAGTTATTTGAAAATTGAACAATGGCAAGGGGAGGAAGGGGGGCATATAATGTGGGAAAAAAGGAAGACATAAGCTGTACGGGCATATCCGACGCCAAGGGGTCGAGAGATGCTTTTATTTGCTGCGCAACCAACTCAAATGCCTGCAAAAACATTTGTAACTGGGCATCCTTTGTCTTTTCAAAGGAGAAATCTTGGGTTTGATTTGTAAAAAGAGATCTAAAATGCTGATAGTCCTGACTTAACTCAAAAAATATATTATCTTTTGGTAATCTATTTTGATTTTCAGATATCATTTCATCTCCTGGGAATATTCTTTTATTTCAAGCACTATTTCTGGAAGCTCACCATTTTATGACATGAATTGTCTAAAATACATATAAAATATGAGCAACGGCAACATTTTTAAAAACACATACAAAAACACCATGTATCGTAATTTGTATAAAATGAAAAGAGAATTCGTATTGTCAGGATAAATAATTTTTTGTGATGCGGGATTAGCCAGAAATAAATAGAATACGCTGGACTTCTTCGTATACTTCTTCGCCCACAATCAGCATTGTTAAAAACGCTTGAGCAGACTTCGGATCATTGGTAAACAAAACTCCCTTTTTCACTTGATGTGTGGCCTGGGAACTCCACGCACCTCCCGCTACAGAACTTACCTCTACAGGAAACCGACGGCTCATTTCTGTGGCAAAATATGCGGCATCTGTAAAACCCTTCTTTATAATTTGAGCAACAGGCACATGATGCCAAATAGCAAATGAACCCGGTACTACTCTTTTGCGAAGCTCAAGGGCAACACGTCCCATGGTAAAGCGGGGATTAATTTCACTGAGAAATTTAATTTTAAAATCTTGTTCATCTAAAGATTGAGGATTTTTGTATACAAAAGCATCAATGCCAAAGGGCCCTACAAATCCTTCTTGAGTCAATTCCCGCGCCACACAAAGGGCCATTTCTCGTAAGTTTTTAAAAAAATCTCCTCTTTTTTTATCGTATAAAAAAGAAATAAGATCTGGTTTTAAAAATGCTGTTTTCTTTTCTATAAATGACGCGATGTATTGCCCCCGATTGTCCGCTAAAAATCGAGTATCTCCCACGCATACAATTTGACCATCGGGCAGTACTTTCATTTGATAAGAAAAATCCGCAACGCGCTCTACCCAAGGCTCTATAATCACCACACCCTGGGAAGATAAAATTTGCAACACGCTATTTTTATCCTTTGTTGAAAGCACGGATGAAGTGACACGAAGCATACCTCGCCCCGAAGAACTATAGGGTGATTTTATAACCACAATTCCCGAATAACTTATCTGCTTTTCGATAACAAAAAGAGTCTCTTCGAGAGAAGCACAAATCTGTGGAAAAAATTCTACGGGAGATATGGCAGAACGAACAGAAGAAAACTCTTCGGTTTGCATATATTTACAGTATATTTCTGCAGCGTAAGCTTTAGAAGAAACTTTTTTTTGCAAAGAAAAAGCTGCATCTGCGGCTGGGCTAAGAAGAGAAGCATCACGGGATTTCTGATAAAATTGAGTTAAATGAAAATCACTTTGAGGACTTCTTCCCCAAGGATAGATATGGCCAAAAAACTTTTGATCATAAGATGAGGCATTCATTTCGCTTTCAAAAGGAATGGCGAGCCATTGGGGCAATTCAAATCCACAATCGGTCAATTGTTTTAAAAATTCTGCCGACGGCTTTTGCTCTACAAGCACCATATCTTCTTTAGAAGCTAAAAAGCCCATGAGACCACATAAATCCCCTTGAAGTTGACGCACGATACGAGGGGGAGAAAATCCCACCTTGCCACGGGCAAGCTCGACTTCACAGGTAGGATTAAAAAAATATACATCCGGTGGACGCCCCTTGGAAGAAGAACAAATTTGAAGCTCATCGATAAAGTTTTCATCCAGTCCCGCAGCCCTACGGCCCTCACGGCAAAAATAAAGTCCCTTGGCGCGAGCTGGTGTTAAAGGAAAGCGGAGCGCCTGGGTATAATTTTCCCACTGGGATTTTTCCTGATCTCGCATACGATCAAACCAAACCACGCCATGTTTTACATGCCCGATTTCTTCTTTGTAAACAGTATCTAAAATAGCCGCCGTTTTTGTATCCCCAATCTTCAAAATAAGATCGTGGTAAAAATAAGAATAATCTAAATTCGCCTGCTCAAAGGTCAGGCTCATGTGCACCACAAAGTCGAGGGGAGACGTCATGGGCGAAAGGCACTTCCAAAAAAAATCGTTTACTGCCAAAGAACCAAATTCAACTCCCAGTTCTTTCATACGCCCCATATACAAAGACATATGTCTTTGCTCTTCGAGGATAGTTTGAGCTATGCCCATACGAAAAGCCTTAGGTGCCTGAGGAAATTTTAAGAGTAAGAGAGCCATCACCTCCATTGCCAAAAGTTCGTGATTGGCAAAAAAATGGAGGACTACCCCTCGCTTTTCATCCTGTTCCAATTCATTTTGCGTCGGAAAACGGACTTTTTTATTGATGTGTCCCAAGCCAAACTGCAATTCTTGCGGCCGCCCCGGATAGAGGGGGGCGTTTCGTGCCGACCCCGGATTTTCGTCAGTGAAAAATTGGGGCTGCAAAAGTTTATCGGCTAAAATATCGTTTCCAAATAAGATATGTTCTGCAAATTCACGAAGTTCCATAAAAAAAATGCCCATCTAACAGAAAAATATGCCCAGGCTCGGGATGACTCGAGACACAAATTGTCTACTCATTTTATGGCAATATAAAAATACAAACGCAACAATATTTTTAGAGGATTGGGATTTTACTCTTATGACAGAGAAAAAAGACAACAAAAACAATTCAGAGAATAAAGCAAAAGAAGAAAAAACAGAAAGCAAAAGCCGTCTGCCTCTTTTTGCAGGCATCGGCGGAGTTCTCCTGGCAGCTCTCGGTTTGGGTGGCTTTTTTATATCTAAAACCATGGGTTCACATGCCCCAGCCAGCGCACCCGCAAGCGATGCCTCTGCTGCTGCAACCTCAGCCTCAGCCTCAGCACCAGCACCAGCCTCAGCACCAGCACCAGCACCAGCAGCGGACGATAAAAAAACAGATGATAAAAAGCCGGATGACAAGAAACCGGACGATAGTCATGGTGATGCCAAAAGCGGAGATAAAAAGGCGGATCCTAAAGGCACAAGCAATTTTGGAATGACTTATCCACTTCCTCGTCTTGAACTTAACCTCGGAAACCCCATTGAGAATCGTTATTTACGAATGAGTATCAGTATTGAATATCGAGGAGGCGACGATCAAGCTGCAGAGCTAAAACAACGTGAAGCTCAAATAAAAGACATTGTTATTACGACAGCAACAAGCAAAACACGCAATGAACTTTTATCTCTCGATGGCAAAGAAGAACTCAGACGGGAAATTATGAACCGTATTAACGAAGTCTGCGATAAACCGATTCAAAATGTCTATTTTACCGAATTTTTAGTGGAGTAATGCAATGGTGGATCAAGTATTAAGTCAAAGCGAAGTCGATGCCCTCCTCAATGCAGTCTCCGACGGACGCGTAGAGGGCAGTGATGCCATTAAGGTGGGAAATAAATCCGACGTCGTTCAATACGATCTTGCAAATCAAGATCGTATTATCCGTGGTCGTATGCCCACACTCGATATTATCCACGACCGTTTCATCCGCCTTTTTCGTATTTCCCTTTCGGGGGCATTAAGAAAAGTGGCGAATATTGGCGTGAATAGCTCGGGGCCTATTAAATTTGGGGAGTTTATGAACTCCCTCCCCTTGCCTAGCTGCCTGAATATTCTACGCATTGAACCCCTACGTGGTTCTGCTGTAATGGTGATTGAAAGTAAATTGCTTTACGCATTAGTAGATAGTTTATTTGGGGGATCTGATGTTCCCTACACAAAAATTGAAGGTAAAGACTTTACTCAAATTGAAATTAAAGTGGCACGCCGCATTGTAATGGCCGCCATAGACGACTTAGAAAAAGCTTGGGCTCCTGTTTTTCCAATTAAAATTCACTATTCTCGTACAGAAATAAATCCCCAATTTGTGGCTGTCGTACCACCAAGCGACGTCGTTATTTCTACGGCATTTGACGTAGAGCTTGAAAAGATGAGTGGCTCTATTAAGCTTGTCATCCCTTACTCAACCTTAGAGCCTATTAAATCTAAGCTCAGTGTTGGGTTTCAAAACGAACAGCTTGAAGTCGACCATATTTGGATAAATCGAATTAAAAATCAAATCATGAATACCAGTGTAAATTTATCTGTAAACATGGGGAACTGCTGGATCAACATGCGCGATTTTATGGAGCTTTCTAAAGGAGATATATTGGTATTAGATAAAGAATCAGACAAACCATTAGAAATTTTTGTAGAAGGTAACGAAAAATTCCGAGGAGTTCCTGGGGTTATTCGAGGAAATAAAGCTGTTAAAATTGTTGACGTCATAGGAGAAAATTAAAATGGTAGATCCCAATGAAAATTTAAGACCAGAAGATTTTGGTATTAGTTTAGATGGAGATGAGCCTAAGTCTCAAAATATTCAGGCAGAGAATAACCAAGCTCCTAAAGATGATGATTCCGTAAAATTAGTAGACATCTCGAGAATGAAAATGGTTCTGGATGTTCCCTTAAAGGTGACAGTAGAACTGGGTCGTACAAAACTTCTTGTAAACGACTTACTACAATTAGGACAAGGTTCCGTTATTGAGCTTGATAAAATGGCCGGAGAGCCTATGGAAATTTATGTGAACGATAAGCTGGTGGCCATGGGAGAAGTGGTTGTCGTGAATGAAAAGTTTGGCGTGCGTTTAACAGATGTCATGAGTGGTGTGGGACTTGAAGACTCACGCCCCAAAGATGCCGCCTAAAAACAGCCAGGAGAAGACCGGACATGAAGATTAAAATGTTGTTTTCAGCTTTTCTGGTAGGGTCATCTATGGCATCTATGGCACAGAGCGAATCGCTATATGTTATTCCTCCTTTGGCCTTTCCACAGAAGGATATCCATCCCGCAGAAAAAATAACAACGCCACAAATATATGCACCCGAAAGCCCTTCTGCTGCAGAAACGGACGAATTTTATAAACTAAAAAGTGAAATCGAACACCTAAAAGCCCAAGAGGCTTTAGGAGGTCAGAATCCTTTACTCACCGAGACTGCAAAAACATCCACAGGGATAACACCAACTCCAACTCCCGTAGCAACCTCTCATAATCCTCAAACCCGTATTCCGAACAATGAGCAAAATCCCATAAAAAATAGTTCTACAAAGCCTTCAACGGAATTAAAAGAGCAGGATTCTGATTTATTTCAAAATGGAATTATGGGCGTCATAGGGTTTTTAGCACTGGTGGGAATTGGTGGATTTGTGCTTGTGCGCATCAAACGCCGGGGCCTTCTCAATACCATTCCCGAAAAAACAATTTCGATCTCTTCGAGCCTTTCTCTTTCTCCTAAAAGACAAATTCTTGTTCTTCAGGTTAAAGGGCGAGAAATTCTCATTGCCAATACGGAAACAGGGGTTCAATTTTTAAGCGACTTGGGAGGCAGTACGGAGTCTTCTTTTAGTTCAGTAGCATCAAAAAATTCTGCTGCCCTCTTAGAGCAACGCCCTACACAAATTTCGACTTCCTTAAAAAGCAGTAATGTTTCTGTGAGTTCCTTGAGTTCTCTCGACACTCCAAGAGCAGATGGTGAAGAAAATCTTACAAAAAAATCAGATATTCTTTTAAAGGCTCTTAAAAAATTAAATCACAATCAAGAAGAAGATATTAAAATCGACGAGCCACAAATTCAAAAAGCGGCTTTTCCAAAATATTTAGCCAATGCATTTGAACAAGAATCTAAAAAAGAAATAAAAAAAGAAGATAACTCCACAGATACCGTAGAAAGTGTGACTAATTTGATACGGGAAAAATTGCGTTCTATGAAGCCTCTTAACTAGATATCGAACAAACGGGCCAACACTATGATCAAATATCTCATCTCCCTGTATGTTTTTTCTATGAGCTTTATGGCCCACGCCCAAGTGGCTGCCTCGTCTTCTCCTTTATTTTCTATAAATATGGCACAGGGAGAGGGACCAGACGATCTTGTTCCTGCAATTAAAGTTGTTGCTATTTTAACGCTTCTTACGTTTGCACCTGCTATTTTACTTTTAATGAGTGCGTTTACACGTATTCTCATTGTATTTTCTTTTTTAAGACAAGCCCTAGGAACTCCCACCATGCCACCTAACCAGGTGCTTATTGGGCTATCGTTATTTTTAACATACTTTGTTATGTCCCCCACAATTACAAAAATATATGACAATGCAGCTATGCCCTACATGGAAAAACAAATTTCATTTCAACAAGCTATCGAAATTGGGCAGAAGCCCTTAGCAACATTTATGTTCTCGCAAACACGAACAGACGATTTATTACTCTTTTATAAATTGAGCAAAATGCCCAAGCCCGAAACACAAGAAGATGTCCCCATGAGAGTTCTTATTCCTGCTTTTGTAATTAGCGAGCTTAAAACGGCATTTCAAATTGGATTTCTCGTTTATTTGCCATTTATTGTTATTGATATGATTGTCAGTAGCGTTCTTATGGCCATGGGTATGATGATGTTACCACCCACAATCGTGAGTTTACCACTCAAAATTGTTTTATTCATTATTGTAGATGGATGGAATTTACTTGTTGGTTCCCTTATTAGGAGCTTTGGATAAATTATGAATACACAACAACTGTATGATATTTTAAATCTGTTTTTATACACCACAATTCTTATATCATTGCCAATTTTGGTAGTTTCTCTGGTGATTGGTTTGCTCGTGAGTATTTTTCAAGCCGCCACTCAAATCAACGAATCTACATTAAGCTTTTTGCCCAAAATGGCAGCGATTACCTTAGTACTTGTCATTATGACACCCTGGATGCTTCGTAAAATGGAAGATTTTACACATCAAATATACGAAAAAATACCGTACATTGTAACAAAGAATTAGATAAAAACATGGACTTTTTTAATTTTCTAACATATTCACCACAAGAAATTATAAGAATAGGTCTTATTTTTTTAAGAATATTAACTATTTTTATATTTCTCCCCTTTTTAGGGGATCAGAATATACCTATAAAATTAAAAATTTCTTTTGCCATCATCATGACATTTTTTTTATACCCCTTTGTTCCCCAAGATGTACAAAACAGTAGCACGCCGCTTTCATTCGACGTGGTGTCCATATTAATTGCTTCTTTTAAAGAAGTTCTTTTTGGATTTGCTATTGGATATGGCACAAAAATGATTTTTTTTGCGGCCTCCATGGCAGCACAAATTGCGGGTGTCAACATGGGATTTCAAGTTGCATCCATGTTTAACCCCATGATGAACGAACAAGAATCTTCTTTTTCTATTTTAAAAGGTTGGATTATTCTGATTTTGCTTTTGCTTTTAAAAGTACATCATATTTTTATTGAGTCCATTGCAGAATCCTTTTATTACGTCCCCCTTTCGCCAGATAT
>Ga0206836_10251_pt1 | contig 11950 bp, 7 predicted proteins | sample Alteio_BWOrgCont_28_FD_152871 | JGI IMG/M metagenome (GOLD analysis project Ga0206836, IMG submission 152871) | Enriched cells from forest soil in Barre Woods Harvard Forest LTER site, Petersham, Massachusetts, United States -... | ecosystem: Environmental > Terrestrial > Soil > Temperate forest >...
CTCTTGTGCCATTTTAGCATTTCCCAGCACTGTAATTAATGAGTTTATGGTGATGGTGTCGGGGGTGATTTTATCTTTGTATTCATTAAATATATCTAATGCCTCTTGTGCCTTTCCTCCATTTCCCAGCGCTGTAATTAATGAGTTTATGGTGATGGTGTCGGGGGTGATTTTTGTTTTTGATCCTTCAATATTTTTCACCAAGAGTAGGGCGTTTTCTACTAATTTTTTGATTAATTCTGGATTTGAAGTGCTTTCAATTTCTCTGGATATGTTTTTTAAATGAGATGTCGTTATTCTTAAAACATCCTCTTCTTTTTTTTGTCCTTTTTCGAACATTTCTATCATGTTAGAGTTTTTGTATTTTAAAAAATCATTATTAGTTGAATTAAAAGCATTATTTTTAGAGGTGCTTTCTATAGCAGTTCTTGGAAAATAGGTGCAACTATTATTTGGATTATTACTGTGGTAAAATTTACCATTTTTATAATTATATGTGCTTATCCGATTTGACATTTGTAATTACCTCGATTTTTTCATACGGCAAAAAAGATATTATAAAAATTTGCCAAATCGAAATTTATGGTGCATTTGAATTAAATTCAATGTGATTTTTAAATGTCCAAAAAAAGATGAAACTTTTATTTCAATGGAAGCTCACTCCCAGGCGACGGTATTTTTTGGAAATTGGCTTAAAAAAAGAATATCGTAAGGATCTGAAATCGCAGGACATTCCTGCTTCTCCGGCAGCTATCATTCAGCGAACAAAAGTCGCACGCGGTATTTCAATATTTGGCACAAGGATTTGGCAAAAAATAAAGAAGGGCAAAAAAAGTCTAAGAGCCCGTAACATGTTCAGCATGGGATGATTCCCTTCAAAAAGTAAGAGGGGCTAAATGGCGCCGCCCTTAAATTTTACCGGGGAGTTCTCCAATGTCAATGCGGATTGTGGGGCGAGGGGAGCTAAAAAGACCCTTTTTTAAGACGATTGATGATTTTGTTTTGCTCATCCGCGTCGGTTGAAGTCCCTAAAAATACAACTTCTTTTTTTATTATTTCTTTTGGTGTCGAACTCCTATTTTTTTGATCTGCGCGCTCTGCAATATAAATTCTATTTTTATCTCCCGAATGCCGAAGTTCGTAGACAATCCATTCCGTACTTTGGTCGTCTTTGTATGTTATTTTTAGAGAACTTTTGAATTCTCCTCCAGAAGTGTAATCGTTTGTTTTATACTTCTTCCACATATTTTGAAAGGCAGAATCATTGAGAGAAGATTTGTATTGTTTTTCAAGTTTTGATTGATTTGACTCGGGTAAAAGAATGGAAATTTCATCGTGGGATTTTGTGGAATCAGGGACAACAGACGGTTTTTTTGTTAAGTGACTGATAACTTCTTTGGATTTTTCTTTTTGTTTTCCTTTATCATGTTTTTTTGCAGCTGTTCCCTCTTCTGTAGGAATTTCGAGTATGGCTGTTTCCTCTATTTTTCCTTGCGTGCTGGGGTCGTCCTTAGCAGAAGATATATTATCTTCTTTGTGTTCTTCGAGAGGAGGTATGTTTTCTTCTTTTTTTTCCTGTTGTGCTTCTGTAAAAGGCGCATTTGAAATAGATGTTTCCTTCTGCCTTAAATTTTCTGTTTCTGGCGTAATATATTTTGGGGATTCTTCTTCCTGCGGCGGTTCTGTTATGGGCTGTTGATCTTTGAACGGTTCTGTTATCGGAGATTCTATCTTTGTTTTTAAAATATCTTTCTCTATCTGATTTTCTTTTGATGGTAGATCTTTGGTAAAATCAATTTTTTCCTTGTGTTTTTTCTTTTTACTTTGTTTGGGAGGTGTATCTTCTTGAGCTATTTCTTTTTCAATGGGAGGTGGAGATGAGTCTTTTGTCCCTTCCGCTGAAATTTTCATTGCGATAAATTTTGTTTTAATCTGAATAAATTCAGATTCTATTCTAGAATACTGGGTTAATAGTATTTGAATATTTATGTCATCTTGCTTTTTGAAAGATAAAAAATATTTATATATTGTCTCAAAATTGGTTTCGCCTTCAAAGTATATGTCAGGTTTTATGGAGGATATAGCCATCATCTGGTAAAAAAGAGATTCGAGCTCGTTGAATTCATCCTGTGTGTCGTCTATTTTTATGTCGTTATAAAGTATATCTTTCATGATTTTATAGTCTTGATATTTTAAGAAAACACCTTTCATTTTTTCACATAAAAATAAGAATAAATTTGGATTATTTTTTTCTATTTTAGAAAAGCAATAATATATAAAAAGCATGTCAAATTTTAGTAGTTCAATGTGGTTTGTAAATATCTTTTTTCCAGATGGACTTATGTTGTCGTATGTTTTTTCTAACTCTTTTGATTTTTCCATTAACTCGTTTTTTAAATTTGCTTCCATATAAGAAAGTATTTTGCCGTCCATCTTGTAGATGTCAATATGGCAAAATAATTTATTTATATAGTATATATATAATCCTATTTCTTTGTATACAGAGACATTGTATATGCTAAAAAAAGAAGATTGTCCATCTGAAGTGTTTTTTCTTGCTTTTTCTACAAAGACATTCCTGAAAATAGGATTATATTGAATTCTAGATAAAACATCAAAGAAGCTGATTAAATAGTCTTTTTTGTATAAAATATCTTTGTTTATAATATCTAGTATGAATAAAAATTTATCAACCATAATAAAAATATCAGTATGTTTTTGTTCATATTCAGGGGGCTTTTCTTCAGAAATTCCGTATTCCCTTGACATGGTTACAAATTTTTGAAATTCTTTCCAAGGCTCTTGAATAAAAAACTCAGCAAAATCATTTACAAGTATATGCTCATTAGCGGCTATTTTTTTCTCAAGAACTGTTTTTAATACGTTTTTGTCTAATTCCAGCATTATTTTGAATTGTTTAAGACGTGTGTCTTCTGCACTAGATGAAGATGAAAAGGGGGAGGCTGTTGCGGTGGTAGATGAAGATGAGGGCGACGGATTATTTGTTTTTTTATTTGGCTGGGTTGTGCTTTGTTTTGGTATTTTCATCGACATGGTGTGGTTTCCTTCATATGACAAACAATCACTATAAAAGTCTGCCGAAAGTCTAGCTTTAGAGGAGATTAAAATTAAATTCTTTAGATTTTTGAATTGTCAACAAAAAAGACAGATTTTTCTTTTTATTTCAATAGAAGAGTGCAGTAAACATCTAAAAACCGTGCAGGTCCTCCAGATCCCGCGGTCAAGCCGCGGGATGACAAGACCTAGCGCGCATATTCCTGATACGCAAGACGGACAAACTTTCCGAAATTGTACAGGGACGAGGAGCGAGAAGCGCCGTGTACGTAAGCCGGAGCCGCTGGCGTAGGCGGTACACAAGCGACACAGCAACGAAGTATCTGTACAATTTCGGAAAGTTCACTCCCAGGCGACGGAGTTTGGGGGAAACTGGCTTAAAAAAGGAATATCATAAAGCTCTGAGATCGCAGGGCATTCACACAAAAGAGCAATAATACGATCGATGCCTACGGCCACGCCTGCGCAGGGGGGGAGTCCAAAGGCCATCGTGCTTTCAAACATATGATCCCGTTTTAAGGTGGGCTTAAGCTGTTCTGTGTATTCAAAACGTGCAATCAGCTGCTCATAGTTTACAAGTTCTAAATAGGCATTGGCTACTTCGACTCCAAACAAAAAAGCTTCTGTTCTTTGGGCAAAGGGGCCTTCGTCGGCAGGGGTTGCCAGGGCTGCCATTTGTATAGGGTAATGAGTCACAAAACAGGCGGTATGTTTCGCTAATTCGGGTTCGATAAACTCCATAAACAATTTGCAAAATAAATCGTTCCAGGTGTCTGTGACGCTTATGGAAGTACTTTTTTCTTTTGCTCGTGCATAAAAATCATCTCTATTTTGTACATCTACCAATGAGAATCCCAAAATATTTATAAAAAGATCGTTTACTGCAAAACGAGGCCATTGTTTTGGAATTTCTTTTTTGCAAGCTACGCTGGCGGCAAGCGTGCATGTTAAATTTTCGATATCATTTAAAATATGAGAAAGTTTTCCTTGCCTTCTATACCATTCTAGCATCATAAATTCGGGTTCATGCCAACGAGAAACTTCACCTTCATTGCGGTAAGAACGGGATATTTGGTATACTTTTTCAACTCCGGTAGACAAAATCTTTTTAAGAGCGAATTCGGGACTTGTGGGGAGTTCAATGGGCCATTTTGCACCACGATGATCTACATAGGTCGTAGAAAATGGATTTAAATAGGTTTCTACCCCTCCGCTGGGCACAAGAGTGGGGGTTTCTATATTTTGAAACCCTCTATTTTCAAAATATTCGTGGGTGCGGCGCAGGGCTTTTTTACGAAGTTGGACAAAATTCTTTTTGCGATCGAATGCGGGATTTGTATAAAAACGGGACTGAAAAGGTGCCGAGAATTCATTGTCGTGAATGCTAATAGAGGGAATAGGAGAGGGTAGCAAAGGGTTCTTCCAGCTATCTTGGCTAGGCATATGAAATACGGCTTCCAATACCATTAATGTAAATGAATGATCGTCGTATTTTTTAAGGCGCTCTTCCCCTGTATAATTGTATTCGTAAGTAAAAAGAACAATATCTCCTTCTTTCCATTCTTTAAAAAGTTCGGGAGTACTCGACTCAAGTGGCCAGATGGCTCCCGAGCTATCACATACACCTGGTTTTTCATTGTAAAAGAATACGCGCCCCTGGGCGAGGCGTTGTGAAAAGGAGATTGTTTTGCGCAATTCATAAACCTGTCTTAAACACGAGAGGGCTATTTTTGCGGAGTTTATTGGTGCCATAATATATCTGGAACCTCACTTTTTTCGGCTTGATTTTTTCGGAGCCGGTTTTTTAGAACTTGGCTTTTTAGCGCTTGGTTTTTTAGAACCTGGTTTTTTGGTTGCAGGTTTACGCGCTGCTGTCGTTTTTACTTTTCTTTTGGAAGATGACTTTTCTTTTTCAATTTGAGCTTTTTTCTCGTCTTTTTTATGAAGATGTTTATCGATTTCGAAGAAAGCGCTTCCCTTATTGAACTGGCCTTTTTTCTCGTCCCAAACACCAGCTTCAAAGCCTGTGAGGAGGGCAAAGGCTTCTCCTACAGAACCGACAGACCATATGTGGAATTTACCATTATTAATGGCGGCTTGTACGTCTTTGTGAAGCATAAGGTTTTTAACGTTTTGCTTAGGAACAATACATCCCTGACGCCCTGTAAGACCTGTGAGTGAGCAAACTTTAAAAAAGCCTTCCACTTTTTCATTCACTCCACCAATGGGTTGTACGTCTCCAAATTGGTTGACAGAGCCTGTCACAGCGATGCCTTGGTCGATAGGGATATGGGCGATTGTTGCTAAAATAAGGCAAAGCTCAGCTAAGGTTGCGCTGTCGCCATCTACGCCATTATAGTTTTGCTCAAAACACAAAGATACACTCATATTAACTGGTTTTTTGGTACCAAAGGTTCCGTTAATCCAGCTTGTTAAAATACTAATACCTTTGTTGTGTAATTTGCCGGAAAGAGAGGCTTCCCGCTCGATATTTAATATTCCGGGTTTTCCTTCGTAGGTACGACATGTAATGCGTGTTGGTACTCCAAAGGAGACATCTCCCAGAGAATAAACAGCGAGGCCATTTATTTCACCTATGCGACGGGATACTGTAGAAATAATAATATCCTTGCGTTCTATCATTTCGACAATGCGATCTTCTATGGCAGAGGAGCGTAAGTATTTTTCATCCACTGCTTTTTCTACGTCTTCGCGAGTAATTTTTTTGCCCCGACGTTCGCGGCACATGAAATCGGCTTCAATCGTAATGTCCTTAATTAAACTAAACCGGGTTGTCAGTTTTTGTTTATCTTCTACGACGCGGCTTCCAAATTCTACGATGGCTGCGACGGCAGAGGAATCAAAAGGCAATAAATTTTCTACTTTAGTACGTGTAGAAATAAAGCTGACGTAGTCTTCTACAGTGCTTTGATTGCGGTTCATTTCGGCATCAAAATCAGCTTTGATTTTGAAGATTTTATTAAAATCTTCATCGAATTGATAAAGCATACGGTAAATCCAGTCCGAGCCAATCAAAATGATTTTTACATTCAGAGAGATGGGTTCGGGACGTAAACCGCTGGTGGCAAGAATACTATACTGTTCACCAAGGTCTTCAATGAACAGTTTTTGATTTTTAATGACGCGTTTGAGAGTATCCCAAACATGGGGGGTTTTTAAAATGTCGATGGCATTTAAAACTAAATAACCGCCATTGGCACGGGCGAGTGAGCCTGCTTTGATCATTTTAAAGTCTGTGGTGTAAACACCGTATTCAATGTTTTTTTCAATCTTTCCAAAAAGATTATAAAACGTGGGATTATTTTCGATAATAATCGGAGCGCCCTTAATATCTGTATTGTCTACAAATACATTTACGCGGTAAGGCAAATAAGGGTCACCTTTTTTAGACATATAGGAGCTTGCGCTTACGGAGTCTTCTGCTTCTCCTTCGGATTCCTCTTCTGCGGGTAAAAATTCATTTAAGTTTTCTAAAATATGATTTTTAACTTCGTCGAGGTAATTGAGGATATTTTTTTCTTTTGCGTATTCTTTGAGAAGTCCTAAGAAAGCTTGGTTTAAAACAAAATTTCCAAGTTCGGATTGTAATTCATCTAATTTGTTTTTCGTATCATATTCTATGTTACGTACTTTGCGGGCAAAGTCTAAAACTTCAGGCTCTAGAAGATTGCGCTCGGCTTCTATTTTTTCTTTTTGCTCATCGTTAAGATCGGAATAATCTTTTTCACTTAATGGTTTGCCTTCAATTATGGGCACAGTGACAATACCCATGCGTGTCGATTTTACTCCAAAATTTTTAGATTTTGCAGTCTTCTCGAGCTCATTAAATAGTTTTGCTTTGCGCTCGTTGCTGGAGTTCACGGTATTATTAACATTGGTTTCGTAGTCTTCGGACTGAAATGCTTCTACCAACTCATCGTTTAACTGTTCAATGAGTTCGTCCATTTGTTTTTTAAATTTTTTTGCCATTCCGGTTTTGAGTTCCATGGCCACCGGTGATTCCGTATTTTTAAAATTATAGACATAAATCCAATCTCCCGGCGTAGGATGAGATTCGGCTGTCTTTTTTAAAAAAGAACGTATAACACTGTTTTTTCCTGTGCCTTGAATCCCTGCTACATAAATATTGTAGCCTGGCTTTTCAATACCCAACCCTAATGAAATAGCTCGTACGGCCCGGGGTTGGGAAATAATTTCGTAATTTGGTTCTTTAAGCTCTTTTTTCTTGGAAGCGCTGATTTCAATATCACATACTTGATATACTTCTGTGCCATCAAGCTTATGAAAATCGTCTTTTGTTTTGGATATTTTAAGCGACGAGGGAAATTGGCGTTCACGTCCCAGAAGCAACGTCTGTGTGGGAGATGTTGTTTGTCGTTTTGTCTTTTTCATGGAGCGCAGTTCCTTTATAGAGACGTTTAAAATCTTGAAACAAGTCGTTTTGAATATGTGACTCAGGGGACAGGGAGCGTTTTAAGCATAAATCACATTGCATGCAATAGGAATAGCCCCTGTTTGTTGCGCCTTGAACAGAGCGTCCCAGAAAAAATGCAAAGCTTGAGGAAAGTCTGCATTGGGTTGCTGTAGCGCATTTTTCGAGCTCGGATAAATTTGCAGCAAAATGTTCTCTTGCTGCAACGTACTTTGGTAGTTGTTTTTGAAAATAAACATACCCATGTTTAAAAATAAAACCCTCTCCGGCCTGGGGTTCTGCAATGAGGGAAAATTGCAAAAAATCTTTTTCGGCATAGTGCGATAAAACTTCGACGACGGATTTTTCTGTGAGCTCAGAAAAATCTACAATTCTTTTCATAGAAAAAACCCCCTTGGCTCCTCTCATTTCAAGCCATTCTTTTTCGCTGAGGGCATGGAGAGCGTGAATTACCTTAGAGCGTTTTGTCGTGCCAGGAGGGAGCTCTTGGGCGAGCAAGGACAAGTTCCATTTTTTATGGAGACTCATTTGAATGTAGGATTCTTGGGGCAAGGGTTCTTCGACGCAACCGCAAATACGAAATGCGGAGATGATGTGATCGATATGGCGATTGATATCTTTTTGCTCTCCCATATGACATTTTGCAGCCAGTTCTGTCCGCTTTACAAAAATTTTCTCCCCATAGGCTCCGGGAAGTAATCCCATAATTGCTGCGCAGTAGGAGAGCAAAACGGCGGGTGTAGGAAATGTTTGTTTAAATTGGTATTGCCTACGAATAGGATCGCTTCCCGTCCAGAGTAAGACTCCCTGTGAGGGTTCTCCGCCCCGTCCTGCACGCCCCAGCATTTGAAAAAATTCTTCAATATTTCCAGGAAAACCATATATAATAACAAGTTCAATCCCTGAAATATCCACGCCCATTCCAAAGGCGGTGGTTGCGCATATGACAATTTTTTGAGCACTGTTATGTATATATTCTTCCACACGGGTCCGCTCAAATTTACTTAACCCTGCGTGATAAACCACAGACTGAATGCGATGTTTTTTAATTTTTAATGCATATTCTTCACATTGTTTTCGTGTAGAAAAATACACAATACTTTTTTGTGAGGGAGTTGTTTTAATCAGACTTGCCAATGTTTCCCATTGCTCTTCTTTAGAAAATAAACGCACACTTTTTACATAAATATGGGGTGCAATGGGGCGAGAAGTATATTCAATAACTTCTTGAGGCTTAGGAAACACTTTTCGAATAATATCTTCGCGGCTTCCTTGGCTGGCCGTCGCGGTAATCGCTAAAATACGATCGGGCGCAATGTCATTTAAAATATTCCCAATTTCTGCATATTCAGGCCGAAAGTGATGCCCCCATGATACTACGCAATGGGCTTCATCGACTACGGCCATGCGAGGGCGGAGGCGTCTCATAGCGTTAACAAAAGAGGGTAAAACAAATCGTTCGGGGCTTGCAAAAATAAGCCTTGCCGTACGGTTATTAATCATAGACCAGGCGGCCCGTCTATCGTCTTCGCTTTGCTCAGAAGTAAGAATGGCGCAGGGGATTTGGGCAGATTTCATACGCCGAGCCTGGTCTCTCATTAAAGAAATGAGAGGGCTAATGACCACAACGGGACCGTCGTTAAAGATAAGAGCGGGCAGAGCGTACAAAAGAGTTTTTCCTGCCCCTGTGGGCAAGGTTGCTAACACAAATCGATTTTCGCTCATTTTTTGAAGAACGTCTCTTTGGGCTGGGCGTAATTTATCGAGGCCAAAGTGCTGTTGTGCGAGTTGCTCGCAGTGTTGGACAAAATGGGGAGAAAGCAGTGAAAACGCAGGCAATGTGGCCGGAGAAATGGGGGACTCAGAGAGCAATGGCATCTTGGTACACCTGGATAAGGGAATTGACCTGGGACTTGCCCACGGAATCGTTTTCGATGGCAAAGGACGATAATGCCCTTGTCGCATACAGGGTTTTTGTATGATCGAGGGAAAAAGCGCAAGTATAGAGATCGCCCGAAATTTGAAAAAAGCCAAGTGACATAAAAAGTTGGGCAGGCTTTGCACAAATTTCATCTACTGTTGTGAATTGCAGGATAGAGGAAATGGTTTTTTGGGATTGGGCAATAAGGGCTAAAGATATATTTTTTTGGAGTTCATCTACAATTTCTGCTGTGGGAATTTCGTCCATTTGAGCCATTTTGATAAGAGCATCCAAATCTTTTTTTGTTTGTGTCTTTAAAAATTCTTGGTTGCCCATGTGGGCATCAAAAAGAAATATGAGGACTTCATAGATTTTTGTGGCGGCAAAAAAATGAGATTGATTGTGGAGATAAAGAGCTCCCTTGAGCAGTTCTTGAGGGTTCCCCTCTATATTTTTTTCGAGAAGGAGAGGGCGAAATTGCTGTAAGTTTTCTTTGGATTGAGGTTTAGTGGTGTTTTCGGCGGCCATAAGAAATGCTTTACCATCTATTTTCTGTACCTTTGAAACATAAAAAATAGAAGAGAAAAAGAGGCATGCAATGGTAAGAATTCCCACATAAAATATGCGGTACTCATCACGCAGTGTTTTGTGAGGTTCTTTTGTAGAAAATCCTGTTTTATATAAAATAATTTTCAAATTCCAGTCGTGTTTTGTGACCAGAGCAAAACCCAAAAGTGTTCCGGCAATGCTGCCCCCCAGATGACTAGCCCAATCGAAAATAGGGTAAGTAAATGCAAACATCAGGTTTAAGAATGCGTTCAGCAGAATAATGTTTCCTAGAGACGCTCCTCCGGAATCTTTTCTAAATTTTTTTGTTACTTTTTCTTCGTATTTTTGAATGACATAAAAACAAAATAAAATTCCAAATAAGCTTCCCGATGCGCCCACAGAGATTGTAGGTAAAAAGGCAAGACTACATAAATTACCCATAATTCCAGAGATAATATAAATGAAAAAAAGACGCTTATGGCCTACAATGACTTCAAATATTCTACCTAAAGACCATAGGCAAACCATATTTACCGTGAGATGAACCAGGTTCGCATGCATAAATATGGGTAAAAAGAGCCGTTCTAGCTGCCAAAGTCCAATAAGGCCGTTTTCTTTGGCGCCAAATAGAACTAAGGTTTTGGTGCTGGGGCCAATAAAAAAGGCATCGACAAACGATGGTGACGCGGCACACATGGCAATATACATAGCAATGTTTGCAAAAAGGAGGAGCCACAGGACGTAGCAGCGTTGTAGCATGAACAGTGCACGTTGAATTTTGTTCAAAGTCTCAAATCCCATAGAAAAAGAGAACAAAAAAGAGTATATCACCACCAGACAGAGCATTGTGTGCGGTCCGAAATCCAACTTACATTGTCCCAGAAAGACGATTCCGTCAATACTTGAGGAGACGCAATCTTGAATTTAAGCCCTACCAAAATATCTTACGAGCTTCTTATTTTTGTTTCCGAAGCCCAGAAAGACATTGTAGCCCATATTCTGGGCCAATTGGAAATCCATGACTTTATTTATGGCTCCCTCTCTTGCGACATCGAGGCGGAGTACGACCCCAGTTGCCCTTCACCTTCTCATTATGAGCAGCTGGCAAAAGATGAGCCCATTGTTATTTATAGTGAAGATCAAGAATACCTTCTGTCCTTACAGGAGGCTTTGGTCTTTTTATTTCCAAAAGCTTCGCTTTCTGTGGATGAAAATACATTTTTGGTACGTCCTATGGAGAATCAAAATTGGCGTGATAGTTGGAAAGAATCTTTTCGTCCTATTTTAATAGACGAAGAAATTGTGGTTTATCCCCCCTGGGAAAGCCCTTCTTCATTCTTGCAAAAACATAAAATTGTCATTGATCCCGGTATGGCCTTTGGCACGGGGCAACATGAAACTACGCGACTGTGTTTGGAATACATAGCTCGTCATGACATGCCTGCTCGCGTGATAGATGTGGGCACGGGGAGCGGTATTTTAGCCATTGCGGCTCTTAAGCGAGGTGCGTCCTTTGTTATGGGGACAGATCTCGACGGGGAGTGTATTCCTATTGCTATAGAAAATGCGCGACAAAACCACTGTGACCCCATTGTATTTCGTCAGGGATTTTTAGAACATATGGAAGAAACTTCGTTCGATTTGGTTATTGCGAACATTCAGAGTAAGCCCCTCAGAGGAATGCTGCCCACACTCAAAAGTAAATTGGCGCCACAGGGTATACTGGTGTTGTCTGGAATTTTAGAAGTGGAAAAAGAGGAATTTTGCCAATGGATGAACTCGTGTGGTCTGTATGTCACCCAAACCAATAAGCAAAACCACTGGTGCTCTATTGTCGCAACCCACCAGCCATAATGCAGATGTTGTTGTTAATAATGCAGATGCAGATGTTGTTATTAATAATGCAGGAGCAGATGTTGTTATTAATAATGCAGGAGCAGATGTTGTTATTA
>Ga0206836_10239_pt2 | contig 11921 bp, 11 predicted proteins | sample Alteio_BWOrgCont_28_FD_152871 | JGI IMG/M metagenome (GOLD analysis project Ga0206836, IMG submission 152871) | Enriched cells from forest soil in Barre Woods Harvard Forest LTER site, Petersham, Massachusetts, United States -... | ecosystem: Environmental > Terrestrial > Soil > Temperate forest >...
TGTCCAGGCCGAATCCACATGATGAATGTGGCTGTGGGAAGCTTGTGATCTTCGAGAAGCACCAGAGTCAGCCCATTCGGCAGCTTCGTGACTACAGGACGGGGCAACTGCACGCGCAGGACTTCCTTATTGACAGGGGCGCGATTGAGGCGCTCCACCTGACTGAGGGGGGTGGCCTTTTCCTGGGCGCGAACGGATACCGCCAGTGCCGTGAATGCGAGCGCCGCAACACTCAACGCTAACCTTGGGACAACATTGCAGCGGCGGGCCCGCGAGATGGATGGCGAGGCAATGCGATGATTCATCGCGGCTCCCGTCCGGGGCTTGATGGGGCCTGCGCGGGCACGCTGGTTATGACGCTGCGCTGGTCGCGCACCAGATAAGTCTTGGCGGCATGATTCACTTGATCGAGGGTCACCGCGTCTTGTTTCTCGATTGTGGTATTGATCAGCTCGGGATCATCAAACTTGACGGCATCTTCGCCGATCAATTGAGCGGTGCCCAGAACCGTGCGGCGCCGGTCGATAAAGCGGCGCAGCAGTTGCGTCTTGGCCCTGGCCAGCTCATCGGCGGTGATGCCATCCTTTACGACCGCGGCGATCTCGTCATCCACGCCTTTCTCGAGATCGGCCAAAGTCACGCCGGGCCGGGGCGTGGCGACAATGTACATTTGGCTGGTGCCCACGCGCGCCTCGGTCTGAATAGCTAAATTCGAGGCGAGCTGCTTATCCTTCACAAGGTGCTGATAAAAGCGTGAGCTCTGCCCCTGTGCGAGGGCCGTGCCCAATTCCAGCATGGCGTAATTATCCTCAGTGTTCCCAGGCGGAATGTGATAGGCGATATCGAGGCGGGGGAGCCGTGCCAGGGGATCGGAGATAGACTCACGGCGCTCGCCGTAGTGCGGCTCTTCCCGGAGATCGACCTTGGGAGGCGTGGCCTGAGCGGGAATGGAGGCAAAATATTTTTTGACCTTGGCCATGGCCTCATCGAGATCGAAATCGCCTACTAGCGTGAGAACGGCATTGTTCGGCGCGTAGTAAGTGTGGAAAAAAGCGGCCACGTCGGCGACGCTGGCCGCGTCGAGGTCGGCCATCGAGCCAATCGTGGGGTGCTTGTAAGCGAAATTATCGTAGGAAAGGCTGTCGAGATCCAGTTGAGCGCGCCCGTACGGCTGGTTATCGACGCTCTGGCGGCGTTCTTCTTCCACGGCACTGCGCTGATTGTCCAGATTCGCCTGGGTCACGTTGAGCGAGCGCATGCGGTCGGCTTCGAGATATATTCCCAGATCAAGCTGGTTCTTGGGCAACTCCTCGAAATAGATGGTGCGGTCCTCACTCGTGGTGCCGTTCATATTTCCGCCGTTATTCAGGACGAGGATGAAATGTTCTCCTTTGCCCACGTTAGCGGAGCCCTGGAACATCATGTGCTCGAAAAGATGCGCGAATCCGGTATGGCCGGGCAGTTCGTTGCGACTGCCTACGTTATAGGAAACATTAATGGCATAGACCGGGGCGCCATGCTCCGGAACGAGTATGACGCGAAGGCCGTTTTCGAGGCGCGTCTGGTGCAGCTCGAGCTTGGGAAGCTTGACAGAGGTGTCGGCGAGGGCCAAAGCGAAATACGAGAACGGCGTCAACGACAATGCGATTACGATGCGCAGACAGGTCTTGGCCAATTTCATCGGTACCTCGAGGTTGTCATTCTGCCGCTATGGACCCTTCCGGGGCAATCCTCCGCAAAAAAAGGGAGGGCCGGAGTTGCTCCGGCCCTCCGAGATCAGATGCGCAGCGCGCTTTGGGATTGACGAACTAGAAGAGGAACTTCAATCCCAACTGCGCGGTGCGCGGGCCGCCGCTGCCGAAGATAAAACTGAACGTGTTTGGCGTTGAGCTAGAGGAGCCGAAGGTTGCCGGCGCCGCCAGGTTCGCGGTTGCAGTGGATTGCCCTGGGTTTGAGAACTCCACCGCATTGAAGATGTTGAAGAATTCAGCGCGGAACTGAACGGCCATGGTTTCCTTAAATTTCCATGATTTCGTAACCGATAGATCGGTTTCTCGGAAGGCTTGGCCGCGGAGGGCGTCACGGCCCATATCGCCGTAAGTGCCTTGCGCGGGTGGGGCGATCGCTGTGCCATTCTGGAGGTAGCAGCCAAGATTACCCAAGGCCGCCAACCCGTTGTAGGATCCATTCGTTGCGCCTTGCGTATGATTGACCGCCACTGTGGGATTGGAGGCCACATCCCACAAGCCATTGTCAGAGATACTGTTGGCTTGCGCGAGGGAGACGCATTGCGCCGGCAGGTTGGAGACGAAGCCGGGCGTTCCCAGCGCTCCCGTTCCCGCTTGCTCGATCGTGCAGCCGGTGCCCGGCTTCGCAAAGGCGCTGCCCGCCACACCGAAGCACGGGATCGGAGCGGCCGTACCCCCCGTGATGTTGCTAGGCGATCCTAGAATGTTCCAGCGGTCCTGGTTGATCCCGGTACCACTGAGATCGTCGGTGCTGTCCTGGGCGTTGAACGGCAGCGCGCTGAGCATGCTGAGTGCGACGTTCAGCTGCCACCCTTGCAGCATCTGGCCTTTGGTTTTGTAGCCGGGGATATCGTAGGTGGCTGTAATGGTGAAGTGATGCCGTGCGTCGAAAGCGGCGTTGCCATAGTCCAAAGCCGGATTTTGAGTGTTCTCCAAATTGCTGTTGGCGGAGTTGGAGACACCGGAGGCTTCATCCAAGGCGTGGGCGTAGGTGTAGCCCGCCGTGAACTGCAAGCCATGGGAAAGCCGATCAGTCAACGTCATCTGCAAGCCATTGTAATTGGAGATTTCGTTGGGGAGATTCTCGAGTACCTGGCCAAGATATGGGAAACACTGGGCCGGATTCAGGCCCGAGCCCCCAAAAAACGCGGCTGGGCAGTTCTGCGTATAGATTCGGCGGCTCTGCTCGTTTTCCAGAGCGGCTCCCGACGTTCCGTTGGCTATTCCCAGCAGTGGCTGGTTTAGGTCCGTCGTGCCACGCAGGTTCGAGCCGTGAGTGCCCACGTAGGCCGCGTTTAGGGAAATGTTGGTGGTGAAGGCGTGCTGCACGGACAGGTTCCAGGCCGTAACTTTGTCCGGCACGAAACCAGTCGGCGGGGTGAGCGCAGTAAGGTTACAAGGCGACGGAGTCGTCCCGTTAAACGCGGTAAGCCCATTACCGCAGGCGAACCCGAGGCTGTTCACAGGATTCGGGCTCAGGGCGACGACTGGGCCTGTGCCGGACCAGTTGACTCCCGAAGTCGAGAGAGCCAGAGTTCCCAGGAGATTACTGCCTGGCTGAGGCGCTAACGTGCCATTTGGGAGAACCAAAGCAAACCCGGTGGGGACCGCCTGTAGATTAGGCAACAGTTGCTGGAAGACCAGGAAATCGTACATATACGTCCCGCCCAGCCGAACAACGGTCGTGCCCTTGCCCGTGACGTCCCAGGCTACCCCGAGGCGAGGCGAAAAGAGATCCTTAGGAAGATTGTAGACCGCACCGCCTCCGGTCTCCTGGACAAGCCCGGTGGGGACGTTCGCGTTGAAATTGCCGAGAACATTGTTGGGAGTGGAGACGGGCTGCACGTATTCCCAGCGCACGCCAAGATTCAGCGTAATCCTTGGCCTGATCCGCCAGTCATCTTGTGCAAACAGAGCATAGCGATTGTAGCTGAGTGCTTGCGAAAGGGTCGCATTTCCAACCTGGATGGTTCCGGATCCTGCTACGCCCGCAAGGAAGTCCTGAAGCGGAGTACCTGTGGGAATACCCGTGCCTACCACTAGGCCGTTCGTCCTGCCGAAATTGAATGTGCCGTTGTCGTTGGTCAAGGACTTGCTTCCGCTGAACAGAGTGTCGTGGATCTCGCCGCCGAACTTGAAGAGGTGGTTGCCGCGCGTATACGACAGGCTGTCGATTCCAGACCAGACGCTGAAATGGTTGGCTTGCGGGCCGCCATTCGTGCTCTGACTGCCCAGGTTGTTGAAGCCGGTGATCGCAACATTACCCATTCCGCATTGCGGCGCCGGTATGCTCAAGCCCAAGTTGTACCCGTAAGCGGTGGCGTAGTTCGGCGCGCCATCGTTACCATTGCAGTCGTCGGGGAAACCGAGCTGGGTGTATTCCAGCAAGCCAAACCGCATCTCGTTCACCAGTGACGATTTTGGCGTCCATACCCACACCACGCGACCGGTTTGGGTGCGGAAGTGGTTGTCCGCTAGCCAGAAATTCGATACGGCAGAGGTCGCGTTGTCGACGTTTCCATTGCCGAAGAAATACTCTCCGTTGAGCGTGCTCTTGTCGTTCAGGTGGTAGTCAAGTTTTGCGAGTCCGTTGTCCGAGCCGCCGTGATTATTGAATTGCACGGCTTCGGTCGATGACACCGAGCTATTTCCGAAAAGACTGGGCGGCGCGCCGCTCGCACCGGGTCCGCAGAAGGGCGCTACAGCGGCGCCCGTCTTCAGAGCGGGGTTGATCGCGCCTGCCGTGCACCCCGCCATTAACACGCTCATCGTGCTGATCTTCTGGCCCGCGATGGCGTTCATCGCGGCGATCGCATCCGGGATGCTATTCGTCGTTCCCAGCCCGGAGGCGTCGGTAGGTTCGGTGATCGTCTTGGGAGCTCCCAGCGTATAGCGATTCCCCTCGTAGGCTCCGAAGTAGAAGACCTTGTCTTTCTTAAAGGGGCCGCCGATGGTGGCGCCGTACTGCTTGAGATCATCGTTGGCTTTGGAGAGCGTGGACGAGAGGAAGGCATTCCTGGCGTCGAGATCGCCATTTCGCAAGAAACCAAAAGCCGTGCCGTGAACGTTATTCGTTCCAGATTTCAGACCGACGTTCACGACCGAGCCGGCCATCCAGCCATATTCGGCCTTGGGGCTCTGAATCGTGTTGATTTCCTGTATAGAGTCCAGTGAAAGAATCGTCACGCCGTCGACGCCGCCGCCATTTCCGCCGACCGTGGGCCCGGCGCCGCCAGCCATATTGATCTCGTCCACGCCATCCAGCATCCAGGTGATGTTCGTGCCGCGCTGGCCGTTGGCGTTGTACGCGGGAGTACCGCCGCCAGGGATCTGTTGCATGCCTGGGTTGAAATCCAGCAGCTTTTGGAAAGCGCGGCCATTCAAGGGCAAATCCACGATCGTCGCGTTCTCCACTGTGGCGCCTAAGGTGGCGCTTGTGGTATTGACCATGGGGACTTCGCCGGTGACGGTGACCGTCTGCGTTTGCTCCCCGGGCTGCAGAGACAAATCAACTCGAACGTCCTGACCGACGCCAACCGTCAGCCCGCTGTGCTCGGCGACCTTGAAGCCCTTGAACTCGGAACGAACCGTATAGTTTCCTGGAAGCAGGCTGGATGCCGAGTACTGCCCGGTGTCATCAGCGGTCAACGCTCGAGAGATGCCCCTGTCCACATCGATAACCGTAACGGTAGCGCCCGCGACCGCTCCTCCCGTTTGGTCAGTGATTGCGCCGTAAATGCGTCCGTAGTTGAGCTGCGCGGAGGCTGGTAGCGAAAACAATGCGATTCCTAGCCCGACACACAAAAGCCGAAGCCACTTCGTGACGTTCACCCATACGAATGCTTTGGATTCGAATTTGGCGGCATCCATAGAAAACACCTCCCTAAGGCGATAGGCAGTGGAACCCCAGATGTGCGGGAAAGTACCTCAAACGCCTTGCCAAGGTCAAGCTAGGCTTTTTTGCAGCAGCTCCGCATGCTTGGCAATTCTCCCGTCGCTGGCGGATTTTGCGGCTCGAACTGAGGCATTAGCGGGGAGGGACTAAGGTCCACGGTTCAGGCGGCCAAGCATTTAATTTGGGCGCGTTACAGCATCTCCTATATGGGCTTCCTCGCGTATCGGTTGTAGCCTTCACTCCGAAGTCGAGCCTTCATTCAAAAGGGGGAATGTTCTCATGAAAAATCTCGCTGACGCCTTAAGTGTTTGGCAGACGGTCCCCAGCAACGCTCATGAAAATCCCTGGGCGATTCGCAATCCACTGGATGAAGCCCGCGATCTGTATAGGATGGTGCGTTCCGGTTCCTCTGGAATCGATGAGATCCGGGAGTTGATCGCGGTTCCGGAGATTATCAAGGAAGCGCTGCTCGCTTACGCAGAGCGCTACCCGAAAGATGGCCAGCACATCTATTGCGTTCTTCATTTTCGGGAGCGGGTTGCCGATGAATTCGAGCGCCTGGTCGAAAAGGCAGAAAGTTGCACAGAATTGCCGCAGGAGACTGACGAGGCGGTTGAGAGCGAAATGCTCGTGAACTAAAGCTGTGAATGGGGTCTACTCGATGAAGAGCGCCACACTTGCCGGAATCGTACTGATTGTTTTGGGAATTCTTTCCTTTGCGTATCAGGGAATCAGCGTTACTACACAAAAAAAGGTGGTCGATGTAGGACCCATTCACGCCACCAAAGACGAAAAGCACACGCTCCCCCTTCCTCCGGTGATAGGCGGCGTATTGTTAATCGGCGGGGTAGCGCTGCTTTTGACCGGTCAAAGATCAGGGGCTTGAGCAGGATTGAGAACGCCGCCCCAATAGGCTCCGGTTCCCCGCCCGCACGGTTCTTGCTTCTGGATGTGGCCCCGGCTTACAGACCTCCACCAAGGCGCTTGCCAGGTTCCGGGTATTTTCGGCGAACGTGGTTTCGGTTTCTCATAGGGCTATGAAGGAGGAGCTATGAACTGGGATCAAGTGGAAGGCAAATGGAAGCAGTACAAAGGTGCGATGAAAGAGAAATGGGGAAAACTCACAGACAGCGATCTCGATGTAATCGCCGGCAAACGCGATCAGCTAGTTGGGCGAATTCAGGAAGCCTATGGAATGACCAAGGAACAGGCCCAGCGAGCAGTCGACGATTATGTTCGCTCGATGCCGGGAGCAACTGACGTAGAAGAGCCAACAACGGCAGCGAGCAAGGCTCGCCGCGCCGGACAGACCTGACATTCACCTTTCAACGATTGCTCCAGAGGCGAAGAGGCGCGCAGCTTAAGATTAAGTGCGCGCCTCTTCGCGCTCCCGTCATTCCCCCACCGTGAACGGAATGGAAGCCTCGGTTGTCTCCCAGAGCAGCGCAAGTGTTCCTCTATTCCCCTCGTTGGATCTCAATTCGATCCTGAAAGCCTCCACCGGAGTGGTGAGCCTCTTCACATTCATCTTCGTGCGGCCCAGGTCGCGTGAAGAGTCGTAGTTAAGATGAAATTGGCCCGTCTGTTTGTTGATGATGAGCGTCCATTCGTTCTCGTTTGGAATCGTCCAGATGCTATAACTTCCCTTCGCCAGCTTTAGGCCGCCCATCTCGAGGCTAGCATCGCTGCTGATTTTTGTGGCCCAGTTCGCCCCGGTGCACCATACGTCGCCGAACGGTACCAAGCCACCCATGATTTTTCGTCCGTGCATGGAGGGCGCATAGTAATCGATCGTAATCCGTTTGCCGGCTATCGTGATGGCCACGTTTTCTGGAGGACTCGTGTAACCTGAGCCGCCGAATTGACCGTAAGATGCTCGGGCGATAATCCCTGCGATCGCCGCAACCGCCGCGGCGCCGATGATTAAAAGTTTGGTTTTGGTCTTCATAGCAAGGACCTCCCCGAATAAATGCTACACCAATGGCACCGAGCCGGCCGGGTTCGATCGCCGCTCGTTCCACCAAAGCAGGCCACGGAAGCGGACCCGCACGGAGCCGGGCCCGGCGCCATCCTAAGCGCCGATGGCGCGATCCAGCGCCGATTTCTCTTCTGCCGTAAGCGGGCGAGATGCGCCCTTCGCGAGGTCGCCCAATGCCAGCGGCCCGATGGCTACTCGGACCAGCCGCAGCACCTCGATCCCTAGATGTTCGAGCATACGCCGAATGTGGCGGTTTTTCCCTTCCTCCAAAGCGATCGCCAGCCAGGTATTCCGGTCTCCTTGCCGCAATACGCTCGCCTCTTTCACCTTAAGGAAGTCCGCGCCGGAAAGGCGAAAGCCCTTTACCAGCGCATCCGTGAGCGCGGCATTTCGCAGCCCCGAAACTTGCACGTGATAGATCTTCGCCAGATGGCTTTCCGGAGCCGTTACCGCCCCCGCCCACTCCGGATCATTCGTCAGGAGCAGAAGTCCCTCGCTGGCCTTGTCCAAACGCCCCACCGGTGCAACCCACGGCAGCTTGCTGCTAAGGTTCGAATAGATCGTCGCGCGCCCTTTTTCATCGGAAGCCGTCGTTACCAGGCCGCGCGGCTTATTCAACATCAAATAGACCTTTTCCGCCGGGCGAACTAACTGGCCCTGCACTTCGATTCGGTCGCGGCCGAGCAGAACCGGCGATTCCGGATCGCGCTTCACTATTCCACCGAGTTGCACGTGTCCGGCCTGAATCAGGCCCTCCGCCTGCGAGCGCGAGCAATAACCGAGCTTCGACAAGGCCCGTGCCAATCCCACCCTTCGCGATTTCCCGCTGCCCATCGCTTAATCCTATACACCGTCGCCTGATCTTGGCGACAAGAACCGTCGCGCCAAGCAGCTCGACATCGACGTTGGCGTCGCGGAGTTTTGCGGTGTGATATCATCGGTTCGCAAGCCCTCAAGATCGCTCCCGGGAGCAACGGTGACGGCGCGTATCCTCGACGGCAACGCCATCCGCAATCAAATCTACGCAGAGTTGCAACCAGAAATCGCGGAATTGCGGGCCTCCGGTATCCAGCCGGGCCTTGCCGCGGTTCTGGTGGGCCATAATCCCGCCTCTGAGGTCTACGTCAAAAGCAAAATTGCGGCCTGCGAAAAGCTTGGGCTGAAGAGCTGGCTCGTTACGCCTGACGAGAATGTTTCGACCACGGAACTCTTGCGGCTGGTCGATGAACTGAATCGGCGCGACGACGTCGACGGCATACTCGTACAATTGCCCTTGCCACGCCAGGTGGGTGTACGCCGCGTTCTGGAATCTGTGGACCCAGCGAAAGACGTGGACGGGTTTCATCCCGTAAGCCTGGGACGGTTGGTGCGCGGAGAGCCCGGTCTCGTGGCCTGCACGCCCTTGGGAGTGATGGAGATTTTGCGGCGCAGCGGTATTCCTCTGGAGGGCGCCAATGCGGTTGTGCTGGGCAGAAGCGACATTGTGGGCAAGCCGATGGCGCTCTTACTGATGCACGCGAACGCCACGGTCACAATTTGCCATTCAAAAACGCGCGAGTTACCGCAAATCACTCGTCGCGCCGATCTCATCGTCGCAGCCATGGGCCGCCCTGCCATGGTCGCGCCGGATTGGATTCGCCCCGGCGCGACGGTCATCGACGTGGGAGTCAACCGCATTACCGATCCTGCGGAAGCCGCGCAGCTCTTCGCAAAGTTTCCGCAGCGCTTGGAGCGGTTCAAGGAAAAGGGCTCCGCGCTGGTTGGCGACGTTCACCCCGATGCCGCGGAAATTGCCGGTGCGATCACTCCCGTCCCGGGCGGCGTGGGACCACTCACCATTGCCATGCTGATGAGCAATACGATCAAAGCAGCGCGGCTCAGGCGTGCGCAGCGGCCCGCCCCTGCAACGGCCGTCAGGCCCGCTGCCACGCATTGATGCTCCGTGTCGGCCTGACCGGCGGCATAGGCTGCGGGAAGAGCACCGTGGCCGCCATGATGCGCGAACTCGGCTGCCACATCGTCAATGCGGACCAAATGGCCCACGCCCTGATGGCGCCCGGAAAGCCGGCATACGACGAGATACGACGGCAATTTGGCCCCGGGGTCTTTGTCCCCGATGGAACTATCGATCGCGCGCGATTGGCTGCCTTGGTCTTTGCCGACGCGGGGAAACTGGCGGCCCTGAACGCCATCGTGCATCCGGTGGTCCTGCGCGATATCGACAAGGAGTTCGAGCGGCTCTCCGCCATCGATCCTCGCGGCGTCGCCGTGGTGGAAGCGGCGCTGCTGATCGAATCCGGTTACCACCTCCGGCTGGATCGCCTCATTCTGGTCAGCTGCACGCGCGAGCAGCAGATGGAACGGCTGATCAATCCCACCTTTGGACGCTCCATGTCGCCCGAGCAAGCCGAGCAGCGCATCGCCGCGCAGATGACGCTCGAAGAGAAGCGCAAACTCGCTCACGAGGAGATCGATTGTTCGGGTTCGCTCGATTACACCAGGAAACAAGTGCAAATTTTAGTCGATCGACTCAAGCGCATGGCCGACTCCCGCGCGAACTAGCGTTTCACGAGTCTCGCAGAATTGCGGTCACCCGTTCCAAATTGTCCTTTGACGCTCCTGCTCCGCGCGCGATAGCGTGAACCAGGATTCCGCTGTCTCCCGAACACGCTCGAGCATCCCTTGCAAGTCAGCCTGCTTGTTGGCGATCGTGTGACGACCCGGTTCCGCGGGCACCTCGACGGGCTGGCCAATCACCAGCACCACCCGGGAGAACGGACGGGGAAGCTGAAAGCGGTCCCAGGCTTTCTCAAAAATGTGCGCGTGTTCGGCAAAAAGATGAAATGCCACGATCGGGCAGCGGCTCTTGCGCGCCAGAATCACCGGGCCAGGCTTGGCGATATAGCGCGGGCCTCGGGGGCCGTCGGCCGCGAACGCGGCGTCGTGGCCTTGCCCAAGCTGCCTCGCGAGAACGGAAAGGCCGCCCAATCCTCCGCGGGAGGAGCTACCGTGCGCGGTACCAAAGCCCAGCCGCGCGAGCGCGCGCCCCAGGATTTGCCCATCGAAATTCGCGCTGGTCATGGCCACCACGCCACGATGACGCCACCACCACATGGCCAGGAAAATCGTTTGGTGCCAAAAAGAATAAACGCAGCGGCGGTTCTGGCTGTGCACGCGATCAACGTGCTGCCATCCCAGGACTTCATAGCGCAGGGTCGGCCCGATGGCGCGAGCGAAACCGTATGCCGTGGCCGAAATAATCGGGACTTGGGCGCGACGGAAAGCGGAAAGCTGTTTGGGCCGGGAATCATAGACGCCGGCGTGCTGCTGGTGGGCATCCGGCGGCGATTTGGCCAGCTCGGTCACGCGCTATAGTATAGGCGACCCGATCCTTTCCCATCGGGGGGGATACGGTTTACCTGAGGCTAATGCGCATGCTGATGTTGACGGCTCCAAGGCTAGGGAGTATAAGCAATCAGATGGAGGTGTCCCATGCGAAGGTTACTTGCCGGAATGACGGTTGCCGGATTCCTGTTGGCCCTGACGGCTGTCGCATTTGCCGCGACGCAAACCATTTCGGGCCAGCTCGTCGACGAAACTTGTTACAAACAGAACAAGGTCAACACGGGCGTTGACCATAAAATGCCCGAAGATACACCGGGCTGCGCCGTAACCTGTGCCAAAATGGGCCTGCCTTTGGCGCTCCTCACCGCTGACGGCAAGCTTTACACCGTGACAGGCGATCTCGCCGCGAACAACAATGCCAAGCTCGTGCCTCACCTGAGCCACAAGGTTGAACTCACTGGCGACGTTACCGAAAAGGGCGGCACTATGACGATTGCTGCCACCAGCTTGAAGATGATCAGCAAGTAAGCAAGCTAGCTGCTCGTCAAAAGTTCGCGCAAAGCTGTCCGAGGGAATCGTTGGAATGCGCGTCGGTAAGATCGGTCCATTCTTTCTCGCGCCAAATCTTCTGCTTCATAGTGCCTCTTGCGCGTAGTCGCAGAGGGCGCACCACATCAGGCTCAGTTACAGCGAAGAAGTTATTTTGCGGATTCGGCGACAGATTCGAGCGCGTCGCCGATCAGCATGACGGCTCTCCATTCGTCGAGGAACTCCGCGCCGAGCCGTTTGTAAAACTCGATCGCCGGCGTGTTCCAGTCGAGCACTTCCCAGCGCATGCAGAAGTAGCCCTCCAGCCACGCGATTCGCGCCACGTGCGCCAGCAACGCTCGTCCGATGCCCTTTTTGCGGAACTGCGGCCTGACGAAGATATCGTCGACAAAAAGTCCCGTGCGTG
>Ga0206836_10254_pt1 | contig 11844 bp, 13 predicted proteins | sample Alteio_BWOrgCont_28_FD_152871 | JGI IMG/M metagenome (GOLD analysis project Ga0206836, IMG submission 152871) | Enriched cells from forest soil in Barre Woods Harvard Forest LTER site, Petersham, Massachusetts, United States -... | ecosystem: Environmental > Terrestrial > Soil > Temperate forest >...
ATTTTTGGGACAATCTGACACTTTTCCAAAAAACCTATACTTTGACAGTGGATGAGCGGGGACAGGTGATTGCCGCCTTTTATCCCTCGGTGTTTTGTTTTGAGAACGACTATGCCATCACCGCATTGGTTTTGAATAACCCCAAATTGACCAATGACGTCCATTTTTTTTGGAGGCCCTATCCTCTGGATGGGGATGATTTTAAAAAAACCATTCAAAAATATGTCGACTGGAATAATAAAAGCCGGATGATCGACCGCACCGCGCAGGTTTATGTCAAGACCTCGGACGAGCGCGCGACCGTGACCGAAGAGGCGAACTCGGAGCCTATTCCGACCTCGACGCCAGGCCTTTTAATCGTTCAAAACGGCGTTTCGGCCTACCAGGGCAAGTCCGAAACTCGCGAGGCCATCACCTATGATTCTTTTATGAAAGAAATGGACTGGAAACCCTGGGGCTATTCGGACTCGAACGTTATCTTCATTAAAACCGGGGACGATTCCTGTGATTTTTGGTTTTATGAGGAAGACGGGGGGGTTTTAAGGGAAAGAATCCGCATTCCTTCGTTTTCCCGTACGGATTCTTCCGAAAGCGACATGGAGTATAAAGTGATCAACGGCACTCTGTTTCAAACGTCCCAGATAGACAGCGTTTATTCCGGAAAGGCTTTGACCCAAAAAACCGAGTCGAGAATGGTGGTGACGTTAAGCCCTGAAAATAAAAACGGGAATTAAAAATAAAAAAATATCCCGATCAGCATGACCCATGAAAAACCAATCCAGAAAAGGGTGAAAAGAAAAATCATAAATTCAAACGCAGGCACCATAGCGGTCTCCAGAATCACTACTGATAGACTCTTTTCACCATCGTTTTCATTAAGACGCCCAACCGCTTCCATCCACCTCTTCGTTTTTTATTTTAAGTTACTATGGTCGAGTAGTAATGTTAAACAGATGAATATTTATTAAAAAAGTAAATCGTGTAACCCGGTGGACGGGGAGGGAAGGGAAGCTCCTTCGGGAAAAGCAGAAGGGACCATGTTTTTAGGGAAACCAAAAGGGGAACGCCCAGTCCTATGGGCTGTTTTACAAACTGTTTACAAGGCTTGTGGAGAAGGGAAGCTTGAAATTTACCAGGCTGAAACTTAGGCTGTCAATGAGCGATAAACGATACTATTTCTCAATAGTTTAAAAACCATTGGCATTCGCTTATCTAAGTGCAATGAAGAAAGACCCGCTTTTAAAAGGTTATGGCAGTAATGTCCGCAAGGCCCGGCTCAAACTGGGGTTAACCCAGGAAGGGTTAGCGGAAAAATGCGGATTAGACTTCCGCCAAATCGGTTTTATCGAGCGTGGAGAGCTAAACCCGACCCTTCAAACCATCCGGAAAATCAGTAAGGGATTGAATATCCCCATCCACCAGCTGTTTCGAGGTCTTTAAGTTAAATCACCGCTTCGACTTATCTTGGTCGGCTTACCATTTATTTCTTGAGGGATTCATCGGCTTTTGTTCTGGTTTTGAGTGTGCTGACCCGGACCTCGCCCTCGTAATCGATCAAGGAACAATATTTCTGCTCATCCGAATAGACGGTATAGGCGCGGTTGATGGTGACTTTGACGCCGGGATAAATTTTGTGGAGGCAGTTGACCCGGGGCACGGGCTTTTCCTCCAGAAAAACCCTTTGCTTCACTTCCAACTCGGTTTTTTTCACGGTGAGCAATTTGGAGTCGGCCGTGAGCTTGACCAAGGCGCGGGAAAGCCATTTGTAAAGTTCCTGTTTGTCCGCTGGCAGGGCTCCGTTGCGGGCATGGAGCGAGTTTAAGTGAATGAGGGCTTTGCGAGTTTTATCCAGATTCTTCGCGACCTCTTTTAATTTGATCTCGGCGGTTAAAATCTGCTCCCGCAGGTCGATTTGATGGCCCACGATGATCTCGGTGGCAGTGCCGAAGCTCGAGCCGAAGGTTGCGGCGGTAATTTCACGGCGGGCGATGACCTGGCCGCCCACAATCATGCCTTTCGCGCCGCCGACCGTGATGGTGTGATCGCAGTTGACGGTGGAATGCAGGATGGATTGTTTCACGTTTAAATTGCCGTCCACCTCAATGCGGGTGTTTCGGATGTATTTGATTAGGGCGTTGCCTTTACAGGTGATATGGGCCTTGTCGTTACCCGCGACACCGCCCGAAATGGTGAGGTTGCCGTCGACCTTGAGCTCGGCCCCTTCCACCACGCCCCGCACAATGAGGTCCTGGCCTGCGTAAATTTTGAAATTGTCTTTCACGTCGCCATGGACGATGACTGTCCCAAAAAAGTTAATGTTGCCGATCTTGAGATCAACGTCGCCGCGAACCTCAAAAATGGGCTGGACCGTAATGAGGCCGCCTTTGATCACGACCTGGCCGTCGGTGTCAGCGTAATATTCATCAGGGTTTTCTGGGTAGATGACTACGCCTTTGCCGATTCCCAGCACGATGTCTTTTCCGGGAGGGGCCGGCACAATTTTTCCGGTCACGGTTTTGCCCGGTGTGCCGTTGACGGCGGGTGTCTTGCGGATGAGTAAATCACCTTTCTTCACATTGTCAATTTTTCGGCCCGCGCGGTAATTGATCTGTCCTTCTTCATCCATCGGCAAACCCTCGGATTCCGCAGGTTCTTCGTCTTTGTAAAAATACTCAACCTGGGCGTCACGGCTTTTCACGGCGGGTATGCCGAAGGCGAGGTCGGCCTCAACCATCTCCGTCAGGCTTTTGGAAGCGGCGTTCTGAGCGATTTTGGCAGAAATTTCCGCCAGGGCGCGGTTGTCGACGCCGAAAACCACGTTGTGGCTCGCCATGGCGATGAGCAGGTCATCCACGGTAACGAAGGGATCATTGACGGAGTCGGGCGGAAGAACGGTCACCCGGGCGGACATTTCGTCATACGGAATTTCGATGAACAGCAGCTGCCCCTGGCCGACGATTTCTGCGGTCGAACATTTTTTCTTTGACGAATGATGGGTTGTTTTGTGCGCGGGCGTCTTGCTCATAAAATCCTTATTTCTTCCTAAAAAGAGATTTGCTTGTGTTTGAAGCAAGGAATGTGGCATTTTATATCGAAAGGGAGTGCTCGAAACCTTATTTCTGTCAGAATCAGTGTTTAGATTATTCCGGTGAAAAGGACTATTCTTTGCCTGCTCCTCATAAAAATGTGTTTTTAACCGAATCCCAAATCAAGTCCACGGTGAAGCAGCTCTCTCGATCGGTCTTGGATTGGTCAAAAGACAGCAAGACAAACACTTTAAACCTGGTTTCCATTCTGGAGGGCGCGAGGCCTTTGACCAGGGACTTGATGGCCCAACTCAAAAAAGGCTCTCCCGATATCCAACTGAATCTCTATGAGGTGAGCGTTAAAGGCACAGACGGCCATCAAAACCTTTTGGCGGATAGACAGGTGGAAGAAGGTTTTCTGGATCTGGATGTCATCCGCCAGCACCCGACTTTAATCGTGGATGATCTGGTGGATTCCGGCATGACTCTGCAGAAACTCAAAAATGAATTGTCGTCCCACGGGGTTAAAGGCGCGAGAACCCTGGTTTTGATCCGCAAGTTTGGGGGAATCGGCGGGCCGGTGGACTTTCTGGGGTTTGACCTGAACTGGAATCATGAAGCGCTGGCTGAAAAAGGTTTTAAAGATTGCTGGCTATATGGTTATGGGATGGACTTAGACGGTCAACACCGAGACCTCAAACGGGTGGAAGGGGTTTATATTCCCTTGGTCGATAAGTAACCGTCATTGGATAAGAATAGTTTCAGATCAAGCGCCATTGAATTCATAAAAGACCCCGTTTAAACACTCCGAAGTTTTTTTCAAGAAGATTATAAAAAATGTGCGTATCGAATTATTTTAAGTTTGGTTGAAAATGTGTTTTGAATCATAATACAGTTCTGGCTGGCTCGGCTTCCGCGAGAAGGCCAAATTAATATATCAAGGGGAAATTATGAAAAAAATATTAGCGATGGCGGTCGGTCTTTTATTGATTTGGGGCGCTTCGGTTGTCAATGCCAGTGATGTGGATTGGGATGTAGCGGCCGGCGTGGCGGTTCCGTTTACCAGTGGTTATAACCTAGGTTTTGGTGGGGAAGGTACCGCAGGATTCAACATCGCGCCAAGCCTGGATTTGACCGGCAGCGTGGGCTTTTATACTTTTAGCGTCACGGGCGGCACTTCGTCGGCCAGCGCCAGCAGTTCCAGCATCGAGTTTCTGGCTGGGCTGAAATACTTCTTGGGTGGAAGCAGTATGCCGGGTGTGAAGCCCTATCTTATCGGACAGGCGGGTCTTTCGGATTTAAATACCAGCATCACCGTAGGAAGCATTTCAGGGAGCGCTTCGTCTATCTATCCTGAAATCGCCGGTGGAGCCGGGTTGGATTTCAGCCTGGGCGATGCCAGTAAAATCGGGATTATCGTTCAATCGAAGGTGGCTGTCGTGCTGGGTAACGGCGGAAGCTTTACCTATCTGCCGGTCGTGGGTGGCGTGAGCTTCTAAATTTTAGTTTCAAAAGTTTGACTTGAGCCCTCTTTTCCAAACGGGAAAGGGGGCTTTTTTATTTGAGAATGACCTGTTTTTCTGAGGCGAGCCCCTTCCACTGGAGTCTATCTCTCTGTAGATTGGTTTTAGGCCGTTATTCCGCTGGGGAAAGGTACTTTCATGAATAACATTGTGATGGTGATCGTTGTGGGGATATTGGCGGGCTGGTTGGCGGGCCGGATTCAAAAAGGCCGGGGCTTCGGTTTAATTGGTAATTTGGTCATTGGCATTTTGGGTTCGGTGTTCGGAACTTGGCTTTTTTTCGCGCTGGGTTTCGTCGCTTTTGGGTTTATTGGCAATGTGGTGGTAGCGGTCGTGGGAGCGCTGGTGATTCTGTATGTGGTGGGGATGATCGCGAAAAGATAACTAAGGAGTCAATCGTGAAAAAATATTTTTTGTTTGGTCTTTTAATGGGAAGTTTGGTTTGTGGTTTGGCTTACGCGACAGACGCGACGGATCAGCAGATTCAGCGGGATCAGGATAAGTTAAAGGCTGATTACGCGAAGAAAATTCATCACGATTTGAGGAGGTTGGATCGGAAAATAAAACACCTTCAACACAAGACAGACGCCCAGGTGAACGCGGATTTAAAAGAACAGAGCCGAAAGCTGGCGCTCAAAAAGGCTGAAGCGGATCAAAAGCTGGAGGCTTTGGAAAAATCCACGGGAGACGCCTGGAAAGATTTAAGAAAAGGGATGGATGACGCTCTGGTGGATCTTAAAGCTTCGGTCGACGAGGCTTCGAGTCAGTTCAAAGCCGCGCCGACTCCATCGGGGAAATAGTTCTTATTTCTCAAATGAGTCAAAGCCTCCTGGCGAAAACCAGGGGGCTTTTTTGTTGATGGGTATTTAAAATGTAAATAGGCCGTGAAAGGGTAACGGGCTATCATAGAGTTAAAAACCGTTTTGGGTTGGCTCTAGATGGACTTACTATTGATGAGGCGATAGCAAAAATTTTAATTGATTTAAATACAGAGTGAAAAGGCCGAATTTGGGCATGAAATCTAAATTCTTTTTAAGTTCCTATCAAGTTGTTCTGATTACGCTTTTTCTGGCGGCCCTGGGACAAACCCAATGGATTCAAGCGGATAAGCCCGTCACCGCTTTGACGGGTTTTATCTTTTATTTCCTGGCTGTTTTTATTCTGGGTTGGTTTTCGTTTAAAAATAACTCACCCCATTCCATAAAAGACTCCCATTTCACCGTTCGAAAAGAAACTTTTCTTTTTATTTTGATTTTGTTGATCGCCGCTTTTTTTAGGTTCTATCGCATTAATGAGTTTCCCGCCGGTTTGTTTAATGACCAGGGTTGCGAAGGATTAAATGTTCTGCGGATTTTGAGAGAAGGCTGGAGACCCAGTTTTTCCGATATTTTTCAGTCAAACAAGGTTTGTACCCCCACCACTTATGCTTTTATGCTTTTGTGGTTCAAACTGTTTCCCGCGACCCAGATTTCTTTTTTTATGTCATCGGCGGTGATATCGCTGGCGACGATTTTTTTTATCTATTACGCTTTTCGCCGGCTGTCCGGCGCTACCACGGCTTTGTTGGCCATCTTCTTCTTGGCGGTCATGCGCTGGGATGTGACCTACAGTCGTGACGCGCATCCCGCCATTGAAAGTCCCTTTTTTATCGGCCTGACTTTGGCGCTTTGGTTTTACGCGCTTCAAAGCAAGAAAAACTGGGCGTTCGCGGGAACGGGGCTGGCCCTGGGGATATCCCTTTATTCCTATCAAGTCTGCAAGGCCTTCGCGGTTCTCATGGCGGTCTACGCGGTTTATGAATGGTGGACCGACGTTAAAGCCAGAAAACGTTTGGGGGTTCAAATCGCCCTGCTTTTCTTCGTTTGCTTGGCGGTGGCCTTGCCTTTGCTTTGTGAAATGTGGTCCCGGAGTGGTTTGGGTTCGCGGGAGAATGAATTGATGGCTTTTCCGGGCCTTTATCTCCAAAAAGGAATTCAGGGCGTATGGGACCAGTTTCTGGGAACCGCCTTCACCTTTAACCGCCTGGGGGATATTTGGTATTTCCATAACATTCCAGGACACCGCTTATTAGACGATGGGATGGGCGTTTTTTTCGTGCTTGGTTTTGGCTTTGCTCTTTGGCGGATCAGGGAAAGAAAGTGTTTTTATGCTGTGCTCGGTTTTCTGATGATGTGTCTTCCGGCTTTTTTATCCACCCAGGCGAACCACGCCAGCCGGCTTTTGGGGACCATACCCTTTATTATTTTTTTATGTGGTGACTTTCTTTTTGGGGTCGTGAAGGCTGGTTCTTCCGTGCCAAAGTCCTGGCGGATAATTTGGAAGTTTTTTATCGGGGCGCTTTTGGCTCTTTGTTTAATTCAAAATTTTGATTCTTATTTTCATGACCAGGCCCATCAAGAAGACTGCTGGCGGGTGGGGGATGGCGCTCAGACTTCCTGGATTGGGAAGGCTATCGCTTGGGATGGGGATCGCTATTCTTATGTTATTTGTTCGCATTTTTATGGCGATTATGTGGTTCGGTTTCTGGGGTTTGACCACTCGGAGGCTATGTTCCCCTTACGGCTTCCGGAATCCATGAACTTTCCATCGCTTCCGCGCGATAAAGGTGTTTGCCTCGCGCTGGAGGAAGGTCAAGGCGGTGTTTTGAAATTATTTCAAAGTCTTTATCCCGGTGGAACGATCGAATCGCTTCAGTCGCCTTCGGGAGAAACGGTCGCCACCCTATATCGGTTGACGGCGCAGCAAGCTTGGGCGATGTCGGGCTCGAAGAGAGAATCTTTGACCCATTTGGGATTACGTGGAACTTATGAAATTCGATCACTGGACGGGAAGGAGATGTCGATCAGCCGAATTGACCCCGTATTAAATTTTACATTTCGGAATGATTTTCCTCTCGTTCATTTTCCCCCTCTGTCGGTTCATTGGGAGGGGACTCTTGAAGTTTCTCAAATGGGAAGATTCAATTTTTTAGAATTGACCACAGATCAGGGAACGCTGGCGGTTGACGGGAAAATTATTTTAGATGGCGCCAATAAAATATCGAAAGCGGCTTTTCTGGCAATTGGTCCGCATCAAATTAAAGTTACTTTTGAAAAAGTTTCGGGTATTGACGCGGCTTTTTCCCTTTTATGGAAAAAGAACGACGATCAGAAATTTGAAGTCATACCAGCTTTTTGCCTCGTTCCGGCGAGATAGACTGACGAAAAACTGGCCCGAGAGTTTTCTGAGGCCCCCGCTTTTTTTAAAACCGCTGGAATCAGAATGAGAAGAGCCGGATGAAAAGCTGGCGAAATTTGCCCCTCTATTTCTTTTAAAAAAGCCATAAATCGGGTCTGTCCCTATGGATTGTTTTTGGTTTTTTGAGACAATTTTGGGGTAAATTAAATCCCCCGTAAATGCCGCTGACAAAAGTCATTCTTGGAATGATTTTTTATTTTTAAGGAATTGTATGAAGTGTTGTATGAAAAATTTTATTATCATTGTCTCATTGTTGATCTTGGCCCGAAACGGTTACGCTCAATGCGGGACAATGCTGGTCACGGGAAATGACACCGGATGGTCGAGTAATATCCAGAGCACGACTTTAGCGGCTAACGATGTAGCTTATACCTGGGGGGTTAGTTCACCCCAGGCCAATGAATTTGCCATTTTTCAGACCCACGATCCCTGGGGCTACACCCTGGTCAAAACAGCCATCACCAACGCTGGTTACACCTATACGGTATTTGCTCCAGCCGCTTTGACGGGTTTTCCTTTCACTAATTACAGTGTGGTTATCCTCAATTGGGATGATACGAATGTTAGCGCCTTCGATCCGCCCTATACCTCGGTCATACCGGCCTTACAAGCCTATGTGCTGGGCGGCGGAGTGCTATGGCTGCAGGCCGCCATTCAAAACGGCGGGCCGTTAACTTTTTCTCTGCCTTTCGGCGGAACGGGCACCAACGACTATGAAAATGACGATTGGATTGTGAACCCCGGCAGTTCCTTAATGACGGGAGTCGCCAATCCGATGGTTGGTAATTACGCCAGTCATACGAGTTTTACCGGTTATCCCGCCAGCTCGCAGGTAATGGATACGGTGGGAACAACTCCCGGTGGAGCAACCGTAGAATACGTCTATCAAACCGGAGTTTGCCCGCCTACCGCGACTCCCAACCAGACCTGGACGCCCACAGCCACATGGACTTTAACGCCGACGCTGACTCCATCCTTTACTCCCACTAATACCATCACCAACACTCCTAATTTGACCTGGACTCATACCTCTACCCCGACGATGACGCCCACATCCACCCCGGTGCCGCCATGCGATACCTTTTATGTCTCCAAGAATATTTTGAGTTACGGTCAGTCGGTTTCTGTTTTTGTCTGCACCTCCGAATATCCTGGAAACTTGAGCTTGAATGTTTTTAACTCAGCGGGTGAACATATTAAAAATCTGGGCCAGGCCGATCTGGGCGCGCCTTATCAAGGGTCTTTCAGCTGGGACGGAACGAACAAGTTCGGGGATAAATGTTCCAGCGGTGTTTATGTTCTTCGTTTGAATCTGCCGTTCGAGGTGAAGCGCGCCAGGATGGTTTGGATCCATTAGGGATTGTTCTGTTTTGACTCATCAGTGTGAAAATCGAAAGGAAGAAGCGGATGACAAACTATAAAAAATGGGTTGGTTTTTTATTTTTTATTCTGATAATTCAATATTTCGTCTCCCCAACGTGTTGGGCTTTTGACAAGCCTTCCCTGACCCCCAAACCCCAGGTCGTCAACTGGCTGCCGGGGGCGGGACCGCTGGGAAAAGTAACAGTGGAATATGACAGTGCGGCCCGTTCGCCCCAGGCGCAAGCGCTATTCCTTTCGCTTGGCAAAGACCTGCCGAGAAATCAAATTCCCTATGAGGGTTATCTTCTCCAAGTTCAGGCGGATGGTGTTTTGCTTTTGGTCCGGGATAAAAACGGCGAGATTTATGGCCGCCAGACGCTGGATCAATTGCGCCTGCCGGACGGGACCTATCCCTTTGTGACCATCGCGGATTGGCCGCGCCAATCCTGGCGGGGGTTGCATGTGTTGGATTCGGGCCCTGGAACCCTGCCGCAAATTGAGAACTTGATGCGGAATGTTTTAGTCAAGAACCGCTGCAACATTCTGATTTACGAGATTGACTACAACTACCTTTTCACGACCCATCCGGAAATTAAGGCGGACGACACGGGAGCCTGGACTAAAGAACAGGTCAGGGAACTGGTTCAGACGGGCAAAGACAACGGCATTAAGATTATTCCGGAGATCAATTGTTTGGGCCACCAATCCTGGGGTTTGCCTCCCGGGGCGCTTTTGAAGGCCCATCCGGAATTTGAGGAGCCACCGGATGGCAACACGGCCGAAACCACTTTAGGAAAAAGTTTTTACTGCCGTTCCTGGTGCCCGTCGAATCCGCAGGTGAATAAAGTGATGTTCGACCTTTTCGGTGAACTGCTTGACGCTTTTCAAACGAATATGTTTCATGTGGGTATGGACGAGGTTTTGGTGATCGCCAGCCAGAATTGTCCCCGTTGTAAGGATAAGAACCCGGCGGATTTATACGCCACCCAGGTTTTGGCCTTTCATCAATTTTTCGCCGCCCATCATGTCACCATGCTGATGTGGGGCGATCGGCTTTTGAGCCAGCAAGCCACGGGTTACAGTAAATTTGATTCCAGCGCCAACGGCACGGACGGGGCTTTGGCGGTGATTCCCAAGGATATTATTCTTTGCGACTGGCATTACGATTACAAACCCGTGGTGGGTTTTCCTTCGGTGGGTTATTTCTCCGGGAAGGGATACCGGGTTTGGCCCACGGTCTACCGGGACCTGAAGGCCTCCAAAATGTTTATGGAAACCGCCCAGCAATTAAGAAGCCCGTTGGTATTGGGAACTTTGACGAGCGTTTGGATACCCGCGGCGCGTTTGTTGGAAGCTATGAATCCGGCCAGTCCGGATAAAGACGAGGATAAAGAAAGGGCGGCAACCACGGTGAAAAGTCTTCAATTGATGTGGAATCCAGCAGAATAAAATCTAATGGTTGAGGCGGTTCCTGAAAAATTAAGTATAAGCAACTTCGATGGTGGTTCGATCGTCTATTAAGAGGTTTCCTTAAGGCGATAGTTTAAGTATTTCGTTTTAAGCCAAGTTTTGGAAAGTGAATGATATGAAAACTATTTCCGTTTTATCACTCCTTCTGAGTCTGGCTTTTTTTGCCTATATGACTTCGGCGCGAGCTCAGTCCACACCGGCCACCGACGAACAAAAAAAGCAAATCAGCCAAGAGGTGGATGAGATTGAGGACGCGATGTTTAAGCCGAAATGGACAGCCCAATTGGGACTAACCTCTTCTGGCCAACCGTCTCAAACAGGACAAGGGCAAATTACCAACGAACTGGATTTTACCGACACGGATCACCTGACCGAAGGGGGGCATTATTGGGCTGTTGGAGCCGGACTGGGAAGCCAAAAGGTGGAGGGAGTTCAAACTAAATATGGAAAAGCGACCGTGGAAGGCGGTTTGGGTTTGGATTCTTTTCAGCCTTCGATGACGCTTCAGTTGGAGCGGGGTCAAACCGCGCTCAACTCGAATTCCTTAACGACCGCCCTGAATTTTCAGATATTTGATCCCCTAACCGTTGGCGCGAGTTTTTGCGGAACCCTGGAAAGCCATGACGGGCCCGAATCCATAGTGGGCGGCAGTTCGGGAGTGACCGTAGAGATCGACGATGCGGATTGGTCCAGCAGTTTGATGGCCAACTTCCGTGCCTGGGATTTTTTGGCGTTTACCCTGACCGCGACACAGGAATATGACGATACTTACCAGATCCAAGGTCTTAAGCACTTAGTTTCTGAACCCATCAATGAAGCGGATCAAATTAATTCGTTGAGCCTCATGGCCGATTGGACATTCCTGAAAAATTTCGAACTGCAAGTGACGGTTCAGGCTGGAATGGAAAATCTGCCCGCTGGGACTGTTTACAGCAAGATTCAGGCCGAAACCATTACCCTTACCCAACCCACGACTGAAAATTTCAATGGATATACCTTTGCCCTGCTTTATAACTTTGATTAGGGTTGAAATGCGCGTTAAGTAGCGGGGTTTTATGTTTTTAAGGAAAGCGGGTTGGAAACTAATGGGCAGGCTGAACCGTCTAATATTTACTTGGGAAGTTCAAATTTTTTAAGGAGCGTTTTATGAAACATTTAGCGTTGATAGCTGTTTTGTCGTTGTTGATGGGAACCAACTCTTTCGTATTGGCCCAAACCACAGCCGC
>Ga0206836_10255_pt1 | contig 11838 bp, 8 predicted proteins | sample Alteio_BWOrgCont_28_FD_152871 | JGI IMG/M metagenome (GOLD analysis project Ga0206836, IMG submission 152871) | Enriched cells from forest soil in Barre Woods Harvard Forest LTER site, Petersham, Massachusetts, United States -... | ecosystem: Environmental > Terrestrial > Soil > Temperate forest >...
TTCAGGATGTTAGCGCCTGGCGCAAACTTCGGTGGCACGGGGACGTAATTCGTGCAAGAAGCGAAACTAACACAGGGCCGCGAGACAGTCAACGCAGCGGGCTAGAATGGAATTGGGCCTCTGCGAAAGGAACAACCGGCGGTCTGAATGACGATTCCGACTGTCCTAAATTTCTCGCAAAAAGCCTTATTCCTGCTCGCGCTCGTCGCCATCCGCCCCCGCCTTTACCGCGACCGCCCTGCCTGTGCGCGCCAGGAGGAATGCTCGAATGAACGGATCGAGATCCCCGTCCAGCACCCGGTTCACGTCGCCCATCTCGAATTTCGTGCGATGGTCCTTCACCAACTGGTAGGGCTGCAATGTGTAGGTGCGAATCTGGCTTCCGAAACTGATCTCCAGCTTGGTATCGTCCAGCTTTCGCGTGGCCTGCTGCCGCTTCTCGATCTCCAGTTCGTAAAGCCGCGAGCGAAGCAGCTTCATGGCGATTTCGCGATTCTTATGCTGGCTGCGCTCCGCCTGGCACGCCACCACGATCCCCGAGGGTAGGTGCGTAAAGCGCACCGCGGTCTCGACTTTGTTGACGTTCTGCCCGCCGTGGCCGCCAGCCCGGAACGTGTCGACCCTGAGATCCTCCGGGCGAATGTCGATTTCTATGCGGTCATCCACTTCGGGAATCACAAAGATCGACGCAAACGATGTGTGTCTCCGGGCGGCCTGATCGAAAGGCGAAATGCGGATCAGCCGATGCACGCCGGATTCGGTGGAGAGCAAGCCATAGGCGTTTTCGCCTTCCACGCGCACGGTGGCCGATTTGACGCCCCCGCCTTCGCCGGGCTGCGAATCGATCACCGTGGTGCCGTAGCCCTTGCGCTCGGCCCAGCGCAGGTAAGTGCGCAACAGCATCTCCGCCCAATCCTGCGATTCCCTCCCGCCCGCGCCCGGTTTTATGGTGAGAATGGCATTGAGGCGATCGCTCTCGCCGGAAAGCAGCGTCTCCGTCTCAAGTTTCGCTACGTATTCATCGGCCTCGTTCAGCTCGCGATCGATGTCGCGCAGAATCGAGTCGCGTTGCGCGACGTCGTGCTCCTCTTTGGCCAGGTGGAGATAGGTCTCGACGTCGCTGGAGATGCGCAAGAGCTTTTCCTCGGCGCCCACGCGGCCTTCGGCCGTCTTGCGCTGCTGCAAGACCTGCTGGGCCTTCTCCTGATCCTGCCAAAAATCGGGCTGTGAAGTTTGCTTTTCGAGGTCGGCTAGAACGGCTCGGTTGCGAGGAACGTCAAAGATAGCTCCGCACGAGTTCGATTCGTTGCCCGAGCTGCTCAAAGCGATGTTCGAGATCTTCGATGACCATGATTTCCCCTTTTCTTATCTTAACTTGATCTAGCTGGCCTTGATCTGGTTTGCCTTGGCCCGCCCGGCCTTGACGCAACAGATCTGAATCCATCCGGTATTGGCCCGAAGGGCCTCCGGCGCAGCGCCGCCATGAGGAGCAAGATCAAGCCGATTCCCGCGCATAACTCCGGCAGCCAATCGCCCCAGAGGACGTAAATCGTTGTGTCACTGCGAAACGCGTACGGCGCATCGAGCTCTCCCCTCACGTCCACGGCCATCCGCGCGACGATGCGCCCGTAAGGATCGACGGAAGCGGTGTAGCCGTTGTTTGTATCGCGCAGCAGCCAGCGGCGATTCTCCACCGCGCGGACACGCGCCATCTGCAAGCTCTGCGCCGGGGCGGAGGAGCGGCCAAACCAGCCGTCGTTCGACAAATTGATCAGCAGGTCGGCTCCATCCAGAACGAACTGCCGCACTTCATGCGGGAAAACCGCTTCGTAACAGATGAAAGTGCTGAAGCGGCCCCCGGGCAACTCCCCCACCGCATACCGCGTACCGCTGCGAAAATCGCCCGCGAGGCCCGTGAGATTCTTGGCGAACCAAAAGAAGTCGCGCCACGGAACGTATTCGCTGAAAGGAACGAGATGGATTTTATCATACTGAAACTCGACTCGGCCCGCGGGATCGAGCATCGCCGCGCTATTGTATGCGGCCAGGCGGCCGTTTGCGCCGGGCCCCCAGCCGATCACCCCGAGCAGGAAATCGCTGCCCGAATCGCGCGCGATCGCCTGCGCACGCCGTGCAAATTCGGCATCCGTCAGCGAAAAGGGCGCCGGAACTTCCGGCCAGACCACCGGGCCGTGGTCTTTCTGCCCGGCCGCGATGCTGAGGCGGTCGAGTTCGGCCATATCCCCTGCGTGGATTACACCCCAATTGGCCGGGTACTCCATCGACTGCGGCAGATCCGGTTGCACCAGATGCGCGACCTGCGAAGCTTGCGCCGCGGGGACGAATCGCGGTCCGATGAGTGCCACACCCAAAATGAGCGCCGTGAAGGCAGCCATCGCGCCGCCGGGCAGATGCGAAAGCGCCTGGCCCCTCGGCCGCTTCAGCCAACCCATCGCGCACCCCATCAGCCAGACCACCATGGCGTTATACGCGGCCACAATTAGCGACAGGCCGTAAATTCCAGTAATGGAGGTGAGCTGCACGAGCGCCAGATTGCCCGAAGCCGCGTAGCCGGTAAGGTTCCAGGGGAAGGCAATATCGGGCATGCGCGCGCGTGCGAGTTCGAGCGCGACCCATAGAAACGGCGCCGCGATTACGGCCAGGCCCTTGCCCCTTCGCGCAATCCACCTCATAAGCAGCGTGAACGCCACGAAGTAGGGCGATGCGGCCAGGATCATCAGCGCCATCACTCCGGCCGCTTCCCATGACGGCAGCGGTCCATACTGCCGCATCACGGTGTAGATCCAGGGCGTGGAGAAAAGGAAAAACGCGGCGCCGAAAAGCAGGCCGCGGAGCGCCGCTTCGCCCATGCCGCCATCGAGCGAGGCAACTATGAGCGGAGCAATCGCTACCCAAGCTAAGACCGGCAGATTGAAATTCGGAAAGGCGAGCGCAAACAGCACTCCGGAACACAGGGAGAGCAAAATGCGCCACCGGCGCGCCATTAATTCGCCGGCCGGGCTGTCTTCTGGGCTGTGACCGCTGAACTCCGCTACCCCCGCAGCGCGGCGCGCCTTAACGACGGGCGATGGCTTTGAAGCCTTGGCTTTCAAGCTTCTGCCGGGCGAGATTGGCGGATTTTGCGTCTGAGTAGGGGCCCACTTGGACGCGGTAATACCGGTCGGAGCCGGGCGGCAGCACGAAGGCGGGGAATCTCTTCTGCTGCAAGGCCTGCGCCAACGCCACGGCGTCTGACGGGCGCGCCATGGCAGCGATTTGCAGGACGGTGGAGCCCTGCGGAATCGCGGGCGGGCTCACGGATTTCAAATTCGATCGCATCGTATCGACGCCCGGACTGGCGTTCACCGGCGCGGGTACGTTCGTGCGGCTCGGTACTAACGTTTTCGGCGATTTCGGCAATTCCGGAGAGGGCTCGGCAGGGTTGGCTGGCTCCGCGGGCCGAAAGAAATCCCAATCGGTGACTGGTGACGATGGCGTTGCACTCGTCGGTTTTTCTGCAGGTTCGCGGCCAAGCTTCCCTGGTTTATTGCTGACGCCCTCCGGCTTCACCGGTAGGCTACTGGCGTCGGCACGCAGCGTCTCGTACTGGTTGCGTCCGAGGAGATAGCCCAGCGTAAAAACCATGCCAAAGACCACCACCAGCAAAACGAATACCCCGAAGAGCTGCCGCCCTCCGAGTACCCAATCGCCGCCGCGCCCTTTGCCTTTGCCTGCCGCCATCAGCGCCCCGGCTCTAGCGACTTCTTCACCCAAGCATTGATGATGTCAATGGGGATGGGAAAGATAATCGTGGTGTTCTTCTCCGCACCGATCTCCGTCAGTGTCTGCAGGTAACGCAGCTGGATAGCGGCGGGTTGCGTTTCGAGGATGCCGGCAGCTTCAGCGAGCTTGGCCGAGGCTTGGAACTCGCCGTCGGCGTGAATGACTTTGGCGCGCCGCTCGCGTTCGGCTTCCGCCTGTCGCGCGATGGCCCGTTGCATCTGCTCGGGGATGTCCACTTGCTTCACTTCTACCTTAGTCACTTTAATACCCCAGGGCTCGGTATCCTGGTCAAGGATTGTTTGCAGCTTGGCGTTAACTTTTTCGCGCTCGGCGAGGATTTCGTCCAGTTCAAACTGCCCGACGATGCTCCGCAGGGTCGTTTGCGCCTTCTGTGAAGTGGCATACAAGTAATTCTGCACCTGCGAAACCGCCAGGTTTGCGTCTACCACGCGGAAATAGCAGACCGCGTTAATTTTCACCGAGACGTTATCGCGCGTGATGATGTCTTGCGGGGGCACGTCGAGCGTCTCGGTGCGCAACGAGATGCGGTAAAGCGTCTCGATGGGCCAGAAGACCAGCCGCACGCCGGCCGACTTAGCCTCCGGCAGCATGCGCCCCAAACGCAAAACCACTCCGCGCTCCCACTCCTTGATAATGTAGAGAGAGTTCCAGATCCAGATCAGGAAGATGACTACGGCAATAAGCGGGCCGGTATAGCTGAAGTCCATCGTCGTCTCCTTCCGCAGCCTCGAAACCGAAAGCGATGCTTCCCCATCCTGCCCGCTTCCATCAGCGCGCCCCGGACTCCGCCGGCGTGACGTGCACCGTCAGTCCCGTGACGTTCACGACGCGCACTTGAGTTCCCGCCGGTATAGCCACTGTCGCCACCGCGCGCCACAACTCTCCGTGCAAGCGCACCATGCCTTGAAACGTCGACGGCGACCCTTGGGCCTCAGCCGGCCCAATCGCCTCGGTAACTTCAGCCTGCTCCCCCAGCAGTTGCTCCGTTCCAGTGGACTGCTTCCAGGAACGGGAGCGCAGCACCAGGCGCATCAGGAAGATCGTGACCAGCGCGCAGGGCACCGTCATGCCCAGGGCCACGCCGAAGCTGACGCCGGCGCCCGTGATCGGCGAGCGGATCAGCATAAAAGCGCCCAGCAGCATGGCGATGATACCGCCAGCGGCTAGAACGCCGTGGCTCGTGTACTTCGCCTCTAAGATAAACAAGCCCAGCGCCACAACGATTAAAAGCAGGCCCGCAAAGTTTACCGGAAGAATGTGCATGGCGAATAGGGCCAAGACCAGCGCGATTGCGCCGATCACACCGGGCGCGATCATGCCTGGATGCGTGAATTCGATATAGAGACCTAGCGCGCCCGCGATCAGCAAAATAAAAAAGACGTCGGGCTGCACGATGCGCGCCAGAAAGCGCTCGCGTGCGGACATTTCCATGCCGACAATTTGCGGATGATCCAGATTGAGCTGAGTCGTCGATCCGTCGAACCGCTTGATGCTCTGGCCGTTCAGCTTGGCAAGCAGATCCTCCGGAGAATTGGCGACGAGATCGATCAGCTTGTCGTTGAGCGCTTCCGTATCGGTGAACGCTTTCCCTTCGGTGACCGCTGTCTCCGCAACTTGGACATTGCGGCCTCGCTTCCCCACATAGCTGCGCAGAAACGCTGTGGCGTCGTTGAGAATTTTGTTCTTCAGCGTTTGATCAACATTCAGCGGAACGCCGCCAATCTCCAGCAGCGGCGAAGCCGCCCCGGCGTGCGTGCCGGGAGCCATGGCGGCCACGTCCGCGGACATCAGGATGAAAAATCCCGCCGAGGCGCCCCGCGCGCCGGTGGGAGAAACGTAGACGGCCACGGGAACCGGCGAAGCCAGAATGTGCTGGATCATGTCTTCCATGGACGTGCCTAGACCGCCCGGCGTGTCCATGGTGATGAGAACCAGATTGGCGTGCTGCCTGGCCGCCTCGGCGATGCCGCCGTCGATATATTCGGCCATGATCGGTTCGACTTCGTCGCCGATCCGCAATTCGATCACGCGCGGTCTGGTGCCGGAATTGGCTGCGCTCGCTTGCGCTTTTGCCTGCCGGGCCGAAACTCCGAACAGCAGCAAAATCAGCGTGAGAGCGCAAACCACGTATTGCGGCGCTCCCGCGCTCGCCGGGCGTGAGACGGAGCGAAAATCAGCGCCGAGCATCGCGTCCTCCACAACCCTCCACGACCACGAACGCAAGCAGCGAATTCGCGGAATCGGCTGGAAGCACCCGTAAGTGAGAGCCCATCGCCATCGTAATGTAAAAAGAATAGCCTTCCCTAACTCGCGGAACCGCAAGCACATCGGCCCGAACGCCGCGCCGCAACATTCTGGAGTTCATTGTATCAAAGCCGTTTGGAAGGGGGCCGCGCTTCAGGCCAAGCACGCGCAAACGTAAACGGTATCAAGTGTGCGGAGCGGGAGGGGGCGGCGGCTCGGGGGCGACCTCATCCAGCAGCGCTTTGACGTCCGGATCCGCGATCACTTTGGCGAAAGCCGGATCTTTGCGGGCCTTACCGATCTCCTTATAGCCCTCATCCGCCGCACGGCGCAGATAGACAACACAGTTCGCGGCATCGCCGCTCTCCGCATAGTTCTTAGCTAATATGAAGTTGAAAAGGCCGCGATCAACCACGGAGCGGAAACTCATAATCGACCCCACCCGGCTGGTCTCGTCGAAAACCTTGGGATCGAGCTCCAAGGCCTTATGAAATGCTTCCATGGCCTTGGGAATCTGCTTCTCCGCGAAATAGGCGTAGCCGACGTTGGTATAGATGCTGGCGCTATTCGGATCCAGTCCCAGCGAATGCCGGTACTGCGCGATGGCCTTCTTATAATTCTTTTCGGCGTAATAAGTCGCCCCGAGATTGTTGTAAGCGTCCGGAAAGCGCCGATTGACCTTGGTGGCTTGCTCGAACGATTTGCGAGCGTCGTTCAGTTTGCCTTCCTCCAGGAGCGCGATGCCGACGTAGTTCGGATAAGACGCCTCCTTCGGATATTCGCGCCATAGCTTGGTATACAAGTCGGCAGCCTGGGTATATTCCTTGCGGGCCATATAGATGCGCGCTTGAAGTTCGTCTTTCTCGCGCGGGCTGCCTGGAGTGTTTTGAGGGGCGGAATTATCTCCCTGACCATGGAGCGCCGGCAGAAAAAGGGCGCTGAGAATGACGGTAGTCAAGATGAAGCGCTTCATGACTTCCCCCATGGAGACCTGCCCCGGGGAATTAGTGCGGTGAATCGGGATTATTCTCCTTCGGATTTTGATCGTCCTGCTTCTTGCCCCCAAAGATACCAAAAATCTTGTGCAGCAGGCCGGATTTCTTATCGTCTTCATCCGCGGCAGCCGACGGCGCGCCCGGAGGCGCAGGGTTAGCGGTGGATATCGCGGGGAGTGTTCCGGGCGCGATCGTGCCTCCCGGGTTGCCCGGCGGCGGGGCCTCCTCGGACTTTTTTTCGCCAAAAATGCGCGACAGCCAGGAAGCCGGCGGTGTTTGCGTCAACATGCGTCCGCCGTGCAATTCGCAGAATTCGGTCGGCTCGGTGCCGGCTATGTAGACCTCTTTCCGCGTTACCGGACACGCCGGGGTCGCCAGCTGCAGCGAGGTCGGATCGATCTCCACCACCGAAATACCGGGAGGCGCCACGAAATCGTTCAACTCCCGATAGGCAGGCATGGCCGTGGCCCGCTTCATGAATTCGGTCCAAATGGGAGCGGCCGCTACCGCGCCCGACAGCCCTAACTCGCGATAATCGTCGAATCCTACCCAAACCACGCATAGAAGATTGGAGGTATAACCCGCAAACCAGCCGTCGCGCGAGGTTCCCGTCTTCCCCGCCGCCGGCCCCGTAAATCCGCGCGCCCGAACCGATGCGCCCGTTCCATGATCGATCACGTCCTCGAGCAACGTGGTTACTTGATATGCCACGCGCGGGTCCAGCACTGGCCTTGTCTGGATGGGATTGCGCTCGATCACCCCGCCTTGCGAATCGATCACGCGATCGATGAGCACAGGCTCGGCTCGCGTGCCGTTATTGGCGAAGACGGTATACCCGGCGGCAACTTCCAGCGGCGTCATGTCGTAAGCGCCCAGAGCCACGGCGGGTGTGGGCTGGATATCGTCATTCAGGCCCAGTTGGCGCGCCATATCGACGACCCGGCCATAACCGATCATCTCCGCCACTTTGACCGTGGCCACGTTCAGCGACTCCGTCAGCGCCTCTCGCAGCGTAACCGTTCCGTGGAAGCTCTCGCCGTAATTATTGGGCGTGTACTCCTTACCCTCGAAATCGAACGTCGTGGGCTCATCCGCAACCGTGGTCGCCGGAGTCACCACGGGAGAAAGTCCCTTCACCACATCGTCGAAAGCCGCGGCGTAAACGAAAGGCTTGAACACCGAGCCGGGCTGTCTTCTGGCGGTGACGTGATTGAGCTGGCTCTCGCCGTAATTTCGTCCGCCCACCGTCGCCAGAATGTTTCCTGTGTGCGGGTCAAGCACCAGCAGGGCCACTTGCGCTTGGGCCGGCTTGTTTTGCTTTTTCCAGAGCGCATACTTCCGCGCCAGCAACTGATCCACATTCGCGACTCCCAGCGAAACCGCCTGCACCGCGGCGCGCTCCAGTTGCGGGTCCAGAGTCGTGTAGATGCGATAACTTTGCGACAGCAGTTCCGCTTCGGAGAAGCGGTCCAGCAGATGGTCCTTGACCATATCCACGAAGTACGGCGCATCGTTATTGTTTTGCCCCTCCGTGGCCAGGTTGAGCGGCGCCTTCTTGGCTTGCTGCACCTGGTCTGCGGTGATGAACCCATTTTCCCTCATCTGCGTCAACACGCGGTCCCGCGCTTCCGCGGCGCGCTCCGGGCGGCGGTCCGCGCTCGAGTAGCGATTGGGCGCGCGAATAATGCCCGCGAGGAAGGCGGCTTCGTTCAGCGAGATGTCGCGGATATCCTTGTTGAAATAGGCCAGCGACCCTTCCGCGAATCCATGAATGGCGAAGCTGCCGCGATTGCCGAGGTAGATCTCGTTCGCATAAAGCTCGAAGATTTGCTGCTTGTTGAAGCGATGCTCCAGTTCCAGAGCGACGATGGTTTCCGCCACCTTACGGCGCCAGGTGCGCTCCGTGGTAAAGAAAAAGCTCCGGGACACCTGCATCGTCAGCGTGCTGGCGCCCTGCGCGATACCTTCGTGCCGAATATCGGCCCAGGCCGCCCCGAAGATGCGCACAAAATCGAGGCCGGGATGCTCGAAAAAGCGCTTGTCCTCCGCGGAGAGCAGCGCGTTCACAAGCACTTTGGGAATATCGTCGAAGCGAATCCTGCGCCGCTTTTCCCGGGAGGTATCGAAAAGATTCGTCAGCAGTTCCGGCTCGATTTCCGCGCTCTCCACCACGTCGCCGTTGTCGAGCACCTTGATGCTGCTCACGCCGCCCCCGGCGAAATTCACGTGGAGCGCGTTCTTGCCCTGGAAATACGAGTCCGGAAGAGGATGTATCTCCACGACGCCGCCGTCGATGCTGTACCAGCCCGGCGCGCCGTCAACTTTTCTCTCGTTATAGCCGTCGTGCTGCAATTGACGGACGAGTTCAGCGGCCGACAGCGTCTCCCCGTCGAAAACGCGGTCGGGCGAGCTGAAGACGCGAGCGCTGGTCTGGTACATGTGCCCGGCCATGCGCTGATCGATCATGCGGCCGTACGTGATCCAGTAATACGTAAAAATTCCCGCGGCGATCAGAAACACGCCCAGGAAAGCTGCCAGGAGCCCCAGGCCTAAGCCCGAGAGAAAAAAACCGCGGTGGATTCGCAGGCGCATGCCTTCTCCGAATGGTCTCCTCGAACCCTTCGATTCCATTGCTTCCTACAGTTTACACGCGAGCGACGGGATGGCCGCTGGGAAGCCGCCCTATTCTCCCCGGCTGGGAGGGAACGTTGGCTGAAACCTCACCAATCAGCTTAACAAAATTCACGACGGAACGGCACAGACCAGAGAGTAGTAAACGTGACCGCGCTAAATAGGATTGTTCATGGCGTTGGGATGGAAGTTGAGCGTCCATTGATACACGCGCAAATCCACGGTGACGCTATAGTCGGCGCTGATCTCCACGTGTCCTCCGTCGTCCTTTACATGGATGTCTTCCGCCGCGATAGGGATTTCTTCGCTCTGGGCTTCCTTGAGAACGGCGGTGCGGATATCCTCGGCGGATTGTCGATTCACAGTTGCCAACCGGGCGGTACTTTCAAGGGCATCCTGGAACTCGTAATTGTTTACGAGAATGGGAATTACCTTCACGCCGACGTAAATCATCCCGGCGAGGATGGCCAACACAACAAGGGCTTTCAACCTTCCCTCGCCGCGCTGGCGATTTCTCGGGGCCATCGGGCTTCGGCCCCCCAACTTTCGGCATTGACCGGAGCGATTCATGCGCCAACCCTCAGCAGAACGGCCGCCGCAGGCTCCGCCTGTGGCCCGATCTGTGGATTCGTAAGTTACGCCCGATGCTAACATTCGCATCCACGGGTGTCGATATAAACGGCGCCTGGACGTTCCTCCAAGTAACGCCGGAAGGACATAAGTGATTTGTCGGGACGGCGTCGCCAGGCGTAAAAGGGGGCCTACCGTTTCCGCCCAAGTCATCGCATTCGGGAAACTGGCGGTTGTATAATTACTTACAAGCAGTTCAGGAGGGCAGTCCGAGGTCGTCCCTTCGAGACCTTCTGGTTCGGAACGAATTTCGGCGGACGACCGAGGGATCTGCATTTTTGGCCTGGCGCTTTCGGGCCACCAGATCGGCGCCGCCCTTGACTATTCGTTCGACTAATAAGCGCGGCCGAAGATGCCCTTTTCGGCCGAGCGTTGCCCGCAAAGGATGCAAGTCCCCGCACGATCGCTCTGCGCCAAAGGTATGCAGCGCATCGTGGCTTTGGTCTCTTCTTTGATCTTGGTCTCGCATTCCTCTCGGCCACACCAAAAAGCCGAGGCAAACCCTGTTTCCACCGCGGCCTTGAATTCGTCGTAGTTCTTGGGCTCTTTGGTATGCGCATCCCGAAAATCGCGGGCGCGGTTCAGCAGCGCTGCCTGGATTTCGACCAGCGTGCTCGCGACCACCGCGGGCAAGCCCTCTTGCGGGTGAAATGACTTCCCTTCCCGGCCGGGCCGGTCGCGCCGTGCCAAAACCACGCTCCCTTTGGCCACGTCCTTCGGCCCGATCTCGATGCGCAAGGGAACGCCGCGCATCTCCCAATCGTTGAACTTGAAGCCCGGACTGGTGCCTTCCCGCTCGTCCATGCGCACGCGGATTCCGGCGGTCACCAGGCCGTCGCGAATCTGGCGCGCCGCCTCGAACACCTGCGCCTTCTCCTCGTCGGTCTTGTAGATCGGCACGATCACCACTTGCGTGGGCGCAAGCCGCGGCGGCAGGATCAATCCCTGGTCGTCGCCATGCACCATGATGATCGCGCCGATGAAGCGCGTCGAAAGCCCCCAGGACGTCGTCCAGCAGTATTGCAGCACGCCCTCGCGGTCGAGATAGCGAATCTGAAAGGCCTTGGCGAAATTTTGCCCCAGATTGTGCGAGGTCCCTGCCTGCAGCGCCTTGCCGTCTCCCATCATGGCCTCAATGGAGTACGTTTGGTCCGCGCCCGCGAAACGCTCGGAGGCCGATTTGCGCCCGGGAATGACCGGAACGGCGGCTTCGTTGATGGCGAAATCCGTATTGATTTCCAGCATCTGCCGCGTTTCCGCTTCCGCTTCCTCGAACGTGGCGTGCGCGGTGTGCCCCTCCTGCCAGAAAAATTCCAGCGTGCGCAGGAAGAGTTTGGTGCGCAACTCCCAGCGCACCACGCTGTTCCATTGATTGATCAGCACCGGCAGATCGCGGTAAGACTGAATCCATTTCGCGTACGCGTGGCCGATGATCGTTTCCGAAGTCGGGCGGATCACCAGCGGCTCTTCCAGCTTTTCTCCGCCGCCGATTGTGACCACCGCCAGTTCGGGCGAAAATCCCGCCACGTGCGAC
>Ga0206836_10257_pt1 | contig 11750 bp, 9 predicted proteins | sample Alteio_BWOrgCont_28_FD_152871 | JGI IMG/M metagenome (GOLD analysis project Ga0206836, IMG submission 152871) | Enriched cells from forest soil in Barre Woods Harvard Forest LTER site, Petersham, Massachusetts, United States -... | ecosystem: Environmental > Terrestrial > Soil > Temperate forest >...
TAGTTCGCGTGCGGTCGAGTTGCCCTTGAGGATCGCACCCAGCGCGGCGCCGTAATAGAAGAGCAGGCCGCGCGCCGAGGTTTGCGAATCGATGCGCGAGCGCAACCGCGCAGTCCATTCTTCGGCGAGGCGGCCGTAATGCGCGTCATCGACAGTAGCTGCGGTCAGCCAGAGCATCCCGACCCAATAGCCGCCCGTCCAATCGCCCGTTGGAGTGATCGGCCACTCCAGCGTGCTCGGATCGGCGAAATGAGGGAAGCCGTCGCGAACGGTCGAGGCAGTATGATCGATCCGCGATCGCATCCGCGCAATCGCATCAGTCCAAACCTGATTAGTCATCGCGCCCTGCCATCGACCGCTCGCGGTGCGAATTGAACACCCAAGGATCCGCCGTTAGCCGAGATGCTGGCGGAAGAACGCGACCATCTTCGGCCACAGGTCGAAAGTCGCCGCCTCGCGATAACTCGGCCGATAATCGGCAAAGAACGCATGGCCGGCGTTCTTGAATACCTCGACCTGGGAAACCTTGCCGGCCTGCTCGAGTCGCCGACCCAACTCGGCCGCGTCGGCTGGAGAAGGATTTTGATCCTCCTCGCCACAGACCACGTACAGCGGGCAGTGCAGTTGCTTTGCAAGATCGATCACCGGCGTCGGACGTTCAGGCGTAGTTTCAGCGTCGGGCGTAGCGCGCGTGATAAATCCGCCCCAGCAATCGATCGCCGCGTTGACTTTGTCGCTGGAGCACGCGAACAGCAGCGTCCAGCGGCCGCCCACGCAGAAGCCAACACATCCGACCTTGCCGCTGGCGCCCGGTTGCGCGCGGACGAAGGCTGCGGCCGCCTCGAAATCGCGCACCAGTTGCGCGTCGGCAATCCCGAACATCTTGGCGCGCACCTCAGTCATATCGGTGGCGTTCTTCAACGGCCCGACGCGCGAGTAAACGTCGGGCGCGAGCGCGATGAAACCGGCGTCGGCGAAACGACGGGCTACGTCGCGTTCATGCTCGACCAGGCCGAAGGCCTCATGCAGCACGATCACTGCGGGATAGGCGCCCGCCGCCTTGGGACGAGCGAGGTAGCCGCGAATCTCCGCCCCGTCGCTCTGAAAGGAAACGTCGCGCGTCTCGAGCGCGCCCGGATTTGTTACTTCGCCAGCCAGCGCCATAAAAATTTACCTCGTTCCTTCGAGTTTCCATTCATACGAAAGGTTTGCGCGCCCAACCTTCTTCATAGGGCGTGAGAAAATGCGACTTCACGCGCAGATGCTTGAACATCCAGCGCCCGTCGTGACGGACATAATCGTCGTGATAGACCGCCGCGAGCCACACCGCCTGATTACCCTTGGCCATCGTGGCCGGTTGCAACAGATACCACTGTGCAGTCGCGCGATCGCCCTCAACGTCAATAATCGGATTCATCACGTTATGGATCGCGAATGGAAAGAATTCCGCGGCTCGGCTGAAAAACTTGTGAATCGCCGCGCGGCCGTCCGCTCTGCCGAGCGATCCTCCATCCCAGATCGCATCTTCGGTAAAGAGCGCCGCGATGGCGTCGGCGTCGTAGTTGTCATCGCAGGCCGCTGCATAGCGGGCCTTGAGCTTGCGAATCTCCTCGATATCCTCGAGCACGAGCAGCCGCTCCTCTAGCGTCTTCATGAAATCACTCCTCGCGGGAATTGATCCGACCATAGTCTCCATAGCGCATTTGCCGCGTTGTGCTCAAAAGGACGACCCGACTGGTACGAGGAGCGGTCTCGCCGGAGGTCTCGTGGCTGAAGGTTTTGGGACCATGAGTCTTGCGTAACCGATCAAAGAGACTCCGCAGGATGTGAGCAAGGTGTCTTACGTTTGCGCAGCCGATACGGCAAGCTTAGATCGTCCCCGCGCGATCGAGCGATGGTCAGCGGCGGGTTAGTACCCTCGATGCACCATCACGTAATAAGCCCAACCGGGATGGCCGAATGGCTCGCGACCTGGGGATACTGGGGTCTGTTCGTCTGCATCTTCGTCGGCAATCTCGGCATTCCGATGCCGGAAGAAACCGTGCTGCTGGCAGCGGGATTTCTTGCGGGCCGCAACATCCTCGATCTTAAAACGCTTTACGTGGTCGCGTTCGTCAGCGCGGTAACCGGCGATTGCATGGGATACCTGTTCGGGCGCACCGGGGGCATCCGGCTGCTGGCGTGGCTCGGGCGGACGTTTCCATTCATTCGGCCGGGGCAGGAACGGCTGGAAACGTTCTTCAAAACCCATGGCAGCAAAGCGGTTTTCATGGCGCGGTTCATCGCAGGTGCACGCTTCCTGGCAGGGCCGATGGCGGGCGCCGCAGGAATGGGATTCTGGCGGTTTCTCGGATGGAACATGCTGGGGGCGCTGATCTGGTGTTCGCTGGTTGTGACGGTCGGATACCTGGTCGGCGATGAGCTCGAATGGGTGGCGCGGGAAGCGCATCGCGCATTCATGTGGGTCGGGATTGCGGTCTTCCTCCTGGCAGGTGCAGCGTGGCTGTACTGGTGGCGTCAACGTCAGCCGTCGGAACCTTAGTCCGCGCGATGCGCGCGATCTGCTTCATAATATTTGGCCACGATGTTCGAGTGATTCACAGGCGACGACGGGTAGTAAACGGCGCTGGACACGGATCAAGTCATCCATCCGATCTCCCGCCCTCCACGAACGGATTCTATACGCCGCTCAAAACGACGATCCCACTTTGATCCGGGAAACACCGTCCTAACCGTCGATCCTGGATTGAGCGAATCTTTGCGACATCCATCGCGGTGACGCATTTGCGCTTTTGACGCTTTCGGTACTAGGCTGCGACCAATCAGCCAGTGGGCGAAATGGTTGGCGTCCAAGCCCACGGGCTTATGCTTCCGACCTGGGAACACCGCAACCGGCTTGGGTATCGGATTCATTCATAACCACCAGGGGAGGTAATGAAATGACTACCAGACAAAGTCTCAAGTACCAGTTACTCGCGGCACAATCCGGCTTCGCATTCGAGATCCTCTATTCGGTTTTCTGGGGATGGTTCGGGCACAACCTGCCGCCGGCTTCGCCTAATCTGAGTGGGCCCGACCTCGCGGCTTACTTTGCGCTGCATCACAACGCAATCCTCTTTGGCAACACGATGGCCGCCCTGATTGGCGTTCTATGGATCCTGTGGACGGCACAACTCACCGTGGTGATGTGGCGGATCGAGGGTTCGAGCCCGGTCCTGACGATTATCCAGCTTATCGGCGGCGCGCTGACCGCGTGGGTATTGATGTTCTGCCCCGCTATCTGGGCAGTCGCGGCTTTCCGGCCGGATATCGAACCGAACACTATCCGCATGCTCAACGACCTGGGCTTTATCCTGTTCAACATCACCTATGCGGTCACGTCGGTGCAGGCGATCGCGGCGGGGCTGGTCGGACTGGCTGACCGGGGCGCGATCCGCGTATTTCCGCGTTGGGTGTGTTATTGGGCGATCTTCGCCGGTCTGAGCTTTATCCCAATCAGTGCGATGCCATTTTACAAGACCGGCCCGCTGGCGTGGAATGGTGTAATCACCTTCTGGGCACTATTCGGCACGTACTTTATCTGGACCGCCTCGATGGGCGTGTGCATGGCGAAGGATGCGAGCAGGCGACTGCGCGAGGAGACCGAAACCGCGCCGGACGCTCGCAGCCGCGTCGCGTAAGCGCACCAGGCACCGTCGTTCCCACGTCGGTCGTGGGGTGGCTGGATGCACAAATCTGCACAATGGCGACGATGCCGTTGAGACTGATTTTTGCGCCCAAATGGATCGAACAAAGAGGAGTAAGAGCGATGGCACTGCTGCCCTACGTCGATGAGAGCACCGCGTCTGAAAAGACCCGCGAGATACTCGGAAACACGCCGCGCAAAATGAATGTGGCGCGGATGATGGCAAACTCATCCGAAGCGGTCTTCCATAATTTCTCGCGGCTGGGCAACGCTCTGCTGACGAAAGGTAAGCTCGATTCGAAGCTCCGCGAGATCGCGATTCTGCGCACGGCCAAAGTCAGCAGCTCGGTGTACGAATGGACGCAACACGTGCCGATCGCGAAAGCGGTGGGCGTCAGCGAAGATCAGATCGAAGCGATCGAAAAGTGGGAATCGGCGCAATGCTTCAATGAAGTTGAACGGCTGGCGCTGCGCTTTACCGATGAAGTCGCGCGCGGAGTTAAAGGCAAGAAAGAGACCCTCGCGGCGCTGCAGAAACATCTGGGACAAGGTGAGATCGTCGAGTTGATCATGGCGATCGGATTCTGGGGCATGGTCGCGCGCGTGCTGGAAACGACCGAGGTCGATCTCGAGGATTTTGCGGGCAAGATGAACCTGCTCGACCGCACCAGGAAGTAACGCGCCGCGACACGTTCTCGGTATCGCGCTCAGGAGGGACGGCGCTTGCGCTCCTCTTCGAGCTGACGGAGTTCGACCCGGCGGATTTTGCCGCTGACGGTCTTGGGCAGATCGTCAACGAATTCGATCTCGCGCGGATACTTGTAGGGCGCCGTGATGCGCTTGACGTGTTCCTGCAACTCCGTCACGAGCGCATCGTTGCCCGCGGTCCCCGGTTTGAGGCGCACAAAAGCCTTAACAATCGAGCCGCGATCGGGATCGGGACTCGCGACCACTGCTGACTCCATTACGGCGGGATGTTCAAGCAGCGCGCTCTCCACCTCGAACGGCCCGATGCGATAACCGGCCGAGCCGATAAGATCGTCGGCGCGCCCGACGAACCATAGATAGCCATCGGGGTCGCGGTAGGCGTTGTCGCCGGTGAGATAAAAATCGCCCTGAAATGCGGCGGCATTCTCCTCGGGATTTTTCCAATATTCGAGCATGATCGGCGGCGGCTTGTCGGGCTTAACCCGCACTGCAATCTGACCGACGTCGCCGGGTGCGACTTCGCGCAAATTTTCGTCAACGAGACTGACGTCGATACCGGGAAACGGCCGGCCCATCGAACCCGGCCGGATCGCCATGCCCGGAAGATTCGCCGCAACTAGGGCGGTTTCGGTCTGCCCGTAGCCGTCGTGGATCAGCAGTTTGAAATGCTCCCTCCAGATTTCGATTACCTCTGGATTGAGCGGCTCGCCGGCTCCCGCGCAATGCCGCAGCGCCGGCAACTGAACCTGCGCGAGGTCCTCCTTGACCAGCATCCGATACTCGGTTGGCGGCGCGCAGAAACTCGTGATGAGATAGCGCCGCATCAAGTCGAGCTGCTTTTTGGGCTCGAAGCGGCCGTTGTACATGAAGGTCGTTACGCCGTTCATCCACGGACCGAACAGCACGCCGTACGCGGCCTTCGCCCAGCCGGTATCCGAAGTGGTCCAATGGCGATCGTCCTGCGTCAGACCGAGCCATAGCGAACCAGTAAATTGATGCGCCCAAGTGTACGCATGACCGTGCAGAACGGCCTTCGGCTCCTTGGTTGTGCCCGAGGTGTAATAGCAAATCGCGGGCTCGTCACCGCTTGTGACCAACGGCCTGAAGTCGCGCGACGCCGCCTGCATCGACTCCTGAATTGAGGTCCATCCAGTGCGTGCGGCGCCAGCCAGCAGATAGTGCTTGAGCGTGGGGCATTGGCTGCGCAGGTCGCCGATGAGGTCAACGCTCTCAGGCCCGGCGATGATCGCGCGCGCACCGGAATGATTGGCACGGAAGACGAGATCCTTCTCGCGCAACATCGAGACGCACGGAACCACGATCGCGCCCGCCTTCAGCGCACCGATATAGACGCTCTGCCACAAGGTGATGCGCGGTAGAACGATCATCACCGGGTCGCCGCGCTTGACGCCCAGCGCCGTCAGCACGTTGGCGATGCGATTGGACTGGTCGCGGATATTGGCGAAGGTCAGTCGCGATCGATTGCCGTCCTGATCCTCCCACAGCAGCGCGACGCGGTTGCGATCAGCCGCAAACGTATCGATTGTCGCGCCAAAATTGAATTGCGCCGGAGTGTTCCAGCGAAAGTTCTCGCGAAGTTGTTCGTAAGTATCAGCCATTGATCTCGTCATACCATCGTAATCGTCAAAGCGATCCCTTGGCTACCAGATTTGTCGCAGCGCATCCCGGCCCTCGCTTCGCGTCGTTGACTCCGCGATGGCTTTCAACCGTCGGCTAAAGTCCACGGACGTGGGCCGATGCGACGCGAGCCGCATCAAATTGCGAAGCAGGCTTCATTTGCCGCGAGTTGATCTGCGCGCCTTGGATGCGGCGACGGGTTGCGATTTTCGCGCCGCCGCCTTGATGTACTTGAGTGTCACCGGTGACAGATCATCGCGTCCGACTTCGACATTGATGATGGCGAAGGTCTTGCACTCGTGCGCCGCGCGTAACGCCTCATGAAGCTCCGCGGCGGTTCGCGCTTCGAAGCCGGAGCCGCCCCAATCCACGGCGAGCTTCGCGTACGGCCACGGCGGGATTTCGAGCAGGTCGCGGCGGTCGGAAGCGACCGGACGGAAGATGCCCCAGCCGCCGTTGTTGATCACGATCACGATCGGATTCACGCCGAAACGCGGCGCCTGCGAGATTTCCGGCCCGGTCATCTGGAAAGCGCCGTCGCCCGCGAGCACGATCGGCCGCAGCCCGGAGCCAAGCTGTGCCCCGAGTGCAGCGGGAATCGCGAAACCCATCGAGGCGTAAAAGCCCTGTGCGAGATAGGTGCCATCATGCGGGACGCGAATGTCGAGACCGCCGAAGAGCATGTCGCCCGCCTCGGCGACGACCATGTAGCCATGATGAGCCGCCAGAAATTCGTTCACAGTCGCGAGAATCTGGCTGACCTTGATCGGCGCTTTGCTCGGACCGGCGGGAGCGCGGCTCGGCAGGTTGCTGGCATAGACGACCGTCTCGCGATGACGCCGCAGGTCCTGCCGCAACAGCGCGCGGACGAAATCACGCACACCGACGTTGACATAGGTGTGATACTTCACGTCCACGTGCCGATCGACCGCCCACACGCTGCGCCCCTGGATGATGTGCGGCGGGCGATTGCCGAAGTTCATATCGGTCTTGAGGCAGCCCAGGTTCAGCACGAAATCGGCCGCGTCGATCCGGGCAACGATCGGGGGTGGACTGATCGGACCGACGTGGACGCCCATGTACAGCGGATGGTCCATCGGGAAGGCGCCCTTGCCAAGCACCGTGGTGAAGACCGGTGCGCCGATCTTCTCGGCCAATTGAACCAGTTCGTGCGACGCCTTGAAGCGATGGATCTCGATGCCCGCGATCAGCACCGGCTTGCGGCTCTGATTGAGCATCGCGGCGGTCTCGCGGGCGGCTTCCTCGACCCGGCGCGCGTCGGACTCATGGAAATGCAGTCGCCCGTCCCATTCGATCAATTCGTCAGGCACCACGATCTCGCGGTCAACCATGTCGCGATGGATTTCGATGTAGCCCGGGCGCTGCTCGGCCCATATTGCGCGCACGACTTCGTGAAGCTCTTGCGCGGCGCGCAGCGGATCCGTGAGCACGCGGGATGCGCACGTCACTTCCTCATAGATGCGATGCTGCGACTCGATTTCGCGCGCCTGATGATGGATCAAGGTGCCGAGCTTGCGCTCTTCCTCGCCCGGGCCGCCGGAAAAAATCAGCAGCGGAACGCGCTCGGAAAACGATCCCGCCACGGGATTGACCATGTTGTGCCCGCCCGCGCCATAAGTTACGCAGATAACACCGATTTTGCCGGTAGCGCGGGCATAGCCATCGGCCGCGAAACCGACGCCGGGCTCGTGCGACAGCGTCAGGATTTCAAGATCGTGTTTCTGGCCCAAGGCGAAGAACAACTTGAGCGCGAGGTCGCCCGGAATTCCAAAAACGTGGCGGACGCCGATCTTGCGCAGGTAAGCGACCAGGAAGCTGCCGAGAGTCATTCGCTTGTTCAACGATTCACCTCCCCACCCCCGGATAATTTTAACGCAAATTGCATCGCAGTTCCGCTCGCGAGCGATGACGCCGCACGTACATTCCCAGCTGGAAGTTTTCCGCTCCAGAAGATTGCACTCCTGCGCAAAGCCGTGTGCTACAATTTGCGATAGTGTTTAGCTCCTTCCTCAGGATGCAACTGCTCAACCCGCTGCGCGTGCGCGGACTGCTGGCATACTTGCCGCAATTCGTCCGCGTGTTCTGGCGCTTGATGCATGATCGCCGCGTTTCATTTCTGGCCAAGCTGACCCCGCTGATCGGTGTGATGTTGTTGATCACGCCACCGGCGCTCGAACTTGACCTGGTGCCGATCATCGGAGAGCTCGACTGGATCCTGGTCATCTACCTGTCGCTTAAACTGTTCATCTGGATGTGCCCGCCCGACGTCGTGCGCGAACACGTTGCGCAAGTCGCGCGCCGGGCCTGACCGAGCAAACCTGATGCGTCCACGATTCATTCTGATCGGCCTTGCTGCGACCCTGATCCTCGCTTTCATCATCCTGAGCGTCGTCGATGGCCTCGTGGTTGACCTGCTGTGGTTCGACTCGCTCGGTTATCGCGAGGTCTTCACGACGACCATTCTCGCCGAGCTGAGCATCTTTGCGGTGGTGTGGCTGGTCACGTTTAGCGCGATCGCGCTCAGCGGAATGATCGCGCTGCGCTTCAGCCGCGAGCGTGAACGGCTGCGCGTGGTGCGTCGCCCCGACGACGTCGTCGAGGTCAACCTGCCCGAGATGATCAGATCGCTCGGCGAACGGGTGCCGTGGCGGCTGATCGTGCTCGCCGGCGCGGCATTGCTCGCGCTCTTCGCCGCGCAGGGCGAGTCCGCCAGTTGGGACGTTTACCTCAAGGCGATCAAAGGCGTGCCGTTCGGCCTCAAGGAGCCGGCGTTCGGGCGCGACGTCGGTTTTTACGTCTTCGCGCTGCCCTTGCTCGAGGAACTGCGCGATCTCTTCATGCTCGTGCTGTTCTTCACGGCGGCACTTACGGGGGCCGTTTACTGGGCGCGCGGCGCGCTCGATTTTCGCGAATCACCGCCCAATATTACTCCCGGGGCGGCTGCGCACCTGTCCGTGCTGGCCGGGGTTTTCTTCATTGAGCGCGCGCTGAATTACTGGATCAGCCGCTACGAACTGCTGCTGCACACCAACGGCATCGTCTTCGGCCTCCGTTACGTGGATCACGTTCTCTGGCAACCGGGTTTGTGGCTGCTGATTGCCCTGTCGTTTGCGGCGGCCGCCATCTGCTTCGTCAACGTGCGCGAGCGCGGTCTGCGCCTGCCGGTGACGGCGGCGGCGATCGTCTTCGGCCCGGCGGTGGTGCTCAACCTGCTCCAGCCAATCGTCGAACGGCTCTGGGTCAAGCCCGACGAATTACGCATCGAGCAACCTTACATTGAGCGCAATATCGCGATGACCCGGCGCGCCTTTCAGCTCGACAGCGTCGATGTGCGTCCTTTCGCCGGTCTCGGCAAGATAACGCCTGCCTCGCTCGACCAGGACGCCGCTACGATCAAGAACATCCGTCTGTGGGACCCGCGCCCGCTGATTGCGACCTATCAGCAGTTGCAGAACATTCGCCTGTACTATGATTTCAAGGACGTCGATATCGATCGCTACTGGATCGACAATAGCTATACGCAGGTGATGCTGTCGGCGCGCGAGCTGAACGTCGATCTGTTACCCGACAACGCCCAGACCTGGGTCAATCGCCATCTGAAGTTCACCCACGGCTACGGCCTGGTGATGAATCCGGTCAACACCAAGGATCAAGAGGGTCTGCCGATTCTCTCGATCAAAAACATCCCGCCGCAGGCCTCGGACCCGAGCCTGAAGGTGACGCAGCCGGGAATCTATTACGGTGAAGAGCCGGACGTTTACAGTATCGTCAACGCGCTGACCCCGGAGTTCGACTACCCGCGCGGCAACGACAACGTCTCGGACTTCTACAAGGGCGATCAGGGCGTTTACATCAGTGGCTTCTGGCGGCGGTTGCTCTTCAGCCTCTATTACCGCGACGTCAATCTGCTGGTGACGGAGAATATAATTCCTGGCAGCCGTATTCTGCTGCGCCGTAATATCTCGGATCGCATCAGGTATATCGCTCCGTTCATTACGCAGGATCGCGACCCTTACATAGTTTTGCACGACGGCCAGCTCAACTGGATCGTCGATGGCTACACCTTCAGCGACCATTACCCGTACTCGCAAATCAACGGCGACGGCATCAACTACATTCGCAACTCGGTAAAGGTAGTCGTCAATGCCTACACCGGCCGAACTTCATTTTACGTCGCCGATATCGACGACCCGGTGATTCGGACCTGGGAGCGAATCTATCCCGGCATGTTTAAGCCGCTGAGCGAGATGCCCCCCGATCTCCATGCGCACATCCGCTATCCGGAGGATTTCTTCCTGACCCAGGCCGAGATGTACGGGACGTACCACATGAAGGATCCTGCGACCTTCTATAATCGCGAGGATCTGTGGACCTTTCCGCGCGAGAACTACTCCGACCAGACGGTTCCCATGCAGCCCTACTACGTGATCATGCGGCTGCCGGGAGAGACGCGCGCCGAGTACATCCTGATGCTGCCGATGGTGCCGCAGGGCCGCGACAATATGATTTCGTGGCTGGCCGCACGTTGCGACGGAAGTGACTACGGCCATCTGTTTGAGTTCGAATTCTCGAAGGACAGGCTGTTTTACGGTCCCTATCAAATCCAGGCGCGCATCAACCAGAACCCGGACATCTCGCAGCAATACTCCCTGTGGAACCAGATGGGTTCGAAGGTAATCCTCGGCAATCTGCTGGTGTTCCCCATCGCCGATTCGCTGCTTTATGTGGAGCCGCTCTATATCCGCGCGGAAAACGGGCAATTGCCCGAACTCAAGCGCGTACTGGCGTCCTATAGCGATCGCACTGTGATGGGGACCGATATGGATACCACCCTCACCGCCCTCTTCAAGGGCAACGACATTTCCGCGCCAACTATCGCCAAGGTGCTACCGCCGGGCGGCATGGGCGGGGCGCCGCCGGCGGGGAGTCAGCAAGCGGCCGGCGCTCCGATCGTTTCGCCGCCCGGACTTCAGGCCGCCGCTACCCACTACAGTCGCGCAATTGCGGCGCTCAAGCAGGGCGATTGGACTGCTTTCGGCGACGAAATGAAACAACTCGGCGAGGAGTTGGGACAGCCGGCCGATCATCACTGACGGCGGCGAACGCCCGGGACGTGTTATGTGAACGATTTGTCACCATTAGCGCGTCCGCCTGGAATCGCGGATGACAGCCAACGCACCTGCACCCAGCTCCGCGCGTTGGCGGAACGGAGCCTTCAGCTCATCGACGGTTGCGCGTGCTTGATCTCATGGCGGACCGCTCACGAGGACGTGAGCACGCGCGCCGTGTCCGATCCCCGATTGAACTTCCTGCTCGACTCGGCGCTCGCCGCGGTCGAACGCGACCAGGGTTATCAGCAATTCCGTCGTCCCAGGGCGAAGCGCGGTAATAGTGTTCTGCGCCTTCGAGATCGCGAATTGAGGGCGGCGAGTGGCCGGCGATCGCCAGACCGAACTTATGTTGCGGAGGCCGTCTCGATTACCTCCGGCGACGATGCGGCCACGCTCGTAATCGTAATCGTGATCGCCCCCGCCCTGTCGTTTACGAACGATCTCCAGGTCGCTGTCGAACTGATCGCGCGTGCAGCGATAGGAATCGTCAGCACCGGCGTGGCCAATGATTCCCGCGATTTCTGGCGTGCTCGCAGCGTCGAATCCGCGGAACAGATCGCTCGCGCGAAATCCCGGCAGGCAAGCGA
>Ga0206836_10258_pt1 | contig 11686 bp, 12 predicted proteins | sample Alteio_BWOrgCont_28_FD_152871 | JGI IMG/M metagenome (GOLD analysis project Ga0206836, IMG submission 152871) | Enriched cells from forest soil in Barre Woods Harvard Forest LTER site, Petersham, Massachusetts, United States -... | ecosystem: Environmental > Terrestrial > Soil > Temperate forest >...
CTGATCATGCCGGTGGCGATGGTGATGGGGATCAAGTTCGGCTTCGCCACGCCGACCGAGGCGTCGTCACTAGCGGTGGTTTACGGGGTGGTGCTGTCGGTGGGTGTGTATCGCGCCATGACGTTGCGGTCGGTGCTGACCCTGGCTGGGGCGTGCGCGAGTTCGGCGGGGATGGTGTTGTTTGTGCTGTCTTCCGCCTCGGCTTTTGCCTGGGTGTTGACGGCTGCGAATTTGCCTCAGGCGTTGGTGGATTTGTTGTCGACGGTTGGGACCGGACGGCTTGCGTTCCTGGCTGGGTCGGTTGTGCTTCTGGTGGTGATTGGGTCGCTGCTGGAGGGGTTGCCGGCGTTGATTATCCTGGCTCCGCTGTTGCTGCCGATTGCTGTGCGGATGGGGGTGAACCCTGTGCAGTATGGGATCACGTTGATCCTGGCGATGGGGGTCGGTGCGTTCATTCCGCCGATTGGTGTGGGGTTTTACGTCTCGGCCGCTGTGGCGGGGAGCGATATTGAGTCGGCGGCGCGGGCGATGCTGCCCTATGCGGTGGTGCTGTTGCTGGCGGTGCTGCTGATTGCGTTTGTACCGGATATTACGTTGATTGTTCCGCGGCTGGTTGAAGGGCACTAGTGTCCCGCGCCAATCGATGAGCCAGGATCTTCACGACGTCGGGATCCCGGTTGATGGTGACGTGCTGGCCAGGGATCTCGAAGCAGTCCTCGGGCTGCGAGGGTTCGATGCAGCTCTGCCAGGCGACGATGCCATCGTTTCGGCTGAAAATGAATGTCCCTGGCACCGGCAATGGCTGCGCCACCCTATTTGCTATCTTCAGCAAATCCGGCGTGCGCCATGCGGGCAGGAGCGGACGCAGTGGCAGGAATGTGCTGTCCACAGTGTCCCTGAACGGGCTGCATACGGTGGCGACCTGACGCACCTTGTCGGGATGAAGATGGGCCAGCAGGCGGGCGAATACGCCGCCTAGGCTGAAGCCTGCAATGTCCAGCGGCCCGTGCTGCGCGTGGAGGTCCAGTAACCGGTGTTCGAGGCCGGTCAGGAGTCGCGGGGTCGGACCGATATTGGTGCCCAATTCCCAGCCGAAAGAGCGGTAGCCGAGTTGATCCAGTGCCGCTCGTATGGGTGCCGCGTGGACGTCGCCTCGCCCGATGACGGGTAGCACCAGGACCGGGTGCCCGTTGCCGCGCGGCAGTGTGGGATCGACGAAGGGGATGGGGGTTGGCCGGACGAAGGCGATCACTTCCGCCATCGTGCGCCGGATGGGGGGGCGGACAGGCGCATAGGCCGAGGTGGATGCGGGACGGGAGATGGCGGTCACTCTTGCGAAGCTGGTGGTTGCTTGCAGATAGGAATGGCTATGGCTGCTTTCCACAGGAGACCTGGGCGGCCTCTCGCTTGGGCTGGTCGCTGGGCCGAGTTAGGCGTATAAGGTGATAAGCATCGATCTCACGCGCGAGAGGGCCGGCATGCCTGATGGTACAACCCGCTGGACAGTTTCAGTCTCCAAGGAGACGGACATCGCCGTGCGTACGTTCCTGGCACAGCGCGGGTTAAAAAAAGGCGACCTGTCGAAGTTTATCGAGGATGCCGTGCGTCGGCAGGTGATGGACCAGACCATCGCCGAGGCGCGTGCTCAGTTCAGCGACCTCGACGCTGCTGACATGGACGCTTTGATTGACGAGGCGGTGACGGCCGTACGCCGGAGGCGCAAGCCCAAGGCCGCCTGACGCGTGCGGCTGGTCATCGATACGAATGTCCTGATCAGCGCTTTGTTGTCGGGTCAGTCTCTGCCAGGGCTGCTGGTTGACCTTTGGCAACAGAGGCAGTTCGAGCTTCTGATGTCGGCGGAACAGCTTGACGAGATCCGACGCGTGACGCGTTATCCGAAGCTGCGGATTCGGCTACGGCCGGATCTGGCCGGCCGGTTGATCAACGAGGTGCAACACAAATCCCTCATGATCGACAAGCTGCCTTCCGTGATCCTGTCGCCCGATCCGGACGACAATCATCTGTTGGCGCTGGCTGAGGCGGGGGACGCCGATTTTCTGATCACCGGGGACAAGCGAGACTTGTTGACTATGGAACGGTACGCCGGAACGCGCATCCTTTCTGTCCGCGCGTTTCTGGCACTGCAGCGTTGGCTCCCCTGAGGCCTTCCCGATCCTTTTCCCTGGTCCGTCGGCCATGCTACTCTGCCCTATCGCGACGAAAGGGACAGAACCATGCAGAATTCCGAGGAAATCTGGCGCCTTGTGGACCAGCATCAGGACGATTTCACCGGCCTGTCGGACCGCGTCTGGGAGGTTCCGGAACTCTGCTATACCGAGTTCAAGTCCTGTGCCGAACATACGGCGATGCTGAAGGCCAAGGGGTTCCGGGTGACGGAGAACGTGGCGGGCATCCCGACGGCGGTGATGGGGGAGGCCGGAGAGGATGGGCCGGTGATTGCGATCCTGGGCGAGTATGATGCTCTGCCGGGGTTGTCGCAGGAGGCGGGGACGGCGGAGCCGAGGCCCCTGCCCGGCCCTGGGTTTGGGCATGGATGCGGGCATAATTTGCTGGGCTCCGCCTCGATGCTGGCGGCGGCGGCGGTGAAGGATTGGCTGGCGACGAACGGGATCAAGGGGCGGGTCCGGTATTATGGGTGCCCGGCGGAGGAAGGCGGCGCCGCGAAGGGGTTCATGGCGCGGGCTGGGGCGTTCAGCGATGTCGATATTGCGATTTCCTGGCATCCATCTTCGTTCTCGGGGGTCAATCCGGCGACGTCGCTGGCGAATACGCGGATCGATTTTTCGTTTCATGGGCGGGCGTCGCATGCGGCGGCTTCGCCTCATCTGGGGCGTAGTGCGCTGGATGCGGTTGAGCTGATGAGCGTTGGTGTCAACTACATGCGCGAGCATATGCCTTCGGATGCTCGGGTGCATTCGGCCATTCTGGATGCGGGTGGAGTGGCGCCGAATGTGGTGCAGGCGTTTGCCAAGGTGCGGTACCTGATCCGAGCGACGGATTTGCCGGATTTGTCGCGGTTGATTGAGCGGGTGAGGAAGATTGCTGATGGCGCGGCGTTGATGACGGAGACTCGTGTCGAGAGCCAGGTGGTTTCGGCCGTTTCTAACTTGTTAGCCAATACGCCTCTGGAGCGGGCGATGCAGGAGAATCTGGATCGGATCGGGCCGCCTCCGTTTGATGAGCATGATCGCAAGACGGCGGCAAAGTTTCAGGCGACACTGACTGAGGAGGATATTCAGGCCTCGTATCGCCGGGCGGGTGTGCCGGTGAAGGAGAATACGCCGCTGTGCGACTTCATTGTGCCGGCGGATGCAAAACCCAACGGCGGGATCGGGTCGACGGATGTGGGGGATGTGTCCTGGGTGGTGCCGACGGTGCAGGCTCGGGGGGCGACCTATGCGGTGGGGACGCCAGGGCATAGCTGGCAGTTGACGGCTCAGGGCAAGCTGCCGGCGGCGCATAAGGGGCTGGTGCATGTGGCGAAGGTGATGGCGGGGACGGCGGTCGACTGCATCAAGGACGAAACGCTGCGCGCCAGGGCCAAGGCGGATCATGCCGCTCGGCTGGGGAAGACGCCGTATGTGTGCCCGTTGCCGGCGGATCTGGACCCGCCGATCAAGATGTCGGCTTGAACGGGGTTGGTGGTCGGCGAGGAATGGGATAAAACGTGAACTCTTGTTGAGGGGGTTCACCGATGGCTACTCGCCTGACTGACGAACAACGCGCATCCCTGGGGACCTCGGTTCCCGGTTGGACGCTGACGCCGGACAAGGATGCGATAGGGCGGTCGTTCAAGTTCGCCGATTTCAATGAGGCCTGGGGGTTCATGAACCGCGTGGCTTTGCTGGCGGAGAAGATGGACCATCATCCGGACTGGTCGAATGTGTGGAACTCGGTGCGGATCGAGCTTTCGACGCATGATGTCGGCGGGTTGTCGGACCGTGATGTGGCACTGGCTCAGGCCATTAACCGCCTGGTGCCATGAGTGGGTTGAGCTTCCCGGAACGGACGAGCCTGGTGCGGCTGGCCGCGTCCCGGCTGTGTCTGCGGATGGGGTGGGCACCGCTGCATGAGGTGCGGCTGGCGAATGGGCGGCGGGCGGATATCCTGGCCCTGCAGCCGGGGGGTGGGTTTGCCTGTATCGAGGTGAAATCGGGGCTGCGGGATTATCTGTCGGATTTGAAATGGGCTGAGTATCAGCCTTATTGCGACGTGTTCTTCTTCGCCGTGGATTGCGATTTTCCGAAGCAGGTGCTGCCTGTGGAAGCGGGGCTGATCGTCTGTGCGGATCGGGAGGCGGATATTCTGCGGGAGCCGGAACCGGTGAAGCTGGCCGCACCTCGGCGGAAGGCATTGATGGAGCGGTTTGCCTGGCTGGCGGCGGGGCGGCTGGCGGCGCTGGAGGATCCGATGGGGGTCGCCGATCTGCACCTGGCCTTGAATGATACATGACAGCAGGATCCGTCTATGCGGCGGATGGTAAATTTGGTGCTATTTGTGCCAGAACCAGGGAAACAGGACTAGCATGTCGATCGGATCCGTTTGGCCCGTCATCGGGCTTTCCAGAATTCTGCGCTGCCTTGCCGTTTGCCTCGTCGGGGGCCTGGTCGTGCTGGTCCCGTCGGTGGGCCGAGCGGCCGATTTGATTGGGGCGGATCAGAGCGACCTTATCAAGTCGCTGTTGCCGACCGTGGTGAATATCACGACGAGCAAGGTGGAGCCGGTGGCGCCTCCGCCGGCCCAGATGGCGGGCGCGGCTACGCCGTCCCCCAGGTCGGCTGTTCCGACGACCATCAAGAGTTATGTGGGGTCGGGCTTCGTCATCGATCCGACTGGTGTCATCGTTACCAATTACCATGTCGTCGAGGATGCGTTCGAGATCGTGGTGACCTTGTCCGATGGGACCAGGCTGAAGGGCAAGATGCTGGCCGCGTCTCGGCTGGCCGATCTGGCGCTGGTGAAGATCGACGCGGATCATCCGCTGAAGGCGGCGCAGTGGGGTGACAGCGATACGGTGCAGGTGGGGGATCAGGTCTTTGCGGCGGGCAATCCGTTCGGCATCGGGATATCGATTTCCTCCGGTATCGTCAGCGCGTTGAACCGCGATATCCAGAATTCTCCGTATGACGATCTGATCCAGACGGATGCGGCGATCAACCATGGCAACTCGGGTGGGCCGCTGTTCAATATGAAAGGCCAGGTGATCGGGGTGGATTCCGATATCCTGTCGCCGACGACCGGATCGGTGGGGTTGGGGTTTGCGATTCCGTCAAGCAGCGCGCAGTTCGTGGCGCAGCGGTTGCAGATGTACGGGTGGGTGCGGCCGTCGTGGATCGGTGTGAAGCTGCAACAGGTGACGCCCGACATTGCTCAGGCGCTGGGGATGGAGCAGGCGATGGGGTCGCTGGTGTCGTGGGTGATCGAGGGCGGCCCGGCGGCGAAGGCGGGCCTGAAGGTCGGCGATGCGGTGATGCAGTTCAACGGCGCGCCGCCGTCGGATGAGCGGGCGCTGCTGCGCGATATCGCCCATACGTCTGTCGGCGATTCCATCATTCTGGGCGTTCGCCGTGACGGCAAGATGATCGATGTGCGTGTGCAGGTGGAGCAGTGGCCGCGCAACCAGTGGGACAAGTTCGATGCGCCCGCGGAAGCGACTCAGCCGAAGATCACGATTCCCGCCGATCTGGGCTTGACGATGGCGCCGCTGACGCCGGACGACCGGGTCAAGATGAACACCGGCGCGATCAAAGAGGGGGTGGTTATCAAGGCTGTCGCGGCCAACTCCGACGCCTATGAGAAGGGGGTTGTCGCGGGCGATATCATTGTGCGGGTGCAGGATAAGCCGGTGGCGACGAAGGCCGAGGTGCTGGCAGCGCTGCAGGCCGATCGGGCGGCAAAGCGGCGTTATACGCTGCTGCTGATTCTGCCGAAGGCGCGGACCCTGCCTGGACCGAAATATTATGCGTTGCAGATTGGCCCTCAGGGCGAGTGATCGGCGAGTTCGGCGAGGATTTCTGCTGTGTGCTCGCCGAGGGCGGGGGCGGTGCGGCGGATGCGGCAGGGGGTTTCGGAGAATTTCATCGGGAAGCCGAGCAGGCGCAGGTCGCCGTGGCCTGGGTGGGGGACGGTCAGGACCATCTCTTGTTCGGTGATTTGCGGGTCGGACAGGGCCTCGGCGACGCCGTTGACGGGGCCGCAGGGGACGCCGGCCTTGTTGAGGGTCTCGACCCAGTGGGCGGTGGTTTCGGTGGCTAGGCGGCCGCCTACGATGGCGTTGATGCGTTCGCGGTTGGCGACGCGGGTGGGGTTGGTGGCGTAGAGCGGATCGGTCTTCAGGTCGGGCAGGCCGATGGCGTCGGCGAGGCGGCCGAAGAAGGCGTTATCGGCGGGGGCCAGGGCGATCTGGCCGTCTCTGGTGGGGAATAATCCGTAGGGGGCGGCGATGGGGTGGTCGTTGCCGCTGCGGGGCGGGACTGTGCCGGAGGCGAAGTAGTTGGTGGCGATGTAAGACAGCATGCTGACCATGCCGTTGGTCAGGCTGACCTCGGTCCGCTGCCCCTGCCCCGTGTTTCGGGCGTGGTGGACGGCGGCGGTGATGCTGAGGGCGGCATAGAGGCCGGCGATCAGGTCGCTGATGGGGATGCCGGAGCGGAGGGGTGGGCCATCGCTGGTGCCGTTGACGCTCATGAAGCCGGACAGGGCCTGGGCGATGAAGTCGAAGGCGGGGCGGTCCTTATAGGGGCCGGTGCTGCCGAAGCCGTTGATGGAACAAACGACCAAAGATGGTTTCAGGGCGAACAGGCGGGTGTCGTCGAAGCCGAGGCGGGCCAGGACTCCGGGGCGGAAGTTTTCCACCAGGACGTCGGAGCGGGTGATGAGGCTGGCCAGGGTTTCCTTGGCTTCGGGTTTGCGAAGGTCCAGGACGATCGAGCGCTTGTTGCGGTTGAACTGGGCGAAATAGCCGGACAGGCCCTCCTTGACGGCGCCTTGGGTGCGGACTGAGTCGCCCTCGGGGGCTTCGACCTTGATGATGTCAGCGCCCATGTCGCCGAGCAGGGCGGTGCAGAAGGGGCCGGAGAGGACGCGCGTGAGGTCGAGGACTTTTACGCCGGATAGCGGCATGGGAGATTCCATTTCAGGCGGTGATGGCTTCGATTTCGGCAGCGCTGTAGCCGGCCTCGGTGAGGATTTCGTTGGTGTGCTCGCCCAGGGCTGGCCAGGGGCGGTGGATGTTGGGTTGTGACTGGGAGAAGTGGGCGGGGATGGCGGGCATGACGACATCGCCGTCGGTGGGATGCTGGTGGTGCTCGAAGTAGTTTGTTTCTTCCAGGTAATCGTTGGAGAAAAGATCGAGCAGGCTGTTGGTGCGGCCGCAGGGGATGTCGGCTTCGCGGAGGATGGGTAGCCATTCGGCGGTGGTGCGGGTTTTCATGCCCTCGGTCAGCGTGGCGTAGACGGCGTCGATATTGGCTGAACGCGCCTTCAAGGTTGCGAATCTTGGGTCTTTTATCAGCTCGGGTTTGCCCATCGCTTCGAAGAGTTTGGCCCATTGCTGGTCGCTGTGGGCGATGGCGCTGATGTAGCCGTCTTTTGTTGCGTAAGGGCGGCGATGGGGGGTCAGCATGCGGGGGTAGCCGAGGCCTTTTTCGGGTTCTCCGAGGGTGCCGGCCCATAGGTGTTCGGGTAGCAGGAAGGAGAGGATGGTTTCCATCATTGGCAGGTGGACTTCCTGACCCTGACCGGTTCGCTCGCGGTGGACCAGGGCCATGCCGATCATCGAGGCGAGTTGGGCGCCAGTCAGCTTGTCGACGACCACCGAGGGGAAGTAGCGGGGGGCGCCATCCGCGCCGGCGTTCAGGGATGCGAGGCCGGAGACGCCTTGGATAAGGTCGTCGTAGGCCGGTGCCTCCTGCAGGGTGCTGCCTTTGCGGAAGCCGCTGGCGACGGCGTAGATCAGTTTCGGGTTGCGAGCGGAGAGGGTTTCGTAGTCGAGGCCCAGGCGGTTGGCGGCGCCGATTCGCATGTTGTGGACGAAGACGTCGGCGGTCTCGGTCAGGCGCAGCAGGGCTTCGTGGGCGGCTTTCTTTTTCAGGTCGAGGACGACGCTGCGTTTGTTGCGGTTCAGGTTGGCGAAATAGGCCCCCATGTTGGGGGTGCGAGAGGGGCCGATTTCTCGGGTGGAGTCGCCCTGCGGGGTTTCGATCTTGATGACGTCGGCGCCCATGTCGCCCAGGGTCTGGGCGCAGAAGGGGCCGAGGACGACGGTGGTGACGTCGATGACTCGGATGCCTTTTAGTGGGCCGGTGGCGGTCAATGGGTTTCCTCCAGGGTCGTGGGCGACAGGATTGCCGGTGGTTCAGGCATTGGCAACTTGGGCGGTTTGGAAGCCCTGGAAGGCGGACGGGATTTTCTGGATTTCGGCGACGACCGCTCGGCGGACCGAGCTGGGGGTGCCTTGGGCGAAGTCTATGGAGACGGTGTCTACGACGCCTCCGTAGCGCTTGGCGATGGCGGCGGGGAGGTTGTCGTAGGTGGCTCTGGCGACGAACAGGTCCAGGACATCGTCGGGGATTTGGGCGGCCATCTGGTCCCATTCGCCGGCTTTGGACATCTCGGTCAGGCGGAGGCCGAGGTCGGGGACACCGTGGAGGTCGAAGACGGTCCTGTAGGCGGGGGTGGAGCCGTAGAACGCGACGCGGTAGCGGGCTTTCTCGGTGGCGGCCTTGACGGTGGCGGCGTCGGGACCGGTGGCGATGAAGCCCCCGCCGGTGATCTCGAAGTGGTCGAAGGATTTGTCGTGGGCAGCGAGTTCCTCAGCGAGGACGGGACGGACGATTTGTTCCAGGTATTCCCGGGTGGCGATGCTGTGCAGACGGACGCTGTCGGCGTGGCGGGCGGCGGTTTTCAGCATGAGGGGGCCTACGGCAGCCATCGCGACGGGCGGGAGCGGGAGGTTTTGTGGGGGTGGGGAGAATTCGGGCGTCATGAGAGAAAAGTTGTAGTATTTACCTTTGTAATTCAGCTTTTCTTTGTGCTCCCAGCAGCGGAAGATGGCGCGCAGGCTTTCGACGTACTCGCCCATGCGGGCCGCGGGGGCGATCCAGGGGACGGAGAAACGGCGTTCATTGTGCGCTTTCACCTGGCTGCCCAGGCCGATGGCGAAACGACCTTTTGAATGGGCGTGCAGGTCCCAGGTTTGGTTGGCGACGATCATCGGGCTCCTCGGGAAGGCGATGGCGACTGACGTGACGAGTTGGACTCGTTCGGTGGCCAGGGCGGCGAAGGCTAGCGGGGCGAAGGGGTCGTGTTTGAGTTCGTTGCTTTGCACGCAGTCGAAGCCGTCTTCCTCGGCGGCTTTTGCGGCTGGGCCGCAGGCTTGCCAGTCGCCAATGGGTAGGGTCATCGATACGCGCATTTCGTTCCTCCTGGTTGGAGCGCAATTTGCGGGGAAGCGGTGGGTCACGTAAAGCTGGCGGGACGGAGAGGGAGGAACGCCGATGGCATCGCTGGATGGGCAGGTCGTGATCATTACCGGTGCGAGCCGGGGGATTGGGGAGGCGACGGCGCATGCGCTGGCAAAGGACGGTGCCAGAGTGGTGCTGACCGGACGGACGCTGGCGAATGTGAAGGCGGTAGCGGATGCCGTGGGGCCTCTGGCTGAGGCGCATGCTTGCGATTCGGCGGATTATGCGGCGTTCGAGGCGTTGGTGAAGGCGACCCGGGAGAAGCATGGGCGGCTGGATGCGCTGGTGAACAATGCGGGGATATTGGATCCTATCGCAACGATCCTGGACGGCGATCCGACGGAATGGGCGCGTAATATTCAGACCAATCTTGTGGGTGCTTACAACGCGATTCGGGCGGTTCTGCCTGGGATGATCGCGGCTGGGGGTGGATCGATTGTCAATCTGTCTTCCGGGGCGGCGATCCGGCCTTTGGAGGGGTGGAGTGCCTATTGTTCCGCCAAGGCCGGGTTGCATATGCTGACGAGGGCGGTTGCTTTGGAAACTGAGGGGAAGAATATTCGGGTCTTCGGGTTTCAGCCGGGGATGACTGATACGTATATGCATGTGCAGGTGCGGGCGTCAGGGATCAATCCTTTGTCCAAGACGCCTCGGGAGAATTTGTACCCGACGGCGCATCCGGCGATGGCGGTTGGTTATCTTTTGACCTCGGCGGCGGATGATCTGGTCGGGCAGGAGTTCAGCCTGCGGGATGAGTCGTTCCGTGTTCGGTTGGGGCTGTCGTGATGAAGACGGGGCCGCTTGCTGGGATCAAGGTTGTGGAGCTTGGCCAGGCGCTGGCTGGGCCTCTGGCTGGGGTGATCTTTTCCGATCTTGGTGCCGATGTCATCAAGGTTGAGAAGCCGGACGGCGGGGATGATGCGCGGCTTTGGGGGCCTCCGTTCGTCGAGGGTGCGGCGGTTAGTTTCCATGCGAATAATCGGGGGAAGAAATCGGTTACGCTGGATATCAAGAGTGCTCTTGATGTGGAGCGGTTGAAGGGGTTGGTGCGGGACGCGGATGTGCTGATCCAGAATCTCCGGCCGGGGATTGTTGATGAACTGGGGATTGGGTCGGAGGTGATGCTGGGGGTTAATCCTCGGCTGGTTTACTGCTCGATCTGGGCGTTTGGGCATCAGGGGCCGTTGAAGTTTGCGCCGGGGTTTGATCCGTTGCTGCAGTCTTATGCGGCGATGGTGACGGTGACTGGGCGGGCGAGTGATCCTCCGACGTTTGCTGGGGCGGCGATCAATGACATTACCACGGGGATGTGGTGTGTGATTGGGGCTTTGGCGGCGCTGAAGCAGCGGGACGTGACGGGGAAAGGGTGTGTGGTTGATGCTTCGCTGTTTGAGAGCGCGGTGTCGCTGATTCAGACTCCGTTGAATGCTTATCATGTGACCGGGAAGGTGCCGACGCGGCACGGGGCGGCGAGTGCGACGCTGGTGCCGTATCAGATCTTTGAGACGGCGGATCGTCCGCTTTGTATCGCGGCGGGGAATGACCGGTTGTTTGTGAAACTGGCTCGGGCGATGGGGCATCCGGAGTGGTGCGACGATCCTCGGATGGCGGATGGACGGAAGCGGGCGGCGAACCGGTCTGTGGTGGTGGATGCGATGCAGCCGGTGCTGCTGACGCGGACGCGGCAGGAGTGGTTGGGGATTATTGGCGAGGCTGGGGTGCCGTGTGCGCCGGTGAATGATGTTGGAGAGTTGGCGGCTTCGGAGCAGTTGGCGGCTATGGGGCAGATGCAGACGCTGCCGGGGAGTGGGTTAAAGGTGGTTGGGGTGCCGTTGAATTTTGATGGGGTTCGGCCTTCCCCGGTTGGTGGGGCTCCGGGGCTTGGGGAGCATAATGAGGAGGCTTTTGGGGGGTAATGCGTTCCGTCAACGTAGTGGGGCTATGCCGCTGCGCTTCACGACGTGTAATAGTTTCAATGCTGCACCTGTCGGACGGCGTTCGCCTCGCTCCCACTGGCTGACTGTGTTGACCGCCACGTTGAGATAGCCGGCTAGGACGGCTTGGCTGACACCCGCTGTTTCGCGAAGTTTAGCGATTTCTTCCGGGGATAGGGTTGTGACTTTGGGGACTGCGTCTGGCCCTAGCATCCGGATAGTCGTTTTACGCAACTCATCATCGCCAATTGCGCCGATGCGATGGAG
>Ga0206836_10260_pt1 | contig 11591 bp, 12 predicted proteins | sample Alteio_BWOrgCont_28_FD_152871 | JGI IMG/M metagenome (GOLD analysis project Ga0206836, IMG submission 152871) | Enriched cells from forest soil in Barre Woods Harvard Forest LTER site, Petersham, Massachusetts, United States -... | ecosystem: Environmental > Terrestrial > Soil > Temperate forest >...
GGAAAAGGTTGCTGACGCAAAACTTCCGGCCGTGCCAAAAGCGGCACCCATCCAGGCCATCATCGAGTTGCGTGCGATCTGCCTTGCTCGACTGGATCCGGCCGTCATCGGAAACGTGCCGAGCGATCAGTTGAAGGACGATATCGAGCGTCTGATCTCCGAAATCGCCACGGAACGCCGGGTGCATCTGAACGCCCGTGAGCAGCGGGAGTTCGCCGAGGAGTTGGTCAACGACATGACCGGACTCGGCCCGCTTGAGCCGTTGCTGGCCGACGACAGCATCAACGACATCATGATCAATGGGCCGCAGAAAACGTTTATCGAGCGCCGCGGCAAGGTTTACCTGTCGAACGCGCGTTTCCGCGACACCGCCCATCTGATCAACATCTGCCAACGGATCGCCGCCGGGGTCGGGCGGCGCATCGATGAATCCAGCCCCATGGTCGATGCCAGACTCAAGGACGGGTCACGCGTGAACATCGTGTTCCCGCCGCTGGCGTTGGACGGACCTTACGTCTCCATCCGCAAGTTCGGCAAAAAGGTGATGGATTTCGAGCAACTCATCGGATTTGGTGCGCTGACCCCACAGGTCGCGCAAATCCTGGAACTGGCGTCACGCGCTCGGCTCAACATCATCATCTCCGGCGGCACGGGATCGGGAAAGACCACGTTGATGAACGCCCTGTCGCGCCTGATCGATGTGGGAGAACGCGTGGTCACCGTGGAGGACGCCGCGGAGTTACAACTGCAACAGCCCCATGTGGTGCGCATGGAAACGCGTCCGGCCAGCCTTGAAGGCAAGGGGGAGGTCAATCAGCGCGATCTTGTGCGCAATGCTCTGCGTATGCGGCCGGATCGCATCATCATCGGCGAGGTCCGCGGCGGCGAAGCATTCGACATGCTGCAGGCGATGAACACAGGCCATGACGGCAGCATGTCCACCATCCATGCGAACACGACGCGTGACGCGCTGTCGCGTATCGAGAACATGGTCCAGATGGGATCCTTGGGCCTGCCGTCTCAGGCAATTCGCAGTCAGATCGTCAGTTCCGTCGATTTGATCGTTCAGGTCGAACGCCAGCGCGATGGTGGCCGCCGCATCACGCAGGTCAGTGAAATCTGTGGTATCGAGGGAGAAATCATTCTCATGAACGATATCTTCCTGTTCGAGATGCACGGCGAAGGACCGGATGGGCGTCTTGTAGGCGAATACAGAGTCAGCAGGCTGCCGCCAAGCTTCCAGGAACGGCTGGTCTATTTTGGACTGGATCGTGCCTGGGCTGCCAAGCTGGCGGGAGGGATAAGATGACCCTCGGGTTCAACTGGCTTTTGATTGCCGTGTCCTTTGCGTGCCTGATCGGCTTTGGGTTCGCCGGCCTGATGGTATCGCAAGCGCATGAACGCCGGCAAAAGGGTACGCAGCGGATGCGTGAGTTGGTTATGCCGTACCGCAAAATCCGGGTGGCGGAAACGCAGGTCTTCCGTCCAGCAATGACCGCCAATATGTCCCTTGTGGAATCGGCTGCGTCCGTATTCGGCTTTAGTCCCAAGAAGCTGGATCAATACCCGTTGCGCTGGTGGATCGTGCTGGGTGTAACGTTGGTCCTGGCGCGGATCGGGGCTGGATTCATCGTTGACTTTCTGGGGCCCGTTGGCCTGGTCAGCATGCCGATACTATGGGTGGTGATGTGCCGCGCGTTTTTTAGCCGGGTTGCCGGGCGGCGCCAGAAATTACTGATCCAGCAATTCCCTGATGCCCTGACCACGATCGTCCGTTCCGTACGGGTGGGGATGCCGGTCCTTGGCGCGATCGCGGCTGTTGCCCATGACGCCCAGCCGCCGACCTCTCTGGAATTCATGCGCTTTGCGAATGATCTGTCCGTGGGCGTGCCGTTGGACGAAGCCGTGACGGAGATGGGGATACGCAATAATCTGGCGGAGTATCGTTTCTTTGCCATCGCGATCAGTCTGCAGGCGCGAGCCGGCGGCGGGCTGAGTGAAACGCTAGAAAATTTGGCCGACCTGATCCGCAAGCGCCTCGCGTTGCGGGAGCGTGGCATGGCGCTGTCTTCGGAAGCCCGGTCAAGCGCGCTGATCCTCGGCGGATTGCCGGTCGTTATGGGGGCCGGGTTATGGATACTCAGTCCAGGCTATATATCCGTGCTGTTCACGAGCGGAACCGGCCATAAATTCCTTGCCGCCGCGGCCTTCTCGCTTTCTTGCGGCCTGCTGGCCATGCGAACCATCATCAAGAAGAGTCTGTCATGAACCCGATCTGGTTAGTCGCAGCCACCGGTGTCGGCACCGTCCTGCTGATCACCGGGGCATTTGCGCTGTTGCGCATGATTATCCGTGAAAAACGACGGACCATGCGGGTGCAATTGGCCCGTGGACTGGCACCGCTTGCTGCCGAAGCACAGCAGGCGGCGTTGAAAAATGCGTGGGGGCGTGTGCTGGCTTTAGTCGGCCGATCGATTCTTCGTATCGGGCTTCTATCCGCCCGCACTCGCGCGGAGCTGGAATTGACCTTGGCATCGTCGGGATTACGCGGGCGTGCGGGCCTGGAAGTGTTCGTCGGCGGTAAGCTTGGCATGTTTCTGACCCTGCCAGTGCTGGGGATGCTGGCAATGCGAGAAGTTTCTCTGCCAGCTATATTATCCGGACCGTTGATACGAGACGTCCTGCTTCTGGCGTTCGCGATGATGGGCATGTTGTTGCCGGACATCGTGGTGCGTTGGCGGCGCAAGAAATACATCCAAAGCGTGGAAGCCGGTCTGCCCGATGCGCTGGACCTGCTGATGATCTGTTCACAGGCGGGCCTTGGCCTGAAGGCGGCCATCGTCAGGGTCGCGAACGAAATGCAGGTCGGGACCCCGGCGATCGGACAGGAACTGGCAATGACCGCCACCGAACTGGAGGTCATGGACAGCCGGAAGGCGCTACTGAACATGGGAACACGCACCGGTGTCGAGGGATTGGTTCGGCTGTCAAACACGCTTCTTCAATCGATGCAATACGGAACGCCGCTGACGGATTCGATGCGGCTTCTGTCCTCGGAAATGCGAAACGACACGCTGACCCGATACGAATCCAAGGCGGCGCGCCTGGGGGTTCTGCTGACTCTCCCGATGATCGTCTTCATCCTTCCGTGTCTCTTTATCATCATCGGCGGTCCCGCCGCCATTCAGGTCATGCATGTTGGGAGCCAATAACAAATGATACGATCGGCCCTTATCGTTCTGGTATCGCTGCTTGCCGCCTGTGCAAACCTGGACAAGTCGCAACTCGATACCGGGATGCCCGGATTGAACGTCGCCAGTGCAGCCCTGGCCGGCGGTTCGCCGGAAATCGCCTTGCGTGTCACCAATGGGATTCTCGCCAAGCAACCCAACAACGTGCCGGCCCTGCTGAGCCAAGGCGATGCCCTCAGCGCCCTGGGGCGATTGAACGAAGCAAAAGCAAGCTACACGCAGGCCCTTGTCGCCGATCCCCACTCCGCGATGGCCCAAATGGAACTGGGGCGCCTGGACCTGCGCTCCGATCCGGCGCACGCACAGGTCCTGTTCTTGCAGGCACTGCAGCACGATCCAAGCAACACGACAGCACTCAACGATCTTGGGATCGCCTATGATCTGCAGGGCGATCATGCCAACGCCCAGACGGCCTATCGCAAAGCCCTGGGTACGGATTCGACCATGCGGGCCGCGGAGGTCAACCTCGCACTCTCCATGGCATTGAGTGGACAGGCCCCAGAGGCGGTGCGATTGCTGACACCCATCGCAAACGCGCCCAACGCACCCCGGCGGGTCCGCGACGACTACGCGGCTGCCTTGGCGATCACCGGCGACAAGGCGGCGGCAGCAAAGATTCTCAGTGCGAACCTGACGCCGGATCAGACCGAGCGGGCCGTGCAGGGCTATGGAGAATTCAGCCAGTGAATCTGCGCACGGACAGGCGGGGTTCGGTGGCGTTGATGACGGGCATCATGGCGCCAGTCATGATCATGATGCTGGCAATGGGGATCGAGGTGACGTCCTGGTCTGTCGCGAACCTCGAACTGCAACGCATTGCCGATATTTCGGCCTGGGCGGGGGCGCGGCAATATGTCATTGCCAGCAGCGCCCAGAACGCGACTCAGACGGCGGTCAATCTGGCCGAGATCAACGGCGCATCGGGAACCGCCACGCAGGGCTGGAACGCTTCGACCTTGACCAGGACAGACAATCTGGTCACCGCGCAGGTCGTGCCCGGAATCAGGCTTGCCACGGATACGGCGGTCAAAGTCACCGTACAACGTACTATCGCGAGATCATTTTCTCTGATCTTTCCTGGCGGTCTGTCATTCGTGACGGTTTCCGCGACAGCGATCGCCGAGATCGTCAGCGCAGTTGCGACCAGTCCTCAGCCCTGCCTCCTCGCGCTTCAACCGGGCGGAGGCGGTGTGACGGATCTCACGCTTAATGGTTCAGCCAGCGTAACATCATCCAATTGTTCGATCGTTTCGAATGGCGGAATAACCCTGACCGGCTCCTCCAGCCTCAACGTCGATGGAACCTACGCGGGGGGGGCGATCAGCTTTCCAGGCTGGAATACCAATGCGATCACGGGCGGGTCATACCCGAATTCGGGCCAGGTCACCGACCCTTACGCAAGCGACACCCAGTTGCAGAATGAGTTTTCTTTGCTTTCTCCTGGATCCGGCAAGGCAGATCCCAATACCACCAACGGGCCCCTTACCCTCAGTCCCGGAACCTATTCCAGCCTAACGCTCGGCGGGTCGTCAAACATCACTCTCAGCCCCGGAACATATATCGTGAACGGCAATGTCACATTCGATGGTGCATCCACCGTAACCGGAACGGGTGTTACGATCATATTTTCTGGGAGCTTGCAGGATGCCGGCAGTGCATCGGTATCGCTTACGGCGCCCACGAGTGCCTCTGGCGTTGGGGTTCCAGGAATATTGTTTGCCGGCAATTCCACTGTCGCAAGCGCCTTCAGCGGAGCCGTCTCACTGCCTTTGACCGGCGTCATATACTATCCAAACGGGAGCATCAGTTTTACGGGCAGTGCCGATTCAACTGGCGCCAATTGCAGCGAAGTCATCGCCGGAACGATCTCGCTCAGCGGCGCGTCGAATGTTTCCGCGTCGGGCTGCTCGACATACGGGACAGTGCCCTTCGGCAGTGTGCCGGGTTCCACAGCCATAGCGTTGGTCGAATGAACAGGCCCAATGTGCCGTCGCTCATGAACCGACGCGGCGTTGCCGCGATCGAGTTCGCGCTTATCGCGCCCCTGCTGCTGTTTTTCCTGGCGGGAATCGTCGATTTCGGACTGTTGACCGTGGGCCGCAGTCAACTCGCGAACGGCGTTGCCCAGGCTGCCCAATACGCATTGCTGCAAGGTCCCAGCGTGACCGCCGCGAATGTCCAGGCCATGGCAACGAGTGGATCATCTCGTGCCGGACTCGCTGCGACCGTGACCGCGGTCATATCCGGTCCGGCCTGCTATTGCGTGACGGGGGAGCCTGCGGCCCTGGTCGCACCGTCCACTGCTTTGACCGCAACGTTTACCTGCACGGGCACTTGCCCCTCGCCAGAGGCGGCGCCGGGCGCCTTTCTGACCATCACCGCGAGCTTCGTCTATCAGCCATTGATGCCGTTCTACAGCCGACTGGCCAGTACGACCGTGCCCGAGTCGGTGACGGTGAGGCTGCAATGATCCACCTCCGAGGTCTGCGGCGAAATCGCGACGGATCGACCGCGATCGAATTCGCGATGGTTGCCGCCGTGTTCTTGCCTTTGTGCCTGGCTATCATCGATGCCGGCCTGCTGATGTGGACCCAAGGCACCCTGCAGTCTACCGCCTCCCTGACGGCACGATGTGCGGCGCTCAGTTCGCCCCTTTGCACCAATCCGCAACAGTTTGCCGCCACCACCGCTGGGAATTGGGTGTTTGCCAACATTATTACCCAGGCGAATGTAACGCCGGTTCCGGCGATCGTGTGCATCGCCCACGTCTCCTTCATGATGGTGACGATCACCTGCCCATACTGGGCCGGCACGGTGCTGCCGCCACCGTTGAATGGCCGCACGTTGACCGCCGTGGCGTATTTTCCGGTCGCTGGCGTTCCATGCTGACCGTGGGAGCACACCGAGCCGGTGGGGGCCGATGGCGGGCGGTCGTTGCCGGCTTCGCGATGGTGGTCGCCAGTGCCACGCAGCCTGCCCGTGCCGATGACACCACGGACGCCACGGCGTGCGAGCGGGCCGGGCTGGAGGCAGAGCGCAAGTCGGATTTGCCGCATGGCCTGCTGCACGCCATCGGCATGGTCGAAAGCGGGCGGTTGGCCCCTATAACCGGCGGCACAGCCGCATGGCCGTGGACGATAAACGCCAATGGCGCTGGACATCTGTTCGATAGCTTGCCCCAGGCGGTGGCCGCAACGCAGGCGTTGCAGCAGCACGGCGTGGCCTCGGTGGATGTGGGATGCTTTCAAATCAACCTGCAGCAACACCCCGCGGCGTTCGCCAGCCTGGAAGAGGCATTCGATCCATCCGCGAACGCCACCTATGCCGCCCGGTTCCTGTCGGAGTTGCGCGCCAGGACTGGCAGTTGGGAAAGCGCCATCGCCGCCTACCACTCCGCGACGCCACGGCTGGGCGGTCCCTACCGCGACACTGTGCTGGCCAGCCTGACCGATACCGGCCAGGCCGCTGTCGTTGCAATGCCACCAGTCACGCGTGTGGCCGTCTGGACGCCATCAACCGCCACGGACCAGATGCGAGTATGGCGGCCAAGTGCGCCCGGATCGGCACCGGGCATCATCGTGATCCGACAATCGTCCGGCACAGGGCCAGACAATCCGCCGGCGCCTCCGCCCAGTGGACGCCAGCCTTTGCCGCAATTCACCACGTCCATCCCGTTCGCCGGGAAAAGGGATTCGATCCAATATTCACTCGGCCAACCGGATCCGGTGGTGCATGTGCGGACAGGACCGGCCGATACACCGCTGAGATGAGGGTAATATAGGCCGCCTAACCTATCCGTTTAGATGAGCCGTGAAGCCGAATGGTATCCCGGCACCATGCGGACTAAATATTCAATCAAGGAGAAGGCATCAGCCACTGGTAGACAGTCTCCTTATACCAGACCTCAATGGAGTAGAAATCATGTTCTCATATGTAACGGCATGGCTGCAACTGAAGACTGATTGCCGTGGTGTGACGGCCATCGAATACGGCATGATTGCCGCGCTGATCGCGGTGGTTATCGCCGTGACCGTCACGACGCTGGGCACTAGCCTCTCCACCGAATTCACCACCATCAAGACCACGGTTTAAACGATCGTGGACGTGGGCGGCGCTTTCCAGAAGGGTGCCGTCGCTTCTTTCCCCATCGATATAGGCTAAATCTTCCGGTGGGGCATGCGAATCAGGACTGACCGATGCATTGCCTCGATGAGGGTAATCCTGGCCTATCCGTTTAGCCGAATGGTATCCCAGGACTACGCAACCTAAATACTCTGTCAAGGAAAAGGCATCGGCCACTGGCAGGCAGTCTCCTTATACCAAACCCCAATGGAGTAGAAATTATGTTCTCATATGTAACGACTTGGCTGCAACTGAAGACCGATTGCCGTGGTGTGACGGCCATCGAATACGGCATGATTGCCGCGCTGATCGCAGTCGTTATCGCCGTGACTGTCACGACGCTGGGCTCCAGCCTTTCCACCGAATTCACCACCATCAAGACCACGATTTAAACAATCGAGGACATGGGCGGCGCTTTCCGGAACGGTGCCGTCTCTTTTTTCCCATCGACACGGGATCAATCTTCCGGCGGGGCATTCGAATACGATGGTTGAGTGCGCCTAGGCCGGCATTATCCGCTTGCAAAATTCACTAGGCCTGTCTCACTCACCGAATAGGTGGTTCGGTCCAGCATTTGCCGGCCAACAAGAGGGGGAGTGACGCATCACCCACCGGCAGGCGGGTCCTCACCTTATATCGAATGGAGTAAAACCATGTTATTATACGTAACGACATGGCTGCGACTGAAGACTGATTGCCGTGGCGTGACAGCCATCGAATACGGCATGATTGCCGCGCTGATCGCGATCGTTCTCGCTGTCGCCCTCACGACGCTCGGCACCACTCTCTCAGGTAAATTCGCCAGCCTTACCAGCACGGTGTAGACGATTCCGAGCGTCAACGGCGCTTTCCGGAAAGGGCGCCGTCCCACCACCATGCCAGGCCTGATCGCCCTGCTACGCCAGGCAGACTGGTTGACGCGCGAGCGCGTCGTCGCCTGGGGGATGCTGCTGCTGGTCCAGGAACTCCTTCTACTTTCGTTTATCGCGCTCTGGTTGGATGGCTTTGCCGGCGCGGCCGCGACCCCAACGGCCAATGATTTCGTCAGCTTCTATGCAGCGGGCAAGCTGACACTGGCGGGGACGCCGGCATTGGCCTATAATCAAGCGGCGCATTACATAGCGGAGCAGCAGGCCACGGCGCCTGGGATAACCTACATATTCTTTTTCTATCCGCCGGTCTTTCTGTTCCTGTGCGCGGCGCTCGCGAAACTACCTTATTATGTTGCATACGTTATATTCCAGTCTATCGCGCTCGGCCTTTTCGTCGGCGTCATGCGCGGCATCTTGCGGGAGAAAGGGTGGACCTGGATTCTGCCGATGCTCGCCTTCCCCGCAGTACTCTGGACGATTGGCCAGGGACAGAACGCGTTTCTCACCGCGACACTGTTCGGTGCCCTCACCCTTCTGATCGACCGCCGCCCCCTCACGGCCGGCTTATTGCTCGGCCTGCTGTGCTACAAACCGCATTTTGGCCTCCTGGCGCCCGTCGCACTCGCGGCGAGCGGCCGCTGGCGGGCGTTCATGGCCGCATCGCTCACGATCGTGGTACTGATCGGGTTGTCCATCGTGTTGTTCGGTTGGGGGACGTGGCAGGCCTATTTTACCGCCTTCGCCGGATCGAGCGATATTTATACCTCCGGACGCGTTTCCTTAGCCGGAATGGTGACCCCGTTTGCCGGCGCCCTGTTGATGGGCTTCGATGTGCGCCAGGCCTATGTTATCCAGGCGATCACGACACTGGCCATGATCGTCGTCACCGCACTGATATGGCACCGTGGCGTACCCCGCGCGCTCCGAAGCGCATCGCTGCTGACGGCGACGTTGCTCGCGGTTCCACTGGCATTGGTTTACGATGAACTGCTGGTGTTGGTGGCGATTGCCTGGATCGTCAGGGAAGCCCGCGCACGGGGCTTCCTGCCGTGGGAAAAAATCCTGCTGGCTGCCATTTATCCCCTGTCGCTGGTGACTTGGACGGCCGGCAAGGTTTGGCATGTCCCGCTTGGCCCGGTGATCGGTCTCATCGTACTGCTTCTGTGCTTGCGGCGTGTGTGGAGCGTTGAGGCCCCCGACTACCCGGACAAGGGAGCGGCACCACGACCCGTCCTGAACAACGAGTTGGTATGATGCTCGACAGTACGATGCCGTTCCCTGACGTCGACCATGTTTGGATATACATTCTCTCAAACGTATATCTTGGAGCGTGGCATGCAGGTCGCCAAATGGGGAAACAGTCTCGCAGTCCGCCTTCCGGCCGCTGTGGTCGAAGCGCTTGAACTTAAGGCAGGCGACGAGATCGAACTCTATCTCGCTGACGCCAGACAACTCGGTGTTGCGCGTAAGCCCGGGCGCGACGAATTGTTGAAACGGCTTCGCGCCTTCCGCGGCCGTCTTCCTCCCGATTTCAAGTTCGACAGAGACGAGGCGAATGCGCGCTAGTTTTTTCGACTCTAACGTCCTCGTCTACATCGCGTCAGGCGATGTAGCAAAAGCAGATCAAGCAGAGGCGGTTGTCGCCACCGGCGGTGCCATCAGCGTGCAGGTTCTCGACGAGATCACCAACGTCGCGCGTCGGAAGATGCAGATGTCGTGGGCCGATACACACGCGTTTTTAGACATGCTACGCGGTCTACTGACGGTTCACCCTCTCACCGTTGAGATCCACGAAACCGGACTGAGGCTCGCCGAGCGGTATGGCTTTTCCACCTATGACGCCATGATCGCCGCCTCGGCCCTCTATGCCGGCTGCGATACGCTGTGGTCGGAGGATATGCAGCACGGCATGGCGTTGGACGAAGGCCTGCGCATCGTCAATCCGTTTCATGTTACGGGCCGACCATGGATAAGAAAACAAAGGGAAGCATCAGCAAGGCCGCAGGGCGACGCAGGTCGAAAAGCGTATCGACGACAATAGCGCCTCGCCTAAAGCTTTTCCGGCCGATCAGTTGGTACAGCGGCACCACTAAACCAGTCAGCGATTACCTCGAGCACTTGCTGACGGACCTGGGCCGGTTGGGATGCTTGCCGCTGTTTCCCCCCTCACTCCCAATCGATTGTTCGCATCGTGCCTGATGAGTTGATTTGTCTTTGCAAAAAATTTCTCCGCCTTGAAAACTCCCGCCGCCCGAACCGTCAGATGCGCATGGCTTTTGAATTCAAAGAGGAATTTGATCGCCCCGGAAAATCTCTGCTTCCAGCAACTATCAATATCGGTCGGTCCACTTTTCTCGAATCCACTGGCAACGCCGCACCGCCGACATAGCCGAAGACGACCGTCAGCAGCGCGAGGGATTGACCGCGATGTCGCTTGGAGCGATCGCAGATCGGCTTCCGACCGGATTGCGGCAAGCGTCGCCGGCGACCCGCCGCGCGTCAGTCGTGCGATACGGACAGTCCCGCGAGAAGCGGCGCGTACGCGGCGAGCCTGCGGGATACGAACTCGGTGAAGAGCCGCACGCGCTTCGTCTTGCGTGTCTCGCCCTGTGTGAGAAGCCAAACCGCTCCGAACGTGCGCAGGTCGGTGCCCGGCACCCTCACCAGTAGCGGGTCGGCATCTCCGAAGAAGCACGGCAGTGTCGTCATCCCGAGTCCTTGCCGTACAGCAACGATCTGCGTCTCGCCGTCCGTGGTCCTGAATGGAACCCCCGTGGTGCGAACCTCGCTGGCCCAATCCGGGATTCCATGGCTGCTTATGACGATCCACCGGATGGGATCAAGCGTGCCCGCACGCCACGCGGTTAGTCGATCGCGGGACATGTAGACGCCGCCGAACAGATCCGGTCCCTTCAGGCCGTGAAGATTGAGCGGCAGGGTTTTGCGGTCGTAGACGACGCGGATCGCGACGTCGGCCTCCCGGTTGGTCAGATTTGCCAGTTCGCCGGACGACAAGATTTCCATCTCGATATCCGGATGGAGACGCGCGAAATCGGCGAAGTCCGGCATGAGCAGGTGTGTCGCGAGGGTCGGTGCCAGTGTCACGCGCAGAAGCCCGCGCACGCTCTGGTCGCGGCCAAAGACGCGCGTCTCCAGCTGGTGCGACGACGCTTCCATCTGGACCGCGAGCTCGAGGACCTCCTCCCCCGCCTCCGTCAGGCGGTAGCCCGAAGGCAGCTTTTCGAACATGTGCGCGCCCAGGCGTTCCTCGAGCTGCGCAATACGCCGCAGCACGGTCGAGTGATTCACCCCGAGCTGCGCGCCGGCAGCCCGCACCGAGCCTCCG
>Ga0206836_10261_pt1 | contig 11563 bp, 9 predicted proteins | sample Alteio_BWOrgCont_28_FD_152871 | JGI IMG/M metagenome (GOLD analysis project Ga0206836, IMG submission 152871) | Enriched cells from forest soil in Barre Woods Harvard Forest LTER site, Petersham, Massachusetts, United States -... | ecosystem: Environmental > Terrestrial > Soil > Temperate forest >...
AAGAATACTTTTTTGATATTCATAAATACGACACCCCGCCTTGAGCATCGCGGGATAAAAAGAAACGGAGACCCATTGAACCACCGGCACATCGGACAGGCCTGGAAGGATTAAACGCACATCACAGCCTCCACGGGCCGCGTCCGCTAAGGCCTTTAACAAAGCCCGGGTTGGTACAAAATAAGGTGTCATTACCCAAATGCGGTTCCGAGCCAACTGAAACCGTTTTAAGAGTTCTTTTCGGTATAAAACCCGCATCTTTCGGGTGATGGTCAAGCGGATAGGGCTTTCCACCACATCGTGAAAAGCCCAGCGTTTGAGCATGCGACTGTGTTTCCATTGGTTCCAGCGGGGCCAGGGATCTTCCCAGGCTATCTCAAAAGCCACACGAAAAGCGTGATTGTTTACCCCCGAAAGCCTGATGCCCGTGTCCCGCCATGTCCGCTTCTTTTTATGTTTACGGATATGCCAATCCGAAATATTAAAACTTCCCATCCAGACTTTCGTTCCATCCACGATATAAAGCTTGCGGTGATCCCGGTGTTTGCCACCGTTTAGAAGAAAATGAAAGCGGTGAAAGAGGCCGCCAAGCGCGTTCCAGCGAAAACCCTTCACCCAATTGAAAAACAAGAAAGACACGGACCGATAAACCCGAAATTGCGCCCCAGACTTTGCCAAACGGGAGCCGTAATGCCCCGCGAAATCCGGAGAGCCAATCCCATCGACCAACACGCGAACCTTAATGCCGCGTCGGGCCGCTTTGGCAAGGGCCTCCACCAATTGATCCGCCAGATGTCCGGGCTCAAAAATGTAGGTTTCTAATTCAATGCTTTGTATAGCGCGACCTATTCCTTGAAGTAAATCACGAAAATAGATTTCCCCGTCAAAAAATACTTTTTCGTCTTTCCAAGCGGAATGGCGAAAAGCGGGCTTCGTCTTATCCCACGATGACTTTTGATGGAATCTGTTTTTTTTCTTGCTCATCACCATTCCTGTTTTTCATCTCGCCCATCGAGTTTAGCCTTTTATGACCTGCAAAACAAAAAGCCAATACGGATTAGAACCCCGTTTGGCTTTCAAGTTTACTTCTCTTGCTCTATTTCAAAAATAACCTATTTGAAACTGGGTGGATTAGCTGAGGCCGCCGCCTCGGTCACGACAACCTCCGTACCCTCTGAGGGATATCCTGCCTTAAACCAGTCTTGAACTCCGCCCGAATAATTTTCCGCGGTAAGTCCATGCTCCATTAAAGCCGAAGCCGCCTCATAACTTTCCAAGAGGCCAAAATGATCGCCATAAGTAATAAAATATTTATCTTTTCCATAGTTTTTCTGAACCTCAACCGCGAAACCTTTATGGTCTTCCGTTAATGGCATGCTTTTAGAACCCTTGATATGCAGTTTTTGAAAAGCGGCCTTCGGAAGAATGTTCAATACCACGATTTGATCATCACTCATTTTCGCCAACACTTCTTCTTTTCTCAGCACCATAATTTGTCCTTTGATAACTTTGATGTTCTTGTCTACCACTCTAGAGATAAAGTGCCTAAATAGGTGAACATCCACGTAATAAATCTCATTTAAATACCATTTCTTCAGCTATTGCTTATCCATTTCAAACACACCTAAAATGACGCCATCAATTACATCTAAAGGACTTCCATGTCTTCCAAACTGTCAACCTTGGGCGAACTTAAAGCCTCCCAATATCCCGATATCACTGTCAAAGAAGAACTAGAGCGAAATCTTCTCAAAAAACTTCGTTCGGGCCAACCACTCTTCGCCCAAATTCACGGTTTTGAAGAGACCGTGCTTCCGCAGCTGATTAACGCCATCCTTTCTCACCATGACATCGTTCTTCTGGGTGAAAAGGGTCAAGCTAAAAGCCGCATCATGCGGTCTTTGGTGCAATTTTTGGACGAAGAGATTCCCATTGTTAAAGGTTGTGAAATCCACGACCATCCTTATCATCCTATTTGCTCAGCCTGTCGCAAAAAACTGGCTACTCAAGGCGACAAGTTGGAAATTGAATGGATCGGTCGTGAGAGACGTTACGGCGAGCGCTTATCCCCCGGCACCAAGATTGCAGATCTCATCGGCGATTTGGACCCGGCCAAGGTAGCCGCGGGCAACCCCTTAGCCAGCGAGGAAGCCATTCACTTCGGCCTCATTCCCCGCATGAACCGCGGTATCTTCGCCGTCAATGAACTTCCCGATTTGGAATATCTGGTACAGGTCGCGCTCTTTAATATTCTGGAAGAGCGTGACATTCAAGTGCGGGGCTATCCCATCCGATTTGATTTGGATTTAATTTTGCTCTTCACCGCCAACCCCGAGGAATACACCCGTGCCGGCAAAATCATCACCCAACTTAAAGACCGTATCGGCGCGGAAATTCGCACCCACTATCCTCTCACCCGGGATTTGGGCATCAAAATCATTCATCAAGAAGCCCGTGTGCCGAAGAACGACGAAGTCAAAGTAATCGTACCGGACTTCATGACCGAAATTATTGAGCAAATCACCATCGAGGCCCGCAAGAGTCCCTATGTGAATCAAAAATCCGGCGTTTCTGCCCGCCTGTCGATCGCCAACTACGAAACCATGATCGCCAACTCGCGCCGTCGGGCTTATATTTTGGGTGAGTCCGAATCGGTACCCCGCGTGTCTGACCTCAATTACCTTTACACCTCATCCGCCGGAAAAATTGATCTGGACCCTTTCCGTGAGGAAACCGTGAACGAGTTTCAGGTCTTCAGCAAAATTATGGATAAAGCCGTTTTACAGGTTTTCAATGAACACATGGAAAAAGGTCAACTCGAAACGATCAACGTTGATCTCACGGGAGACAAACACATCCGTATTTCTGAACTGACTCCCTCTTCCGAATACAAAGCTGTCATTTCTCAACTGCCTCAAATATGGGAGCCCGTTCATCATTTGAACGGTAAGAACTCCGAAGCTTACCAGGCTTCCTGCGTGGAGTTTGTCCTTGAAGGCCTGCATCTTTCCGGCAAGCTTTCTCGCAGTAAAGTGGGCGAAATGATGGATTACCAGGGCCCCACCGCCATCAAAAAGAAAAAAGAATAGTTCCGAGGTTCTCATGATTACCCACGACTATTCCGAATGGCACGAACCTGAAAAACCACCCTTCACGGTGGAAGAACTTATTAACGCGGTCAAAGAATTGATGATGCAGTATCACGTTTCCTTCGACGAGGCGCTGAAGCATCTTCAGGAACGGGGCCTCCCCTATAATTCCTTTCTCAAAATTGGCGGCCTGGACGAACTCATTCAGGGCTATCTCGACAAAATCGGCCAGCAAAAACAGGACATTCTGGGGAAATACCGGCTCGATGACCTTTTAAGCAAGCTTGAGGAAGATATTCGTCGTAAATCCCTCGAGCTTGAACAATTAGTGGCCAAACTCAAGGATAAAAACCTCTCTCAACAATTAACGGAAGGACTCAAGCAGCGCAATCCATCCCTTCTGTATAACGTGGATTGGCAGTTATCTCGCTCCAAAGACAAGAACGGTGTCGAGGCCCGCAAACAATTACAGGAACTGATCCAGCTAATTCAACAAATGAATTCCCTCACTCATCTCAATAAAGAAAATACTTTTACGGGTCAAAAAAGCGTCAACCCTTCCGAAGCCCGGCGCCTACGGGACAAATTGGAAATGTTGGACGAACTTCAACAAAAATTGGTCGACGCTATTGAATACGGTGATCTCTTTAACATGGACGTGGAACAGCTCAAGGAAATTTTGGGAGAGGAAGCCGCCCAGTCCTTCGAGGCCAAACGGGATGAAGTCCGAAAACAATTCGCCGAGGCCCTGCAAGCCACCGGCGATGTGGATTATGATGAAAACGCCGACATTTATAAAATCACGCCCGGCGCGGCCCGCAAAATAGGTGAAAAAGCCTTGAAGGAAGTCTTTTCCCGTCTCTTTACCGACGGCATTGGCCGCCATCACGCCACCTACACCGGCGACGGCAATGTGGAAATGACCATCACCAAACCTTATGAATTTGGCGACTCCCTGACATCTCTCGACTTGCCCTCCAGCCTTTTAAACTCCGCTATCCGGCAAATTGGCTCACCCGAAAACGAAAACGGAAAGATCCGCATCGACAGCCGGGACTTTGTGGTTCATCAAACTAAGGGAGCCGCTTCGAGTGCTATTGTGATGTTGATTGATCAAAGCGGTTCCATGTCCCGGGAAGGCCGTTTCTTTAACGCCAAAAAATTAGCTCTAGCCCTGGACGCCCTCATCCGCACCGAATATCCCGAGGACAAGCTCTACTTTATTTGCTTCTCGACCTTCGCCAAACAAATTCCCATCGGTGCTATTCCCGAACTGGCTCCCAAACCGGTGACCATCATGGGCGGAGCGGTGAACATGCGGATTGATTACTCAAAAGAAGTCGGTGAACGAAGCCGCGATCTGATTCCGGAGCATTTCACAAATTTGCAGAAGGGATTGGAATTAGCCAGGGTATTGTTGTCCAACTCGGACACCAAAAACAAAAGCATCCTGCTCATCACGGATGGCGCCCCCACAGCTTTTTACGAAGGTTCATTCCTTTATCTCACTTACCCGCCTAACGAACGCACCTTTGACCGGACCCTGAGGGAAGTCAAAGCGGTCACCGACGAAAACATCACCGTCAACACTTTCGTCATGGGAAATGATTTTGAAATGAACTATTTTGGCGAGGGCGAGTTTCTGGAAAAAATGCACCGCGTCAACAAAGGACGGCTGATCTATCCTGCCCCCGACAAACTCACGCAATATGTGTTAAAAGATTATTTGGACCGCAAAAACAAGATCATTCAAATATAAAGTTAATTAAGTTTGGGGTGAATCGCACTCAAGTTCACCTGTTTGGCTTCGAGTACATCCAAATCTTTTTGGGCTTCTTGACTGCCTTGATCCGCGGCCGTTTTGTACCATTTTCTCGCCTCGGCGTCATCCGGGGCCACGCCCAATCCGGTTTCATACATAAAGCCCACATTAATTTCAGCCGATTCATTCTTCTGTTCCGCGGCCATCCGGTAATATTTCATCGCCTCGTGATAATCCTGCGGCACGCCCAGACCGCTTTGATAAGCCCAGCCTAAATTAGTTTCAGAGGGCGCGAATCCCTTGTCGGCGGCCTGGTGATACCACATTACCGCCGCGTTATTGTCCGTCTTAACCCCCAGGCCGTTTTGATAGAGCCAACCAACCCAGTTGACAGAAGCAAAATCCCCCTTAGCCGCCCCCGCCTTAAACCAATTCATCGCGTTCTGGTAGTTTTTCGCGTTATAAGCGTCGGTGCCTCTTTTATAAATATCCTGAATCGTCAATTTAGCTGCGGCGGCCTCGTCAAAACGCGAGCCATAATTGGAGATAAAGTAAAAACCAACCGCTCCCACCACAATAATAGCCGCGCCCGCGAGTATGTGAGAATTCCTCGGTCTTTTAAACCGCGGCTTACTGACCGCGAAAGGCGCCCGGCAATTTCCACAAAACTTAGCCCCTGGACGATTTTCCGCGCCGCACTTAGAACAGGTTTTCATTAATTCTCCTAAATTTTCACTTCTCTGTTATATGCGCTAAGACTGCTTGAAGAAATTTCGACACGGCAGTCAACGAGTCGAGTGAAATTTGATGGGCTATCGGGAATTCCTTAAAAACCGGCTGATAACCGGCTCGTTTTAAGGCCTTTACCGTTTTCTGTGTCCACTCTTCCGTCACAATCTCGTCTTTGGTTCCATGCACCACCAATAGGGGTATGCTCAAAGGAGCCAAAGGATGCGCCAAAGTTTTACTCGGATACCAAATATAGCCGCTCATGGAAACAATCGCCGTAACCTTGCCTGGATAATTCAACCCAGCCTCCAACGACATCACACCGCCCTGGGAAAAACCCATCAGGATAATGGGTCTGACATGGCCTTTTTCTTCCCCTTCGGTGGAAAAATACTTCATTAACGTAAATAAATAATCCCGGCTATGAACCATATCGTCCCGGTCCTGGGTTTGAAAATTGTACCAGGCGTAAGCGCGGTCGCCGATCGTTAGAGGCGCGTCCGGCAAGACATACCGACAGGGAGGCAAGTTCATTTTCTCAATCAGGCCATATAAATTTTCAGCGTTCCCGCCCAACCCATGCAAAATAAAAACCACCGGCGCGTCATCCGAAATGATCGCGGGACCGGTTACCAGACAGCGGTGGCCCTCGATTTGAACTGCGTCAACCGGCTCCGCCATCGCCGGGGCAGCCAGCCCAAGAATCCCTAATACCAACAGTGAAGCGGATAAATTGAAAACACGCTTTAAGATTCTTTTGCGGTTTTTCATTACCAGGACAGCTGTTTGTGGAAATGCTCGGCGATATATTGGGGTGTCACCGTGCTAAAAAAGGAATGCAGGTTGCGCGGCGCCATAAAGTTGATTTTCCCTGCGGCACTGGACCAAACCGGTATTACATGACCTTTGTATCCCGCGGCCGTCGCCCGCTTTTGAAACTCCATCAATATCGCGCTTTGCTCATCGAATTTTTTATCGCCAAAAGCGTGATCCAGAATAATCAAAATTAGGTCGCTGCCTTCAACATTAACCGTCGCTATATTAAAAGTTGGCATGGATATCCCCATTCATAAAGGTGCGCTATTTTACCGCAGAAAAAACAAACAGCCAATGCGATCCAAGGTTGTTTTTAAAAACCGGCGGGAGCCGCTAGTGAACTCTCTCTTATTTCAAAACCATTATCTTTAGTATTTGTTGGGCGCCCACAAGTCCCGTCACCCGGATACGGACATAGTAAAGTCCATTCGCGACGGGTACTCCCATACGGTCCCTCAAATCCCACTGAAAGGCCTCAATACCGGTCATTACCATGGTTTGACTTACAATTTTTCGGAAAGCCAACGTGAAAACATCCATCGTCACCGTGGAGGTCGTCGGCACTTCCACCTGGAAAGTCATGGGCGGACCCGTGGAGGGATTAGGGAAAGGCGGAAAAATAACCAGATGCAGCGGGACTGTAGCCGTCACGGTCGGGGTAAAGGTCGGCGTATTGGTAAAAGTGGAAGTCTGCGGGGTTAACGTATTGGTCGGCGTACTACTCGGGGTGTTCGTAAAAGTCAAAGTGGGTGTGTTAGTCAGCGTATAAGTCGAGGTAACCGTGAGCGTGTTGGTAATGGTATTCGTCATCGTAAAGGTCGGTGTCAAAGTAACGGTGTAAGTCGATGTAAAGGTCGGCGTCAAAGTGATGGTAAAAGTCGCCGTATTGGTGACGGTGAGGGTAATCGTATTCGTCATCGTATTGGTCGGCGAAAACTGGAAGGTGTTGGTGAAAGTCGGGGTAATAGTGGATGTAACCGTCGGCGTATCCGTCGCTGTATCCGTAGGCGTACTCGAGATCGTATTCGTCGCGGTGTTCGTAGACGTGGCTGTATTAGTCCACGTATTCGAAGCCGTAGCCGTGCCCGTATTAGTCGGCGTAGCCGTATCCGCCAAGGGCGTGTTCGTAATGGTCGGTGTACCCGTATTGGTAAAGGTCGCCGTAAAGCCTGGTGTGTTCGTGGGTGAACTGGTGTAGGTCGAGGTAAACTGCGGCGTCGGAGTAAAGCAAGTCAGAATAATATCTCCGCGTAGATTATCCACATAAACCCCGCCGGTAAACTGGCCCATAGTGCCGTCATCCGTGAGGATAAATTGAACATTCGTAATCACGCCCAGAGTCGAAACATCGACAAAGGCGGTTTCCCACGTATCCGCGTCGGTTTCACCCTGGGAAACAGGAGCGGCCGTGTAGCAATTGGGCATAATGTCATCGCTTCCCGCCGCCGCGGTCACCGTATTGGTCCCATCGGTCGCGATGATTTCAACTTCTCGGGGTTCCGAATTGGTGTAGAAGTCAAATTTTATAAAGTTTTGCAGGTTGGCCGGGGCTGGATCCGTATAAGTGATGGTAACTGGACAGCTACAATCAGTAGTTGAATAAAGCTCAGCGTATTGAGCGCTCACATCATTGGGGTCTACATCAGCGGCAAGAGATCCCAAATGGAGGGCGTAACCATTTAATCCCGAGCCTACAGTCCAGTTACTAGTACTGGCTGGCGTAAAATGCTGTTGGGAGTCATTCGAAAGAGCCAAAACTTTCAGTGGAAAAAATGCGAACAAAAACAAACCACACCCTAAAACCTTCAATCGATATGAACTGTTTATATTCTTCAATTTCATTAGGGCCAACGTCCTTATAAAAGCGCTTTAAATGATAACGCCTGTCATGTCGTCGGAAGAGTCGTTGCATTATTATACTCGCACTTTTGCCGACTAAGGCCCATCCATCTGGGCACCCGGCCGAGTAAACCCCTTATGCGCTAAAAAGGCCCATTATTATTGAGTTTTTGATTATCTGCGAACGCGACGGCGGGACCACCATGGAGGGACAAACCAGAAACTGAGCAGAACTAGACTGAAAAAGAGAACATAAATAATGGTGAAGGTTATCTCGCTGGCGTCATAAAACATCACCCGATGAACCCAATATTGGATGAAACTGTTTTGGTAGAGTCCGTCGCTTCCCGCCCACAGACGCAATTCATTTTCCCAAAGGGTGAGGGGGCAAATGATCCCCAACAGTGACTCCGCGACCACATAACCTATCGCCAATAGATGCGCGAGACGAAACCAAACATTTCGGACAAAAGACCAGCCCAGAAAAAATCCCATCCAAATTACAACTAACCCCAGCACGACAAAAAGGACATAGGCAAAGTGGAACAATAACAAAAGATCGGCGAACAAACCGTTCATGAAACCATCTCCTATACCTATCCGATCGCTAGCACTATTTTCTTAAATCCATATCAAAATAGCGCAAATAAAAATAAAAACAGTTTTTTAAAAGGACAAAACTAGAAAATCAAATGATTTAGTGAAGAACCAGAATCTTCAATCTCTGTTGGTTCACGATTCCGCCGTTGGCATTTTCAATTTCCAAAACCGCGATATAGATACCGCTCGCGATACCCGAGGCGTTCCAAATCGCCGTCGTCGTTCCCGACACGAACGATTGCACCAACTCACCCGTGATCGTGTAAATCTTCACCTTGAGGCTCGAAGCGTTTAATACTCCGTTTGCGTTAAAGGTTGTGGTCGTTCCATTCTTCCCGCCCAAGACATTGGGTATGGCCGCCGCGATACCGCTCACACCCGCCGCGGGCAGAACCATAATCGTCCGGGTAATATCCGTCGTCGTTCCGCTTCCATTCGTCCAATGCACTTGAATCTCATATTGTCCCGGCGTGACATAGGTTCCGTCGTTATCAGTGCCATCCCATGTCAAAGTCACCGGCGAAATAGTGTCTTGAACCAAAATCTGCAATTGTGAGGCCGTAGGACTACTGGGAATATTGCTCGGGTTCGGTCTCAGCAGTGTGGTACTTAAGATAACGTTTGTCATATTGGAAGACGTCGCGTTATCCACCACGTTATACAGCTTGCGCACTATTTCGCCCGCTCCGTTATAAATATCCACTTCCACGCTGGAAAGATCCCGATTCACAATTGCTGTCTGAGAAACGCTGGTCACGGTCCCCGAAGTGCTGATGTTATCCACCTGCACCCGATAAGACCCGTTGGAAACAGGCTGGTTGGCGTTGTTCGTTCCATTCCAAATCCCTATCACATATCCGTTATAGAGAATTTGAATCGAATTTCCCGGCCCTGTCAGAGTTGTAATGGTATTGGTCGTGCTCAAAACAATGTTGTTGATGGCCGTACTAAACTGTTGAATCGGAATCGTCTTGATCACTTCCCCGGCGCTGTTATAAATATTCACCGATACGGAGAACTGCCCTATCACCGTCACCGGCACACTGGCCTTCATGGGATTCAGCAATCCCGAGTAAGTCAATTGGGCGTTATTCGTCAAAGGCACGTTCGCCTGGGCAAAAGCGTTCACCTTGGTTTGGTAGGTAATGTCATAAACGCCGTCCGCCAGAGTCGTCGGCAAGGTCCACTGTAGCGGGCTTTGGCTGATCGTGGTTCCTGCCGGCATCGTTCCAAAAGCCTGGAAGGTAATGTTCGCCGGCAACACATCCGTAATCACAGGATTCGTCAGCGAAGGTCCCGTCACCGTCACCGCGATGGTATAGGTCAGCACATCTCCCGCGTTCGCCTCAGTCTCACTGACCGTTTTCCCAAATCCCACAAAGCTGGTCGGCGTCGGCGTCACCGTAAAAGTATTGGTCGTAGTGGGTGTAGTCGTATTCGTAAAAGTGAAGGTAGACTGCGGCGTATTGGTAAATGTGCCGGAAGGCGTCGGTGTAAAAGTATTCGTAAAGGTAAAGGTATCTACGGGCGTATTGGTCACCGTCGGGCTATAGGTACTGGTCGGGGTACTGGTTAAGGTATTCGTCGGGGTAATCGTAAAGGTATTCGTAAATGTGTAGGAATCCACAGGCGTATTCGTCACCGTGGGAGAAATCGTATTAGTTGATGTGCTGGTATAAGTATTAGTGGGGGTAGTGGTGAAGGTATTAGTAAACGTCGCCGTATTGGGTGCCAAGGGTGTATTGGTGACCGTAGGACTGATCGTATTAGTCGGTGTGTTAGTAAATGTGTTTGTTGATCCACATTGTTGAATGATTAGTTTAGCGACACTATTACTATTCCCAAAAACGCCTGTATTGGACACATCGCCTTCAGTACAGCTAACTGTTACCGCCACGCTTAAATTAGCCATTCCGCCAGCAAATCCATCGTAAGGCCAAAACCCCGCTTCTTCTCCTGCGATATTCACATAAACTTGCTGACCAGTTGTTAGAAAAAAACCAACGGAAGGTACGGTTGTAACGTAAGTATAGGTCTGCCAAACCAGATTGCCCGTATAACCCTCAGGTGAAACAGCGCCCCAATTTGGATTGGTCGGTGGAATTGGATTCGTATTGGGGGTACCGGCATACATAAACAGATAATCTTTATTATCGTTAAACGAAGTTCCGCCAATAGTCGTAAAATCTCCCATTAGATTAAAACTCGCCCCATTAAATGCACCCTCAGCTTGAAACGAAACTGTCACCGATTTGCCAGGACATAAAAATTCAGGCTCAACCGTTAAGTTTTGAAGCGTCACAGCCCACAGAGGCTTCGCTACCAAAAAAATGGTTAACAACAAAGTCTTGGTTAATAATCGGCGCACAAAAACTCCTTAAATTACGGACAAGGCGGCATAGAAGTCGCAGTATAGTTAACCGTAACGCAAGCGCTTTGACCCACACCAATTGATGAATAGGTCCACCAATAAAGATTAGTTGAGTGTCCCGCGGTTGTAGGAGAAACACCACTTTGGTTATAGCTGTTGAAAGTAAGACAAGTCGGAATAGTGTCTGAAATGCTGTAATTGGTCAGAGGAACTGTACCGTTATTGTCTACACAAATAGAAAAACTGCTTGTCGCATTTACACATACAGTATTAGAAGCGAATGCTTTGGTTACCACGTATCTTTGACAACCAGTTAATTCAGCATAAGCGTTTTGAATTGCATCTGCGGCCCAAATG
>Ga0206836_10238_pt1 | contig 11523 bp, 9 predicted proteins | sample Alteio_BWOrgCont_28_FD_152871 | JGI IMG/M metagenome (GOLD analysis project Ga0206836, IMG submission 152871) | Enriched cells from forest soil in Barre Woods Harvard Forest LTER site, Petersham, Massachusetts, United States -... | ecosystem: Environmental > Terrestrial > Soil > Temperate forest >...
CGGCGTGATGTTCGAGCGGGATGAAGAACAGCGTCGAAGCCAGCGAGAGGACGCCGATGACGATAAAGGCGGCGGCGAAATCGTTGGCGTCGAGCGTCGTGCTGCTGCGCAACGACAGGCTGATGTGAAGCACAAGCGCGGCCACGGTGACGCCGAGGCTCAGAAAGAGTTGCTGCGCCATGCTCGACAGGGTGCTGGCCCCGCTCATCAGCGGTGGCGAGATATCCGCATAGGCGACGGTATTGAGGCTGGTGAACTGTAGCGAGCGGAAGAAGCCGCCGGCGAGCAGCGTCCCGATCATCAGGGTCTTGGAGATGCCCGGCCGGAACAGCGCATAGCTGAGCAGGATCAGTCCGCTGAGGGCGCCGTTGCCGATGAGCACCGTACGAAAGCCGAAGCGGCGGACGATCGGGCCGACGGTGAACTTCATCGTGAGCGCGCCGATGGCGCTGGTGAAGGTGATCAGGCCGGAGGCGAAGGGATTGAGGCCGAAGACCAGCTGCAGGAGCATCGCGAGCAGAAAGGGGAGTGCGCCGATGCCCATCCGGGCGAGTCCGCCGCCGAGCACCGAAGCGGCGAAGGTGGGAATCCGCATCAGGGTGAGATCGACGATTGGATAATCGATGCGCTTGGAGTGGAGATAATAGAGTCCGGCGCAGAGGCCGCCGATGGTCATCACCGACATCACGAGGCTGACCGGAATCATGTCGCGCCCAATAGTTTCAAAGCCGAAGACGAGGCCGGCGAGACCGAGGCCGGTCAGAAAGAAGCCGCGAAGATCCAGCGGTACAGTGATCTCTTCCTTGATATCGGGAATGTAGAGCGTGGCCAGGACCATGCCGAGAATGGCGATCGGCACATTCATGAAGAAAATCCAGCGCCACGAACTATAGGTGACGATGAAGCCGCCGAGCGGCGGGCCGAGCACGGGTCCGAGCACGGCCGGAATAGTGAGGTAGGACATCGCGTCAACGAGGCCGGACTTGGGGACGATGCGGAGTACAACGAGACGGCCGACCGGCACCATCATCGCACCACCGAAGCCTTGCAGGACGCGAGCGAGGACGAGTTCACCGAGAGTCGAGGAGAGGCCGCAGAAGATCGATCCAAGGGTGAAGAAGGCAATTGCTGCGCGGAACACGGAGCGCGCGCCGAAGCGATCCGCAACCCATCCGCTGATTGGGATAAAGACGGCGAGGCTCAGCAGATAGGAAGTGATGGCGAGATTGAGGCGGATGGGAAGCTCGTTCATCGAGCGGGCGATGACCGGCAGCGCCGTCGCGATAACGGTCGAGTCGAGGGTCTGCATGAAGAGGGCGCACCCGACAATGGTGGGGACGACGATGTTGGCAGCGGAAGGCGAAAGACGTGAGGCGTTCATCCTGCGGCAGATTGTACCGATCGGGAGGGCTCCCCTTACGTGCCTGGAGCGCCTCGGGGCGGCCGCGTTCGGTCCGCCACGATGTTTATAGTACGCGGCTCGCGCTGGCTGCAAAGGATTGCGCAGGAAGGCGCGCGTTCGGTTGGCAGGATGAATTCCGCGACGGCTGCGAATGCGCGCCGCGAAACGCGAAACCATTGTTTTTCGACTCGGCCCGGGTCATATCTTCGTGCTGGGGATGCGCGGCGCATCGTCGAAGGAAATCGAGGTAAAGCATGAAGGCGTACGAAATTCGTGAAGCCAACGGCATCGACAGCCTAAGTTTGATCGATCAGCCCAACCCGAAACCGGGACATGGCGAGGTATTGATTCGAGTGCGGGCGACGTCGCTCAACTATCGCGATCTCGCGATTGTTCGCGGTGGCCTCGCGGGGATGCTGAAGACTCCGCTGGTACCGGTATCGGATGGCGCGGGCGAAATCGCCGAGGTCGGGGCCGGCGTCACGCGCTTTAAGAAGGGCGATCGCGTCGCGGGAATATTCACGCAATGCTGGCTGGCCGGTCCGCCGATTCAAAATATGTACGCAACCTCTTTGGGCGGCGGCGTCGATGGGATGCTGAGCGAATATGTTGTGCTCGCGGAAGACGGCGTGGTGCACATCCCGGCGTTTCTAACGTACGAAGAAGCGGCGACGCTGCCGTGCGCGGCCGTTACCTCGTGGAACGCGCTGGTGACGGAGGGCAAACTCCAGTCGGGCGATTCGGTGCTGGTGATGGGCACGGGCGGCGTCTCGATCTTCGCGCTGCAATTCGCGAGGATGATCGGCGCGCGAGTGATCGCGACCTCGGGCAGCGACGCGAAGCTTGAACGGCTGCGCAAGCTGGGCGCCTCAGACGTAATCAATTACAAGACGAACGAGAAGTGGGACGCCCGCGTAATCGAACTCACCGACGGACAGGGCGTCGATCACGTGATCGAGGTAGGCGGTCCCGGAACGCTTCCGCGATCGATCAACGCGGTCAAGACCGGCGGGACTGTGAGCCTTATCGGAATTCTGACCGGGGCGGCGGGAGAGATTAACCCGATGCCGATCCTGTTCAAGAACGCGCGCATGCAAGGCATCCTGGTCGGCTCGCGTCAAATGTTCGACGAGATGAACCGCGCAATCGAAGTAAACAAGTTGCGGCCGATCGTCGATCGCGTATTTCCGTTCAGCGAAGCGCGCGAGGCTTACCGCTATCTCGAAAGTGGTGCTCATTTCGGCAAGGTCTGTATCGCGATCTAAGTGTAGCGAACGGACGGGAGAGTTTTATCAATGGGCGACAGGCCGCGACATCTGCTGGACGGATACAAGGTTCTCGACTTCACTCACTTTGTCGCGGGACCTACTACTACCCGACTGATGGCCGGGATGGGCGCAGATATTATCAAGGTCGAGATGGCGCCTCACGGCGACCACGCAAGGGCCTTCGACTACATCCGCAACCAGCGCAGCGCTTTCTTCATCCAACAGAACCGTGGGAAGGAGAGTGTGTGCATTGACCTGCGCAAGCCTGAAGGAATCGAGATCGTAAAGCAGCTAGTGCCTAAGGTGGACGTGGTAGTCGAGAATTTTGCGCCCGGCGTAATCAGCAACATGGGCTTGGGTTACGAGGTGCTCAAAGCGCTTAAGCCGGGAATTATAATGTGCTCGATTTCCGCATTGGGGCAGAGCGGTCCCCTCGCGCACGACGTCGGGTTCGATTTTATCGGACAGGCCTACGCCGGCATAACAGCATTAATAGGAGAAGAAGTGGGTCCTCCCTATATGCCGATGGTGGCGATTGGCGACGTGAGCGCCGGCGCTCATGCGATGGGCGCAATTGCCTGCGCGCTACTTCATCGCGAAAGGACCGGAGAAGGGCAGTACATCGACGTCTCACTGCTGGATACTTATTTCCACTGTCAGACGATCGGTGTGCAGCTTTACAGCGCGAGCAAAGGCGCGCGTGAAATGAAGGCCTCGGGACTGCATCATTCCCTGGCTTGTCCCGCGGGTGTCTTCAAAGGTCATAAGTGGTGGATCATCATTCTCGCGATGACCGACAAACAATGGGTTGGCGTGTGCCAAGCTATAGGGAAGCCGGAACTGGCCAAGGATGCTCGCTACGCACGCGCTCGTGATCGCGCTCAGCGCCGAGAAGAACTGGTCAGCGTGATTGAAGATTGGCTGGCCGCGATGCCTAACGATGAAGCATCGATCGAGGTGCTGCGAAAGAATCGGGTGCCGGTCGCGCCAGTACTTTCGATCCGAGAGGCGATGGAGCATCCGCATCTGGTGGCGCGCGGGACGGTGCGGACGATCAACGATCCGATACTCGGTGAATTCAAGATTCCGGGCTTTCCGCTGCGTTTTTCGGGCTTTCCGCAAGAGATCGAGTTTGACGCGCCGATGCTGGGCCAGCACAACGCCGCGGTCCTCGAAAAATACCTGGGACTTTCCGCAGAGCGCGTGGCCGAACTACAAACCGCGGGCATCCTGCACAGCGCCCCGCATTGATAGGTCGCATGATCGGCGAGCCAGTCGTCATCTGCCGCTTATCCGATTGGAGGTTTGCGTGGCACCCGCTCACGATCTAGAGTCGCTGCATTAGCCGCAAAGCAGGACCATAGAGTCCTCCAAGACCGGGCGTTATGGCCCTGAGTGGCAACAGGAGATCGACGATGGAGAAGTCCGATACCGTGAATGAGACCGCTCGACGTCATCCACTGGATCCATTAAGCGCTGAGGAAGTCAGCGCGGCCGTCCGAGCTCTGCGCACCCACGGTCAGGCTAGCGACCATTGGCGCTTCGTTTCGGTCAACCTGCAGGAACCGGTTAAGGCCGAGGTCGAGGGTATCGGAGCCGGCAACATCCCCGACCGGCGGGCATTCATTATCGTGCTGGATCTAGGTGCGCATCGCGTACTGGAAGCACTCGTAAGCCTGCGCGATGAAAGCCTGATCTCATGTGAAGAACGCCGCGGAGTGCAGCCCGGTATCATCATCGAGGAATTCATCCAGTGCGAGAATGCGGTCAAGGCCGATCCGCGCTGGCGTGCGGCGCTCGCGCGCAGGGGCATTACTGAGTTCGACAAGGCGATAGTCGATCCTTGGTCGGCCGGCGCCTATGGCGATGAACGGTTTCCCGACCGGCGGCTCGCACAGGGTCTCACGTGGATTCGCGGTTCCGATGCCGACGTAGGGTATGGCCGTCCGGTGGAGGGATTAATTACCTTCGTCGATCTCGAAAGGATGGAGGTGGTCGAGGTGATCGATGATGTCGTGGTGCCGCTGCCACCTTTGACAGGCACCTATGCGGCGGAGAGCCTTGGGCCCCTGCGGCAAGACTTGAAGCCGCTGGAGATAACCCAGCCCGAAGGCCCGAGCTTTACCGTGAACGGCTATGAGGTGCGTTGGCAGAAATGGCGCTTCCGCGTTGGGTTCACCTCACGCGAAGGCCTGGTGCTTCATCAGCTCGCCTATGAGGATCAGGATCGCATACGTCCTATCCTGTATCGGGCGTCCCTATCCGAAATGCAGGTGCCGTATGGCGATCCCACTCCGACGCACTTCAAGAAAAATGCGTTCGACGTCGGGGAATATGGCATCGGGCGGATGGCTAACAGCCTGAAGCTAGGATGCGATTGCGTTGGTACGATCCACTACTTCGACGCGCATATGGTTAACATGGCGGGCGAGGCGGAAACGATTGAGAACGCCGTCTGCCTGCATGAAGAGGACTACGGCACCTTGTGGAAGCACACCGATTGGCGCACCAATCGCAGTGAGGTTCGCCGTTCGCGCCGCTTGGTAATCTCCTTCTTCGCTACCGTCGGGAACTACGACTACGGGTTTTTCTGGTACCTGTATCAAAGCGGTGAAATCCAGCTCGAAGTGAAGCTGACCGGTTGCCTTTCGGTAGGCGCTTTTCCGCCAGGCGAACAACCGACTCATGGAGCCTTGGTAGCGCCGCAGCTTTACGCGCCGATTCATCAGCATTACTTCAATTACCGCCTTGATATGGACGTCGATGGGCCGGGCAATTCGGTCTACGAGGTCGATACTGTCTCGGAGCCCATCGGGCCAGGCAACCCCCATAACGGATCCTATCGACCGCGATACACACTTATAAGTAATCAGTTGGAAGCTGGGCGCGATGCGGACCCCGCTATCGGTCGCGCTTGGCTCGTGGTTAATCCGTCGCGCCGCAATTCAGTAGGGCAACCGACCGGCTATAAGATCACGCCTGGCGCAGACGTAGTCCGGCCATTCGCGCAGGATGGAGCGAGCGTCCTAAGGCGTGCCGGATTCATTCGGCACAACCTGTGGGTAACCGCTTACGAGCCAGCGCAGCGCTACGCTTCGGGCGATTACATCAATCAAAACCCTGCGCCTGACGGGGTCGATCAATGGATCAAGCGTGATCGCCCGCTCGAGAATCAAGATCTTGTAGCGTGGTACTCATTCGGCGTGCATCATATCCCGCGGCCCGAGGATTGGCCGGTGATGCCGGTGTCATATGCCGGATTTATGCTGAAACCTTCCGGCTTCTTCGATCAGAATCCTGCGATGGACGTGGCTCCGCCGCAGCCCAAGCACAAGTGTTGCGACTAGCAACGGTCGATATGAAGAGGCAGCGCGACGACACCTGGTGTCGTCGCACTGCTAAAGAGAGTTGGGCCTTTCGACGCCCCTAGTTCAACTTATAACCTGAGACGAATTGATCCTCAGTCTCGCTATCCTGACGCTTGACCACGAAGGTTCCTGAGGCGACCGCGTCCGCCGGGAAGAAAGCCTTTGGACCTTTCTGGACATTGCCCAGCGCGTTGGTTGCTAGTGCAATACCCGTATCCACGTCACCTGAATTATCGAGCGGCCGAAAGAACAACTCGTAGTTTGTGCTCGGATCTGCGCCGGTTAAGCTGACGCTGACCTGGCCGGCCGCGTTCACTTCGTAGGACCCCTTATCGAGCGGATCGCTACCGCATACCAGGTCGTCCGGATCGGTCACGTCATCGCACGGAACCAGGTTAGACTCCGAAACCGCGGGACGTACGAATCGCTCGTTCACCTTGAAACCCGAAACGAACTCGTCGGTGCCGTCACTCTGTAGAACGATCGATCCTGAGCCGACCGTTCCAGCTGCAAAGGTGCCGGTCCCCAAATCGAGCGTAGCATCGCCCGCTTTGCTAGTCGGCCCAACCGTCCCAACAGGAGTGGTTGTAGCGCTATTCGGTGAACGGAAAATCGCAGTGTACGTAGTGTTGGGCCGAGCCCCGTGCACGTGAATCGAGAGCGCGCCGTCGTCGTTCTCCACATCAACATGCCCTGCAGTCAGAGAGTCGCTGCCGCAATTCGAAAGCGGTCCCGGCACAACCACGTCGGTGCAGCGGACCAGGCCGGGCTGGAAGTCAGGCCCCGACTCGAGACCATTTTTGGAAATCGATAAGCCGCTTACAAACTCCTCGGCGCCTCCGCTGCTGAGTATCACGTTACCCGCGCCAACGGTTCCGAATTTGAAGAATGCGTTCTTTCGAAACGCTCCGTCGCCATGGTTATCGGTAGTTAAATTGCCAAGCGAAGTGGCCTGACTGCCGTCGCCCGAGACGATACCAACAGCATAGGTGGCGTTGGTAGCCGCTCCGGTGATGGTGACCGTTACATCACCCTGATCGCTGATCGCAACAATGCCTCTTTTCAATGGATCCTGCACCGCTGCGCAGTTTGCAAGCGTGTTTGGCACCGTGACGGCTTTGCACTGATCCAGCGAGGCGCTGAACGACTGCGCGTGTGCTAGTCCTGGCAACACCCAAAGCGCCATGGTTGCGCCGAATACTGCAGCCTGCCATTTCATTCGAGATTGAGAAAGTACATAGGTCTTCATCGCAGAATCCTCCCGGAGGTTCTTCATCGATTGCTCAAGCAACCGAGGGTAAGGTTGAAATGTTCGGTTCGGGAGTTAGACGCGGACGACCGTCAAGTCGTTTACCAGTGAGTCGCAATAACTACAGTTGAGGTAAACTTGAACCCTGCCGACTTATATTTAGAGTAGAGCGGGAGTGATCGCTCCAATGGTTATCTCATAGGGACGATGAGATACCACCTGCAGTAGCGAGGAGCGCAGCGGACCCTAAGCTGATGAGTGGCTGTAGCCTAAGGCGCCGGCTGGAACGATCGCGGATGTTGCCGCAGGAGACCCCAGCGCCGTCGCATCTCTCTGCGCTGATCCGGCGTCATTTGCTTCCATCGATGGTAGTTCGCGAGCATGCGTTCGCGCTGCTCGGGCGGGAGCTGCTGAAATTGCTGATAGCGCTGCATGACCTTGTCACGCTGATCCGGCGGCAGACCTCGGTACCGATTGTAGGACTGTTGTAATTCATCGCGGCGCGCTTCCGGAAGCTGACGCCATTGATGGTACGCGTCGATTACGCGCCGGCGTTCTTCCGGCGGCAGGTTGCGGAATTGCTGAAAGTTCCGCTGCGCCTGTTGCCGCTCTTCGGGCCGCATCTCCTGCCATCGCCGATAGTTGTCGAGCACTCGTTGGCGCTCTTCCGGCGTCAACTTCGCCCATTCGTTCGGATGTTGCGCGACCAGCGCGCGCTCGGCGTCGGTCGATGGTTCAACGTCAGCCATTGACTGCGCGTAAGCCCGGACCGCCGTTCCTGTTCCGCACAGCAGGAATATCGCGAGCATGAATGCACTTACTTTGCGCATTCGAGGCGTCATGGCTGTGGTCCTTCTACGTCAAAGGTTGGGTTGTTCGACGGTTCGGGAGCGGCGGCCGGCGTCCGCGCGTTGCCGACCAACGATCCAGCCGCGTCGCTTCCTTGCGCTGTCGCAGGTTTTCCCAGGTAACCCATCGCATTGAGCGTACGTATCTGATCCAGCATCGAGTCATCCGCAGCGGGCGCACCGGGCGCCGGCGTACCTTCCGTGTTACCATCGCGCGACTCGAACAAGTCCAGGTTCAGCAACATTCTCAGGTTCGGCGGAGCGTCCTGCGCAAATACCTGCCGTGCTCCGGTCCAGGCAAGCATGCTCGCTGACAGCATGATGGCGACCATTCTACGACGAAGCTTCATGGTTCTGGCGATCCCCAGGCGCCAGCTCGTCCAGGTGCTCGATCACGTCATAGTTCTCGAGCAGGTCGAGATGCTCGACGACCCGATAATTGGCCAAGAGGCCGACATCGGCACCGCCTATGTCGGCTTGCAGCTCGAGCTGATCGACTCCAGGAGCTTGAACGCTGCTGCCGCGATGCGTCACCAGGACGATCGCGAGCATTGCCGCCGCCGCACCTATCGCTATAGAGGGCCAACCGAAAGCTGGCATTCGGAACACGGACGATCGCAATCGTCGTGGCGCGTCAGCCGGTTCCGGACGCGCGGTAAGCAATTTGCGTCGCAGATTGGCGCGGTACGCCACCCAATCGGGTGAGGGCACAGCTTCAACCGCTGCCGAAAGCGTTGACAGGATCGCAGACGCTGACTCAGTCGACTCGCGGCATTGCGCGCATTGATCCAGATGCTGCTCGACCTGCGCGCGCCGGTCCGCACCCAACCCTCCACTAAGGTAGGGCACCAATTCGGTTTCTGGATGTTTAGCGGCCATCTAAATCAAGTAGCTTCCCGTTCCGTCATCGCTAGGGCACTCGGACACCCAATCAAAGTCGTACGCTCGATTAGTCATTTCGCATCAGCTTCCTCAACTGCGCGATACCGCGATGCACATGCACGCGCGCGGTATTCTCGGAACAGTTGAGCACGGCTGCGATTTCGCGGCTGCTGAATCCTTCCTGCGTTTGCAGCAAGACCGCGGCGCGCTGTTGCGGGGAGAGTTGAGCGAGGGCGGGACGCAACCGTCTGACTGATTGGCTCAGCATCGCATCGCCCTCGGGACCCGCCTCGTCCGACGGCGGATCGAAAGCCGGTTCGTCTGGATTGTCGCCCGGACCGGCGAGCGGCAACAGCCGCTTCCACCATCGATTTCGCCGCTGATGGTCGATGCACAGGTTGACCAGGATTCGGTAGAACCAGGTCGAGAACCGTGCCCGACCGTCGAAGCGGCCGGCTGCTTCGTAAAGGCGGACAAAGGCGTCCTGCGAGACATCGCTCGCGTCGGCTTCGTTGCCAAGGATCGAAAACGCGAGCCGGTAGGCGCGCGCCTGATGGCGGTCAACCATGAGCTCGAACGCATTGGCGTCGCGCTCCGCGATCCTCCGGCACAGTTCGTCATCGGAAAACTCCACCTGAATCAGTCCGCCCCTAAGCCGTGGGGCAGCCACGGACCAGGCTCAATTACGTTGCTGCGGCTGGCAATCCTAATCAGCCATCGTGCCGATGTTACATTTTCCCGACCCGTTTGACGAAACCTCCGGGTGATTCGTTTACATACCCTCCGAAAAAAATTTCGGCCAGATCGAAATGTCTTCGCGCTGTAAACGGAACCGTCGCGCACTGCGTCCTACTTTCGAAACGCGCAAGGAAATCGAGCAAGAAAAATTACGGCAACGAGGACCGATCATACACAAGAGGAGACGAGCTATGAAAAGGTGCATTACAACTTTGGCGGCGATGGTTTTCGTCGGTGCGATGGGAACGGCGGCGTTCGCCGGCCCGGTCACCAGGTTTGACGACGGCTACCTCGACGAGCATCCCGAATTGGCCCATCAGTTGGGCGCGAATCCTTCGTTGGCGGACAACCCGCAATTCCTGGCCACTCATCCCGGCCTCGATCAGTATCTCTCCGATCATCCTGAAGTGCGGCAGGACCTGCAGCAGCACCCCTATCGCTTCATGAGCGACGAATGGCGTCAAGATCATAACGGCCGCGGCGGTTACGGAATCACTCGCGGTGAAGTCGGGCATTTCGACAACGGTTACCTCGACGAGCATCCCGAATTGGCCGAGCAGTTGGCCCACGATCCGAGATTGGTCGATAACCCGCAGTACCTTGCGACTCATCCGGGCCTCGACGAGTACTTCAAGAATCATCCTGAAATCCGCGCGGAGTTGCAGCATCATCCGGATCGCTTCATGGCGCACGAACGGTACTACGAGCATCGGGGTGAACCGGTCGGTGCGCATCCGCTGGCGACCACCGATCGCTACCTCGACGGGCATCCCGAGGTCGCGCAGCAACTCAACCGCGATCCGGCGTTGGTCGATAATCGTCGGTACGTTGACGAACATCCGGGCTTGCATCAGTACCTAGGGAGTCATCCGACGGCGCGCAGTGATTGGAAGTCGCATCCGTTCGCATACATGGCGGCCGAGCGCCATTACGATCGAAAGCACTAAAAGAACAGCCCTGACAGGAGTTTGAAGCGGTGGGACAGCGTGCAATGTGCGCTGTTCCGTCGCCGTGTCACGGCGCCGGGCGATAACTTCGCTCGGCGCCGCTGCATTCGCGGAGTACGAAGCACGCTTATCGAAGATGGTCGGCGACGAAAATGAGGGTTGGCGAGCGGTCATCAAGGGCGGATACGAGCTCCTAACGTCGCCAAATGGCAGGTCACGCCGCATAGTGCGGACGCGCGGGAGGCGTGCTTGAATGAAGTTCATCAGCAATGCCTCGGGCGACCGACGAGTGGAGCGAAAAGATGGCCAAGATTTCCTATCGTGTGCGGCCAGAAACCGCGGTGCTCAACAAAGGTTTTGATCCGAAATTGTCGGTCGGGTCTGCGCGGCCACCGGTGTACCGCAGCTCGACCTTCGTCTTTCCAAGTCCGGAAGCCGCGGAGCGAGCGTTCGGAATTGTGCTGGGCAAGATCTCGCCGATCGGCGACGATCGTCCGGACCTGATCTACGCGCGGCTGAATCATCCCAACGCCGAAATTCTGGAGGAACAGCTGGTGCCGCTGGAGCGCGGCGCGAATTTCGCGGCAGTGTTCAACTCCGGGATGGCCGCGATCTTCACTGTCATGCTCTCGTTTCTGGAGCGTGGCGGCTCGTTGATCTACACGCAGCCACTGTACGGCGGCACGCAGCACCTGATTCATCAGATTATCGAACCGCTTGGATTCGCCACACGGGCGGTGCCGGCCGGCGACGCGAAAGCGATGACCGAGGCGATTGAGCAGAGCGAAAATCCACGGCTGGTGCTGATCGAAACTCCGGCC
>Ga0206836_10264_pt1 | contig 11520 bp, 11 predicted proteins | sample Alteio_BWOrgCont_28_FD_152871 | JGI IMG/M metagenome (GOLD analysis project Ga0206836, IMG submission 152871) | Enriched cells from forest soil in Barre Woods Harvard Forest LTER site, Petersham, Massachusetts, United States -... | ecosystem: Environmental > Terrestrial > Soil > Temperate forest >...
CGCGGAAAAACAATCCAACCTGACGCTGAAGACCCATTTCAAAATCAACACCATTCTCGGCAACCCTTTTCACTATTTGGTCACCGACCCCCAGGTGCTGAAACTGCCGGCCAAATATAGCTATGAAAATAAAATGGCCATGTCCCCTTACCTGCACCGGATTCACCCCGACGCCGCGGTGGACGAGCTGGCCCAAATTCTTCTGAGTGAGAGCGACAACAACACGCTGAACTTTTTGTACCACATGACGGATTGGATTCACCGCAATATCCAGCAGACTATCCGGGCGGTGGGCGACCCCCTGACGCCGAACAAAACCCTGCGCCGCAAAGAAGGCGCCTGCCGGGACCTGGCGGTTTTATTTGTGGATCTTTGCCGGGCCCTGGGATTGGCCGCCCGCTTTGTGTGCGGTTACAAATATGAGCCGGGCGCCCGGGACAGCCACGAGCTTCACGCCTGGGCGGAAGTTTATATGCCTGGCGCGGGATGGAGAGGCTATGACCCCAGTTTGGGGTTGGCGGTCGCCGATCATCACATCGCCTTAGCCGCGGGGCCCACCCCGCAGGACGCGGCGGCGCTGTCCGGCACCTTCCGGGGCACGGAAGTTTTGACCCGCTTGGATTACGAAGTGGAAATTAAATCACTGGAACCGGCAAAAAAGTAACCGTAAAAACAACTTAGCCACAAATACAGGGGAAAGGGGATGAATCTTTAGGCTTTATCCCTTGAATCCCCTGAATCTGTGGCTAAAAAAATATTTGATTGGCTGCGTAGGCGGACTACTTGTGAGCGGCTACCTTTTTCTTCGTCACCTTGCGGTAAACGATCGGCGTGCTGACACCCTTGGTTTTGGTGTGCTTTTCCGCGGCTTTCTTTTCGGTATGATCCAAAGCCTTGTTGGAAATCTTTTGACGCCAGCCCTTGGCCTCGGTCTTATTCCAGGTTTTGGTCACATCTTCGGTCGCAATCAAAACTAAATAGGTACTCGCGGTTTCTTCCATCACGATTCCCACTTGATTCTCATTGTGGTTCATCACTTCATCGCCAACACGAATTTTAAACGGCATCTGTCTCTCTCCCAATCTCTTCAACAAAGCCACGCTTAGTCGTGGGCCTCTTCCGGTTGGCTGCTTTTCGCCGGAAATGCGGTTAATGGTGCGACTGTCCGGCACAGCCTCGTCAAGAGCCGGACATCAAGAATACTCCTCCCACCCCTTAAATATCCAGAGTTAGTGGATTTCCACTCCCTCGACTTTTATACTGCACCCCACATATAGGGGATTTTCATTAGAATCCTCACAATTTTAAGGGAAAACCTTGAGCTCCACACCACATGAAGTTTCACAAAATGGCCTGAACGGACTGACCGTCGCTTCCTTCGAAAGCCGCCAGGGCAAGGAAATGGAAAGCCTGATCAGCCGCGCGGGCGGCAATGCCCGGGTCGCCGCTTCCATGCGGGAAATTCCCATCGCCGAGAATCAGCAGGCTTTTGATTTTTTTGAGAAGCTCCGGCACAACCACTTTAACGTGGTGGTTCTTTTAACCGGCGTGGGCACCCGGTCCCTGCTTCAAATTCTTGAGGAAAAATATCCGGCCAGCCAGATTCATAACGTGTTTAAAACCATCACGCTGGTCGCCCGGGGGCCTAAATCCTCCAAAGCTTTAAGCGACGCGAACCTGAAAGCCACGCTCACCGTGCCCGAACCCAATACCTGGCGGGAGGTGGTCGCCATGATGGAAGAGCACAAGAGCCTTAAAAATCTCGCCATCGCCGTGCAGGAATACGGCGTGTCGAACCCGGAGTTTTTGCAGGCCCTTCGGGACAAGGGCGCCAAGGAAGTGGTCAGCGTGCCGGTGTACCGCTGGGCCCTGCCCGAGGACGTGAAGCCCCTCACCCGGCTGATTGAGGCGATTATCTACGGCGATGTGCAGGTGGTGCTCATTACCAGCGCCCAGCAAATTAACAACACGCTGGAAGTGGCTAAGGGCCTTGGCCTGGACAAAAAACTGATTGAGGCCTTTTCGCGCGTGGTCGTCGGATCCATCGGGCCCATCGCCAGCGAAGCCCTTCGCGCCAAGGGAATTGAACCAGATTTCGAGCCCGAGCACGGCAAGATGGGCTTTTTAGTAAAGGATGCCGGTGAAAAAGCCTGGGCCATCCTCAAAAAGAAAAACCTGGGCCGGGTTCAACTCCATTCTTCGGATGACGGACTTCCCCCGACCTTGAACGATAGTTTATTCATCAAAGCCTGCCGCCAGGAAAAGGTACAGCGCACCCCTCTTTGGATTATGCGTCAGGCGGGCCGCTATCTGCCCGAGTACCGGGCCATCCGATCCACCGTTTCTTTTTTAACCCTGTGTAAAAGGCCCGACCTGGCCGCCGAAGTCACCGTGTCAGCCCAGGAAGTCTTGGGCGTGGATGCCGCCATTCTCTTCGCCGACATTCTTCTCATCGCCGAACCCCTGGGCTTTCAGCTGGAATTCGCCGAGACCGGCGGGCCGGTGATTTCCAACCCATTCCGGGGCGCGTCCGACTTAGCCCGGCTTCAACAATTCGATAGCGTGAAAGAACTCAGCTATGTCATGGAAGCGGTCAAGCTGATCCGCCGCCGTCTCCAGCCCCATATTCCCCTGATCGGTTTCGCGGGCGCGCCCTTCACCCTGGCCTCTTATTTAATTGAGGGACATGGTTCCGAAGATTACTTCCACACCCGCGCCGTGATGGAAAGCGACTTTCAGGTTTGGGACGAATTGATGAAACGTCTGGTCGCCGCCACGATTTCTTATTTAAATGGCCAGGCCGCCGCCGGCGCCCAGGCCCTGCAGTTGTTTGATTCCTGGGTGGGCATTCTGTCGCCAGACGAGTACAAACGCTTTGTTCTGCCTTATGTTCAACAGCTCATTAAGGGCCTTAAACCGGGCATTCCGGTCATTTATTTCGGAACCGAAACCGCGCCTTTTTACCACTTCCTCAAACAAACCGGTGCCAGCGTGATTGGCGTGGATTGGCATACCCCCATCGACGAATCCTGGAAAAAGCTCGGCAACGTGGCGGTTCAGGGAAACCTGGATCCCAACGTACTCTTGACCACTCCCGAAAAAGTGCGTGAGGAAACCGAGAAAATCTTGCGTTTAGTGAACGGCAAACCCGGCCACATTTTTAACCTGGGCCACGGCATTTTACCCAGCACCCCCATGGAAAATGTTCACGCCATGATTGAGACTGTGAAAAACTGGAAGTTGTAATGAAAAACCCCGATGGTTCGGCCAACTATAATTTAGATACTATGACTTTTGAAAGCTGGATAAGTTTCGCTTTCGACCACCCTACCAAATCAAACCCTAAAGAAAAGTCTTGGCACCATCTGGTCGAATGGAGTTTCGAATACAACAATCCATTAAATCAACTTAAAAACTGTATCCGTCTTTTTAAAAATATGCCTGAGATCGAAAAAGATTATTCTTGGCCGCAAGTCGATGAAGGATTGTGGTTTTTATTGTGGGACATAGCCGAATACCTCGTTTTCGACGAAACCTTACCTCTAAACGACAGAAAAGACCTAATTGAATCAATGGGCGAACTTTATAAAAACACCTTTATTCACAAACCATTTACCACATCTGCTTTTATGTGGTGGGACGTGATTTGTTATAGCTATTTCAGACGAAGAGAAGGTTTAATAAACAAAGACGAAGAAGCTATCGGAGAAATTATTTTCCCGACATTAAAAAACATCCTTAAAATCGACTCTATTAAATGTCAAGTTGCCGCACTACACGGTTTAGGCCATCTCAGACATAAAGAAACAGAATCGGTAATTCGCGAATATTTAAAAGAACACACATCTCTTTCAAAGAAAATCATCGATTATGCTGAAGGTTGCATAAATGGAACCATGGATAGAATGGGTGAACCCCTAAAGGATGAAATGTGAGCAAAACAGTCGACGCAGTACTTTTAGTTGGTTTTGGCGGCCCTGAAAAACCCGAGGACGTTCTAAAATTTTTGGAGGACGTCACCCATGGCCGCAACGTTCCTCCCGAACGGTTAAAGCTGGTCGCCAAACAATATGAACAGATCGGCGGCACTTCCCCTTACAACCGCCTGACCCGCGAGCAGGCCCAAGCTTTAGAAAAATTATTGAAGGCCCGGGGATTGGCCATTCCCGTGGTAGTAGGTTTTGCCCATTACGCTCCCCGTATTGCCGATACCCTGATGGATTTGGCCAAGCAGGGCAAAACCAAAATCTTCGCCATCGTGATGGCCCCGCACCGCAGTCCCGCTTCTTACGACAAATACGTAAACAAGGTGACTGACGGTTTGAAAGCTATTGGGGACGCTGGTTTAACCGTTCCCGAAATTACTTACGCCCCCAGTTGGCACACCCGGCCCGGCTTTATCAAGGCCATCGTGGATCACGTCAACGAGGCTTACGCCCAGCTGAGTCCTGCGGAAAAAGAACGGCACCGCGCCGAGCTGATTTTCACTACCCACAGCATTCCCCGCCGGATGGCTCACGAGTCGCCTTACTCGCTTCAGTTCGAGGAAACCGCCCAGCAGGTGATGAAACACATTGAGATTCCCTATTACCAAACCGCCTACACGAGCCGCAGCGGCAAACCCGACGAGGCCTGGCTAATCCCCGACCTGGGAGATTTTATTGAGGCCCGCACCTATGAGACTTTGTCCGCCTGCGTGGTAGCGCCTATCGGCTTTTTGGTGGATCACGTGGAAGTGCTTTACGACATCGACACCCTGGCCCAGGAAAAAGCCAAATGGAAAGCCCTGCACATGGTGCGGGCTAAAACCGTCGGCACTCATCCTTCCTTTATCGCCATGCTGGCGTCGTTGATTGAGGAAACTTTATAGATGTCATTGCGAGGAATGTCCCCGAATAGGGGACGATGATGACGAAGCAACCCCAGTCTAGAAAAGCCGCTTCCCAGTCTTTAAACTGTGGTTGCTTCGTCGCAAACGCGCCGATTGGCGCTGCTCCTCGCAATGACAGAAAAAAAGAAAGCTTGTTATGCATCCTTTAAGAGTCACCATTATTGGCGCGGGCATCAGCGGACTGGCGACCGCCAACCGCCTTTTAGAATTATCAAAAGAAAAAAATATCCCTCTCGAGTTAAACATTTTGGAAGCAGGCCAAAAAGCCGGAGGCACCCTGAGCACCATCGAAAAAGAAGGCTTTCTTATGGAAGAAGGCCCGGACTGCTTTATCACGGATAAACCCGCCGCCCTCAACTTAGTGAAGCGCCTCGACATGGAGTGGCAATTGATGCGCACCAACAGCGACCTCAAACAATCCTTCATCCTCAAGGGCCATAAGCTTCACCCCATACCCGAGGGTTTCTATTTATTAGCCCCTTCCCGGCTGATGCCTTTGATGACAACCCCCCTCCTGTCCCTCTGGGGCAAATTGCGGGCCGCCTTCGAGCCTTTCATCAAGGTCCGCCGCGACCCACAGGATGAAAGCGTGGGAGCCTTTGTAAAAAGACGCCTGGGCAAGGAAGTGTTTGAGTCCCTGGCCCAACCTCTGATCGGCGGCGTTTATAACGCCGACCCCGATGACCTGAGCCTCAACGCCGCCATGCCGCGGTTTAAGGAAATGGAAATCAAATATGGTTCCCTTTTAAAAGCCCTCGCTACCCGCCAGTTAAACAGCCAGGCGCAGGTTTCGGGCGCCCGTTATTCCTTATTTGTCACCCTGCAAAAGGGCATGCAAACCTTAACCGATAACCTTCTATATAGAATCCCTTCCGAATCTCTTTGGCTGGAAACACGGGTTCAATCCTTAAAGCAAAACGAGAACAAAAGCTGGGCCATTGAGACCCAGGGGAAATCCCTCGAGGCAACCGCGGTGGTATTAGCCCTTCAACCCGCCAAAATGCTCCCCCTGATCGGCCATCTGGACAGTGAATGGCAAAAACTCTTATCCGGCATTCCCGCCCACGATTCCGCCACGCTCAATCTGGGTTTTCGCCGCAAAGATATCGGCCATGCGCTGGACGGTTTTGGTTTTGTGGTTCCCGCCAAAGAAAAGAAACTCATTCTGGGCTGTACCTTCTCAAGCCAAAAATTCTTTGGCCGTGCCCCCCATGACTTTGTGTTAATAAGAGTCTTTTTAGGATCCGAGGCCCTGGCCCAATTAAAAACCCAAGACGAGGCCGCTATCGTGAAAAAAGTTATAGAGGAATTAACCCCCATCCTCGATTTAAAGAACGAACCGGTCGTTCATCACCTGGCCGTTTATAATTCCGCTATGTCTTACTTTAGGCCCGGCCACCTGAGCCAATGCTCCAGGTTGGAAGACAAAGCTTCCGAACAGAAGGGTTTGTATTTAGCGGGCAACGGCTTGAAGGGCGTCGGCATCCCCGATTGCGTCGCCGTGGGCGAGGCCGCTGCGGAGAAGATATTCAAGGATTTTGGAATATGAAAAAGTTGACCAAACTTCTAATTACCCTTGGGCTGGTTTTAGGAATGATTGTGGCCCTCATCCTCTGGAAAACCCATTTTCCAATCCCTCTAAGCCCTAATACCCAAACTTTTCTCATCAGCGCCACGCCTGACTGGAATACTTTTAACTCACCCGAAAGCGGACTGTCCTTGGAAAGCCCCTTCCCGATGAAGTGGGAAACCGATGAGCATGTCATCAACAACTCCGGTTATAAAACCGTTCACGGCCGTTCCCTGAGCAGCGCGTCAGGATTTTTCGTTAACGTGAACTATACCCAATTTATCAATTCTAAAACCGACGCATCCTCCTATTTGCAAGAAACAGAAATCGCGGTCAAAAATATCTTTCAAAGCTACAAAAATTTCCAATGGACGGATCAGGTCACCACTTATTCGGGTATGCCCGCCACCATTTCAAATTATTCTTATGATTTGGCCGCCAGCCGGGCTTTGTTCACGGACCTCCAGGTATCCAACAAAACCCAATTCTGGAAAATTCAAACCAAGTCCGAAAAAAACAATGATAACTATAACAAATGGGCCAAGCGCGTGATGGATTCCGTTAAAATCGCCCCCCCGAAATGACAAACCCCTCCGAATCCCGCCTGTTCATGTTGCATAAACCCAAGGGCTATGTGGTAACCCGGTCCGACGAAAAAAACCGCAAAACCGTTTTCGAACTTCTTTCGCCCTGGGCTTACGACGAAGGCTGGATGCCGGTGGGTCGATTGGATATGGATTCCAAGGGCCTGCTGCTCTTTACACAGAACGGGCAGATTTCGGATTACCTCACCGAGCCTGGCTCCTGCCATAAACTATATGAAGTTTGGGTGCGGGGCCATGTGACCCAGGACCAGGCCGTTCAAATGGTGGCCGGCGTGGAGACTAGCGAGGGTTTACTGAGGGCGGTGCGCGTGGAAATTAAGGGCGGCGCCGGACCCAAGACGCGACTGGAAGTGGAATTGGACGAGGGCAAAAACCGCCACATCCGCCGCATGTTCGGCGAACTCAAAGACCCCAAATTTGGCACAGCCTTAAAAGTGTTGGAACTCAAGCGGGTCGCGGTGGGCCCGCTTCGGTTGGATATGGAATCCGGCAAGTGGCGCTTTTTAACCCAGGACGAGGAAAGAAACCTGCTGGACAGCTGACCGAAGTTCAGAACCGTTGAACGAAAGCCAGTCCCATCTGCTGATTCGGTAAGTTGAGAAACGAAAGCCCGTTATCCTGCCGCACAATCGAGTTATAGCGGTTCACCGCGTCTAGCTGTTCCATTTGGGCTTCCCGGTACAACAGCCCGCCCAAAGTATCAAAAGCCAATCCCCCGATAATTAACACATTGGAAACTGTACTACCGCCATTACTCCAGGTGGTCAGCCCGCCTACAATCGCTATGCCGCTGCCGCCGCCGATCAGAATCCATCCTACAGAACTGTGCTCTTCCGAATCTTTCAGGTATTTCATCGTTTGCTCGTCTTCAGCCCCGGCGAGAACATTTTTCAAATCCTTTTCGCTCTCGATATCCTGGCCATTCAATCGATAGCGGATGCCAAAAAAGCCGGTTTCAGCGCTGATTAAATGAGTGTCTTCAAATTGCATTTGCTGATCGGGAGTCATGGTGGGAACCGGAGCGGTGCCCTCTTGAGCGCCAGCTCCGGAGGCGCCCACTAAGAACACTAGCCACAAAGTGATTTGAAATAGGATCGAAAACTTCATGGCTTACTCTTTTGTGAACTCAATATTGTTTTTACTTCTTCCAACACATCTTCTACTTTAATCTCATCCATACAAAAATAACCATCGGTCCGGGTGCATGCATGGCTGCGGCAGGGCGAGCATTCGGGATGATGGGTTAAAACCCGCACTTGCGGGCCCACGGGCTTCCAAACCTCCACCTCATTGGCCGCTGAAAAGAGGCAAATGATCGGCACACCCGCGGCGGCGGCCACATGGGTGGTGCCCGAGTCACATCCAATAAAGAGATTACACTCTTTCGCTAAAGCCGCCACTTCCAGCAAAGACAATTTTCCCACCAAATTCACGACGGGACAGCGTAGGCCGTCCAAAATATCCTGCACAAAAGCCAAATCATGCTCACTACCTAAAATATAAAGTTCGGCCTGGGTCTGAGCGTGTATCTCATATAAGAGAGTCGCGAAGCTTTCCGTTCCCCAACGTTTCGAAGGCGTAGCTGCCCCCACATGAACCGCCACCCGGGGAACATTAGGCAAAAGGGTTTGGGACGGTATGCGATTTTCAGCCGTCTTGTGATCTTTTTCTTTGATCCACAATTCAAGATTTTTATCCGACGCGGTGACGCCGAACTCGTTGAGCAAATGAAGGTTGCGATCCACCTGATGCGAGGCGGCCTCGGGTTGAGAAACTTTTAAAGTCAAAAACCAGCTCACCCAGCCCAGGTCATAACCCACCCGCTGCTGGGCGCCGGACAAGCCCGCGACCATGGGATCCAACCGGCTTTGATATCTGAAATCAAAAAGCAGGTCTATTTTTTTTGACCGCAGGAAGCGGATCAGCTTCCAGGCCGATTGCCACCGGTGCCAAAGCGGCTGGCCCGGCAAAAGCCAGAGCGCGTCAAAGATGTAAACCTCGTCAAAGTAGGGACAGCCTTTGGCCAGTTCCGCCACGAAGGAGGGAACCACCACGGAGATATGGTCCCGGGGATAGGCTTGTCGGAGGGCCCGGTAAGACGGGATGCCCAAAACAAAATCACCGATACGATCCAGCCGCAGGAGTAGGATTTCCATAAAATCCATGTTAACGGATAGAACAAATGCTGTCAGAGAAATTCGCCCCGGCCAAAATCACGCAATTCAATCAAAATGATAAAGCGCCAGCCGCCTCCGACCCGGGATGGAAGCCGCTAAAAATGTTTTTTCTTCAATTTTTTCAAGGTCAAAACAGGCTGGACTCCCGCAATCCCTTTATTCTTGACAGTTTTTGAGCCCTCCGATACTCTCTAGCCCTTTCAACGTCCTATAACAACGCTCGTATTAATAGTTTCATTCGGAGGAAAATATGGCCAGCTCCAAGAGCAAGAAGAAAAATAAACCCGCTAAAAAAACCGTCGCCAAGAAACCCATGAAGAAAAACGCCATTAAAAAGATCGCGGAAAAAGCCGCCTTGAGGGTTATCCCCGCGCGTGTCATTCCTAAAAAAGTCCGCATCAGCCCCGTTTTTCAGCCGCTCTTAGCCAAACTACAGCGCCGCCGCAACGAGATCACCGGTCAGGTCAATCATTTAGAGCAGGATTTACGCGACGACCTGGCGGATAACCAAAACACGCCGGGCGATTCCGCCGATCACGGTTCGGGTGAGTTGAATCAGCACTTGTCCGTCACCTTAATGGAAAACGACCGTGTTGAGTTGGAACGTATCGAACGGGCCATCTTACGCATCGAAAACGGCACCTACGGCGAATGCGAAACTTGTGAAAAGACTATCCCGATGCCGCGCCTCAAGGCCATTCCTTGGGCGACCCGCTGCATTACCTGCCAAAGCCGTGAAGAAGGCGCTTGATTTCAAAGGCCTTTCAACGTTTGGGAAAAAACCAGTTTCAAAATCACTTTTAGCCACAAAACCTTTTGGGTTTGATTTGCCTTTTACGCGGGCCTTCGATAGCATTACTCCATGACGAAGAAGCGAATTTATTTATCCCTCATATGCGTTCTCTTTTTATCTTGCCCTCTTTCCTCCTGGGCCAGAAGAGCTACCCCCACACCTACGGAAACTGACATCCCCGACACTCCCACGGATACGGCGACCTGCACCATCACCGACACGCCCACCATCACACCCACGGTCAACGTCGCCCTGGGAAAAAAGTTTTATAAATTTGACGCCATGTGGACTAATAGCTCCGATCCCTTGAACGATCCTGAAGCTATCGCTATCTCACCCAATTCCGGTCACATGGTCATCGCGGATAGCGGCAACAACCGCGTCGTTATTTGGGACACCGATGGCACACCCCTCAAAGACATCGGGTCCTTCGGACCCCGGGCCGATTGGCGCAATCCGCCCCAGTTCAATCATCCCTGCGGCGTTTATGTTCACCCCTCGAAAAAACTTTATGTCTCCGACACTCAAAACAACCGCATCGTCGTGCTGGATGAAACCGGAATGGTGCTGTCCACCTGGGGCACCCAAGGCACCGCGCCCGGACAGTTCAACCTGCCCCGAACCATCTGCGTCGATCATTACGGCAACTTCTGGGTTTTAGACTCGGGAAATTCCCGCGTGGAAATATTCAGCGCTTTAGGCCAATACAACTCCACCTTCGGCTCTTTTGGAACGGGCGATTATTTACTCAACATTCCCTTGAGCATGGCGCTGAACCATATCGATCAGGCTATTATCGCGGACACCGGCAATTTCCGGTTTCAGGTTTGTAACTCGGGCGGCGCGGCCGTTACCTCCGCCGGAGTTGCACAGGAAGGTTTTGGCAGCGGAGTCACCCAGCAGGGATGGTTTGGAGACGGCCCTTATCAATTTAAGGAACCCAACGGCGTGGTCGTGACCAAAGATGGCTGGGTCGCTATCGTGGACGGACAAAATGAAGGCATTAATTTTTACAACAGCCGCAACGGTCAGTACGAATTTATCGGTATGTGGCGGGTGAAGGACGATATTATTACTCCTAAATATGAACCGCGCTTTATGGGAATTGCCTGCGACGCGGATGACCGCATTTATCTAACCGATGTTAAAAATAACACAATTGTCCGCCTCAAACCGCTCGCGGAAAAAGACGCGGCTTTCCCTCCTACACCAACCCCCACCCCGGTGGTGTCCAGTCCCTATGGCGGCAATGGATACCCCATCCGTTAAGCTTCCCTTCATTGTTAACAAGCCGTTAAAGAACTGATCTGATTTTCTACTCGGCAGACCCATTGACTTCCGCAACGGTTTTTTTAGACACTCCATCACCTTCGGCTGGCGGAGCACTTCTTTTATGTGATAAACTTCCACCTCGCTGATTGATTAATTCATTTGATGAGGCTTCATGAAACTTATTCATTCCATTGTGGCTGGCGGCGCGGGCT
>Ga0206836_10265_pt1 | contig 11424 bp, 9 predicted proteins | sample Alteio_BWOrgCont_28_FD_152871 | JGI IMG/M metagenome (GOLD analysis project Ga0206836, IMG submission 152871) | Enriched cells from forest soil in Barre Woods Harvard Forest LTER site, Petersham, Massachusetts, United States -... | ecosystem: Environmental > Terrestrial > Soil > Temperate forest >...
TCAATCATCTGCACGCGGAGAGGCCGGCACGCGCCGGCCTTTTTGCTTGCGCTCGAATCGCGGGAGTTGTGTTCGTGCTTTCCCTGGTCTCAAAGGTGAGACCCATTCGACTGCGCCCAGGGCAGACTCTCCACCCCGCAAACGAAGACCCGTTCGCCGGGGGCCCCGGCTCAGGGGCACTCATCATTGAAGTGGAACCAAGAGCGCATGGATCTCGCACGATAGAATCGAGAGCAGAGAACAGGAAGATGATCAAGGGAATTTCATTTCTTCGTCCGGCGGGAAGCAGAGCGGTCTATGACCGGCTGGGGAGCTTTTTTGCCGCGCTGGGCTTTGAGCGCGGGGCCGGTTGGGAGGAAGAAGGCAGCAAGGGCGCGTCGTTTCTGGCGCCACTCGGCAACATCGAGTTTGTGGATGGGGAGTTTCCATCGACAGCCGACGTGCTGGTGGAAGTGACGGCGCTCGATGCGGTTCATCAGGCTGCGCGGGCCTGGCTGCGGGCCGATGGCGGGGACGACGCTGCGGCGAAGTTGCCGGAGATTGCCCAGACGCATTGGAAGTCGAGGATGTTTACGGTTGAGCCGGCGCCGGGATTTACGTTCGGCTTCTGGGCGTGGAGCGATCCGATGAAGGGCAAGCCGATGGCGCTCGAAGGCGACCTCTCTGCTGAGGGAATGAAGTTTGCCATTGTTGTTGCGCGATGGAATGCTGTTGTAGTGGATCAGGTTGTCGCCTGCGGTCGAGACAAAGAACAGCGTATCGTCCGGCGAGAAGGCGCCCACAAGCGGAGCCGTAATCGCCGCGCTTCCGGTCAGCGTCAGATATCCCACTGTCCCCGCCGCTCCACCCGTGCCTGGAATGTAGTATGGCAGCTGAGCGCCTGCGGTTGTCCCGTCGTATGTCACAAACGCCAGGTTCGAAGCCGGCGAGGGAACCACCTGGTTCACCGCCGTCGCATTCACGGCAAGCGGCAACGTGTTGAAAGGCGTCGCCGGATGTTGAATCACCAGCGGTGACATTACCCCAGCAGAGGAAACCGGGCACGTCGCCGGAGTCACAACGCCGCTCATCGAAGTCACCGTCGGCAGCGCGATGCCGATGTCCGACAGTGTCGTCACTCCGCCGTTCACCGCCGCACCCAGGATATGTTGTCCGTCCGTTGTCGCCGCCAGCACATCGGTCAGCGTATTCACCGAGTCGCCCTGCGGATAAAACAGGATGCTGGCCGCATTACCCACATTCCCCGAAGGGCACCACGTATGCGCCACCGTTGGGTTGCCGCTCAGGTAAGCGCCCACGCCGGGAATGGTGATGGCCACGCTCTGCGCGCCCGGATTCGCCGCCCCCGATGCGGCCAGCGGATAGCTGGTCCAGCCGGTGTTCACGTTGTACACATACAGCGTGTCGGTGTGGCCCGCGCCCGCCGCCGCGCTGTCGCTGATGTAAAGCGTCTTCGCATCCGGCGTCCAGTTCGCGGCAACGCCCATGCCGCCGAACGTCGAAGACGTTCCGCCCGCGACACTGTAAAGATAGAAGACCTGCCGCACCTGGTCGTTGATCAACAATTGCGAATTGTTCGGCGATACCGCCAGCACCACCCCCGGCGCGCCGGTGTCCTGTTTGGTCAGCGTATTGGTGATCGCATTGAAGAACATCAGCTCATGCTCGGAACCGAAGTAAATGTTGTTGCCGATCCGGTCCATGAGCATGGAATTCGGCACATACGGTAAGCGGATCGTCGAGCCCACCGTGCCGCTGATCAACTCCACCGGAACAAAATACTGCGACTGTCCCGGCGCAGAAAACCACACATAGTCGCTGGCCGTGCCCGGCACCGTGATCTTCACCGGGTTCGAGGTAATCGACAAACCCGTGCCGTTGACCCCCGTCACGTTGATCGGCGCCGGATTGCACGTCGTCGGCTGGCAAACCGCATTCACTGAAGCCACGCTCGGGAAACTCGTTGTAATCGCACCGGTAGCGCCTACCGTTACGTCGATCGGGTCGGTCGACTGGTAGTCGAGCGTGAGGCCCGTAATCGGGTTCCCCAGCGTGTCGATAACGCTGGTCGTCAGGTCCTGCTGCACGCCCTGAGCTATGGTTCCCGAAGTGCTTCCGTTCGCCAGCGTCACATTGATCGCCGCCGGCGGACAGGTGGAGAAATAGCCCGCCGACGATGCTCCCTGCGCAACCGAAGCCGTAATCACTGTTGTTCCCGGAAGCTCCGCCGTAATCACGTCGGTGACCTGGTTGAGTGAAGCAACAGACGTATTGCCAACCGTGTAGTTCAGTGTGCCCAGCGCTGCCGAGCAATCCGGCACCGAAGTCACTCCCGGCGCCAATCCGCCTGCGCATGCAAAGGCCGGCGTGCTCGTCGAGCTGATTCCCGGAGGCGCGCACAGCTCATATTGCGTCCCATTCGCCGCATAGCATGCCTGCGAATCGAGCGTCGCCGTCTGTGTCTGCGACAGACACTGCTGCGGCCCAACAAGGCTTAAGGAAGTCACCTGCGCGTGTACGTAGACCTCCACTGGGTTCGATGTCACCGAATCGGCCGAGGCCGTTACATACGCCGTCGCGTACGGCAATCCATTCGTCGCTGGCAGCGGGCTCGGAAAACTGCAGATCGTGTAGTTGGGAATGCCGCCGCCCGAGTTCCGGTTCCACGTCCCCGCGCACATGTTGCCGGTGGGTGAAATATCGATAAGCTGGTTGTTCGTGGTGCCATAGGTATACGTGCTTACGCTGGCCGCTGTGCCTTTGCAGGTCTTGGCCGACGGCGACGAAATCTGCTGCGTCTGCCCGTAGGCAATCGAGATGCCCGTCGTCTGCGGCGACAGGAAGATCGAGGCCACGTCGGTATCCCTCAGCCCGTAGCCCAGGCCGTTGCAAAAATTTCCCGCCGGATTGCGGAAGCAGCCGGTGATCGAAACCCCGGCCGGTATGGTCACGCACAACAGACAAACAAGCGTCAAAAACCGCCGCATGAATCCTCCCCGCCCCGCCTCGTCAAACCGCGGAACGGTCTTTAGCGAATAACGTCAAATAAATTGGGTTAAAGCATCTTCAAAAAAACACGCCGGAACGAAGCCATTGCCCATCGGGCCCGCGCCGCTCCCACGCCATTGCCTGAAGCAACGCAAATCAACTTCGATCGACGCAACCTCTTGCCTTTGAAAATGCCCGATCGCAGTGCGCCTCGAAGCACAAATTCAGCTCACTGCCCGTCCAGCCCGCCGTAAATGCGGCCCATCGAAGTAGGCTCACTCCCATGCGCCCAATCGGCGAAAACAGCTCGAAAATCCTCAATGAAAAGTGTATCAGGGCGGGCCTTCCCGGCGGAGGACGCGGCCCCGGATCCCCTGGCTCAGCATCCGCCGGCTCGACTCCAATTCCTTGTGTAGCCCTGCTTCAATAGACGCCGCCGCCCGGCGATGGCGAGCAGATTCACTCATGCGAATCTACTCACCCGTTCCCAGGTACTTTTCAAACCACTCCACCGACCGGTACATCACGTCCCGCCGGTGTGCCGGGTCCACAAATCCATGGCCCTCATTCGGATACACCACCAGTTGCGTCGGCACGTGCTCATCCCTCAACGCATGCCAGAACTCGAACGACTGCGGCGCAGGGCACTCCCCGTCCCGGTCACCCACAACCACCAGCGTCGGCGTCTTGGCCTGCTTGATGAAGTTGATCGCCGAGCTCTTCGCATACACCGCCGGATCGTCGTACACAGACGCCCCAAAATACGGAATCATCCACTGGTCGATCGAGTTCTCGCCGTAGTAGCTCAGCCAGTCCGACAGTCCCGCTCCCGCCACTGCCGACTTGAACCGCTGCGTTTGCGTCACCGCAAACATGCTCATGAATCCGCCGTAACTCCAGCCGGTGATCCCCACGCGCTTTGGATCGACCGGATATTTGGCCACCACCGCGTCAACGCCGGCCAGAATGTCGCGCAGATCGCCATAGCCAAAGTCCTTGCGGTTGGCCTTGGTAAACGCCTCGCCCTGCCCGTAGCTGCCGCGCGGATTCGCCTGCAGCACAAAATAGCCCAGCGCCGAAAACGCCGTCGCGCTCAATCCGCCCCCTCCGCCCCAGCGCGCCATCACCGCCGCCGCCGGCCCTCCATGCACCTCCACAATCAGCGGATACTTCTTCGCCGGATCGTAGTCCTTGGGCAGCAGCAACCACCCCTGGACATGAAATTCGTCGCTCTCCCAAGTCAGCGATTCCGCCTTCCCCCATGCCGGCTCCACGCCGTCATTCAAGTGCGTCAACTGCGTCACGCCCGCCAGTCCCGCGCTCATCGTCGTCCCCGCCTTGGCTTCGTAGACCTCCGTCGCATGGTCAAATGTGCTGGCGTGAAACACGAAAATCGAATGGTCCGCCGTCGAAGACAAGCTCAGTTCCATCCGTCCATCGCCCACGCTGCCCGGAATGCTGAAGATCGGCGCCCCAAAGCTCGTCGCCACGCTCGCCGCTGTCCGATCTCCTTGCAGCCGGAACCGCACCAGTTGGCAGTTCCCCCCGGCCAGTTCGCTCACAAAAATATGTTCGTTGTCGCCCCACTCAATCCACGCCGGCGAAGTGGGTCGATCCGGCGTCAGATCCACCGGTTGCCCTCCGTCAGCGGAGACAATCCAGACATCCCCACCCGTCGAGCCCTGGTCGCTCATCAGCCCGCCGATAAACGCAATCGCTTTCCCATCCGGCGACCACCGCGGCACCGCGATCTGCAGCCCATGCAGCGCTCCGCTGACCGTCTCCGGAGCCAGAATCGCTTTCGCGTCTCCGCTCAGTTCCTGCGTATACAGCTTGGCCACCCACCAGTTGTTCTCGCCCGGCGGATCAGCCGCCACATACGCCAATCCCTTCGAATCCGGCCGCCAATCGAACTCATACACATGCAGATTGGCCGGCGATACTATCTGCGGCGCCGCCGGCGCAGCCGCATCCACACGCGCCACCGCCAACCGCTGAATCTCCACCCCATCCTCGCCAATCACGCCAGACCACGGCTTCATCGCCGCCAGCGCTCCAGCCGCCCGCGTCGCGCCTTCCACATAAAGAAACGCCACGCTCTGCCCATCCGGCGCAAACGCAGGCGCTTCCGCCAGGCCTTTTAACTCCGTCAGCCGCCGCGCCGCACTCCCATCCATTGGCGCCAAATAAAGATCGGCCTGCTCACTCGGCTTGGCGCAGTCTGAGAAAAACGCCAGCGCCTTCGAATCCGGCTCCCAAACAATCTGCCCCTCGCGGCAGTGCTGCTCCGGCTTGGCCGCTGCCGTCACCCGCTCGCTCTTCGACAGATCGTCGAGCGGCGCCACGCGAATCTCCGCACCCTCGCGCCCAGGTTGCAGCCAGGCCAGATTCTTCCCATCCGGCGACACCGCCACCTGTCCGACAGACCGGCCACGGTTCAGCCCTTTCAGCACCTCGTCAATGTGCGCCCGACCCTGCGTCTGCGCCGCAGCTGCATCCTGCGCAAGTAAATGTGGCGTCGAACCCAGAGCCAAAGCAACGCCGCAAACAAGCCCGGCGCGAAGATACATGCGAAGTGAAGGGAAAAACATACGGAAATCCTATCAGGCAGATAGAGCAGCGGAATTTCTCCTGTTTCGGCCGCAGCCTTGCATTGGGTCCGGAAAGAGGAGACAAGTAGGGAAGAAGAGACAAGTACGCTTGACAAGTTTTTCGACGTATTGTAAAGTTAACTTGTCTTTTAGGAAAGGAAACCGTCCATACTCCTCTTTGGCTGCAATCGTCTTAGTCCGCTCCAGCGGCAAACGGTGGTCTACTGCGCCACCTGCGTGGTACTTGTTGCTGTCACCGAGGTCTGCTGGGTCGATTTCTTCCACGCTGATCCGAACCCACCGCTCGGGGCTCTCTTCGCAATTCTGTCCGCGGCGCCCGTCGCGGGCATGGTCTACGCCATTGGCCGCTACCTGGGCCGCGAAACCGACGAATTCATCCGCGCGGTTGTTGTCCAGTCCATGCTCTGGGCCTTTGGCATCATGATGGTGATCGACATCTTTCTGGGCGTGCTCCTGCGCCAAAGCAATGGTTTGCGCATTCTGCCCATGCTGAACATCGACATCTTCTGTGTGGCCGCGCCGATGGCCCTGCGTGTCCATCTATGGAGGAACCGATGAACAACCGGCTCCGCGTCCTCCGCGCCGAGCGCAACTGGAGCCAGGCCGACCTTGCCGACCGTCTCCAGGTCTCGCGCCAATCCGTCAACGCCATCGAGACCGGCCGCTTCGATCCGAGTCTGCCACTGGCCTTTAAACTCGCGCACCTTTTCTCGACCACTATCGAGCAGATTTTCGATGACGCCGACCATGGCAAGAACTAATTCTCGCTCCACTTCTATCTCGGCGTCGTGCCGCTGCTAGAGCCGGTTTTGCGAACCAGCTTGTAAAGCGTCAACGCGCCCCGGTCGTCATCGTCGAATGCCGGATAACTCGCCACTTTCTCTAACTTATAGACAGATAGATATGCGTGGTCTTCCTGCGTGACATCGTTCCACGCCACATACCATCCCGGCTGATAGCGCGCGACTTTCTGCGCCATCTCCTCGGTCCCGTATCCATCATTGATCGACGGAATCCCTGTCATCAACGACAACTGGTTCCCGCTCACCCCCACGATCAGCGCCTTCTGCTCCGGATGGCTGCGAATCACCGCACCAATCGCATCCGCCGCGTTGTGAAAGTCGTAATCCCGATTAGTCAGAAACTGCCCAACCATCACCACGTTCGCAATCACCGACCCAGCCATCGCAACTACCAAAACGGCAGACATTTTTCTCGAATGAGTCATAAGTTGGTCATAAGTCAAAACCACAATGACGATTAGTGGCGATAACATCACCAGGAAATACCTCGGCGCATAATTGTCCTGCTGTCTGAAGATAAAAACAGCCTGCGCTGCAATCGCAATCCAAGCCGCAGCAAACAGCGGATTGCTCCATAACTTCCGCTTCCACGCCACCGTCACCACCAGGATCGTCAGTCCCACCGGATACAGCACCCGGTCAATCCAGAAACCGCTTTGCAGAAGTTGGAAAAGCGTCGCAACCGTCTGCCGCCAATCAATATCCGGCATTGCATTCACGTTGAAGAAATATTTGTAATCGGTCCCGTATCCCAATGCCGACACCAGCAACGCATAGCTCTTCAGCAATAGAGCCGGAAGCACCGCAGTCGCAATCCCAACCGGCAGCAGCACGCTAGTCTTCCGCTCCATTGCCGACCACGCCATCCAGCCAATCGCTGGAACCAGCAGCACTGCCGTTGTCTTAGTCAGAATCATCGCGCTGATCAGCACGGCCAAACTCGCCAGCATCCACAATCGAGTTCTCGACGCATACGAAGCCATCAGCATCAGCACGCAAAACTCAAACACCACCAGCGTATCCAGAATCGCCAGCCTGCTAAAAACAAACGCAAACGGACTCGCCGCCAACAGCAACACCGCCAACAGTGCCGGCGTCTCCGTCTCTGTATACCGCCGCACCAGCGCCAAAAGAATCCCCAGCGTAGAAATCGAAATCGCCACGTTCAGCGCCCGCGCCGCCACCACGCTCACGCCCGTGAAGTGAAACACCGCGCCCACCAGCAGCGGCCAAACCGGCAGCGCCACCGCCGGGTTATAGTCGCCCGCCACATACCAGTGCCCGGTCAGCGCATGCATCACCGCCGCCCCGCACCACCAGCCCTCGTCGGTAAACTTGGCCTGGTCGATCATCCATAGCGAATCGTTGGGAAAGTCCGCAGTAAGATAGAAAAACCTCAAAACGCTCAGCGCACCAACCATCGCCCAAATCGCAACGCGAATCCGGCGCCGAGTCAAGGTGTTCATCAAGTCGAGCTTCATCTTTCTCAGGCTACTTCATGCATCGCTATCTTCCTGGCTCGTTAACTCGCGGCTTGATGAATTGCCAGCAGCTTCTCCAACAGCGGCTTCAGCAGCTTCAAATCCAACGCATTCGCCCCGTCCGACTTCGCATGCGCCGGATCGTCATGCACCTCAAGAAACAGCCCATCCACCCCGGCCGCAACCGCCGCCCGCGCCAGCAGCGGAATGAATTCCGGTTGCCCGCCGCTGACCGCGCCCGCTGCCGAAGGCTGCTGCACCGAGTGCGTCCCGTCAAACACCACCGGCGCCATCCGCCGCATCACCGGCAGCCCCCGATAATCGACGATCAGCGTGTTGTAGCCAAAGCTCGCCCCGCGCTCGGTCAGAAACACCCGCTCGTTGCCCGTCGACCGGACCTTTTCCACCGGGTGCGTCATATCCCACGGCGCCACAAACTGCCCCTTCTTGATGTTCACCGCGCGCCCCGTTTTACCCGCCGCCACCAGCAGGTCGGTCTGCCGGCAGAGGAACGCCGGAATCTGCAGCACGTCCGCCGCCTCGGCCGCAATCTCGCAGTGTCCCGGCTCATGCACATCCGTCAGCACCGGCATTCCAGTGTCCTTTGCCAACCGGCCAAGAATGGCTGCTCCCTCGCGCAGCCCCGGCCCGCGAAAGCTCTTCACGCTGGTTCTGTTCGCCTTGTCGTAGCTGGCCTTGAAAATGTATGGCACGCCCAGGTCGCTCGTAATCCGCTGAATCGCCTCTGCCATTCGGCGGACATGTTCTTCCGACTCAATCACGCACGGCCCGGCGATGAGGAAAAGCTTCCCCGCCCCCACCTGCACCGGCCCAATTTCAAATGAGTTGCTCACCAGAGGATTTTATCCTGTCGTCCGCCTGACGCCTGAGGTAAACTCGGATTCCAATTTCCGCCCGGTACGCAATCGTCCCGGCAATGCATATTTATGCTAATATGTATTTATGCGGACTACTCTGGATATCCCCGACGAGACCTATCGCCAAGTGAAGGTTTTTGCGGCCCAGCACGGCACAACCGTGCGGCAGCTCGTTCTTGACGGGCTGGCAATCGTGGCTCGGCCAGCACCGAAGCCGGCCAAGAAATTTGTCCTGCCTGCGATCAAGTCGTCCCGGCCCGGGAGCCTGAACCTGACAAATGAGCAAATCGATGAAATCGCTTTTTCCTGATGTGAACGTCTGGCTCGCGCTCAATCATGAAATCCACTCGCACCATCTCACTGCAAAAACATGGTTTGAGGAGGTAGACGAGCAAACGACCCTTGTATTCTGCCGGCAGACGCAGATGGGGCTTTTTCGCTTGCTTACCACGCAATCAGTAATGGGCGAAGAAACGCTCACGCTGCGCCAATGCTGGCGGATTTACAGCCGATGGATTGAAGGCGGAAGGGCAGAGCTGTGGAACGAGCCTCACGGTTTCGAGAGCGCCTTCCGCCACGAAAGCAATACGGAAGAACAATCGCCGAAACGATGGTCCGATGCTTATCTGACGGCGTTCGCGCGCACTACTGATTCGACGCTCGTAACCTTCGACCGCGCTCTCGCTGGGAAGACGAAAGACCCAATCCTGCTGGGATAACTGCTGGACCGTACGGATGCGTGTCGAGTTACTGCACCATCTCTGTCGAGATTGGTTCGTTCTGTTGAGAGTCCGAAATGCGTGTCTTCCGGTTCTTATAACTCGCCGTAACAAACTCCCGGAACAGCGGATGCGGCTCCAGCGGCTTCGACTTGAACTCGGGATGAAATTGGCAGCCAAGAAAGTAAGGATGCCCCGGTAACTCGACTATCTCCACATAAGTCGAATCCGGCGTCGTGCCACTTAGCCTCAGGCCACCCCCAGTCAGCAGCGCCTCATATTCGCGGTTGAACTCATACCGGTGCCGATGCCGCTCGCTGATCTCCGTCGCCCCACCATAAGCTTTCGCCGCCAGCGAATCCGGCTGCAAGATGCACGTCCATGCGCCCAGCCGCATCGTCCCGCCCATCTCTTCCACGCCCAGCAGTTCGCGAAGTTTATAGATCACGCGATGCTGCGTTGCCGGGTCGAACTCGCTCGAATTCGCATCCTTCAATCCGCAAACATTCCGCGCAAACTCGATGCACGCCGTCTGCATCCCCAGGCAAATTCCAAAATAGGGGACATTGTTCTCGCGCGCATAGCGAATCGCGTTCAACATTCCCTCGATGCCGCGTTTGCCAAAGCCGCCGGGTACAAGAATCCCGTCGAAGCCTTCTAACTGGGCCTCATAACTCTTGTCGTCGGGAGTCTTCGATTCCAGCCCCTCCGCTTCGATCCAGGTAACTTCCAGTTTCAAATTCTGCGAAATCGCCCCATGCGTCAGCGCTTCCTTCAGCGACTTATAGCTATCTTCATACTCCACATACTTACCCACGATAGCTATCGAAACACTATCTTTGGGGTGATAGCAGCGATCAACTAAGTCCCTCCACTTAGTCAGTTCCGCGTCCGGTGCATCCTTGTGCAGATACTTCAAGATCAGCGCGTCCAGCCCCTCCTCCGCAAACTTTAGCGGCACCTCGTAGATCGAAGGAACCGTCGTCGCCCCCACCACTGCCCGCTCCTCTACGTTGCAGAACGCGGCTATCTTCTGCTTGATCTCGCGGCTCAAATTGCGGTCGCAGCGGCAGAGCAAAATGTCCGCCTGGATCCCAATGCTCAGCAGTTCCTTCACCGAGTGCTGTGTCGGCTTGGTCTTCAGCTCCTGCGCGGCGGCAATCCACGGCACCAGCGTCAAATGCACAAACACCGTATTCTCGCGCCCCAGTTCCTGGCGCATCTGGCGAATGGCCTCGAGAAAGGGCAGTGACTCTATATCGCCCACCGTTCCGCCAATCTCCACGATTGTCACGTCCGCGCCGTTGGCCGAAACCTTGCGCATCGCGTTCTTGATCTCATTGGTCACGTGCGGAATCACCTGTACGGTCTTGCCCAGGTAGTCGCCGCGCCGCTCCTTCAAAATAATCTGCTCGTAAATGCGCCCGGTGGTCAGGTTGTTGTCGCGCGAGAGCGGCGCGTGCGTGAAACGCTCATAGTGACCGAGGTCGAGGTCCGTCTCCGCCCCGTCGTCGGTCACAAACACCTCGCCGTGCTGAAAGGGCGACATGGTTCCCGGATCGACGTTGAGGTAAGGATCGAACTTCATCAGGTTCACGCGCAGGCCGCGGCTCTCAAGCAGGCAGCCGATCGAAGCCGCCGCCAGGCCCTTGCCTAAACTGGACACAACTCCGCCCGTCACAAAGACATACTTTGCAGACATCGCCGCAACCTCGCTTTTCAATTGTTTGGATTGGCCGTACCAGGGGTGCACAATCAAGTATGGCAGAAATTGGGATCGGATTGAAGCGGAAAAATTCGGCCGGTCACCTCCGGCGTGGAAATCCCGTCAGGAATCCGGTTTGATTCAATAACTTTCGGCCCATTCAAGCTACTAAAGTCCCTGCGCGCCTGACCGCCTCGCGGCTGCTTCCCATCCGGCTTTCCGTCCCATCAAGGTCCGC
>Ga0206836_10267_pt1 | contig 11358 bp, 5 predicted proteins | sample Alteio_BWOrgCont_28_FD_152871 | JGI IMG/M metagenome (GOLD analysis project Ga0206836, IMG submission 152871) | Enriched cells from forest soil in Barre Woods Harvard Forest LTER site, Petersham, Massachusetts, United States -... | ecosystem: Environmental > Terrestrial > Soil > Temperate forest >...
GTCGGAGTGACCCTCATCCTTGCAGGTGTCTACGCGCGACAATGTCTCGTTACTCCCCTTAAACGCGCTTGAATTAACTGGCCAACTTCCGGGCGGTCGGCCACTCGGAAACTATCTAGTGTTTGCGGTGCTCGTATCCGGAAGTTCAGGCTCCGTGCTGTACCAAAACAGATGTTTTGGTTTACAGACAGAAACGCTGAAGCGATCCCTTTTCAAGTTCTTAGGTCCCATTCCCCACCTTTTGATACGCGACCATGTTCGGGTCACTCATCAGATTTCAATACAGACGAATCAGTCGTAGCGGGCGCAGTCACCCGCCAAAAACCCTCGTGCGGGGTGGGCGGTAAGGTATCGAAAAACAAACCCAAGGATTGGCGAGTTTTCCGACGCCACAATGAGATGTCTTTTGGCCAATTTAGGAACAGTTAGTATTCCCCTTTCATGGCTGAGGGGAGCGCGGTTTAATTCCTCGCAGTGATGGCACCACCGCAGCATGAATCGGTCCATGTACTTTCGGTTGCGTTCCAAGTGGGAAGGGGGGCGGCCAACTGAAAGGATCGGGAAATCGAAAATAATGATCGAATTCATTAAAACTATCATTTTGCCCTTCATGCCTTTTTAAGGCATCTGAAAATATCTTTGGCGGATGAAGATCTCGTTCCATGGAGGTGGGCTCGAACCAACCGAACCGGTCGGGCTCGGCCGCTGCGATCATATAAGGCCGGTTAGAGGATCGCCGCAGGGCAAGCCGCGATTTCGATTCTACGCATTTGAATTTTGAGTTTCCTTTTTAGAAGGAGAGTTCGCAAACTAACATCGGCAAAGTAGTTGGGCGCAAGTGGGCTACCCCGCCTTTCCACGTCGAAACGGCCTCCACTGCGGCTTCGTGAAGTACGTGCTCACGGACCCCACGTCGTGTCCGGAAAACGTAACTGGGACGACCTGACAGGAGGACTCGATGTTGAGGCAAGAAATTCTGTGTGCGGGAGATGTTCATTCGGAGGCACGACGAGGGCAGCCCATTGTGTTGCCGCCAAAGGTCTTAGGGGAACGCGACCTACTCGCCGGGGCGATACTCGATGAGGTGACAACACAAAAGCGGCCCCTCGATCTGGTTGTTTCCTTAATGTTTCACGTTGCGGTCCTCTCGATATTGTTACTTGTCCCGCTCTACTTCACCACCGGGCTCGATTTGCATCGAAGCGTAGCCACATTCCTTGTTGCTCCGCTTCCGCCAAGTGCCGCTCCACCTCCGCCTCCAACGACCGTGGCGCGAGCGCCCCGCACGCCAGCGAAGCAAATTGTCCACGCCGGCCAATTGACAGCGCCCACTTTTGTTCCCAAGAAGGCTGCCTATACCGCAGATGAAGCGCCGCCGGATCAGCAGTGGGCCGCTGGAGTAGTTGGCGGAATGTCAGGAGAGATGGGTGGTGCCCCAATGGCCACTCTGCTGAACGTGAGTGTTAATGATCCGGCTCCTCCTAAGCCAACGACATCCGAACCGAAGAGACCGATACGTTTGGGAAACGGCTTGAAGCCGCCCCAACTTATCTTCTCGCCCACGCCTGATTACCCCCTCCTGGCCAAGGAAGCGCACATCGCCGGCACTGTGGTCATCGAGGCGGTCATTGATGAGCACGGCAATGTCACAGAGGCCCGTGCGATCAGCGGCCATCCCTTGCTCGTTCAGGCGGCGCTCAAAGCTGTTTCGCGAAGGAGATACGAGCCAACGATTTTGGATGGAGAACCAACCCCAATTGAGTTGACCGTAGAAGTCAGCTTCCATGGGTAGTCAGTCTGCTCGGGATCTGAGCGCCACTGCCATGGTCGACGAAAGTGCATTGAAGGTCCGGGCCTCGGGGTACACGGAAGAAGCGGCTTTTGACTGGCTACATGAAGTGGAGAGCCATGTAGCGGCCGATAGTCCCCTGCACGAGATTTTGCGGCGGATCGTGGATTTCGCGGCAGCCCTGGTGAGCTGCGACTCTTGCTTCGTCTACGTTCTGGAGCAAGACGAACTTGTCTTGCGCGCTTCCAAGAATCCTCGCAACCATGCGGTTAACCGGCTGAAGCTGCGCGTCGGGGAGGGAATCACGGGTTGGGTGGCGGAACACCTGCAACCGGTGGCTCTGGCCCGCGGCGCTTTTCGCGACGCGCGTTTTCGCTTCTTCAACGAATTACCCGAAGACCGCTATGAGGCTTTTTTGTCCGTGCCGATTCTGTGTCGCGGAAAAGCGGTGGCTGTGATCAACCTACAGCACCGCGAACAGCATACCTACACCCGACGACAGATCCAGTTTATTTCCACTCTGGGATTTCTCGTGGGAGCGGCAATCAAGATCGCTCAGCTGGAGGAGAGAAATTATCAACTTTCTCAGCAGCTTGAGGATCGCAAAGTGCTGGAGCGGGCGAAGGGAATCGTCCAGCGCGAGCTTGGTCTGAGCGAGGAAGAAGCCTACATTAGCCTGCAAAAGCGAAGCCGGCGTCTGCGCAAGCCCCTGCGGGAGATCGCCGAGGCAGTGGTCCTCGATGCGAAGACCAGAGAAGGGCAGAAGAACTCTACTTGATAATGGATAAGCCGAGAGCCTCATCCCGCGTCTTTCGCGCCGGAGGGAATGTGATACGGAAACTTGAGATGAACAAAGAAAATCGCGCGGTCGAACACGGCAGTTTTTCGCAATCGACAGGCGCTGCACGCGACTGCGAATGCGATTCGGTGACGATCGACCGAGTGCGTCGTCGAGAAAGAATTGCGATTGGGCCCATTGATATATTGCATTTGACAAGAGAATTGGCGGCAGGTTAAGGTGCCGCCTGAATCTCAGAGTGGAATAAGTGCTTGCGGAAGAAAGCTAGAAGTTAGCAGCAACCGGCAGTTCTACGTACCGGGCACAGCGCTTCGTTAGCTTAGCTCTTCGCAAGGCTTAGTCACGCTGGGGCCTCCTCTCCCTGTCGAGAGCCTCTCCCCGTCGAGAGAATCCAAGCAGTTCCGATAAGCGACGCAACCGTGGTGTGAGTGTGTGTCTAGCCACGCGCTCCGCCACCAGCAGCCATAGGAGGACAGGTGCACATGGATTCTCGTGTGGAAAGTCGTCGTGTGGGCCGCCCGCGATTGGTCAGTCTCGGTAAAAAAAAACCGATCGGCCCGTTGGGATGTGGGTCCATTAACCAACCGAAAAACAGCGCCATCAGCAAGGCCGTTCCCGCACGAGTGATGTTGGCCGCTGGCGTCGCTATATTTCTGACTTGCGTCTCTCTGTTTTCGCAAGGCAATGCAGGGCGAATTTTGGGGGTCGTAACGGATCAGCAGGGTGCCGCGGTGCCCGGTACCACTGTAACCATCACAGACACGCAACGCGGCATTTCCCGAACTCTTACGACAGACGAAGCCGGAGAATTCAACGCGCCTAACCTGCTGCCGGGCGCCTACTCCGTGGGCGCAGACGCCAAAGGATTTAAACCGACCGAACGCACTGGCCTTACGCTGGAGGTCAGTCAGGATCTCCGCGTCGACATTCAACTCCAAATTGGCGCGGAAACTGAAAAGATCGAAGTTTCCGCGGACGCGCCGGTGATAGAAACCACTGGCGCCGCAGTTGGCGGAACAATTCCCAACGTGGTGATGAACGAGCTTCCGTTAAACGGCCGCAACTTCCAGAATCTTATCAGCATGCGTCCGGGCATGACGATCTACCCGGGCGGCGGCTCTTGGACGCAGAGCACCGACGGGCTGCGTCCGCATGACCAGATGTATTTGGTCGACGGCATCAACAGCAACGATCCCTCGATCGCCATGAGCGTGATGAACGCACCTTTACTAGCCGGCGACGGCGGCACCATGCTGCCGATCGAAGCGATCGACGAGTTTCGGTCGGAGGTCAATCCTCCGGCTGAGTTCGGATGGAGGCCTGGTTCCGTCGTTAACGTCAGCATCAAGTCGGGCACCAACAGCCTTCACGGTTCCGCATTCGCGTACGGCCGCGATCAGGCCTTCGATGCGCGGGACTACTTCGCGGCGCCAGCGCCAGCGCCAGCGCCTCCACTCGCACTTGAGCAGTTCGGAGGCAGTTTGGGCGGTCCCATCAAGAAGGACAAACTATTCTTCTTCGCGGATTACGAAGACCAACGCTACTTGGTCGGCGCTCCGGCGCAACATACCGCCCCAATCACGGGGGGCGCGGCGGCCGCGACCTATTCCGGTTCAAACCCGGGGCTAATAGGTGCCTGCCAGAACGCGTTGGCTGGCATAGGTGTCTCAGCACCAGGCGTCGCAGCTTTGAGCGCACAAATGGCGGGCCTCAGTACCAGCTGCGTGCCGTTGCCGAACTATCCCGGCCTGTTTCTGCCCAACAGTACCGGAGCCGAGGAAATCGGGACAGCTTTTAATACCACAAACCAGATAGACTCCGGCGTCACAAAAATCGACTACAACCTTAGCGACAAAAACCAACTGCACGGCTCTTATTTCATTAGCCAGGGCTACGGAGTCGTGGTCGACAACCCTCCCAAACAAATCGCTACCAACTGGCTCTCGGACCAGTTCGCACGATCCCAAGTAGTCGCTGTGAGCTGGATTTGGGCCAAGAGTTCGTCCGTGGTTAACGAGGCTCGCGTCGGCTATTCCCACTATTTCCAACAGTATTTGGCCAACGATAGCACCCAAAATCCCGACGACTACAGCTTCAACGGCTCCACGTACAATTTCAACACCGGGGAGACGAACCCAACCTTTTTTGGGTTTCCTTCCATCACCTTTCAAAATTTGCCCTTCTATGCGTTGGGGGCGGGCAGTTACCAACTCGTAGGCCCGGACGGTATCTTGGATCTCGTGGACAACGTCTCGGTTTTGCGAGGCAAGCACGCCTTCAAATTTGGCGGAGAAGTTCTGAACATGAAAAATCCCGTGGGCATAGGAAGCTCCAAGGGCAGCGTTCGCTTCGCGAACCTTCCGACGTTTTTCAACGGCGTCCCAAACAAAGCAAGTTTTCTCGGCGGAGCAGATCTCCTGAGGGATTTCAGCACAGGGGGATACGCCGCCTTCCTTCAGGACGATTGGCACCTCAAACCAAGAGTTAGCCTCAGGCTCGGAGTGCGGTACGAGATAGACACGGTCATCAAAGACTCCAACGGCCTGCTGGGTAACTTCAATCCAAACTCTGCGACCGGCTTGGTCCAAACCGGCGCGGGAATCACTTCTCTCTACACCGGCGACCATCACAACTTCTCGCCACGGGTCGGTATCGCTTGGGACGTCAGGGGCGACGGGAGGACCGTGGTTCGCGTGGGTGGAAACATCATCTTCGAACAGCTCACCAACGACGTATTCGGGGGGGCCGCGGGTGGCGCCGGGTTAGCCGCCGTTCCGACCGGAATCCCGTTATACGACCAAGCCAACGGTCAAACTCCACTTCAGAGCGGTGGCACGATCAATGCCGTTACGACGACTTATAACGGCTCGGCATTGACTGGCAGTACCGCGAATGGCGGCGGCCCCGGCGACATCGCCTACAACTGGCAGACTAACGCGGTTAATCCCCTTTTCAGTAACGTGTCACCGGCGTGTGGCGACAACCACGTCACCATCGAGGCAACTGGTCTCACCCCTACTCAGTGCGCGATCACTGGGGTCAATCCCAACCTTCGGTCCCCCTACGTTACGACTTGGACGTTGGTCTTGGAACACGCCATCACCAACAACCTCGGCTTGGAGCTTGCCTACGTAGGTAACCACGGTACGAAGCTGATCTCCCTGACCGACGTCAACGAACCGCCCCTCGGGGCCGGCTGGACGGCGGGGGCCAAGGCTGCGTGTCTCGCGAGCGCGAGCGACGCTACGCCTTACGACAACTGCTCGCCCAGCTCAGCAACAGAACAAGCCGCCCGCCCTTACAACGCAAAGTTTCCGTACCTGAGCTACATCGACATACTAGGAAATGGCGATACCTCGAACTACAACGGCCTCCAGGCAACTCTCACGGAAAGGACGTCTCGCGGCCTCTCCTTCGTGGCGGGTTATACCTATTCTCACGCGCTTGATGATTCGTCGGACAATGAGGGCACTCTCAAAGTTCCCATCGGCCCAGAGCAGGCATTATATACAAACAGCGATTTCGACATTCGCAACCGTTTTACGCTTACCGCAACTTACGCGCTCCCGGGGAGGAAGGGGTTTGCGCAAATGCTGCAGGGATGGTCCCTGAACTCCTCCGTGGTTCTCCAAAGTGGTTTGCCCTGGGGCGCGTCGGATGCCTCAGACGATTTCAGCGGAACTGGCGAAATAAGCAATAGGAACAGCCAGCTTCAGGGGTGGGACTTTATCGGCAACCCCTCCGACTTCACGATGATTCACGGTTTTACCAACTATAACGGCGGAGTGCTCACGGGCGGCACCGGGGGAGTGCCCTATTACCCCGGGGCCAGCAACACAGCCTGCGAAGCCGCAGCCCAAAAACTAGACGGCGGAGCGGCAGCCGGCTTGGCCCAAGCCGCGCTCGCTAACACCGGCTGCTTTGCTTTGGGCAACTCCATTCTGATCCCCCCAGCGTACGGAACCCTCGGGCCTGTGGGCCGCAACATCTTTCGGGACTCCGGCTTCAAGAATTGGGACTTCTCGGTTAGCAAGACCTTCAACTTCAAGGAAGGTCTCCGGGCGCAGTTCCGCGCCGAGTTCTTCAACCTTCTCAACCATCCGGATTTTGCCAATCCTTACGGAGGCCCGAGCGGCGGTTCCGGGGCCAACGATCCCTCATCTGGAGCGGGCTACGGTTGCGGTTGCGTCACGATGGATGAAGGCGGGCAAAACCCGGTGCTTGGGTCTGGCGGACCGCGCGACATTCAGCTGGGCTTGAAACTTCTTTGGTAGGGCCCTCCTGAGCGGGGAGTTCGACACCTCGCTCAGGACCAATGTTTAACCTGCAATTCATCAACATGTATTCAAGGAGGATCGAATTGAAAGAACCAATCAGGAATTCTCCACCGCGTAGTCATGCGTACGGGCCGACGGGACGCGGCTCCGCTCGGACGATCCTGCTCTCTTCAGTTTTGCTTTTCGCTTCGGCAATCTCAGTGCCCCTAGCCGGCCTCGCTCAGGACACCAACGGCGGGGAGAAGGCTCCGACACCCAGCGGCACGAGTAGCTGGCGCTTCCATCTCGAGGAAGCAACAATCGACGATGTTCACCGCGCCATACATGAAGGCCAGATCACGTGCCACGGGCTGATTGCAGCCTACTTTGCTCGTGCCAAAGCTTACAATGGCGTAACCAACGAACTGGTCACAGCGGACGGCAAGGACGTCCCAGCCGTTCCTGGTGTGGTGCGCGCTGGCTCGTCTCTGAAGTTCCCGACCAAAACCATAAAAGCTTCAACCTTCCTTCCAGATTATGACCATTACGCCGGACCGCCATTCGACTTCGGCCGCATGGAGACGACGTCGACAGACCCAACCGTCTATCAGCAATATGGCATGACCGTGGGGATGCCGAACGCCGGCCAGGTAAACGCTCTGCAGACCATCAACATCCGCGGCGAGCGGTCCGTGACCTGTAAGGGTGCGTTTGATGCCGCGCCATCGGCAGGTCCCCTGCCCGCGGGCGCTCCGAAGGTGTGCGAGGAGTTTCGGAAGCAGCCGGACGCGCTCGAGCGAGCGGCCCAGCTCGATTCCCAATACGGCAAGAATCCCGATCTTGCCAAGCTGCCGATGTACTGCATTCCGTTTGCGTTCAAGGACCCCTATGACACGATGGACATGCACACGACCGGCGGCGCCGATGCCCGCTACGATATCGACTTCCCAGCGCGGGATCACACTCTGGTTGCGGAGCTAAGGAAAAAGGGCGCCATCATTTATGCCAAATCGGTTTTAACCGAGTACAACGGGCGCGGTGGCGATCCCGGCGGAAAAAACAAGCCGGCCAGGATATTGGTGTCCGACCTCGGTTTCCAGCGCAGTACCTGGGGAGGAAATCCATCGAGTGTGTTTGACTCGACGCGAGCCGCTTCCCTCGGATCGAGTTCCGGCTCCGGCGCGTCCGTGAGCGCGAATCTCGAAATGTGCGGCATCTGCGAGGAATCGCGCGCGTCGTGCCGTGGACCCGCCAATCACAACTCCGACGCCTTGATTCTGCCCCAGAAAGAGTTGATCTCGTTCGCCGGCGGCGCCATCGGTTCCGATATGTACGTTGACCGCGCGGGTATCCACTGCCGCACGGTTTCGGACGCCGCCAAGGTGCTGGATGCGTTACGCGATCCAGTGAATGGCTATTACGACCCGCGGGATGTCATGACCACCATCCCACGGTCAGCCGTTCTGGACAAATCCTACGCAGCCGCCGCCATGATGTCCGGCAAACCGGGCTCGCTGAAGGGCATGCGCATCGGCGTTATTCGCGAATCGATGTTGACCTTTCCAGGCGTGAAGGCTGACGAGCCAATCGTGGAGGCCGCCAACGCGGAAATGAAGGAAATACTGGGTAAGCAGCTGGGGGCAACTCTCGTTGAGTCCGTCGACCCAGATTGGAAACCCGATCCTCAGATGCAGGAGATGAATCCATCGTATTCCCAGGCGCTGGCGCAACTCGTGCCAGTGATATTCCCGGAGATCCTCTATCGCTTGACCAAGGACGGCAAACCGCTCTTCCCGGAGTTTGTCGCCGCCATCAAGCCCACTGAGTTTGCTCCTGGAAAAGTCTTCGGTACCGGCACGATGAAGCCTATCGATTACATGGAAGCGCTCACCAACGGGCGCGTACCGATTCCCAAAAATCTGAACATTCGCGTGATCCAGCAGGAAGCGGAGTCCATGAACTTCCACTACATGTTCATGAATTACGCGCAGCGGCGCGCCGCGGACTGGAAGGCCCGCGGATTCGTCGAGACCTTGGTGGATTGGCCGGCGTTGAACGCGCGTTCCAAATTCTGGGGCGACGATCAGCGAGCAGCCTTCAAGAATTGGGAAGAGGTCGATAACATGCTAAATCCGCTGGGCGAACGTCAGGGGATCGCGGAACGTGCCCAGCTTCGGGAACTCCTGCGGCGTGTAGAGATGAAAGTCATCTACGAGAACCGCTTGGACGTCCTCGTCCGTCTCCATTCCTCCTTGCCTCCGGGCAAGATTGGGATGGCGCCGTGGCCCGAGCCGCAAGGGGACCAGCGAGGCGAAATGCCTTTTGGGCCCAACGCGGGCTTGACCGAAGTGCTGGTGCCGGCAGGGTATGTGCGAACGGTCTACGACGCGACGTTCCAATTGAGCCCGGACAAAAAGCGGTATATCCCCGTCAACACGAATACCCCGACGACGCTACCGGCGCCCGGCTTGCCGTTCTCGCTTGTGTTCAGGTCGGAGCCCGGCAAGGAAGATTTAACTCTAAAGGTTGCGTCGGCGTACCAGGCAGCCTCAAAGCGCCGCGTATCGCCTCCGGCTTTCGGTCCTATACCCGGCGAGGAATCGCTTCTCAGAGAGCCCTCGGCACACCAAACAGCGGCGAAACACGTTGCGTCCCCAGCGGTCACTGCCGGAGTCGCAGGGGGCAATTGATCGCAAAAACCAACCGAGGGGCCGAAACCACGCTCGGCCCCTCCTTTCCAACTAGGCGGACAATCGGGATTATTGGGAGGATCTCTTGGACAGGGCCAAAATAGTGTTCGTAATCGTCACTGCGATGCTGGCCACGACTCAAGCAGCATACGCCCAGCAGTTTCGTTTTCATCTTCAAGAAGCGACAATCGATGACATCCACCAGGCGATCCGGGAAGGCCAGATCACCTGCGCAGGGTTGGTCCAGCTTTATATCAATCGTGCAAAAGCTTACAACGGGGTCGTCGATCAGCTGGTTACCAAAGACGGAGCGCCGATCCCTCCCCCACTCGGAGTAGTTCGAGCAGGCTCCCCACTCAAGTTCCCGACGCACACCGTCGCGATATCCACTCTCTTGCCCGATTTCGATCAGTACGCCGGCCGGCCAATCGAGTTTGGCAGGATGGAGCCAACAGCATCTGATCCAAGCGTTCAGCAACAATACGGCATGACTATTGGCGTTCCCAATGCCGGTCAGCTCAATACACTGGGTACGCTAAACCTCCGCGGCGAGCGCTCCGTGACTTGCAAGGGAGATCGCGATAAGAAGCCCTCCGACGGGCCGCTTCCGCCGGGCTCGCCTGCCGTCTGCGAGGAATTCCGCAAGCAGCCGGACGCCCTTGAGCGCGCGGCCGAGCTCGATGCTCAGTACGGCCGGAATCCCGATCTGGCAACGTTGCCCATGTATTGCATCGTGTTCTCGTTCAAGGACCCCTACGATACCAAGGACATGCGCAGCACGGGCGGCGCCGACGCGCATTACGATATTGATTTCCCGGCCCGGGACCAGACGCTCGTGGCTCAGCTTCGGGCGAAGGGCGCCATCATTTATGCCAAAGCGGTGAACACAGAGTACAACGGTCGCCCAGTTCCTCAAGTTCGCGGCGGCGCGCCGGGAACGCCGGGCACAAACAGGCCCACAAAGGTTCTCGTCTCAACCCTGGGCTATCAGCGCAGCACTTGGGCAGGAAATCCGAGCGAGGTCTACGACACCACGCGCGCAGCCTCCTTAGGTTCAAGCTCTGGTTCGGGCGTCTCCGTGAGCGCGAATCTTGTGACCTGCAGTCTGTGTGAAGAGACCGGCATGTCTTGCCGCGGGCCCTCCAATCACAATTCGGTGGCCCTGATCTTGCCTCAGAAGTCGCTTATCTCTTATATCGGCGGCGCGATCGGCGCCAACATTTACCAGGATCGGGCGGGCATCATGTGCCGCACGGTCAAAGACGCGACGAAAGTATTGGATGCCCTCAAAGATCCGGTCAATGGCTACTATGATCCGCGCGATATTTTCACGGCGCTGCCCAGATCGGTTCTTCTGGATAAGCCTTACTCTGACAGCATAGCCACCGGCGAACGCGGCTCGCTCCGCGGAGTACGTATCGGGATCATCCGCGAATCGATGCTGACTTTTCCGGGCGTAAAGGCCGATGAGCCGATGTCTCAGGCAGCGGCCAAGGAAATCAAGTCCATACTCGGCGACTACCTGGGAGCTACTCTGGTCGAATCTGTCGATCCCCTCTGGCCGGATGACCCCAGTGTTGAAAATATGAAAACGTCATACACACAGGCTTTAGCTCAGATGCTCCCGGTACTGTTCCCCGAAATTCTTTTCCGGCTCACACGCGATGGCAAGCCTGAATTCCCCGACTTTGCCGCGATGATTGTACCCACTGAGTTTGCGCCGGGTAAGACATTTGGAACCGGAACGATGAAGCCCATTGATTACATGCTCAATTTGGCTGAAGGACGCGTGCCGATCCCCAAAAACTTCAACATCCGTGCGCT
>Ga0206836_10252_pt2 | contig 11271 bp, 11 predicted proteins | sample Alteio_BWOrgCont_28_FD_152871 | JGI IMG/M metagenome (GOLD analysis project Ga0206836, IMG submission 152871) | Enriched cells from forest soil in Barre Woods Harvard Forest LTER site, Petersham, Massachusetts, United States -... | ecosystem: Environmental > Terrestrial > Soil > Temperate forest >...
TCTGGACAACGGCAGTATAGACGAGCGAATCCCAATAGCGAGGATCACGAAGAGCATTCCCCGCCAATTCTAGGAGCCAAGGGACTCTGATCTCCACCAGTTCTCCGAAATCCCAAAAACTGAGTGTTGCCGCAAAGGCGGCTACTGCAAGGATCGGACTGGTTGAACCGAGGTGCCCTATCACCCAGCCGATTCCCGCCAACACCGAACAGTCAAGCATTAGGCGAACGGTCGGAAACCAGCTCGCACCGAGTCTTCCCGCGATCAAAATCAGGAGCGGGCGCTCCAACAGGTAAGAGGCCAGGAGCAGTGTTGCCCAGCCCAACAAGATTGATCGCGCTGCGAGGAAGAGTCCTTGTCGCATTCTCGCCATAATCTAGCAGGTTCCTTATCGTGAACGGAGAGCGTAACCGCCAGGTCCGGCCTTGCGATTACCGGATTACCGCTGCGACCCCGCATTTGAGCCCGACGCACTCCGCTGACTGCGCACTTGGGTCCAGGTTCCGAGAAGGTGACTTCTTCTGAGCGTGGTCCTGCGCGCTTGAGCGAATGGCACAACCATTCCGAGGCAGACGTTATGGCGAATGACAAAAGTGGGAGCGAGCAACCGCGGCTTGAAGCGCAGAGGACACGCGACAAGGCCGAACGCGAGAGTCAGGTGAGCAAAAGAGACCGCCGTCTGACGGAGGAAAGCCGGGTGTCGGACGAAGCGGCTCGGGGCGAGGCTGAACAACTGAGGCGACTCGCCGAAGAGTCGCGAGAGATTCACGAACAGCATCGTGATGCACTCGAGCAAATGCGGCAGCACCACGTAAGGTGCTGCCGATAGCCGCGCAGCAAGTCGCGCCGGGCGCAGGCCCGTGGAGTGAAATGGGACCTGAGCAGGAGCGGCATCACCCGTAATTCGCTTTAGGGCACAGTGACAGTGAGAGTGCTCAGGTCAACGGCGACGCTTCCCGACTGAGCCTGCACCGTGAACTGAGTCGTAACGGGGTTGCTGTCCCCGCCCACCGCACCGCCGCTCGTTCCTCCACTTCCGCTGCTGTTCCCAGAACCATTGTCGGTGCCGCCGCTACTGCCGGCAGAGCTGCCGCCGCTGCCGCTGGCAGTGCTGCCACTTGCAGAGCGAGTTGCCGTACCTCCTCCGCAGGAAACCAGCCCTATCGCGAGCACAAGCACGAGCGCCAAGGCTGGGAGGCAGCGGGCCAAAAGCCCAAGATTCGCATCCTTGCGGCGGTAAGCAGTGATGACCGGGATCATCAGGAAGAACAGCGCTGCAAGAACCATATGCAGCGCCGATGGGTTGGGCCAGAACTCTGGCGGCCCGACGGGGACTAATCCGGATGTTGGTTTGGCGTTAACGGCAACAGTAAGGGTCGTCATGACAGGGCCGGAAGCTGGAACGGTTGCCTGCCACGGATTGAAGGTGCAGCTGAGTGTGGCTGCAATGCCAGCGCAGCCGAAGCTCACGGGCCCGGAGACCCCGTTGGTGGAAGCGAGCGATAACGTGAAATTCGCGGAACTCCCAACGGCAATGGTGGCAGAGGCGCCCGGCGTCACGTTGGCCGTGATCGTTCCCACAACCAGCGTCGCCGCTCCGGTAATCGTGTTGCTGCCTAAATTGGTCTGCAGCGCGCCGATAGGCAGCGTATTGGTGTAGCTGCCCGCGACTGGCGCGGTGACGGGCACCGTCACCGTGCAGGAACTGGCGGCCGGGATCGAGCCTCCCGCCATGCTCACCGTGGAGTCGCCGGCAGTAAGCCAGGCCCGCACCTTTGCCGGCATTCTGAATGCGACTGTTTCGATCCTCGGCCGTCTCGTAAGCTGTTGCGTGTTTACAGCGGGCGGCGGCGCGATGCAGGTGGAGCTGACGCCGCCCGCGACCAACACGCCGCTGGGCAAGGTGTCGGTGAGAGGCGCGGTCAGGTTGGCGATCGCGTTGTTAGGATTGTTCAAGGTGATGGTGAGGGTTGAGGTGCCACCCGCGAGGATAGTGGCAGGGCTGAAAGATTTGCTCAGCGTGGGCGGGATCACGGAGAGGACCGTCAAGGTCGCGACGGCCGGGGCGGCGCTATTGCCATTGCTGCTCTGCAAGGCGCCGGCGGCTAGCGCGTTGAAATAGCTGCCTGCGACTGGAGCGGTCACCGGCACCGTCACCGTACAGGAGCCGCCAGCTGGGATCGTACCTCCGGTGAGGGTCACCGTGGAGGCGCCGACAGTGAGCCATGCCAACGTTCTTGCCGGAATTCTGAACGCGACCGCTCTCATACTTGGTTGTCTTGCAAACGGTTGTCTGTTGAGGACAGTGGGCGTTGCGGTCGAACCGCCGGTGGTGGAGACCGTTCCGCCGACGCAGGTCGTGCTCGCGCTGCCGGCGACCGCTACTCCGCTGGGCAATGTGTCGGTGAGCGGCGCTGTCAGTGTGGCGGGTGTGGTACCAACGTTACTCAAGGTAATGGTAAGGGTCGAGCTGCCGCCCATACTGATGGTGGACGGACTGAAGGTCTTGCCGAGCGTGGGTGCGACAAGCGCGGGCGCGTTGACGGTCAAGGTCGCGACGGCCGGAGCGGCATTGCTGCCGTTGCTGGTCACCAAGGCGCCGATGGGCAGTGAGTTGATGTAGCTGCCCCCGCTGGCCGCAGTCACGTCCACGGTCAAAACACAGGAGCCACTGACCGGGATGCTACCTCCCGTCAGAGTCACAGCGGAGCTGCCCGCAGTGGCCGTGAGCGCCCCGCCGCAGGTGTTGCTGCCGCCGTCGGAGACCACCACGCCGCTGGGCAATGCATCGGTGAACGGCGCGGTCAGAGTGCCGAGTGTGGGGCCAGCGTTGCTCAACGTAATGGTGAGGGTCGAGCTGCCACCCGCATTGATGGTGGCTGGACTAAAGGCCTTGTTGAGCGTGGGTGGGACGGGAGCGCCCGTCGTCCCGCCGCACGCGGAGATGGAGACTGTATTGGAATCCATCGTCACTGAGCCATTCTGCGCCAGGAGTCTGCCTTCGACGGTTGCGCCCGTAATGAGGGTAATGCTCGTGAGCGCGAAAACATTTCCTACGAAGTTGGTGGTTGAACCGAGCGTCGCGGAGCTGCCCACCTGCCAAAAGACGTTGCATGCCGCCGCTCCATTGATTAGCACCACGGACGAGCCACTTGCCGTCGTGAGAGTGCTCCCTATCTGAAATACCCAGACCGCAGCGGAGTTTCCCCCGGCGTCGAGAGTAAGCGCTCCCGTTAGTTGAGCGGAACTGCTGAAGGAATAGACGCCCGGCACGAGCGTCTGTCCACCGAGATCCGTACCTGTCAGACTTTCGGTGACCGGCGTTTGGCCTGCCAGATTGAGGTATGCAGCGGTGCTAGCAATCTGAGCTTGACCCGCCACCGCATCGGTCGCGTGTATGGTTCCTCCGGTTTCGGTCCCGGGAGGAAAACCGCTCACCACTGTGCCCGGGCTGACGCCCACGTCTCCGACTATGACAGTTGAGCCGGTATTAACCACCGACGCGCCACCCAGTACCGCGAAACTCTGGGTCGTACCAAGTGGTGGCGCAACCTGGGCCAAAGCTTCGTGGAACGGCGCCGCGATAAAGAGCGCAGTAAGCACTACCATCGGGGCGAGTTCTCCAAAGACACGCTTAGTAAGCTTCATTGAACTACTCCCTCTTGGTTCGGAAACTCCCACCCAAATATGGACGACCCCAGGGAGCGCAGCCGCTTGCACACTGAAAAATGCGGTGAAGAGGAATCCTGCCGGCGCGAATCGAACCTCGAACATGCGATGCGGGAGCGCGTAGAACGGTCAAAAGTTCATCTCCATCCGATTCACAACTGTCCCATTCAGGACACTTTGTTCTTTTTTGTGGCCGTATGCCGCTGTTTTGCAGAAGGAACAAGCAGGGGAGTTCCGCGCAAAGCGGGCACCCGGCCAGTTTCCTGATCTCCAGCGAATCTCTGAAACTAGGCAGTCGCCGGGAGTGTTTTCGTGTTGGTTTGGATTTTATGAGGTTGAGCTATTAAAGGAAGAGCTGCTTTCGCGTGTCGCACTGTACGAAATAGGAGCGTGCTCCTACATTGATTTCAGTAGGTGTTTCATTTCGGACTCTAAATGCGAATTGTCTGTTACAAATCGGCACTGTCTCAATCGAGACACTGCGATTGTTAGAATTATGCCAGAGTGCGTGATGATGTGATGACGTCATGGCGAATGACAAAAGTGGGAGCGAGAAAACGCGGCTGGAAGCGCAGAAGACACGCCACAAGGCCGAAAGCGAGAGTCAGGTGAGCGAAAAAGACCGCCGGCTCACGGAGGAAAGCCGCGTGTCGGATGAAGCGGCTCGCGGCGAGGCTGAACAGCTCAGGCGGCTCGCCGAAGAGTCACGAGAGATTCACGAACAGCATCGTGAAGAACTCGAGCAAATGCGGCAGGAGCGCGAAGAGGCGCGTCACGCGGCGGAGTCAGCGCGGGAATCCGCTGAAGAGGCACGAAGAGCGGCCGAAGAAGCCCGTCACGCCACCGTCGAAGCCGTGCGCGCCACCGCCGACATACTTGCCGCTAACCTCGAACAGATGAAGTATCTCGAGGAGATGCGACGCGTCTACCATGAAGTGAAGGACCTTATCAAGAAGCCGCCCTCACACTAACTGAATACCTCGACGATACTCGCGACGGCGTACCTGAGTTAAGCTGGGCCCGTGCGTGAGCCCCCCGATACCGCCGTTTTGATTCCCGAGAACGGCCCCGGCGCAAGCGTGGCCGTCAATCATCCGGGCCACGTCCTGTTTGCCAGCCTGATCGGTACGACGATCGAGTTTTTCGACTTCTACATCTATGCTACCGCGGCAGTACTTGTCTTCCCCCGGCTGTTCTTCCCCGCGTTTGACCCAGCGTCCGCCACGCTCGCTTCCCTGGCAACCTTTGGGATCGCGTTCCTGGCGCGACCGGTGGGCTCCGCGCTTTTCGGCCACTTTGGCGATCGCGTCGGCCGTAAAACGACATTGGTTGCGGCGTTACTCACTATGGGAGTCTCCACGGTCGCGATTGGCGCCCTGCCAACCTACAGCAGCATCGGCGTGGCCGCGCCCGTGCTCCTCGCGCTGTGCCGCTTCGGCCAGGGTTTGGGTCTTGGAGGCGAATGGGGCGGAGCCGTGCTGCTCGCGGTGGAGAATGCGCCTCACGGGAAGCGTGCCTGGTACGGCATGTTTCCGCAGCTCGGCGCGCCAGCCGGATTTCTCTTCTCCGGGAGTGTGTTCCTGGCGCTTTCCAAGTGGCTCAGCGATGAGGAATTCTTCCGCTTCGGTTGGCGCATCCCGTTTCTGGCGAGCTCCGCGCTGGTGCTCGTGGGCCTCTACGTGCGGCTGAAGATAACCGAAACGCCGGTATTCCGCGACGCCCTCAGCCGGCGAGAGCGAGTGAGGGTACCGATGCTGGTGGTGTTCCGCGACTACTCCGGGGCGCTGCTGGTGGGCACGCTCGTGTCGCTGGCAACCTTCGTGCTCTTTTATCTGATGACGGTTTTCGCGCTCTCCTGGGGCACCACCACGCTGGGGTATAGCCGCGACAAGTTTCTGGTCATGCAGTTGTCCGGCATTGTGTTGTTCGCGCTGACCATTCCGATCAGCGCGGTCCTGGCCGAACGAGGACGGCGGCGCACGCTCCTGTGGGTGACCTCGGCGATCGGTGTCTTTGGACTGATGATGGCGCCTATGTTCCTCGCCGGGACCTTCGGTGCGGTGATGACGATGGCAATCGGCCTGTCTTTGATGGGCCTCACCTACGGCCCGCTCGGCACGGTGCTGTCCGAGCTTTTCCCTACCTCCGTGCGCTACACCGGCAGTTCGCTCACGTTCAACTTCGCTGGAATCTTCGGCGCTTCGCTGGCGCCGTACATCGCCACGTGGCTGGCCAAGAACTACGGGCTGCAGTACGTGGGTTACTACCTCTCCGCGGCATCGGTCTTGACCCTGATTGGGCTGCTGGCGACGCGCGAAACGAAGGACGACGTGCTCTGATCGAATGACTGACGGTGACTGACGGCACGCGAAAGCTCGCCGCACGTTCCCGCAGAGATTACGTCCATGGAGGCGTTAATTCCGAGTGTAGATTTCAGTCCACGGCTGAACGACGTGGAGGCCCTCCAGGGACGATCCTGGAAAATCGACGTCGTTGCGTATCGTGAGCGTTTTGGAGTTTGCGGAAAGCTCCCAGCGCTCTCTGGTGCGCGTGTCGAACCCCGGACGATTGCGCGCCGGATAGGTGGTCACTACCGATTCCAGGGTCAGGTTCTTCCCTTTCAATTCGCCTTTGCACTTGCCCCGCACGCCGGTCAGGCTAGTGTAGTCGCCCTCCGTGCCGTCCAGCGGAAATCGATTCACACTCGCGCGGCCGTCCATCACTCTGGTTACTTCGATTGCGGCTCCGGTCTGAATGACGCTGATGGTCCAAACAGTGTCCTTGGTAAAGTCAAAATCACCCTTGGCACCCGTCAGCGTATACGATCCCGAGAAGTTTTGTCCTTCCGCTGCTCCGAGGCTGGGCCCCAGTAAGAGAAGCGCGGCTATAAATGCGTGGAGGTAAGCGCGCATACGGAGTGGCCTCACAAACGTCAAAGCAGGCTATTGCGTCCGTGGGGTGATATCCACGATTCCATCGAGATGCCATTCTTCGACCCTGGCCTTCCCCTTGTCGCCGGGTATCAGAAGTTCTATCTCGTTCTTTTTGTCATTCTGGCGACCACGATAGATTTTGCCCTTGTCGAGCGGGTGACAGGAACCATTTCTCGACACGTTTATGGCCACGTCTTGTTTGGCTTGATCGCGCAGGATCACCGTACACGGTTTCTTACTGCTATTCATCACTTGATATTGAACCGGATAATCTTTTTGATTGATGGTCTCTGCCCAGATTGGAGCGGCCAGAACTAGAAACGCAATCAACGACGCCGCCAACGAAACTACTTTCATCGATTCTCCCTTCGCGGAATCCGCCGCACGTACCGTGGGAGCCTACTCCCGAAGTCCATGAAACACCAGATGAGCGATGTGGTTTCGACATGTATATAATTGTTACCACGGCGCCAGCGTCCGTCGACGGCCCCCCTCGCAGCAGAAAACAAAAAGACACTCTTGACAAAATGTCACTTTAGATATATTCCAGATAGTGGCCATACCTATGATGGATGCCGAAGCGATCAGGCGATCCTTGGAAGGCGGAGGGTTGCGGTGTACGCCGCAGCGCTACGCGGTGATGGCATTCCTTATGAAATACAACGGGCATCCCACAGCGGCGGAAATCTACAAGGCGGTGAATCGCGTGGATCCGCGCTCCTCCAGAGCCACCACCTATAACAATCTGCGGGACTTGGTGCGCGCGGGCTTGGTGCGCGAAGTGGCCGTGGAGGGCCGCGCGGCGCGATTCGATGCCAAAGGTGTGCGCCATCACCACTTCATCTGCGACAGCTGCGGCGATGTTGAGGACATGGCGTGGTATGACGTGCCCAGGCCGGCTTCGGGCACTCTAGGCAAGCGGGTTCTCCGCGAATGTGAGCTGATATTCCGCGGGCTATGCACGCAATGCGCTCCGCGGCGCGTTTCCCGTCAGGCGTCGCGTTAGGCTTCCGGGCCGCGCCCACCACTGAATGCCCTTACTGAATGAATGGTGCGCGAACAAGCGAGGCCGGCGGCGATTACCGGTGGGAAACCCACGATGAGCGGGAAGTTCGTCAAACTTTTTGATTGATTCGAAGAAAGGTGAACACATGGAGAAAGAACTGAGTACCTCAGCGGGAGCGCCAACCGAATCCAAGTGCCCGGTTGCGCATGGAGCTTCGGCACGCAGAAACCGCGATTGGTGGCCAAACCAATTGGACCTGCGGACTCTTCAACAGCACTCCGCCCTATCCGATCCCATGGGCAAGAATTTCGACTATGCCAAGGAGTTCAAGAGCCTGGACCTGAATGCGGTGATCAAGGACCTGCACGCCTTGATGACGGACTCGCAGGATTGGTGGCCGGCGGACTTCGGCCATTACGGCGGTCTCTTTATTCGTATGGCGTGGCACAGTGCAGGCACCTACCGGGTGGCCGATGGCCGCGGCGGCGCCGGCGGCGGGCAACAGCGGTTCGCTCCCCTGAATAGCTGGCCGGATAACGTGAACCTCGACAAGGCGCGACGCTTGCTCTGGCCGATCAAGCAGAAGTACGGACGGAAGATTTCCTGGGCCGATTTGATGATTCTCGCGGGCAACGTCGCCCTCGAATCGATGGGATTCAAGACGTTCGGCTTCGGCGGCGGCCGGGCGGATACCTGGGAGCCCGAAGAGCTTTACTGGGGTCCTGAAGCAACGTGGCTCGGCGACGAACGCTACAGCGGCGAACGCCAATTGCAGCAGCCTCTTGGAGCGGTCCAGATGGGGCTGATTTACGTCAACCCGGAAGGGCCCAACGGCAAGCCCGATTTCCTCGCAGCGGCCCGCGACATCCGCGAGACGTTCGCGCGCATGGCCATGAATGACGAAGAGACCGTGGCGCTGATCGCCGGCGGCCATACTTTCGGCAAGACCCACGGCGCCGGCGACCCGTCTTTCCTGGGCCCGCAGCCCGAGGGCGCGCTGATCGAGGATCAAGGCCTCGGTTGGAAGAGCAAGTATGGCAAGGGCTTCGCCGGAGACACCATCGGCGGAGGTCCCGAAGTGACCTGGAGCCAGACGCCGGTGAAGTGGAGCAATTATTTTTTCGATAATCTCTTCCAATACGAATGGGAGCTGACCAAGAGCCCCGCCGGCGCGCTGCAATGGAAAGCGAAGAACGCGCCCGCTACCATCCCCGACGCGCACGATCCTTCCAAGAAGCAAGTGCCGACGATGCTGACGACCGATCTCTCCCTTCGCTTCGACCCGATCTACGAGAAGATTTCGCGGCGTTTCCACCAGAATCCGGATCAGTTCGCGGACGCATTCGCGCGCGCCTGGTTCAAGCTGACGCACCGCGATATGGGTCCGATCGCGCGTTATATCGGCCCGCTGGTACCCAAAGAACAGCTGATCTGGCAAGACCCGGTTCCGGCCGTGAATCATCCGCTCGTCGGCGAGGCGGATATTGCAGCTCTCAAGGCGAAGATTCTCGCATCCGGACTTTCCGTATCGCAGCTCGTTTCCGTTGCCTGGGGGTCGGCATCGACCTTCCGCGGTTCGGACAAGCGCGGCGGCGCCAATGGCGCGCGCATTCGGCTTGCGCCGCAAAAGGATTGGGAGGTGAACAATCCAGCGGAGCTCGCAAAAGTGCTGCGGACGCTCGAAGGGATACAAAAGGAGTTCAACGCTTCCCAATCTGGCGGCAAGAAAGTCTCGCTGGCGGACCTGATCGTCCTGGGCGGCGGTGCGGCGATCGAAAAAGCCGCCAAAGACGCGGGCATTGACGTGCAAGTTCCCTTCCGCCCGGGCCGCATGGATGCGTCGCAGGAACAGACCGATGCTCCCTCCTTCGCTCCTCTCCAACCCAGCGCGGACGGTTTCCGCAACTACTACCGCGGCACGCCGCTCATGGCGCCAGAGGAAGCGTTGGTGGACCGCGCGCAATTGCTGAAGCTGACCGCGCCGGAGATGACCGTTCTCGTGGGCGGCCTGCGCGTCCTCGGCGCCAACGCCAAGAATTCCAAACACGGCGTCTTCACCAAGCAAGCCGGGAAGCTGACGAACGACTTTTTCATCAATCTGCTCGACATGGGCACGGTTTGGCAGCAATCCAAGGAATCCAACGGCTCCGGAGCGGTCTACGAAGGCCGCGACCGTAAGACTAACGAACTCAAGTGGACCGGTAGCCGCGTGGACCTGATCTTCGGCTCGCATTCCCAGTTGCGCGCCTTCGCCGAAGTCTATGCCTGCGCGGACTCCAAGGAAAAGTTTGCAAAAGATTTCGTGGCGGCGTGGACCAAGGTGATGAACCTCGATCGCTTCGACCTGGTCTGAGCTCTACCGAAGCTTTTCCTAGCTCAGACCAATAACGTGGGCACGGGGAGAAACCGGCAATCGATCCCGCATCTAAGCCTTCACGTACGCTGCGCCACATCGGAAGAGCTTTTCGGCCGCCAACTCCTGGACCCATACGATCCTGGCCTTGAAGAAAATAGCCTGCTCGCCCTCAGAGTAAGGTAGCGCCACTTCAATCATCGACTTTTCGACGTAATGTTTGGAACTCCTGAAGCAGAACCCACCCCGCGATAAATTTTCACAGGCGACGATCTCCTGCGATCCGGAATAGCGGATGCACGCGCTAAACTTGACCCCGGCGCGAACGTCTTTGCGCCTGTTCTCCTGACGAGATGTTGACGTCGCTTCGGCGGCGGGCTCTTTTTTGGTGTCGTACTTTTTCGTGTCGTCTTTTTTTGTGTCGGGGGAGGATGGCGTGGTTTTGATTGGGCCGCTGACTTCCTTCCAGGAAGTCGGCGTTCCGCAGTTTGCGCAATACCGCGAAACAGACTTATTAATCGCGTACACATCCAATTCCACGTCATTCGGACTGACCGCCTCGCGTTCGTGGCAAGAGGCGCATTCAAGAAGCATGCTCTTTGCTCCGGCCTCCTCTTCAGGCTGAGGAGCAAACTCCACATTCCAAAGGTTAACGCTCGGGTCTAGAAACGCCACGCCATAGGTATAACCTTCGGGTGTGCCTGCTACTCGGTCGACGACGCGAACGGCTGCTTCCTTGTTTGTTTCCACAGAACGAACGATCAAGACAGACTGCGGGGCCAACCTTCTAGTTGAAAAGATGCCTGCTCCATGCCGGCTGAGCACCAATGTCCTGGTTTGCTCGGAGAATTGTTGGCCTTCGCTGTCGCTGCCGGACAGCAGGATTGGGATCGCTTTCGAAATGCGCTCACTTCGACGCCGATTTGTTAACTGCGGCATTATTGTCATCTATGGACACCTGGGAAAGCGCGAAGAAGAGTACCGGCAAATCGCCGCTCTGAATAGCGGCCGCATTTGCGGAGAGTGTCGTGCGCATTAATACCTGAGCGGTTGAACCGGCACCATGTCGGGACTTGGCTGGCGTGCGTCAGGACGTATCGCCTGAGGACCGCTCATTCTTGCGTCCCGGGTGCCGCAATCCTTCCTGTGGTGAAACAGCCCCTTAGTTTAAAGGTACATCGGCTGTTACTCTCGGCAGCCGGACCCGGCCGATCCAATAGTTACCGACTTATAAAGTTCCTTGCGCGTACCGATCATCGAGGTACGAAACCGAGCCGTAGCTTAAAGAGCTTGACGCTGGTCGTACAGGG
>Ga0206836_10268_pt1 | contig 11264 bp, 4 predicted proteins | sample Alteio_BWOrgCont_28_FD_152871 | JGI IMG/M metagenome (GOLD analysis project Ga0206836, IMG submission 152871) | Enriched cells from forest soil in Barre Woods Harvard Forest LTER site, Petersham, Massachusetts, United States -... | ecosystem: Environmental > Terrestrial > Soil > Temperate forest >...
CCTGGGCGTGCAGGGGTGGGCTGGTGACTTTCGGCGATCTGGACGTGCTGGCCTTCGGCGAGGGAGTCGGAGGGATCGACGATGACCTGGTCGGTGGGCTGGAGGCCGGTGACGACCTCGACGGTGCTGCCGTTGTCATGGCCGATGGTGATGGGCTGGAGGTGGATGCGATCGCCGTGGACGACGGCGACGCGGAGTCCTTCAGAGCGGAAGAGCAGAGTGTTGGAGGGGATGCTGAGCGAGGCTGCGTGCTCGGGGACCTTGAAGTGGACGAAGACGTAGGCGCCGGGAAGGAGCTTGCCAGCGGAGTTGTCGACATCGACCTCGACGTTGAGGGTGCGGGAGGTGGGGTCGATCATGCTGGAGTTGCGGACGATAGTGCCGGTGAAGGTCTGACCGGGATATTCCTCGAGGGTGAGCGTGGGGGTGCTGCCGTCCTTAATGGAGGCGGAGTAGGACTCGGGGACGGCGACGTAGATGCGGAGTTTGCCGATGGCGGCGAGATGGAAGAGCTCCTTGGGCGCGCTGGCGGAGCCGGCGTCGATGAGCGCGCCGATGTCAGTGTTGCGGATGGTGACGACGCCGTTGAAGGGAGCATAGACGCTCTCAAACGATTGCAGCTCGCGGAGGCGGCGGACGTTGGCGAGGGCAGCATCGACGGCGGCCTGTTTGGCGGAGGCTCCGCTAATGGCCTGGTCGGTCTCCTGCTTGGAGACGGAGTTGGTGGTGAGGAGATTCTGATAGCGGGCGGAGGTGGTGTTGGCGAGGTCGAGGTCGGCCTGGGCGCTCTTGAGATTGGCCTGGGCGACTTGAAGTTGCTCGTCGAGCTCAGGGGTCTCGATGGTGGCCATGAGCTGGCCCTTCTGCACGCGCGCGCCGATGTCAAAGAACCACTGCTTGAGATAGCCGCTGGTGCGGGAGTAGATGGGAGTGTCGGTGTAGGCTTGGGTGTTGCCGGGGAGGACAAGCTCGGTGGAGGCACCCGCGGGGACGGGACGGACGACAATGACGGAAGGGATGGCGGCGGTGACGGTGGATTGAGTGAGGGCGTGCTCATGCACGGAGCGGGAACGGATGCCGAGGAAGATGAGCAGGGCGAGCACGGCGACGACGATGACAATGGCGAAGATGGCGCCACCGGAGAAGCGGATGCGGTTCTCCATGGCGCGGATGGCGGCGGCGGATGGCGGTGCCTGACCGGATGGGGTGGTCATGTCGGTATTCATGTCAATCGGCATGGAGATCTCCGTGATGGGATGCGCGGGTCATACGCCGGCGGCCTGTTGGTGGGAGTTAGGTTGCGGAGGGGCGGCGGCCGGCCTGCGGCGGTTGTGCAGGAGCGCGAAGACCGTGGGCACAAAGATGAGGGTGGCGAGGGTGGCGAACATGAGGCCGCCGATGACGGCGCGGCCGAGCGGGGCGTTCTGCTCGCCGCCTTCGCCAGCGCCGAGGGCCATGGGCACCATGCCAATGATCATGGCGAGGGCGGTCATGCAGACGGGGCGGAAGCGGGTGGCGCCGGCCTCCATGGCGGCGGCGATGGCGTCGCCGTGGTGGAGGAGGCGGTCCTTGGCGAAAGAGACGACCAGGATACTGTTGGAGGTGGCGACGCCTACGGACATGATGGCTCCCATGAGCGCGGGGACGGAGAGCGTGGTGTGGGTGAGAAAGAGGAAGAGCACGATACCGGACAGTGCCGCGGGGAGCGCGGTGATGATGATGAAGGGATCGAGCCAGGACTGGAAGTTGACGACGATGAGCAGGTAGACGAGGACGATGGCGAAGCCCAGGCCATAGAACAGGCCGGTGTAGGAGCTGTGCATGGTCTCAATCTGGCCGCGGACGTGGATGAAGGTGCCGGAGGGAAGCTTCTGCTGGGCGACGATGCGGTTGATCTCGCGCTCGACGGCGCCGAGGTCGCGGTCCTGCACGTTGCCGTAGATGTCCAGGACGCGGCGAATGTTGTAGTGATTGATGACCTGCATCTCGCTGGAGGGCGTGATGGTGGCGACGTCGGCGAGGATCTCCGGGCGAGTGGCGCCGGGGGCGGTGAGCGGAATATTCTCCAAGTCCTGCAGCGACTGGACGTCGAACTGCGGCGAGCGCGCGACCAAGCTGTAATTGACACCGTTCTGGTAGTTGAGGAAGAACTGCGGGTTCAACTGGCCGCTGCCGCTGAGGATGTTGAGCAGGCTGGTGCCGACGTCTTTCTCGGTGTAGCCGCCCTGGGCGGCCTTGGTGCGGTCGACGTTGATATTGAAGACGGGATAGTTGGAAGGCTGCTGGATACGGAGGTCGGTGAGGCCGGGGACGTGGCGGAACTGTTCCAGCATGCTATCGGCGATTTTGCGGCTGTCTTCGATCTTTGTGCCTTCAATCTGCACATCGATGGGCGAGGGCAGGCCGAAGTTGAGGATCTGGGAGACGATGTCGGAGGGGAGGAAGTAGAAGATCGTGCCGGGGAAGGCGCGCGGGAGGTTGGTGCGGAGGGTGCGGACGAAGTCGGCGGTGGGCTTGTGGTCTTGCTTGAGGGCGACCATGATGTTGGCGTCGCCGGAGCCGATGAGTCCGTCGGCTGTATGAAGGGTGTTGATGGTGGAATAGGGCAGGCCGATGTTGTCGAGGATGGTCTCAAGCTGATCGGGTGGGATGTCATTGCGGATGGCCTGCTCGATCAGGTCGCAGAGGCGGGCGGTTTCCTCAATACGCGTGCCGGTTGGGGCGCGGAAGTGCAGGATGAAGGAGCCGTTATCGACGGTGGGGAAGAAGTTCTGCCCGAGGAAGGGAACGAGGAGGAAGGTGCTGAGGCAGAGGAGCAGGAAGCCGGGGATGAAGAGCTTGCGGGCGTCGATGAGGCGGCCAAGGAGCAGAGCGTAGCCCTCACGGACGGACTCAAAACCGCGCTCAAAGAGGCGCTGGATACGGGCGAAGATGCTTTGCGAGAGCGGCGCGTGGTGATCGACGGGCTTGAGCAGGTAAAGAGCCATCGTGGGCACGAGCGTGCGTGAGAGGAAATAAGACGCCAGCATGGCGAAGACGACCGCCTCGGCCAAGGGAACGAAGAGGAAGCGGGAGACGCCGGTGAGGAAGAACATCGGCAGGAAGACGATGCAGATGCAGAGCGTGGAGACGAGGGCTGGGACGGCGATCTGCGCGGCGCCTTCGAGGATGGCGTTGTAGACGTTGTGGCCTTCTTCGAGGTAGCGGTTGGTGTTCTCGATCTCGACGGTGGCGTCGTCGACGAGGATGCCGACGGCGAGGGCGAGGCCGCCGAGGGTCATGATGTTGATGGTTTCGCCGAGGAGCCCGAGCACGATGATTGAAACGAGGACCGAGAGCGGGATGGAGATGGCGATGATGAGCGTGGAGCGCCAGTTGCCGAGGAAGAGGAGGATCATCAAGCCGGTGAGGACCGCGGCGATGACGCCTTCGCGGACGACGCCTTTGATGGAGCTGCGGACGAAGATGGATTGATCGTTGAGGAGCTTGACCTGGGGTTTTTGCGTGAGGGTGCTGAGGGCGGCGGGGAGGTTTTCCTTGACGCCGTCGACGACGGAGAGCGTGGAGGCTTTTCCGGATTTGAGTACGGTGATGAGCACGCCGCGCTGGCCGTCCTGGCGGACGATGTTGGTCTGCGGGGTGAAACCGTCGGCCACGGAGGCGACATCGCGGATGTAAAGCGTGTTGTTGCTGAACTGGCGGATCGGGATGTTGCCGATGCCTTCGAGGGTAAGAGGCGCGGCGTTGAGGCGGATGTCGTACTCAAACTGGCCCATCTTGGCGATGCCGCCGGGCTCAATGACGTTCTGGTTGCCCAGGGCGTTGAGGATGTCGACGGGGGAGACGCCCTTGGCCTCCATCAGGCCGGGATTGAGGTTGATGATCATCGTGCGCTGCTTGCCGCCGTAGGGCGCGGGCATCACGGTGCCGGGAACGGTGACGAGGGCAGGACGAAGGTTGTTGTTAGCGATGTCGTTGAGAAGCTGCTCACTGAGGCCGGAGAGGCCAAGCTGCACAATGGGTACGCTGGAGGCGGAGAAGTTAGTGATGAGCGGAGGCTGGATGCCGGGCGGCAGCATACGGACCGCAAAGGTGGAGGCGGTATTGACCTGGGTGTTGGCTATGTCCAGGCTGGTGCCGGGCTGTAGGTATATCTTGAACAGCGCCGTGCCGCTGTAGGTGGTGGACTCTACGTGCTCGATGTTGTCGACGAAGGTGGTGAGGAAGCGCTCGTAGGCGCTGGTGAGGCGGCCCTCCATCTCTTCGGGGTTGAGGCCCTGGTACTGCCATGCGACGGCGACGACGGGGATGTCGATGTTGGGAAAGATGTCCGTGGGCGTGCGCAGGATGACCACCGGCGCAGCGATCAGAATGAGGATCGCGAGGACGATGAAGGTGTACGGACGGGATAAGGCGAGTTTAACAATCCACATGAGCAGTGATGGCCGTGAACTGGCCTTATCAATAGATTACCGGGTTTGGACGGAGGATGCTTAAAGCCGCGCTGGCGCTGCCGATTTCACGTGGCTGGTAGGACATGTGGCTTAGTGGCGATTACCGGTCTTGCTTAGTCATCAAGCTGGATGAGGACGCCCTCGGCGGCTTCGAGGATGAGGGTGGGGCCGACCGGGGCGCCTTCGCCATCCATGATGGTGGTGAGCAGGATGCGGCCAGCCGGGCAGGGGATGGAGCGGTGCTCAGTGGTGAGATTTAGGAAGACTTGCAGGCTGCGGCCTTCGTGGGTGCGGCGGTAGGTGAGGACGCCTTCGTACGCGGAGATATCGGTGAGGCTGCCGGAGTGGAGTGCGGCATGCTCGCGGCGGAGAGCGAGGAGTTTGCGATAGAGCGCGAGCATGGAGGCTGGCTGGGTGGTTTGAGTTTCGACGTTGAGCGTGGCGTGGGTGGAGAGGATTGGGAGCCAGGGAGTTCCGGTGGTGAAGCCGGCGTTGGGGGTGGCGTCCCAGAGCATCGGAGAGCGCTCGGGGTCGCGGCCGAGGCCGAGGCCGGGCTGATTCCTTTCGGCGGGGTCGCGGACTTCGGCGGGGGAGATGGGGACGTCGGTCATGCCGAGCTCGTCGCCGTAGTAGAGGGTGGGGGTGCCGCGCAGGGTGAGCAGCAGCATCGCGGCGACGCGGGCTTGCGCGGGACCGATGCGGGTGGCGAGGCGGGACTGGTCGTGATTGCCAAGGACGTAGTTGGGCCAGGCCGCGGTGGGGAGCAGGGACTCGTAGGTCTGGATGACCGCGGCGATGGCGTTGGCCTCCCAGCGGGTGAGGATGAGATGGAAGTTGAAGGGGAGCTGCGCGCCCTGCATCTGCGCTCCGTAGTAGGCGACGAGTTGCGGGAGCGGGAGGTAGATTTCGCCGATGAGGAGGCGGTCGCCGGGGTAGGCGTCGAGGATGGAGCGCATGGTGGCGACGATCTCGTGGGTCTCGGGCTGGTCGGCGTTGTATGGCTTCGAATCGGCGAGGTTGGAGCGGAGGTGCTCGTCCTTGATGAGCAGCCAGAGGACGTCCATGCGGAAGCCGGCTACTCCTTTATCGAGCCAGAAGCGCATGGCGGCGTAGATGGCCTCGCGGACTTCCGGGTTGCGCCAGTTGAGGTCGGGCTGCTCATTGAGGAAGGAGTGGAGGTAGAACTGGCCAGTGAGCTGATCGAAGGTCCAGGCGGGGCCGCCGAAGTGGGAGAGCCAGTTGTTGGGCGGGCCGCCATCCGGGGCGGCGGCGCGCCAGAGATACCAGTCGCGCTTTGGGTTGGTGCGAGAGCTGCGCGATTCCAGGAACCACGGGTGCTGATCGGAGGTGTGGTTGGGGACGAAGTCGAGGATGACTTTGAGGTTGCGGGCGTGGGCGGCAGCGAGCAGGGCGTCGAAATCGGCGAGACTGCCGAAGAGCGGGTCTACCTCGGTGTAGTGGGCGACGTCGTAGCCGAAGTCGGCCATGGGAGAGGGATAGAAGGGCGATATCCAGAGGGCGTCGACGCCGAGTGAGACTAAATAATCGAGGCGCCGGGTGATGCCGGGGAGGTCGCCGATGCCGTCGCTGTTGGTGTCCTGAAAACTGCGGGGATAGACCTGATAGATGACGCCGGTCTTCCACCAGGGGGAGGAGTTCGCTGGCATGAGAGGGTTGGATGCTGCCCATCCTGCCTGCGCCGCCTATCTGCGGTAAACTAAGAGAGACGCACGTTTCCGCATTTTCCCCCGCGCATAACGCCCCCAAAATTTCAGCGTCCAGATAGGAACCACTCCGCTAGTGAGCAACTCGAACTCTGCCATCCGTAATATCGCCATCATCGCCCACGTCGACCACGGTAAGACCACGCTGGTGGACGCCATGCTCCGCCAGGCCGGTACCTTCCGCTCCAACGAGATCGTCGCCGAGCGCGTTATGGACTCGAATGATCTCGAGCGCGAGCGCGGCATCACCATTCTCGCCAAGAACACAGCCATCCACTATCACGGCGGCAAGATCAACATCGTCGACACCCCGGGCCACGCCGACTTCGGCGGCGAGGTGGAGCGCGCGCTCAAGATGGTGGACGGCGTCGTCCTGCTGGTCGACGCCAGCGAGGGCCCGCTGCCGCAGACACGCTACGTCCTTTCGAAGGCGCTCGAAGCCAAGCTCACCCCCATCCTCGTCATCAACAAGATCGACCGCCCTGACGCGCGCCCGCAAGAGGTCCTCAACGAGGTCTATGACCTCTTCATCGACCTCGACGCGGACGAGTCTGTGCTGGAGTTCCCGGTCATCTATACCAATGGCAAGCTCGGCACGGCGACCATGGATATCGCCAACCCTGGCACGGACCTGCAGCCGCTCTTCAAGCTCATCGAAGACACCATCCCTGCCGCCACCGGGACTGCCGACGGCGACCTCCAGGTGCTGGTCACCAACCTCGACTATTCGGATTACCTTGGCCGCCTCGCCATCGCGCGCGTCTTCAACGGCACGCTGAAGAACGGCCAGGAGGTCAACCTCTCGCGCATCGACGGTACGCTGCAGACGGTGAAGGTAAACAAGCTCTTCACCTTCGATGGCCTCAAGCGCATCGACACCGACGAGACCACGGTCGGCGACATCATCGCCGTCGCCGGGATCCCCGGCATCACCATCGGCGAGAGCTTCTGCGCGCTCGAAAACCCCAAGCCGCTCCCCATCATCAAGATCGACGAGCCCACCATCGCCATCGTCTTCTCGGTCAACAACGGGCCGTTCGCCGGACGCGAAGGCAAGCTGGTCACCTCGCGCAACATCAAGGAGCGCCTCGAAAAAGAGCTGCTCACCAACGTCTCCATCCGCGTCGAGGACACCGGCACGCCGGACAACTTCAAGGTGCTGGGACGCGGCGAGCTCCAGCTTTCCGTGCTGATTGAAATGATGCGCCGCGAAGGCTTCGAGATGATGGCCTCGCGCCCGCAGATCGTGACCAAGCGCATCGACGACCAACTGATGGAGCCGTCTGAAATTCTCACCATCGACGTGCCGGAGAGCTTCGTCGGCACCGTCATCGAGCGCCTCGGGCCGAGAAAAGGCGAGATGGTCAAGATGGCGAACCACGGCTCCGGGCGCGTGCGCATGGAGTTCAATATTCCCTCGCGCGGCCTCATCGGACTGCGCAACGAGATGCTCACCGAGACCCGCGGCACCATCGTGATGAACTCCATCGCGGGCCAGTACATTCCCTACTCGGGCGACATTCCGCAGCGTCCTTCCGGCGCGCTGATCTCCGACCGTCAGGGAGTCACCACGCTCTATGCGCTCGACGGCATTCAAGACCGCGGCATCCTCTTCCTCGGCGACGGCGTTGAGGTCTACGAGGGCATGATCATCGGCGAACATTCGCGCGACAACGACCTCGACGTCAACTGCGTCCGCGAAAAGAAGCTGACCAACATGCGTGCCTCCGGATCGGACGACGCTGTTCGCCTGGTTCCCTTCCGCCAGCTCACGCTGGAGCAGTCTATTGAGTTCATCGCCGACGACGAGCTGGTCGAGGTGACGCCGAAATCGCTGCGCATGCGCAAGAAAATCCTGGCCGCCAACCGCCGCCCCAAGGGCGCTCGGAGCGGGCAGCAGCAGCCTGAGTAGGCCGCGCCGCAGGGGCTACTGCGGGCAAACATCCCCCGGCACGCGCCCCACACGCGTCCACACCATAGGCCCACCAGGCCCCGGTATTGGCGCCCTCTGGCTGCTCGTCAGTGTCTTTCCATCGGCAGAGATCGTCAGTCGCGGGCCCGATCCTGGGCGCCCTCCAGCCCCCGCCATGAACGCCGCCCGATCCACCACAATCGTCTCGATCTCCGGCTGCGTTACCTTCACCTGCATTCCATACGTCCCACCCGGAGCAGGCACAGGCTGCGCTATGCCGTTCACCACGAAGCGGTCCGGTGAGGGCACCGCGATATTGTCCTGCCATCCACTCAGTGCGCCCTCACCATCCTCGGCGACATGCAGGCACTGGTTCGTCGTGCTCATCGCAGTCAGCCCCGGCCGCTCGGAATAAATTGTTCGTGCCGGCCTCGGGTGCTTCGCCTCTTCGCTCTGGTAGAACCACGTCCCCACAAACGGATTCACCGTCACGCCCGCTGCTACCGCCGGTCTCTGTAGCACGACCGCATCGCTCTGGAACTCGCCGCGGGCAAACGCTCCACTCCACGTCGCCGCCTTCTCCTCCCATCGCAGGTCCACGCGCAGTCGCGGCAGGTCCTGCGTGGCTATCGCCGGATCAAAGTCGATGGTTAGCCTCTGCCCGTCCCACTGCGCATGCTCCCATCCGCCATGGTTGTAGCCGAAACAGTTGTGTTGTGAAAACGGATTTCCATCCACGCCCCTGCGCTGGTACACGCAGAATGAAATTCCCTCGCCATCGATCTCTTCCTTTGTCAGTGGCGAGTTCGCGAATGCCGGTGGCCTCGTCTGTACCTCGACGACCATTCCTACCTCGCCTCCGCGCCCATCGCCCGTCTCCCACAGCCCCGCAATCGCCGGCGCCGGCGGTGCGGGCGGCGGCTCGGGCAGCCCACTCTGATCGCCCTGCTCTACCTGGTAGCAAGCCCTGCCCGGCTGGTCATTGCACCCCGGCCCATTTGGCTGTACAGCGTTCGGCCCATTGCCATTCGCCGTCATGGGCGGCGGAGGAGGCGGGGGTGTCACTGCTCCCGTATCATCATCCACCGTCCGGAATCCCGGCGGCGTCAACAGCTTCGCATCCGGCTCGCCCAGGTGAATGTTCGTTACATAAAAATTCTGCGCTCCCGCTCGCGGATCAAACCTCTTCTCGATCACGTTCACGCCCAGCGCCGCCGAATACCAGAACTCCTTCACCGTCGGCTCCGCTCTCTGGTTGCCCACCGCTCCCGCAGCCATCACCGTCGTCTCCCGGGACCCGACCGCCGCTACGCCCTCGATAGTTTGCTGCCCCAGGCTCTCCACCTGCTCCTTCGGCTGGTTGCCCATCGGACCTTGCCCCATCGGACCCATCGCACGCGATGGCCGTCCCGCCGGAGTCGTCGATATTTCGCGAAATCTCGACTGGTTGCACACCCGCGTCCTCACCATGCAGCGCAACTGCTTATGCGTCACCGGATTGTAAAAATCAATCTCGGCCAGATTCGTTATCAGCGTGTCCCCGTTCGGAGCAAAAGCCCGCCGCTCCTGGAGCACCACCCCCGCCGCATTCCGCGCGATTGTCCGATGGTTCTTCATCGTCTCGGTGCTTCCATCCGCCAGGAAGCGCGTCCACTCCGTCGTCACCGTCGCGGTGAATGGAGCATTCGGAATCGCCATCACGTCGATGCTCTCCACCCGCTCGGTCGTCCCGCCTGAAGGAGCATGCGGCGGCGTGGCCTGTGCGCCCGCGCGCAGGCTCCACAGTAGGACTACCAGGGCAATAGAGAGCAGCTTGCTCATAAGCCTCCAGCCGGCAAGTATATGGTTCTTTCCCAATAGACGCCGGTATAGCGAAAGTTCCCGTGTGCCTTAGCGAATGGCAGTCGTCTGCCATCATAGACGGCCTGCTGAAGATGCTCAATCCGGTGGCCTCGAATACACGGTCAACGAGAGGCCTGTGCGGGCTGGTCAGAAAGCGCTCGCCACAGGAGGGTGCCGAGCGGCGGCAGGCAGGCGACCAGCCAGAAGGCCGCGGTATAGAAGTTGTGGTCGAAGAGATGACCGAGGACAGGCATCAGCAGGCCCGTGACCAGCGCCCAGGCGGAGATGGCGATGCCGGAGAGAAAGCCGGCGTTCTCTTTGGGCTGGGCGGTGATGCCATCGGCGAGCGAGAGCACGACGAAGCCGCCGGCAAGAAACATCTGCAGGAAAAATAAAAACATGGTCAGGCCTATGGGCCAAGGACCCGCGGCGGCGGCGGGCAGAAGAGTCACCAGGAATCCTGCGAGCGAGAAGACGATGAAGAAGGCCAAGGGCCGCTTGGCGTGCCGGGCGGTGCGGCGGTCGGCGAGCAGACCCCAGAAGAGATAGCCGGCCTCCCAGCCTGCCGGCGGAATCCAAAGCAGGTGCCCGAGCGATGCCTGACCGACATGGAGGACGCGGGAGAGATAGAGCGGGGCGGCATAGAGTCCGAAGGCCAGTGGAGCCGCTCCGAGACCGTAGGCGGCTGCGGAGGCGAAGAGGTTGCGGTTCCAGCGGGAGCGCAGCGGCAGGCCCGTTGCCGTAGGTGCGGAGGCGATGACGGGATGGTGCGGGTGATACAGACCCGAGGCGCGCAGCAGCAGCCATAGGGCTATCCAGAGAAAACCGAGTAGGCCGGTGATGAGGAAGGCATAGCGCCATCCGTAGCGTGTGCCGATGGGCGTAATCAATAGTGGCGTGAGCGCGGCGCCGAGCGAGCCTCCGCTGTAGGCGAGGCCGAGGCCGAAGGAGCGGCGCTCGGCCGGGAGGGTGAGCGCGACGGTGCTGAGGCCGGCGGGGAAGGTCGCACCTTCGCCGAAGCCGAGCAGACCGCGCGCGAGACACAGACCGCCGAGACCCATCATCAACGCATGGCTGGCGGAGGCGAGAGACCAGAGTGCGACGGCGATGAGAATGACGGTGAAGAGGCCGCGGCGATCGATCCAGTAGCCCCATACCGGGTTCGCGAGCATGTAACAGATGCTGAAGACAGAGACGGCATAGCCGTATTGCGTGGCGGTGAGGTGGAGGTCGCCGAGGATGGTCGGGCTAAGTATGGCGAGCACACTGCGATCGACATAGCTGAGCAGCGAGAGCAACGTCATGGCGAGGCAGGGCGCCCATAGGCGGAGG
>Ga0206836_10270_pt1 | contig 11227 bp, 13 predicted proteins | sample Alteio_BWOrgCont_28_FD_152871 | JGI IMG/M metagenome (GOLD analysis project Ga0206836, IMG submission 152871) | Enriched cells from forest soil in Barre Woods Harvard Forest LTER site, Petersham, Massachusetts, United States -... | ecosystem: Environmental > Terrestrial > Soil > Temperate forest >...
TCTTGTAGCACCGAATCTTTTTCTTCGGGAGAAACCTTACGCAAATTAGCGATCTGAAGAGTGACGTGCTCAACAGCTTCTTCTTTTAAATGTTGATAAACCTTAGACGCCAAGTCCGGCCCCAAAGAAATGAGAAGCGTGGCCGCCTTTTGTTCACCAGTTAGCGCTGTTTTTTTCGGTTCGCCCATAACGACTACTCCTCAGAAAGCCATTTCTTAATAATTTGAGCTATGTTCTCAGGATTACGTCCAGCCATTTCCATAACTTCTTGACGCACCATTTCACGCTTTTTAGCGTTCATCGCGGATTCAGCGCGACCTATATCTTCTGCGGTCATATCATTCGAAATAAGATCTTCTACTTGAGGCATGGGAGGCTCTTCAATTTCGTCAATCTCTTCGACAAACTTTTTCTCACGCTTGGGTTTTAAAATCGAGCGCAGGAACAAAAGAATTCCAAAGGCCATCAAAACCAATAAGCCGATTTTCCCCAGAGTCATATAAAGATTTTGTTGGGTTTCCATTTGAGTCTCCTTCATGCTGGCCAAAGCCTGAGTGTTATCAAAAGGCATATTTTCAACCGCCACTTGATCACCTCGGTTTATATCCAATCCTGCCGCCGCCATCACAGCCGTCTTAATCGCTTCGACTTGTTGCGGTTGAAGATTGTCGACAAAAACGCCCACCGAAACTCTTTTAGGCGAGCCTGGAGCAACCACATTGTGTTTGACCGTGCGGTTGATTTCGTAATTAGTTGTATTTTCTTCTTTTGAGTATTGAGAATTTGTTCCAGTCGCCAAAGAAGCTTGATAACCCGGAATATTGGTATCAGTTCCCGGAACCCCACCCACAATCGTGTTCGGAAGCGCTCCATCGCCAACAAATTGTTCTTTTTTAGATTGCGTCGAACGAGCAATACCTTGACCATCCACAACCGGTTCAAAAGTCTCTGAATCATTTTCAGTTTTGTCAAAATTGAGTTCCGCGGAAACCGATACAGCAAAGCGACTATTACCACCCAAAACCTTATTCAGCATACTAGTGATTTTGTGTTCTAAATCCTTCTCATAGCTTTGCTGAACTTCCATATCATGCAAAGTCAACTTGGCTTGCTGCGTTAACGTATTTCCTTCAACGTTATTAGGATTGTTCTCATCTTGCTCTTCCGCGATAAACCCAGAAAGAATGTTGCCGCGATTATCAACCACATTAACTTGTTCCGGTTTCAAACCCTCAACACTCGCTGCCACCAAGTGAACAATTCCACGCACTTGATCGCGCTTCAGCGTTGAATCCGGCTTCAATTCCAAAACAACAGAAGCCGTTGTCGGCTTTTCTTTTTCCGTAAACAATTCAGGTTCCGGAATAACGATGCTCACACGAGCGCTTTGTATCTCTTGCAAACTACCAATCGTTCTTTGTAATTCACCTTCCAAAGCCCGTTTGTAATTTACTTTTTGAGTGAAATCCGTCGAACCCCATTTAGGTTCGTCAAAAATTTCGTATCCAACACCATTACCCCTCGGTAATCCTTGCCCCGCCAAAGTCAAACGCGTGTCATAAACCTTCTCGGACGGCACCAAGATCATGACCATGTTGTCTTTGGACGAAACCTTATAAGGTATATTTTGCTTCTTCAGTTCAGTGGCTACGTCAGCCGCATCCTTTTGATCCAACCGCGAATAAAGAACCTCATACTGGCTATGGGACGTACCAACAATCAAGGCCAGCAAACCAGCGAAAACCACCACCGGAATGGCAACAACCAAGATTTTTTGGGTTCGATTAAATCTTTCCCATGTTTCTCTAAATTGCTGAGTAAGTTGTTGTAAAAATTCGTTCAAAATGTCCTCGTCAAAAAAGTTTCAAATTTTAAAACTTAAACCTGCATTTGAATAACTGATTGATAAGCATCCATTACTTTATTTCGAACCGCGATGGCATACTGCAAAGTCATACTGGCCTTTTGCATGGAAATCATGACGTCGTGAAGATTTTCCGGCCCTCCGGTAGCCAAACTCACCAATGAGGTGTTATCGGATTGGCTAGCGTTTAAATCAGTAATAGCTTTACTCAATAAATCTTGAAAATTAGTTGGAGAAACCGCAGCCGCATTTTGAGTGTTGGAAACCGATATTGGTTGAATGGGTTGAATTGTTCCCGCCGTCAAAGAAATAGGCATTTGTATGGGCTGAATTTGCATTTTCAAAATCCTTTAATCGATTTAAACTTCAACCAATAAAACTTATTTTCCGATCGACATTGCTTCCAGAGCCATCGATTTAGTTGCGTTAAAAGCCGTAATATTAGCCTCGTAAGAACGACTAGCCGAAATCAAATCAACCATTTCATTAACCGCATTAACATTTGGATAAGCTACATAACCTTCAGCGTTAGCATCCGGATGTCCCGGGTCATAAACCATCTTGACGGGTGAGGTATCCTTTTGAATGCCCGTCACTCTTACGCCAGCAGGCAAACCATCCGGGGTCATCACCGGGATAAAAGACGAAAAAGTTGGAGTCACATCAAAGCGAGGAGAAAAAACAACGCGTTGACGAATGTAGGGGCCGCCTTCAACCGTACGAGTAGTATTAGCGTTAGCGATATTGTTAGAAATAACATCCATGCGAAGCCGCTCAGCTGTTAAAGCTGAGGCTGAAATAGAAAAAGGAGCAAATACGCCTGAGAGTGCGCCCATTGATTAAGACTTCCCTTCTGTAATAGCGTGACGAAGATCTGCAAAGTAACCTGACGTGACATCCGCCAAAGCGTTATAGAGCAAGTTGTTTTGAGCAAGCGCCGCCGATTCCATTTCCATATCAACATTGTTGCCATCGTTACGCCCAACCGTGTCATTAATTGCGCTAATAGTAGCTTGAAAATTATCCAAAGACGAAGCGGACTCTTGTATCGGCATATGCATCGGGTTGGTTCTCCACATTGTGGACGATGGTGTACCATCAATTGCCATTTTCAGTTGATCTTGAAAAGTGACAACCGAGCGTTTGAAATTAGGTGTATCAATGTTAGCGATGTTGTTGGCGATAGCATTATGTTGAGTTGCTAAAGCATCTAGACTTTTTTGCATAATGGTCAGCGGATCTACCGAGGATGAAATAGGGTTAATCATTTTTTCACTCCTCCATCCGTTTTTTAGAGACAACTACAACACACCCAGACAACACAACTTGCGGGGCAGAACAACAAACTCATTTCCAACAAACACTTATTGTTCAAATTTTCATCAGAAGGGAAAAAGTTCCGTCATTATGACAAAGCTTTCACCCCTGTCAAGGATTTATCTGCCAGAAAACCCTTGTTTTAAGCCGTTTTTAGTCCCAACACCTTTCGTTGCCCAAAACACAAAACCAAGTTGATTAATTCAATTTCTCAGTTTTTTCCATCGCCAACAAAGCTTTAATTCCACGTAAGTTAATTCCCTGATCGGAAAAACTGGCAATTTTTTTGCACAAAAGAAGATCGTTATCGTCGTAAATGCGCGTGCGGTTTCCGCCAATGCGTGAAACTTTTAAAAGACCCAAACGCTCCCAATTACGAAGCGTCTGTTCGTGTACGCCCAACTTGTCTGCGATTTCTGTAATCGTTAATATCATTTTTTACGCTTTTGAGACGGTTGATAACGCTTTGTAACCCTAGTGATAGCGTTATTGTAGGAATGAAGAATTTTTTGAAAAGAAAGAAGAACTAAAATCGCTTTGCGTTGTTATTTTAAAAAATTAAAATACATCATAAGGTATAATTATTTAATCGATACACAACATATAGATATTTTTACGAATCGACAAAAATTAAAGGGGGGTGGGGCAAAAAATAAGCCACTCTCCGAAAAATCAAAAAGTGGCTTATTGATAAAACTATTAATTGATTACAAACGACCCTGACGACGTAACAAAGCTCTCATCTTTTTACGATGCTTCTTACGTTTGTGCGTTTTAATTTTTGCGCGATGGCGCTTTTTACCACAAGGCATTCAAAAATCCTCCATGTTAAATAAACCGGCTTTTTGCGGACGTCAGTGTAACAGGAAATCCCTTTTAAGCAACATTTTTACGATATTTTCATACATTTTGCGGTCGCTTCAGCCACCAGGGTGCCGTTGGCTAATCTAGCTTCAGATGCTACATAATGAAGCTGACGCTTTTCTTCAACGGGCCAGGCTGACAATAAAACCTCCGTACTTGTAGGACAAGGGGCCTTTAAACGAACCTGATATTCCACCGTAACCGCTTTAACACCCTTTAACCAATAAAGATTAACCATCAGTTCATCCAAAAGCGTTCCTAAAATTCCACCATGAACCACATTGTTAAAACCCTGATACTCTTTTGGAATAACCGTTTCAGATAATAACCTCTCCCCTTCAAAACGAAACTTCATTTTAAAACCCATAGGGTTTTTATCACCGCAACACAAACAATAGTGATCATCCGTGAAGATCTGATCTTTAGAAGTTTCCGAACTCACTTTGCTTCTTTTCTTGCGGTCGTCAAGGCGGTTCTGAGTGATTTCTGATAGGGCCCTCTGCAAATACCCGTTTCCAAAACAATCGCCGTAATCAAACTGCCGGGTGTCACATCAAAAGCCGGATTGTAAACCGGGTAGCTCTCTTTGGCGATTGCTATACCTTGAGGATGAGTCACTTCCTTCGAGTTTCTTTGCTCGATAACAATTTCAGCGCCAGTTTTCTTAGTAAGATCCAACGTTGTCGTTGGAGCCGAAACATAAAAAGGAATTCCATGCGCTTTAGCCATAACCGCCAAAGCATAAGTCCCAATTTTATTAGCCGTGTCGCCATTAGCCACAATACGGTCAGCACCCACAATAATGGCGTCGACTTTTTTTTGTTTCATCAATGCGGCCGACATGTTGTCCGTAATTAAATGAAAGTCAATACCAGCATGAGCCACTTCATAAGCGGTCAAGCGAGCGCCTTGTAAGTAAGGCCTCGTTTCATCAACCCACACGTGCAGTTTTTTATTCTTTCGCGCGGCATGAGTAATAGCGGCCAAAGCCGTTCCATCACCGCCAGTCGCCAAAGCGCCCGTATTGCAATGAGTCAAGACATTCTTGACTTTCGCTAAAAGCTTAGCTCCATGTTCACCCAAGCGATTGCACAAAATCTCATCTTCTAAATGAATATCAATCGCTTCTTTTTCCAAAGTACGTTTTTGTTCGGCGACTGACAACATAGATAACGCTTCAAGACATTCCGCCATACGGTCTAACGCCCAAAAAAGATTAACCGCCGTGGGTCTCGTTTTACGTAGTCGGGCAATAGACTTTTTCACGTCTTTTTCAAATCCCAACACGTTTTTTGCCTTAGAACGAATAGCGCCCACAGCCACACCATAAGCCGCAGTAATGCCAATGGCCGGCGCTCCACGCACAGTCATTTCCTCTATGGCTTTAGCCACTTTTTCAACCGTATCGCACTTCACCCAATTTTCGCGAAATGGTAAATCCCTTTGTTCCAAAAGATAAACAATTCTCTTTGTCCAGCGAATCGGTCTAAGTTTTTTAACTGCCATTACTTTTTCTCCAAAGCCATGGCCACTTCTTTCATCAAAATGGTCAATTTCGGCTCAGCTTCCTGAGCATGTTGAATGATTTTTTTTATATCTGCCGGTTCCAGAGTATCGGCCACACACTTATCCGTAACAACTGAAATACCCAACACTTTTAACCCTGAATGAATCCCTACCACCACTTCAGGAACGGTGGACATTCCCACCACGTCCGCGAAAGTCGAAAGCCAGCGATACTCCGCGCGGGTTTCCAAATTCGGTCCAGTTACCCCCACATAAACCCCTTTGCGGACAGCGATTCGCTTATCCCAGGCAATTTTTTCGGTTAAGGCGATTAGTTCTTTTGAATAAGGCTCGCACATATCAGGCCAGCGAGGGCCCAAACGATCATCGTTGATGCCAATCAAGGGGTTGTCGCCCATCAAATTGACATGATCTTCAATAATCATTAAATCACCGGGATTGTAGGTTCTATTCATACCGCCACAGGCGTTGGAAACCAGCAAATACTCAATACCGAGGGCTTTCATCACCCGCACCGGGAAAGTCACCTGCTGCAAACTGTAGCCTTCATAGCGGTGAAAGCGGCCCTTCATGGCAACTACTGGAGTATTTCCCAACTTTCCAAAAACCAGCTCTCCCGCGTGTGACTCAACCGTCGAAAGAGGGAAATGAGGAATCTTGCCGTAGGGAATAATGACCTGATCTTTAATTTCATGGGCTAACGCGCCTAAGCCCGTACCCAAAACAATGCCGACTTTAGGAGTCGCCGCCGTGGTTTTACGAATCTCCTTTACCGCTTCCTGAATCTGATCAAATAATTCTGCCATGAATTTCCCCTTTTAATTTTTAAGCGCTTTGAACCGGCTTGTCCATCAACCGCGTAACGCATAACCATAAAGAATCAACCATGGCAAACCCAAACAACTGATCGCCAATAATAGAACCGCCGTCAACAAACCCCTCGAGTTGAATAAACCCCAGCGAATGGAAAAAAGCCGATCACTCCAAGACAACAAGGGATAAGTTAAATTGAAAACAAACTTACGAATTCCATTTAATGCGACGCTCGGAACAATGTGCAAAAGCCACTCTAAAACCAAAACCAGGGAGGTCAAATCCAAAAGAAAGGTCAGGAGATAAAAAAAATCCGAAAGAAGAAGAGCCATGGGTTATCCGTTCAGCTTATTTAACTCAGCACTACGTGCCGCCGCCGCAGTCATCGCCATTTCAACCGTTTCTTTAAATCCCAATTCAGCCATTTTCAATAAAGCCGCTTGAGTCGTCCCACCCGCCGAAGTCACTTGAATCCGCAATTCTTCCGGGCTCTTCCCCGCCTCTTGAACCATGCGGGCCGCGCCATAAACTGTCTGAGCCGTTAATTCCAAGGCCATCTTCTCGCTCAATCCCCCCTTAACTCCCGCCTCCGTCATTGCCTCAATCAGGTGAAAAATATAAGCCGGACCACTTCCCGAAACAGCGGTCACCCAATCCATTTGATTCTCTTGGACTTGAATGGATTTTCCAACCGCCGCGAAGAGGTTTAACACTAGTTTGACATGCGACCCTTTGGCTCTTTTGCCGCCGGCCACCGCCGCCATGCCTGCGTTCAACAACGAAGGTGTATTTGGCATCACTCGAACGACCGGGCAGCCCTGCGGTAATAACTTTTCAATTTGTTCGGTTGAAACCCCTGCCGCGATGGAAACCACCAAGGCCTTTGGAGAAATCGCTCGGCCCACTTCACCCAGAACTTCCTTTATTTTTTGAGGTTTCACTCCCAAAATCACGAGTTGGGCACCCTTCAAAGCCGTCACAGCGTCAGTGGTGACTTTAATCTTTAATTGATCGGAAGTTTGCTTGATTTTTGAGGGATTCGTGCGGACACCGATGATTTTCGAAGCGGGTATAAGTTTTGAGGAAACCCAGCCTTTCACCAAAGCGCTGGCCATCTTTCCAATGCCAAGAATTACTGTCTTTTGTTGAAAAGTCATTCTGATTCCCCTTAGTAAAAAACGAGTTTCATTTTAATGCTTAATACATCACCGCACCATTCAAAAGCTTTTTAAGCTCTTGCACCGAATATCGCGCTTCCCACCCGAACCAAAGTCGAGCCTTCCTCAATCGCCATTTCAAAATCACTGCTCATACCCATGGAAAGCACAGAAAAAGAATCTCCCGCCCATTTTTCCATTTTAATTTTTTCAAATAATTCTTTCAAATTTTTAAAAGCGTCTCTTTGTTTTTGGCGGTCGTCCGTCAAAGGTCCGACGGTCATTAACCCTTTCAATTTAATCTGTGGTAATCGGGATAAGTTTTGAGCGGTTAAAAGCGCTTGTGAAGGATCCACACCCGACTTACTCGCCTCGCCCGAGATATTTACCTCTAAAAGAACATCTTGCCGATGATCGCCTTGTCGGTTTGAGACGTTCTGCGCCAAATCCACAGAATCAATAGAATGGATTAAAACAAAACGACCGATGGTTTTATTGATTTTATTGGTTTGTAGCTGCCCAATCAGGTGCCAACAAACATCCCATGGTAATAACGGCATTTTTCCTAAAGCTTCTTGGACCCGGTTCTCACCGAAATTTTTCAATCCAGCGTCATAGGCTTTTTGAATATGGTCGGTTGATATGGTTTTAGTAACGGCTAAAAGAAGAACATCCAAAGGATTTCGGCCGACCCGCGCGGCTGAATCTTGGATTCTTTCTTGAATGTCATGAATTTGATTTTGGATATCCGACAAAGAAACGCCTTTCCGCAAATGGAATGCGTTGAGAGGCGTTAAGTAACGTTAATTATTTTGAAGCCTTCGGTTTTGAAAGCTCGTTCCACTCCACCAAAATTGGACTGGCCACGAAAATAGAAGAATAAGTTCCCACCACCACACCCAAAAGAAGCGTGAAAGCGAAATCTTTCAAAGCGTCTCCGCCGATGACACATAAAGGCAGGAGGGTCAAGAAAACCGTACCGCTGGTGTTAATGGTTCTGCTCAAAGTTTCATTCACGCTCAAGTTTACCAAGCTGGTGAAGGTGTGATCTTTCACTAAGAACTTTAGATTTTCACGAATACGGTCAAAAGTGACAACCGTGTCATTTAAAGAATACCCCGCCAGCGTCAGCAGCGCGGTAACCTGCAGAAGGTTAAATTCACGTCCAGTTAAAATAATGATTCCCAAAATGACCAGAATGTCATGAATGGTGGTGATAATCGCGGCAACCCCGAATTTAAAATCGAACCGGAAAGCGATATAAACCAGAATACCCAGCATCGAAAGTACAAAAGCCTTTAAAGCGTCATCTCGTAATTTTTGGGATACGGCCGGCCCTACTTCATCGCTGCCGTCCAAGGTGAATTTCGCGTTGGGGAAATTTTTATTGAAAAAATCCAAAACTTCTTCGCCGATGCTTCCCACCGCTTTATTTTCATTGTGCTTCAGTTTAATCAGCAGCTTGAAACCCGTATTTTTGTCTTCTGTACGTTGCTGAATTTCGGCGTCCCCATAACCCTGGTCTTTCAAGGATTGGCGCACTTTATCAATCTCTACACTATTCATCGCCGACAGGCGCAGCTGCACACCCGCCCCAAAGTCTGTACCCAAATTGGCTTTACCCTGATACAAGAGAATAATGGCGTAAACCCCCGCCAAACAAGCCAAAGCCGACAACGCCAGAAAAAACCGGCGCGGCTTCATGAAGTCGATCTTAGGTTCCTTAAACCATTGAAACATGATGCTGCCTTTCTAGATGCTCAGTCCTTGGTATTCTTTGCGGGCGTCAAAAATCATTTTGGTGATCACCACGGCGGTAAACAAGCTTAGCGCCACACCCAAACTCAAAGTCACCGCAAACCCTTTAATAGGCCCGGTGCCGAATTGGAACAAAACCGCTGCGGAAATCAGCGTGGTCACATGCGTATCAATAATGGCCACCAAAGCCCGGTTGTAACCGGCCTGAATGGCGGAACGAACGGTTTTACCCAGCTTCAACTCCTCACGAATACGCTCAAAAATAAGAACGTTGGAATCCACGGATAAACCAAGAGTCAAAATGATACCGGCAATGCCGGGCAAGGTAATCGTCGCCTTCAAATAAGCCAAGGCACCCACCAGGTAAACCATGTTTACCAGCAAGCCCACATTGGCGATAACACCCGAAAGACGGTAGTAAATCCCCATAAATAAGAGAACCAGAATCAACCCATAAGCCGCGGCCAAGGTTCCTTTTTTAACCGAATCCGCACCTAAGCTGGGACCTACTTGGAATTGACCCGTTACTTTTAAAGGCGCGGGAAGAGCACCGGCTTTTAAGATTAAAGCCAAATCAGCTGCTTCTAAGTCAGAAAAGCTACCCGTGATGACACCACGACCGCCCGGGATACGTCCTTGAATTTCGGGAGCAGAGTAAACCTTATCATCCAAAATGATAGCCAATTGACGGTGTATATAATCCCCCGTGATAATCCCAAACTGTTTTCCGCCTTCCGCATTGAGCGTAAAGGATATCTGGGAACGCCCCAAAGAATCCGTCTCGACATGCGCATCAACCAAGGATTCGCCGGTTAAAAGTACTTTTTCACAAAGATAGTCCCGATTTTCTTTTCCAGGGAAGTAAGTGATTCCTGCGGGCAACTTCGCCACATCAATCTTGCCGTCTTTGTTTAAATAATCAGACTCAGGAAGGGCTGAGACCAGGCGGAACTCTAACTGGGCTGTAGACAAAATAATATCGCGGGCATGTTTAATATCAGTGAGACCCGGCAGCTGAATCACAATGCCGTCGGTGCCCTCGCGTTCCAAAACCGGCTCGCTCACACCCAAAGCGTCAATACGGTTACGCAAAATTTCCAAAGCCCTGTCAGCGGCATCCGAGATTTCTTGTTCGGTTTTGCCCTGCATCTTGTCGCGATCCACCACCAGGTTCATGTGCAACCCGCCCTGGATATCCAGCCCCAATTTTAAACTGGTCGCCTTTTTCTCTTTTCGGTCTAAATCCGAAGGCAAAATGCCGTAAATCGACAGGCCAAATAAAACTAATACAATAAGAGCCATCCACTTTTGGAAAGTCACTGAACACCTTTCGTCTTAAGGAGGTAGGTCCGCCGGTTTCCCAAAAAATTGGGGAAAAGTGGGCTAAAAGCGAAGGCAGTATAGGTAAAATCAAGAAAAACTGTCAATGAATTACTGGCTGAAAAAGGCCTTCACCCCAAAAGATTAGGGTTGGGATACCGTGGGGTTAACCCAAGTTTTCACCACTTGGTTTAATTTGCTTTTGAGATCTTTGTCTTTTAAAACCCCTTCCCAACGCTCCACCACCTTCCCCCTCACCACCACTATCAGTGTCGGCAAAGACTCAATCGAATAGCTTTGAACCCTTTTGTCATTAGAAAAATCCGAAACATCTATCCGGTAAAAAGTGATTTGGTTTTGAAAGGTTTTGGCAACATGGGAAACCACCTGACTGTAAACCTGACAGGGTGCACACCATTTGGCCCAGAAATCCAACACCACCGGCGCCAGGGACTGGTCCACTTTTTGAAATTGCTCGCCGGAAATAAGCGGAATCGCGTCGGGGGTAGGCGTCGCGCCCGCCGAGAAAGCCGCGCGACCCCAACTTCCAACACAAAGCAACAGAAAGAGAAAAAATCGGAGGGATTTCATAACCGAAAACAAAATT
>Ga0206836_10271_pt1 | contig 11217 bp, 11 predicted proteins | sample Alteio_BWOrgCont_28_FD_152871 | JGI IMG/M metagenome (GOLD analysis project Ga0206836, IMG submission 152871) | Enriched cells from forest soil in Barre Woods Harvard Forest LTER site, Petersham, Massachusetts, United States -... | ecosystem: Environmental > Terrestrial > Soil > Temperate forest >...
TGTCGTTGACTGCGTTTCATAAGCAGTGTCACTATGTGGTTATGTTTCTCATATAAAAAGTTTTCAATATGGAATCTCTGTGTCTGAAAAAGATGCTTTGCTGCGGATGTTTATTAAATGGGGGTGAGATGGTGTTTTCAAGTGTAAAGAAGAATCGCTACGTTTTCTCTCTTTTGTCGGTTTGTGCGGCTTCTGCAAATGCATTTGCCGATGACGACATTCCTCAAGCTCAAATTAATGGATTTGCAACCCAAGGTTATTCTCAAGTCCTTTCCTCCACCGAAAATTCTAATTTAGGTGTGATGGGTAAGGGTGGAACGTTTTTGCGCGATTCTATTTTTGGTCTCAACTTAAGCTATCGTTATAATGATGACATTACATTTTACGGTCAGTTGACTGCTTCAGGATCGGACTTTTTTACTGGTGAAGAATTAAACTACGAAGTTCAGACAGACATGATCATGCTGAGCTACCACCCTAACGATTGGCTTGATGTGCGTATTGGACGCCAAATTGCGCCTGTTTGGATGGTGAGTGAAGAGATTGATGTGGGTCTTTCCTACCCTTGGATTCGGCCTCCTACGGAAGTTTATTTGCTCGGGCCTGTGAAAAGTATTTCAGGTATTGGTGCGGACTTTAGATACAATATAACCGATGATTTGCTTGCTACTGCTGGGGTTCGTTATGGAAATACACCTTACAGTGTAGAAGGTGCTCCTGGTCACCTCGCCATTGATTTGAGTGATGCGTTTATTGCTTATGCTTCTTTAGATATCAATAACTCAATTAAAGTCCGTGGTGCCTATGGTCAAGTTCGTGTGGATAGCACGACAACACCAAATCTTGCTTTTACAAGTGATGGCGAGGAAACACTTTCCTCCTATACTGAATACATTACTTTTCGTTTTTATTCCGCAGGAGTAAGGGCAGATGTGGGTAACTTTTTGTTGATAAGTGAATATGCACGCAGTATTGAAAATTTCCACTCTATTAGCCCCACTGTAGCAGGTGATTATCCCGCAATATACAGCACTCAGGTTGCGGATTATCAAGGTTTTTACGCCACTGCGGGATACCGCTTATCCGACTTTACACCACACATTACGTACGCAATGTCTCATATACAGTATAGGGATATGAGTTACGGAGGACTTGCGTCTATCCCTTTGCCAGCGCCATATCCTGATGGCCTTATTGGTGATGTTCAAGCAGATCTTGCTTCTGCTATTCAGCCTGCAGAGCAGCACACAATGACTTTAGGTTTAAACTACAACATTCTTCCTACGATTGTTTTGAAAGGACAATATCAGTATACAAAAGTTGTTTCTGGATCTCCTATTCTCATTTTAGGACCAACACTGAATGCGAATGATAGAATTCAATCTATTTCTACGGCTGTTTCTCTTGTATTTTAAAAGAAAAATGCAAAAAACATAAAGCTTTATTTATTGCTCCGATTGTTTTAATCCCGTAATCAAAGAATTCATAATTGTATTTGCCGCATTGGGGCCGTGGAGAGTCGAACAGCTTTCCGCGGATTCCGTATGATATGTGGGTGGCATCATTACGTAACCCACATGGTCGTTAGCAAGACTAAGAAAATAAAATGTCTCTACTTCCGGCAAAGAAAGGGGCAAAAGAGCGGCAAGAGTTTGTTTCACGTCGTACAAAGGTTCTCCGGGAAACATGAAAAAGTAGACTCCTCCCATATAAAACCAGCCAATTTTTGTGATGTTATTTGTAATATCTTTCCCTCGAATAACAAGCATGTTGTCGAGAAGTGTCTCGCTAATAGGATTTAAATCAACCCCGCATCCATCATAATTGACCTCAAAACCAGGAAGTCGAATAAATAATGTACCAAAACGCAAATCTTGGGGAGGAGGATTATTTAATGTTTCATATTGTAATAAATCTGCCGCATACTGATTTGTATATGCCACATAATTATTATTTGGTGGTGTGTAGGGAGACGCATTTCCTACGGTAGAAGCAAAAAATACGCACGTATTTGCTCCTGTGGCATTTTGTAAACTTTGTTCTGCGTAGCCTGCAAAATCAGCGGAGAGCTTTAAATTATCTTGTCCAAACCAGGTCGAATGCACTCCAAATACATTGATACATCCCAGGCTACGTCCGTTATTTTTAAAGTTGATAAAATAATTGCTTTTATCTACTTCCATATTGTCTACACGAGAGTAGTTATATCCTTCGAGCTGTGTATTGACTTCGTCGACGGCATCAATGGGAGTTAATTGATTTATGGCCTGAGAAAGTGTGGCGATAGTTTGCTCGCGTACTAAATTATACAGATTTTCATTATAGCGATCGCAGACAGCCATAGCCCAAAATGAATTTTGACTAAGTCCTGCAGGGCCTGCATGGGTATGTGTTGCAAAAACATTGGTATTAATTTGAGTTAAATTTAAAAGAGGAAAAGATTTTGCTAAATCTGCTAAAAGTTTAATATTAAAATCGGCGGCCACAGCTACGACGTCGTAGTTTACGAGTAAATAATATCCCTTATTTCCCTCTGTATTATCGCCTCGAAACAAGACAACTTTAACACGGGTGCTCAGATCTATGCCTTCGTATGCTTTACAGAACTCAGGGCCTAAATCAACGTTGCTAAAGTTTGCAGGAATCATGCGTTTCATGGTGGAGCCAAAACCGGTAATACTGGTAGGCTCTTGGGGAATAAGATCGTTTGATGTGACTGCAACTTCAATATTTCCTGTTAAAGTATCGTATCCCCCTTGGCTATCTTCTGGATAAAAGAGATTTGCAGAGTTAGTTTGAGATTGAAATAAAGGTTTTGCGGCTTCTATGGTACAGGAGGTAAAAATTAATAAAAGCACTAGAAAAATATACATATTTCCGTCCTGTGTTTGTGGAGGATGCTAGGGCTGCCCTAGAAGTCTAAAGCAGCATAAAAATCAGGTAAAGGACCACTAATGCGCAACCCATCAAGAGTCAAATTCCAGTAAGACACTCCAATCCCTAAAACTGTCGTATCGTGATATTTTTTGCGAAAGCTCACGCCCATTTGTTGGTATTGCAGCGGAGCGGTGTATTTTTGTCCTCCAATTTGTCTCCACTCTAAAGGAATACTTTGACGAAAATAAATAAAGGCAGAGTAATTTGCATTCCGATTTTCTGGAGTATGTTCCGTGTAAAGTGCACCTATAGTGAGGTTAGAGTCGAATACGTTCCCCCACAATTGGAGAATTTCATTCGTTGATACATTTTCTGACGGAGGGTTAAAGGCGGGGTCCCAAAATTTATAGCGTACGCGTAAATAAACACTCCATTTTTCGTTGTTTGGAGAAACATAAAACCTGTCGCCGAAACCAAAAATAAAATTATATTGATTTCCCCGAGAATTAAAATCTATTTCAGGATAAAATTCTACAAGCATAGCATGGCGTTTCCAGGGAGAAAACGTGCATGAAGGCCCCACCTGAACCGCACCGTAAAGGAGTGGAAACTGATTAAATGTTATAAAACAAGGAAGATATCTTATATTAAGAATAGACTCTGTAAGACCTATTCGTACAAAGGATGTGTTGTCGTCGCTTTGCTCATATGCTCCAATATCCACGTCGGGAAAGAGTGTTATTTCTCGTACAGAGGCGGTTGCCGTGGGACTGTCACCCCCTAAAAAAACCTGGCCTATACAGACAAAAAACAGAACATATATAAAAAAGCGCTTGAAAAAAAAGCGAAATAGGGTTAAGGGTCGTAGCTCGGTTGGACTCCTTGCCCCTAAGCTATGGGGGCTCAGTGTTTTTTTCTCTTCTCGATCCATAAGGAGCATTTTTATGCGTGAATACGAAGCAATGATTATTGCCAAAGCAGACCTCCCCGAGGCCGAAGTTTCTAAAATGGTTACTAAATGGGAAACTACCATTGGTCACGATGGCGGACAAGTTGTTAAGAAGGACATTTGGGGTGTACGCCGCCTTGCTTATCCTATTAACAAGCAAAACCGCGGAAACTACTATCTTTATGATATCGCAACCTCCCAGGCGAACATCGAAGAACTACAACGCATCCTTAAATTGGATGAAAACGTAATCCGTTCTTTGGTTGTTAAACTTTCTGACACGATTGATGTTGATGCACGCCGCATCGAGCTTCAACAACTTGCTGAAGCTGCAGCTCAACGCGCGGCCGAAGCTGCTCGTGAACGCGCAGAGTCCGACTCCATGGGCGCACGCCGCGGCCATTCGAGCCACGACGACGAGTAATTTTTGTCACGCTTATTTTTGGACTTTATAATATGTTTTCGAGCAATAAAAACCCCCATAAAACACCTCAGGATGCTCCTCGTCGTAAAGGACAAAGGCTGAATCCTTCCTATGTGTTTTCGGGGATTTTGGTCTCGGTAAGTTTTATGACGAGCCTTATTCCCTTTGCCGTATATGGGGTTTCCCAAATTGCTGCCCTTGCTGGTAAGCGTGCGGCTTTTGGTGTTTTTGGGGTTTCGTTTCTTTTTCTTGCTGTGCTTGGTTTTATATTAGGGAGCCCGCTATTTCTATCTGCGGCCATGACAGCGGTGATTACCGCCCCCTTTCTTGCCGTAGGTATTGCTTTACGTGAGCGTTCCGCATCTCGTATGTGGGCTGTTCTCGTCATGCTAATTCCCGTGTTTCTTTGTATTGGAGCGACGAGCTTTTCGAGCCCTCAAACCATGCAAAATAACATCGCTCAGTTTCGTGCTGCTTTGTCGGGGGAATCCGAAACTCCGGCAGTTTTGCAAGAATCATTGCAAAACCAAAAGCCCATGATTACGCAGACTCAACGTGATGAACTAAAAACTCAATTCGATTCCTTTTTTTCTAAGCCCGATGTTGTTACTTTTGTTTCTAGTTCTCCTTGGGAAAGACTCCTCTGGTTCGTTTTTGGCCCTGGAAATACTCTGTTTTTCTCATTGCTTTTAATCGCCTTCGCAAATGTGGCATTTCTGGATATTGCCTACGAGCAAGTGGCCCGTTTGCGCGCCGTAGCAACTTACGTTTCCAGTCGTAAGGCCTCCTTTGCCGAGTCCTTTGTTCATGCTGTGGTTTCCGCAGTCTCCTTATCTCGTCTCCGTAAGGGACAAGATGGACCTCAGTTAATGGTAGTAAAGCATGAAGATGCTTTTCGTTTAGCTGCGGGCCGGGTTTCTCAGGCAGGACGGTTTGGCATTTTAAGTCAGATTCTTCAGAGTTTTGTAAGACCTAAGCACTTAGAGCATCAAGTTCTTATGAAGAACATGATATTTACCCTGTCGGGCAGCGCACATTCATGGAATTTGCGTCGTTTTCGCCCGTCTACGGTTTTATCGTGTTTATCCGTTCTCTGTGTGGCTTCAATGGGATTATCCTTTGGGACCTATCAGGGCATGATGGCTTCCCTAAGTTCATCGCCTTTTCTTATCCCTTTGTCTCTCGCAAGCGTTTTGGCCTTTGTGATGCTAAGCATTCTTTCTTTAAAAGGAATGTTTATTGTTTACACGCGGTTAGTTCCTTTTTTGGGCATTGTGGTTTTATGTTTAAGTTTTGTATTTGGTTCGGGCACAGCATTTGGCCCTTTTTTTCTTATCGCTTTTTTTAGCACTGTGGCCTTGCTGGAGTCCGTATACAGCTCTAAAAAGACCTAATTTTTTTTAATTTTGAGAGGTATTGCACCATGGAAGTTTTGCTTCAAGAAAATGTATCCGACCTTGGCCTTATTGGTGACATTGTAAAAGTAAAGAACGGCTACGCGCTGAACTATCTTATTCCCAGAAACTTGGCTGTTGTTGCCAACAAAAGCAACAAAGCTCAACTTTCTCACCAAAAGCGCGTTGCCGATGCTAAAAAGCAAAAAGCATTAGTCGCTTCCCAAGAGCTTGCGGAAAAACTCAACACTCTTTCCCTTACTATTGCTAAGCCTGTAGGCGAAGAAGACCGTATTTTTGGAACAGTTACAACCCAAGAATTAGCGGACGCCTTTAAAGTTGCAGGTTACAATATCGAACGCCGTGCGATTTCTATCCTTGAGCAAATCCATCGCGTAGGCGTGTACAAGGGTGCTGTTAAAATTCACCCTGAAGTTACTGCACAGTTTAACATCTGGGTTGTTGCCCAATCCTAAGTTTTAAAAAGTATGCATATGCTTCGTTGCGGTGTCGCTTGTGTACCGCCTTCGGCGTAATGTACACGGCGCTCCTTGCGCCTCGCCTCTGCATACTTTTAAAAACTTAGCTCCATATTTTTGCGTCGTTTCTGCGCATTTTTAAAATCTTCGCCTCGTATTTTTGCCTCGCCTTTGCACTTTTGTCCAAAACAAAGACTTTTTTTTTAATCACTGTTCTCTGACCAATTTTTTCGACATACCTAATGCAGCCTGTAGGGGAAGTCTCTGCGTAGATCACCTTTAGGTCAGATATTTATTCTTTCAACAACATCCGACCTGTTCGGAAATTTTGAGGAGCGCAAACGTATGTCTTTATATTCTACTAGTCCTTATTTAAGTAGTCCTTCCTCCACTAGCAAAAGCAGTTTTCCAAGTAACGTACAGCGTATTGCAGAAGCAGACCAAGAAAATGTATTTGATAGTCCTCAAAAAGCCCAATCTGTTAAGATCCTCGATCATTTACAAAAGAACAGTGTTTCACCTTCCGCAATTAAAATTAGAAAAAGTGGAGATGGTTATCCACAATTATATTTAAATTTTAAAACAAAGGATGATGCACAAAAATGTGCTGATGAACTGTTTAAAATTAACGTAAAACGTCAAGATGAAAGCAAAAAAGTTCCTGATCAACTTACCGATAAGCAGACAAAACTTCCTACAGGATATACGGTTGTACTTACAATCCCCAATCTTACGGCTGCTGATACGTATTTTGGGAAAAATATCAATGCATTATTTCAAGCACAAAGTGCAAGCACCTCAAATACCTCGAGTACCACATTACAATCCAACGCCAAAAGGGTAGAAACCCTTTTTAAAGAAGGGAGAGTCTTGGCACGGGCACAGAACCTAAAAGAAACAGAAGATATGCTTGTAGAAGGAAAGCAAGAACTTGATAAACAAGGAGGTCTTAGATACAAAAGCACCTCTCTTCTTCCTAAGGCAGAACTATTTGGAATGGAGATGTTTGGGTATGAACCTTTTGCAATAACGGTTGATTATAGCATATTTCCAAAAATCGCAGCAAAGCCAACGGATCCACAGATTATTGGGTATTATAGCTCCAATGCAGGGACATATGGTATTTATTCACGGGGGTCTAAAGAGGCAAATAGCTCCGCAAAAAGTATAGATGAGCTTGCATCGCAAATCTCAGAAAAATCAAAAAAACAAAAAAATCCTATTACAAATAGTGAAGTTCTTTGTGCTGGGATACCTCTTAATGGAATTATTGGAATTATCATTCGAAATATAAATGGATTTACCGACGATAAATTGAAAAGTTTGCAAACTTTATTAAATAAAAATAAAGCGGGCACCAATACTCCTTTAAAAGAACTTCTTCCTGTATTTTACTATGATGAAGCTAAAAATCATAAACTTGTAAGAATAGATGTAAATCAACCTCACGCAAAAATTCTCTCGGATATTAAAAACCCTTCCCAAATCACTTTTTCCAAAGAAGAACCTGTTTTGCAAGATACTTCTGCAAAGGAAGATTCATTTTTTGAGAATGTTTCTAGATTTTTTTCATCAAATAAACCTACTCCTCCGGCTTCATCTTCTTCAAATGACGTGGTAATTTACAACCAACGTGGACATGAAATACACATGCAAAGCACAAGCAGTCTAAGTAGCTCAGGAAGTAAATCCGTGAGTGCCGAAGATATCTATCAAACACGAGCAGCTCAATACCACGAGGGAGATAAGGAAAAACTGAATGTACTACTTGAGTACGTAAAAAAATTGCCGCCCTCTTCTCAAGGAGGGTCTGCATCCGTTTACGCCCTTATTTCTAAGTTAGTGCACGACGAGATTGGTGGCATTCGGATGGTGCGATTTGGGGCAGAAGTCGATCAGATTGTGACTAAAATACGGGCCAGTGCACAGCAAAAGGATATTGAGAATAGCATAAATAATCTGCATGCTCTTCTTGATGTAGATAGTATTAATTATAATTTATCAAAAAGAGATGAGGGTTCACTCTCATCAGAAGCTCAGGCAGCTTTATTAGACCCAAATATGTCCTTCATTATCCGTCGTGATCTGATTGTTCAAAGCAAAAATGGAAGCTTAAACAAACAAGATATTGAACAATTCGTGTTAGGCGTTATCTATATTATGTATTCGGAGCAAAATACTAAACCAGATGGATTTAATGATGCACTTCCACCATCATATCAACTTTCACAAGCTCGAACAGACGTAACACGATTTGGTGCAAAACTTACGAAAAATGAACGCTATCAAAATCATGCAGAATCGACGAAAAAACTTATAGACACAAAGATTCTTGTTCCTGCCAGCGCAGGAGAACCTCCAAGCATTGTTGACCCAACAGGTATACAAGCAAACTGTACTAATCTAATGAAATATATGGCTTAAAAAGAGAGCTGGCTTAAGCCCTCTCTTTTTTGCCTCGCCTTTGCATACTTTTAAAAACCGAGCCTCGTATAATGGGGTTTTTTGCAACACCCCGCCAACCTAACCAGTACGTCTTGGAGTTGCCCCATGGAAACCGCACACCTCGGTTAAATCAAGTTCGCTCTTAAAAACTCTCTTGGACTAGGCATTCCAAGTCCTTTATGTGGATGATTTTCATTGTAATCATCAAGCCAATTCGGAATTTCTTTCAATACATCTTCTGCACTCCAGAGTTCATTTACCCGCACATAATCCTGCTTAAACCGCTTTACAAAAGCCTCAGACATGCCATTGCTTTCAGGAGAATACGCAGGTGTTTGACAAGGAATAAGTCCAATTTGTTTGGCGAGAATTTTGGTATCGCCAGATGTAAAAATTCCTCTATTATCCGTAAGCCATTCAATAGAAAATGGAACTTTAACAGCATTTGGAAACCTTTTTTCTAAAGACATAACAAGCATATCTTGAACATCTTCCGCAGAAAGATGAGATGTTGTTGCAACATAACTTAAAATCTCTCGATCACAAGTATCCATCACAAATGCCAATTCAATTTTTTGCCCATCCCAGCAGCGAAATTGAAGAGAATCTGAACACCAACGCGTATTACTTCTGAGAGTAATTACTTTTCCTTCATGCTTTCTTTCTGGTTTAAATCCTACATATTTTGGAAGAAGCAGTTGAGATTCTTTCATAACACGGTAAACACGTTTGTGATTTACCCTGGGCAAACCATCAGAAAACAATTTTTTATTAAGAATTGCACATGCTCTTCTGTAGCCATAAGTTGGTCTATTTCTTGTTATTTCTCTTAGTGTAGATTCCAATTTCTTATCAGAAATTAAAGTCATATTTTGTTTCTTTTTTTGAGCGATCTCCCGGTTTTTTGGTGAAGACTTTTCAATAAATGAGAACGTGATATTTCAAGAGCATCAGCAATGGGTTTCATTTGAAATCTTCCAGTCCTAGCAATGGTTCTTGCGAGATCAGTTTTTTTTTCCGTCCGATCCGAACAGCTTCTTTTAATATTTCAACTTCAAGGGATTTACGCCCTAAAATTCTTTCTAATTCAATTATTCTTTTTTCTAGAGCTTTTAATTCTGACTGGGGAACTACTTTTTCTTCTGCTTTTACCGCTTCGATTTGGCCTTCTTTCATCAGTCTTCTCCATATATAGAGTTGAGTTAAATGAATACCATATTTTCGAGAAATTTAGGCCCTATCCGAGAGCGAGCCCGCCCATACCAATCATTCACTGTAATTTTCCACAGTGGTCCTATAAAGCGTTTTTTGAAATGGAAGGAATTTTGAGTGGCTAAAAGACTTCATTCTAAATGGGAAAATATAAAAATTGTCTCTAAAAAAATGTAAGGCTCTAGGTTTTTCGAATAACTCCATTTTTATTTTATAAAAATTTTTTCCGCTTTTATTCCTTTCACCTTTTTCCATAATAATTTCAATAAAATTATTGTAAAATTTTCCTACTCTGTAAGAAAAATGAGGATTTAGATGAACAGGAACAAAAGTCTCTAAATATTCTCCATTTTTGCTGATAAAGTTTATAAAAAAATCAGTTCCTTCAAATGTAATATCACTTAAACAAACAATATAAAAATCTGAAAATTCAAAACATCTAAACCCTGAATCATCACCATTAAAAACAAAATTTACTTCTTCATCTTCAATAAATATTCTAACAGTTGAGCAACCTTCCTTATCATGTGGACCTTCAATAATTTTTATTTTATCCGCCTCTTTAATTTGGTGCGATCCAGACATGGGCTCTATCTCCTAAAAAACCACCAACAACTCCCCCTACGAAAGCGCTAATTCCTACGCAAGCAACATACCCAGGGCCAGTAGGAGCACAGATAACGGTAGACGTCTCTCCCACTAATGTTGCCCCAGCAATCGCTCCAGCCAGTATTGTACCTTGCTTGATGGCTTCGCCCACCTTATCTTCAGCATTGTAGATGTTATAAATTGCAATTGCTAAGGATGCGACAACAAGACCTTTACATGCAATGGAAAAACCTTTCATAACAAAATTTACGCTTTGTTTAGGGTCGCCAGCACTTCTAATAACTTCCATATATACAATAGATTTATAGCTGTCATTCTTAATATCTAAAAATTTTTGTCCAAATCCTTTTCTCTGCGTATATTTATCAAGAAGGTCTTCAAATGTCAGGCCATTTTTCTTCATTGCCACCGCCCAAGCACGCATTGTCGGACTTGTTTGCATACGAATAGCTTCCATAATTGCATTTCTTGAACGGCTCGCCTCTCTGGCTGTTTCCTCAAGAATCTGTACGGCCGTTTTCCCATGAAGATGGGAATAACGAGGCCTATTGTGCATATTTTTGTATTCTTTTATGAAATCGTCGATATTACTTGCATCAAAAAGCATCTTCGTTCTTAAGTCTTTGACCGCTGCCGTAACGTTTGCATTGTATGTTCCCCTAAGCCTGCCATCTTTGATAAAGGTTCCGTAATAATAAGATGTTATTGCTATCAACTGCCGCTCTTCATCCTCGTATTTATGAAAGAGGACTTTGAGGATATTTTGTTCCTGAAGGCTCATCGAATTCGGTAACATATATATTATAATCCTTTAAAAATCATCAAAGC
>Ga0206836_10272_pt1 | contig 11160 bp, 4 predicted proteins | sample Alteio_BWOrgCont_28_FD_152871 | JGI IMG/M metagenome (GOLD analysis project Ga0206836, IMG submission 152871) | Enriched cells from forest soil in Barre Woods Harvard Forest LTER site, Petersham, Massachusetts, United States -... | ecosystem: Environmental > Terrestrial > Soil > Temperate forest >...
GTCGGTTTGATTTTTTAAAATTTGATAGACGCGCTCATATTTACTATTTCGCCACTGTTTCATTAACGGTATCCGGTTGTTATCACAATAGGGTCCGATGAAGTTATACGCATTAAGGCCTATCACGAGAACGCCCAACGCGGCGGGACACAGCCAATTTTTCAAGGTTGATTTTTCGGGGACTAATAATTGGAACCCCAGGGCGGCGAATAGCATCCAAAAACATAACCCTATGCCAAAGAGCATCAACCCGAGGGATGCTTTTTGCCGGGCCTCAAACCAATGGCCAAACTTTTGATTCACAAAGTAAAGAAGCCCGCCAACGGCGATCTGGTCAAAATAAGCGAAAGAGGCCATCTTGTTAAAAACAGAAAACTCTTCCGGCTTCATCCAGTTTTCGTTCGCCTTGAAATACCAATAAGCCCCTGACCGAAATAAAAACCCAAACAAAACAACGCCCCACAAGAAAATAAAGACCTTTTTCTTATCCCGAAGCGTTTTAACCACCAGGGGGTAGCCGAAGTAAAATTGTTCCTCAATTGCCAGGGACCAAAGCACTTTCCATTGCAACCCTTCCAGAGGCCATTTATCGATTAAGTACCAATTGAAATTAAAGGTGACCAGCGAAACCCAAAAGGGCCAGCTAAAACCGGATTTGTCGCTCCACACGTGGTAAGTTTGAACTCTCGGATCGACCCAATTAGGTAAATGGTCCAGAAACAAAGAAACTAAAACAACCGCGGCCAGCAGAGGAAATATGCGGGCAACTCTTCTCACGTAAAAAGCCCGTAAATCAACCGTGGAAAAATCTTCCTTTTGTTTCACGAGCATTTCAGTGATCAAAAACCCGGAAACCACAAAAAAACAAGTCACTCCATACTGTCCATTGTGAAAAACATTGAAATAGATTTGTTGAAGCGCGGATGAACCGATGAACTTAATGACCCATTGGGGGTAAAAGTGGCCGCCCATAACGATAAAGATGCTTCCCAACCGGATAAAATCAATGATCGGAATTCGTTTCATGTTCTTTATTTTAATGAGGAAACGGAGGCTGTCACTTCAAATACTTTCAACTCATCGCAAGCGACTCTCCTTTGATCATATGAATCTAGGCATATCGCGGGAAAAAATTTAAAATATTTGCCCGTCTCCAAAACGGTCTATCCAAAGTCTCCATGGCCAAGATAAACAATAAAGTTGTTCCGACAATCAATATTGTCGCTATCGATTCGGGGGTTTAAAAGTGAGAAAGCGGCAATAGGATTTGCCGCCAGTAGGAGAAAGGTAAACAAAGCAGGGATCCAACGAACAAACTTCTGACGGCCAGGCACATGGCCCTTTTCATCCGGGCACAATAAAAACAACACAACAGGTATCGTAAGAAGGTAATAATGACCCCACACCAAATCGCCAACCATCAAGTAAATCAGGCATCCCACACCCACAAAAGGAAGTCCTTGAAACTCAATGACACAGAGGTGAATGGGCATTAGCCGTCACAGTGGTGCCATTGAGTGTCCAGCTGATGGTCTGACCCGACTGGATCAAGGCAATAAAGGCCGTCTGAGAACCCGGCGCAAAGTAGATCGGCGGGGTTCCCGCCAAATTTGGGTTAATGTCATTTTGTGAGCCCCACGGAATCGTAACCGTGACGTGGTTTCCACAAGCATCAACACTGTTGTTGGTGTATCCGAAATAAGCCGAGTAAGTACCATTCCCCAAACTCTTCACACATTGCAGGTAAGGTTCAACATTAATCGCGATCGGAGTCCCGCAAGCGGCAGGTGTAAAGGTTGCCGTTGGAGGCATGGGTGTTTTAGTGAATGTATAAGTCGCCGTCGGCGGAATAGGCGTTGATGTGTTGGTGGCAATTGGAACAGACGTTGACGTGAACGTAGCCGCAACAGACGTTGAGGTAGCTACAGTTGTAGCCGTAAAGGTAGGCGGCACAATCGGTGTATCCGTAGCCGGCACAGAAGTATAAGTTGCCGTAGGAGGCACAATCGTCCCTGTGGCTGTCGGCACAATAGGGGTATCCGTCGCAAGCACCGAGGTATAGGTTGCTGTAGCGGATGGTACTGGCGGTTCCGTATTCGTCGCCGTAGGCGGCACGACAGTTCCTGTGGCCGACGGAATGACCGTTGTTTGTGTTGAGGTCGCCGTGTAAACAACCGTGGGTAAAGCCCCTGAACTGGTGGAGGTGCTGGTTGCGGTGCTGGTATTCACGAAAGTGGGTACAGGTGTATTTAAGCCCACCACATAAACCACCGCTTGAGCTTGCGATTGCTGGCCATTAGCCGTCGCCAGTAATGAAATCGTGTAACTGCCGCCAGACACTGGAGACCCATCCAACATGGCACTCCAATACACGCGATTGAGCCCGTTTTGGCCCCCAAAATCACTCGCTGTATACAGCTGCTTCAAAATCACATTACCTGAACTGTCCTGTACCGATTCTTGCACTTGGGCCGCCTGACTCAAGGTATAAGTCAGCGTCACCTGGCCCTGAGCGGGGTTCAGGGCTGACGGGCTGGCATTCAATCCTGATATAGCCAACGCCCCTGCTACTGTGGGTGAAGCCGTCACCGCGGCGGCAGCATTGGCGGCGGTTTGTAATACAAATTTCTCTACCCGGTTATTTCCCATGTCCGACACATAAACATTCCCATTGGCATCCGCCACTATCTTTCCCGGCTGGTCAAATTGCCCCGGCGCCAGCCCATATCCACCCCAGGAGGCTAAACAATTGCCATTCAAACCCAATTTCAAAACCTGGTTCGCCTGGGCATCCGACACCCATAAGCGGCCGTTCGAATAATAAATGGCCGTAGGATTCCAGGTGCCAAAGGGGCCCGTCCAGGAAGCCTCTTTCACAAAATCCGGCCCATAAACATCAATTGAACGAGTCTTGCCATTCAAAATATAAACTAACCCGGTGTCGTCTACCGCCACATCCGCGTATTGGCCCGACAAACCCAGCCATCCAGAGTACAAATAATTACCATTCGTATCAAATAAATGAATCGTTGAGCCATCCAGCACGAACAACCCGGCTTTATAAGCCTTTACCGCGATCGGATTACTGATAATGCTTTCTCCCAATAAACCGCTCACCGGACTCAGTATTTGAACCCGGTTATTCCCCGTATCCGCCACATAAAGCTGACCGCTGTTATCAACCGCTAAGTCAAAAGCTTGATTTAATTCACCCGAACGGGTGCCATAAGAACCCAGAGTCTGTTGAGTTGTACCGGTTGACGACAAAACCTGCACCAACTGATTTTGATAATCCAACACGGATAAATTAGTGCCATTCCAGCCCAACCCGCCCGGAATCCCCTTATTAGGTAACACAAAATCCTGGGCAAACTGCGGCGCGCCCACTTTGATGGTGATTTGCTGAAGTGTCGCGTTGCTGAGGTCATTGATTAAACGCAATTGATAGTTCCCCGCTTTAAGCCCGCTGGCATCCCATGAGGCGGACCAGTAACTCCCCGTCTCTTGAGCGGTAATCGGCTGCCAGTTGGTCCCATCCGGCGACCATTCCAATTCCCAATTATTTCCCTGTGGTTGTAAGGCTATTTGAACAATGCCGCAAACTTGTTCCCCGTCAGCGGGCGAGGCTATGACCGGATTTGTCTCTACCGTTGGGATATTTAAAGGCGCTAAAGGCTCCTGACCGGTTTGACCGTCTGACTCACCGGCGCTTTCCCACTCCGCCACCAATGTTCCCTGGTAGTACAATCCCACAGTGGGATTTTCAAAATAATCTTTTCCGTTGCCGATTTGAGGGGATTGGCTGTAGCTTTGCTCCGCCTCAATCGGACCCCAGTTCTTGAGGTAATACTCAAAATAAGCGTCTTTCCAACGGCCCCCCGCGGGGATCGACAACGAATTTTGCGCCTTCAATCTCACGACCCACTCTGCTTTTTCATTCGCGGGATAAACTTTATACCGTTTCAAATGATCCACGTTGGCCGTCAATCCCGAGATAACTCCCAAGCTGACCTTTTTCCCGTCTTCCAGCGATCCCGAAACCCAGGTCTTTGTCGCTACCGCGCTCTTTCCATGCACCCAAAAACGGACTTCCAAATCGGACAAGGCGACCGGTTGTTGGTCATAATTAATTACCTCGAACCGCCATCCCGAAAAGTTATGTTCAGAACGAACATGCCGCACTTTGAGGTCTAGTTTAGGCGTCGTTATCGTCTGGGCATCTATCCCCCTTACCCATAACAACAGTATTCCCATCGCCAATAACCACTGACTGGGCCGCTTATATAAGAAGATAACCATGTTCCTCATTAGTCTCATTGGCACGCTCCATAGTCACGCCACAAGGTCGGTGTATCCGCCGGATCCCAGGCCGTTTGTGACGTATGAGTTTCCATGCACTGATAATAATGGCCGTTGTAAGTTACCCAGGTACCAACGTTATAAACCACCGAATTAGCGGACCAAGTAGGGTAGCTCGAGCAATGGGGCTCGGTGCTCTGGCAAGCATATTGAAGCGTCCACAAAGATGGCGCGTCTACAGGATCCCAATTGGGAGCAGCTGGTCCATTAGCTTGCGAGCAAACATAAACATTTCCGAAGTAGGTTACCTGGTTCCCCACCGCGTAAGTAGCCCCAGCCGTCCATTGAGGGTAACTGGAACAATTAACAACAGTAGGTGTCGGCGTAAGTGTAATGGTTGGAGTCGGAGTCTTCGTCGATGTGTTTGTAATCGTCGGAGTCAAAGTTTTAGTAAAGGTATTAGTCGGGGTCAAAGTCGATGTACTCGTATTGGTGTACGTTGAAGTCGCTGTCTTTGTGGGCGTGTAAGAAGGTGTGGGGGTAAAAGTTGAAGTGCCGGTGTTCGTAACTGTATTCGTCGTTGTAGAAGTCGCGGTCTTGGTGGGCGTATTGGAAGGCGTAAAGGTAAATGTCAAAGTAACCGTACTCGTAGCCGTATTAGTCGTTGTAACAGTCGCGGTCTTTGTCGGGGTATTGGTATAGGTATTGGAAGGCGTATTAGTAGCCGTGTTCGTAATCGTCGGCGTAGCCGTTGATGTGGGCGTATACGTTGACGTCCCTGTATCAGTAAATGAAGGCGTGGAAGTATAAGTGTTTGTCGGGCCCGTGCAACTGCTGACTCCCAGCACCGTTACCGCGTCCACTTGATCATTATTGGCTATACCACAACCCAACGTTCCTACGTTGGTATTGGCTTCTATCACAATGTAACCACTCGTAAAGCCGCTAGGAACCGTAATCGTGTTACCCACCGTCACCAAGCCGCTGCTGCCCGTACTGACTTGAGCTCCCGTCGCAGGGCAATTACCCGCGCCGTCGCCGCCCACTACCCAATTGTCACTACTGCTGGGCTGGTTATTCGGCGCGAAAGCGATCGCATAGTGGAGTGTGTTGTAAGTGCCGTTATCTTGATAGACAAAGGTCACCGCCAAATTGGCTCCCGCGGTCACACAAGTCGGCGAAACATTGGCGCTCACAAAGTGGCCATTCGTCGGTGTACCGGCCAAGGTCGGCGTATTCGTGACGGTCACGGTCACCGTATTAGTGCTGGTGGCGCTGGATGTCGGCGACGCCGTGTACGTTTTCGTAAAGCTAGGCGTGGGCGAAGGCGTATAGGTATTGGTTGCCGTCGAGCTGGGCGTTGGTGTGGTTGTAAGCGTGTTGGTATTGGTCGGCGTGTTCGTTGCCGTAGGCCGCGGGCAAGTGGCGTAACAAATAGGCTCTAAACCGCTGTTCGGGTCAGGTTGGGTTGAACTCGACCATTCAGCGCAAGGCACTCCATAGTAATAAAGCACGAAATGAACATCCGAGACATATTGATAGGGCGACAACTCATCCGTACACCCACCCAACTGGGCCGCCGGCTCCTGGCTGTAATCGCTCGTATCGGTATGATTGGCGATATCTACTAATGAATCCACCCATGCCCCGCCAGCCGGCAGGACTGAGGTATCGGTTGTTGACGTCTCCAACACCCAGTTCGACAGACGGTTAGACCCGCTCGAGCAATAAGACAACGAAGTCGCCGTAAAGTTCATGTTCGCCAACGGTGTTCCCGACGAGGGGTTATTGCTGGTCGACCAATATCCCGAATCCACCGCACTCACCGTCATCAGGCCCGTCGTGTCATACACCCACATCGCTACCGACAGGGCGGACAGCGGCACCGGCTGTGTATCCACGTTATAAACCTGGAACCGGTACTTGATATCATTCGTTTCGCATTCCACCTTACGGACAAGCAAGTCCAGCTTCGGATTCGTTCCGCAGACAATTCGGGTATAAGTCGCCGTCGGCGTATAGGTTAAGGTTGCCGTCGATGTGTTGCTTGCCGTATTCGTCGCGCTATTAGTAACTGTGATCGTAGCCGTATTCGTTATCGTGTTGGTCGCTGTTTGAGTATCAGTGTTCGACAGGGTCGGAGTAATCGTGTTAGTCGCTGTATTGCTAGGCGTAAACGTTCCGGTATTGGTCAAAGTTAATGTCGGCGTATTGGTAGCGGTCATAGTCGGCGTGCTTGTCGGCGAATTAGTCATGGTTGCCGTGGAAGTCGCCGTAGGTGTAATCGTATTAGGCACCGTACAACCCGATGCCCAAACATCGGCCCCATTACCTAAAATCCACATTTCATTATTGAATTGAAGGCCGGTGGCATTAGCTTTAATGGGGAAATTTGCGGACAAGGTTGCCGCATTCCAATTGGAGCCATCGCAGGAGTACCAAACCGGATTAGGCGGAGTATTGGTGAAATTGCCGCCAAATACCCACATTTTATTGTCAAAAACCACGGCTGATTCAGCCTGTTCCAATCCAAAAGCTGCCGCCGGAGTGGCTATGGACCAACTAACACCATCGGGGCTCTCCCAAACATCACTGGTCGGACCTCCCGTAAAGGCGGGCGAACTGCCGGCGATAATCCACATTTCATTGTTAAAGACCAGCGTCGCAAATGAACTCTTTGAATCCTGGCGCGGGACTCCGTATACGGTGATATCGGGATTGACATCCGTCCAAGTGTTGCCGTCCGTCGATGTCCAAGCCTGAAGTATTGGATAATTCGACGGTGATGTGACGTCTCCAATGACCCACATAGCGTTATTAAAGACAAAGCCGCTTTGTATGATTAACGAATTTGGCAAATTCGAGGTCGTTAACTGATTCCAGGATGTTCCATCCGGAGAACTCCAAATGCCGTTTTGATTAGAAACCGACTGATAATTCCCCGTTACCCAAATTTGATTGTTGTAAACCATCGCGGACGTCGCTAACCAGTTGGTTGGCATAATCGTGGCCGTGGAATACCAATTGGCCCCATCCGAACTCTTCCAAACATCGGACAAGTTTTGACCGCTGACCATATTGACTCCGCCAATCACCCACATTTGGTTATTAAACGTAACCGCGGATGACGATTCGCGCGCGCCATAGGCAGCCGCGGGATTGATTTCCGCCCAAATAGAGCCTTCACTGGGACCACAAAGCACGCAAGACACCGGCGTAATAGTGGGTGTGATGGTAGGCGTCACTGTCGGCGTATTAGTTAACGTGCTTGTCGGCGTATTAGTCACTGAAATGGTTGGCGTGTTGGTCCCAGTGCTGGTCGGCGTATTGGTCGGTGTAGGGAGCGCGGGACAACCAGAAGACCAAACATCGTTGAAAACATTACTGTTTACTTCAAAGCCACCCAAAACCCACATTTGATTATTGAAAACAACACTTTCTTGGCTTTGTCGCTTCGCAAAAGCCGCCGAATTGGTCGCTTCGATCCAATTCACACCGTCACAGCTATACCAAGCGTCATTTTGATCACCTGAGGAAATTCCTGGTGGTGTAGGCGCACTGGCACCTACAGTGCCAGCAAAAATCCACATTTTATTGTCATAGACCACACCAGATTGATAAGACCTATAGCCATAAGGCGCATTCGAATTGACTTCTGTCCAATTTGCGCCATCCGCGCTAACCCATACTTGATTATTACCACCGGCACCGCCGCCCGAATCCCCGCCCATAGACCATATTTCAGGGCCATTTCCCGCGTCAAATACCAAACAAGTCTGACCTTCTGCTTTTTCATAAAAAGGAAGGATAGTTACCTTCGTCCAAGTAACACCATCGGGCGAAGACCAAGCATCATTCTGACCAATGGCTGAAGAATTACCAATAATCCACATTTTTCCATCAAACACCACGCTCTGTTGTTGTGCTCTATTGCCAAACGGGGCGTTATTAATTCTTTGGGTCCAATTAATGCCATCCGGAGAAGACCAAACATCACTATTGCCGGTGAAACCACCCGAAGACCATCCACCGATAAGCCACATTTTTTTGAATCCCATCCGCAGGATCAACCATCACTACCATCGAAAATGCGTATCTCGATCCAAAATAATTTCCAACCGGAGTAACCTGGGTCCAATTAACTCCATCTGGGCTATTCCAGATATCACCCAAAGCTCCCGTAGAATTGAATTCATCAGTGCTATTTCCACCAATAACCCACATTTTATTTTGGAAGTTTACCGCTCCAAAGCTGTGACGCGGACTGAAGCCAGCCGATGGCGTAGCCTCACTCCATAACGATCCTTCACCTCCGCAGCTTAAAGTACATGGCGTTGGGGTCGGAACATTACCGCAGCCAAAAACAAGAACGCGATTGTATTGACGATCGGCCACATAAATCAGTCCATTGACCGCCTGCAGGGCCACCGGTCCGCCGCCGACCTGATTAGCGAAATTATTGGCGGCAGGCGCGTTCGCGTTCGAATTACTGTTCAAGTTGGATTGGCCCAACACCGTATTAGCGGGCGGATTGGTGGTGCCCGTGGGAATGCTGTTATAAATCAAAACACGGTCATTCACCTGGTCAGCGACATACATCTGACCCTGATTAACACTGATCGCCCTCGGAGAATTAAACGAATTCGCCGACAGTCCCGAAGCAAAGGTTGTAAAACTGTTTTGGCCCACTACGGCGTCAGCAGCGAGGTTGGCGCTGCCATTCGCCAAGCTGTCGATACCCGCGCCCCGCGTTGTTGTAAATCAAAACGCGATTGTTGGCGCTATCCGCGACATAGAGACTTCCGCTATCGACCCAAATTTCAAAAGGAATATTCAACGTGTTTGCCGCCGGAACAGAGGCACCCTGATTGGGACTGTAACTAACGAAATCTTTTTGACCAATAACCTCGTTGGCGCTGGCGCCGTTGGCGGTCGGCAGAGCGTTATAAACCAAAACGCGGTTATTACCCTGGTCAGAAATATAGAGGCGCTGGCCATCGTAAAACACGCCGGAGGGATCAGAAAGCGTATTGGCGCCAACAGGACCGTCTTGATTGGCATCCTGGCCCGACATGTTTTGTTGGCCAATCACTATATTTGCCGCGCCATTTGCCGCGCCCAACTGGCTGACGTTGTTATAAATGAGTACGCGGTTGTTATTAGAATCCGCGACAATCAGCATCGTCGAATTGCTCCATACTTGGCGTGGTAGTAACAGCGTGTTGGAAGAAGCCACTCCACCTTGATTGCCCAGTGTGCTCACCATATCCGGCTGGCCAATCACCGTCACCGCCGCCGGCTGGTTATAGGTCGGATTCGGATTGTAAAGAAGAACACGATTGTTGGCGCTATCAGACACGAATAAAGTTTGACTGACCACAACCGTAGGTATCGGAGTACAGGTAGGAATTCCTGCCCCACTAATACAATCTTGTAAATATGGTCCAATTCTCGATGCAACAAAGACGCCTTCCGGCCCGTTCAAGGATTGGGTGTTAACCGGCGAGCTGGCGTCCGTAGTAAAGTTGGGCTGGCCGACAACAAACTGCGCGCTTTGACCTGGTGACAACACGCAAGATGATTGAGTGGCGGGACATGGCGCAAAAATATTGATCCGATTATTGGCCGGATCGGCAACATAAATATTTCCGCTATTATCCACGTCCAAGCCCAAATCACCGCCTTCACCCAGGCCGCTGCCTGCCGAGCCAAAGAAACCAACATAGCTGCCGTAGGAATCAAAAACATCAACTTGATTGTTCGCGTTGTCACTGACGTAAACCTGATTATTGGCGTCAACCGCCACATCAAAGGGCGAGTTACTGCTGGGCAATCCGTAAAATAGACCCGCTCCCAAAATACTGTCAAAACCACCCGCAGAGTTATATTTATCCACACGGTCATTACCCACATCCGCCACATAAATACTGCCATCCGGCCCGACGGTCATGCCCTTAGGATTATTAAATTGACCCGGGTTGGCGCCAATACCGCAGTTGTACGAATTGATCAAGGTACCGCCGCTGGAAAATTCTTGAATGTAGCCGGTTGAAGCATCCACGCCATAGACATTGCCTGAAGTATCTACCGCTATACCTTGCAGGTTCGTAAATTGACCCAATCCATTAGCGCCAATACTGGGTAAAGTCCCCCCGTTGAAAGTATAAGCATGAATGAGATTGTCACCCTGATTTATGTAAACCGTATCATTCGCCCGATTAACGGCCATAAATGATGGAGTGTTCACTAACCAGTCAGTCAAAAGATTTCTTTGGGAGTTAAACAGATAAACTTCTCCGCCCTGCAGTCGGGTTAAAACATATATGTTTGCTGAATTGTCCACTTTTACATCAAGAGCGGTAAAAGTGACTGGAGCCACGGCCACAATGTTGGCGGGTGGTATCGGTATCGTCGCCACGGGGCTAGTACAGAACACAACAGGAGTTATGCTCGGCGTCGGTGTTGCGCCAGAACAAGTGAATACCAAAATCCGATTATCTGCAAAGTCAGCAACATAGAGCGATCCATTAACCGCCTGAATCATCGGTGCGACTTCGCCGCCCGGCAGAACATTGGATAGATTGTTGGCCTGCGGTCCACCTTCACCCTGATAAGCCTGATTACTCGTGAAATTAGATTGGCCTAAAACTTCATCCGCCGGCGGGTCAGTAGTTCCGGTCGGAATGTTGTTATAGATCAACGCGCGGTTGTCCGCCGCATCATTAATATAAAGAACACCGTTATTGGCGCTAACTCCGGTCGGCCAGTTCAATGAGCTTGCGCTCACGGTATTAATCGCGGTGTTAAAACTCGTTTGTCCAATCACGGTATCGGCGGCAACGTCGTTAATCGCCAGGCTGT
>Ga0206836_10274_pt1 | contig 11071 bp, 5 predicted proteins | sample Alteio_BWOrgCont_28_FD_152871 | JGI IMG/M metagenome (GOLD analysis project Ga0206836, IMG submission 152871) | Enriched cells from forest soil in Barre Woods Harvard Forest LTER site, Petersham, Massachusetts, United States -... | ecosystem: Environmental > Terrestrial > Soil > Temperate forest >...
AGGCGATTGCAAGCCTGATTGCTACGGAGCGGGCTCTGGGCCAGGTAGTGAATATCGGACACACGGAAGAGGTGACTATGGAGGCCTTGGCGCGCATGGTGAAGGAACGCACACACAGTTCCTCGTCCATTACCTATGTGTCGTATGATCAGGCTTATGAACCTGGCTTCGAGGATATGCAACGGCGCGTGCCATCGATCGAAAAATTGGAGGACTTGACCGGGTTTCGTCCAAAAACCGCGTTGCCCCAGATCATTGATCGCGTCGTAGCGTACTTTGAGAGTCGGAGGGACTTGATGACGGCTTGTCCTGCGGCCGGAACCAGCGGTCGCATTCGGGGCTAGGAAGGGTGTGAGAAATCGCTGATCAACTTAGCTTCTGGTCCCTACAACTTGGTCCCATTAGTCTTTCTTTCCGACACTGCCGAGCAGCACATATACAGGCGAAAAAACGGCATGCCTGCGGCGATCCCCAAAATAGCTGAGGTCACACATTTGCGCAAAGCCATGCTAGTAACGCAATGCTTCGGCGCAGCGCAATACGCTTGATGCTCGAACGCCTAATCCCATTTCAGGCTCCTTCGGATCTCTCTTGGAGCCACCCAACTGTTTGAAGCCAATTAGCATGGGGCATAGACGCCTGTTGCCCCTACTTTTCTAACTTGCTACGTTAAGCATTAAGTGCGGGGGGGCGTCGGAACGAACGGGCAACATGAGCTTCGATACACCCACAGTATCAGTTGTGATTCCCTGCCACGACGATGGGAAGTACCTAGACGAAGCCATCGACTCGGTGTTGAAGCAAACTTATGACGATGTCCAGATCATCGTGATAGATGATGGTTCGACAGAAGAGGGTACAGTCCGACTTCTTAAAGAGTATGAACGACCTAAGACTAAATTGATTCGAACAGCACGCAAAGGGCTTGCCACCGCACGGAATATCGGAGTAAGAGCATGCGATTCGAAGTACATACTGCCATTAGACGCCGACGATAAGATCAAAGAAACGTATTTGGAGAAGGCTGTGGGTATTATGCAGGCCAATGAAAGTATCGGTATCGTATATTGCAATGCAGAGTTGTTTGGCGCGCAATATGGTCCGTGGGAGCTTCAACCCTACCGATTCCCAGAAATCCTACATGGCAATATGATCTTTTGTAGCGCGCTGTTCAGGAGATCAGATTGGGAGGCGGTTAATGGATATAACCCCAATATGATATACGGCTGGGAAGATTACGATTTTTGGTTATCATTGATCGAACTGGGACGGGAGGTCTGCTGCATACCTGAAAGCTTGTTTTGTTACAGAAGACGCTCGGACTCGATGCTTGGAAAAATGACTGCCGAACACGTTGTTTTTTCATATTCCCAGCTGTTCCGTAATCATCCGCGTTTGTATGCGGAGAATATAGGAAATCTTTTGGCGAATCTTCAGCAAGCGACAAATTTGAACCATTCCCAAGAACGTCGCATTCTTGAGCTAGCGTCGGTTATTCGAGAAGTTGAGCATTCTCTCTCATGGAGGATCACCAGACCACTCCGATATGCCGCAGCTAAGCTCCGCGAATTCCTTCGCGGAGGAGTCGCCGAATGATTCCGAATGAGGCAGAGGTGAATGTGATCTTGCTCCTCACAGGGACGGTGGACCTTGATTCTCCTCTTTGACACTGAAAGGTAACTCAGGCCAAGCTTCTCCTTTCAAGGCCCTCAGCTTGGCTATGTCTGCGACGAGGTTTTTGATATCAAATTTGTTTTCTTTTCTGGATTGCTGTTCCTGCACCACTGCCATGCTTAGGCCATTGACCTCCAAGATGCAGCGCAAGAGATCCCGAATTCGAATGGACGCGCCGGAACCGACGTTATACACCTCGCCAGCCTTCCCGCGTTCCATAATAAGCGCATAAGCGCGAACGGCCACTTCAATACGAACATAATCCCGTTGGTTGTCCAGGTTGCCGACTACAATCGCGGATATCCTGCCGGCCCTGTACGCCTCGATCTGCTCAAGCAATCGGCCGACAAACAGTTCAGTGGACATGCCAGTGCCGTAGAGGTTGAAGGTTCGGGCCATAACAATGTCCAGGTTGTGGCAAACGCAGTAAAATTTCATCAAATAAACCTGGTAAACCTTGGTCAGTCCATAATTGCTCATTGGGGTTAAGGCATGATCTTCATCGACTGGATTATCCTTTTCGTCGACGATGCCATATTCTGCAGAACTACCGACCAGGAATACCCTGCATCGTAACTTCATCCTCGTAATGCTATCAAGAATGTTTCGGGTGGTTTGGACATTGGTCTGATAATCAGTTTGGTAATTGTCGGTGTTCGCGCCCACAAGGTGGTAAATTTGGTCTGGTACGACCCGTTCGATGAGCTCGCTAACATGTTCGCTGCGTGTTAGGTCATAGAACAACCACGGCCGATCAACCCTCCTTGTCAACGACGTGCAATGGATTTCTGCCGACGAGTTCTGCGCTAGGTATTCGAGCAAGTGCCGACCCGAGAAACTACCCGCACCTGTTACCAAGACCTTCATTTAACCAAGCCGATCCGCTCCTTCAACTGTTCATATTTCTCATTGGCAAGGTCGAAATCTTCTGGGCGACCAAGGTCTAGCCAAAAGCCTTGAAATGGTCTGACTCGTATTCTTTGTCCGTTCCGGATTCCGTCTAACATAAGGTCATCAAATCCGTAACGCGTTCCTTTTGATAGCTGATCGACTACATTCCTATTCAGGCAATATACACCCATACTGACGTCGAAATTGTACACGGGCTTTTCGATAAACGCGGTGGCAATGTTATTGGAATCATACGTTATGACTCCGAAATCGATCGTCGTCTTCCTCCTGTATACGGATACAGTAAGGTCATTTTGCTGCTCCACGTGATGCTGGTAAAAATCTGAATAATCCAGATCACAAAGAATGTCTCCGTTCATGACGAGAAAATTCGGAGGAAGATCGCGAATAAGAGTGAGGGGTCCAATCGTACTCAGGGGAGACTCTTCTATGGAGTAATCGATTCTTGTGTTCCAGCGGGACCCATCGCCAAAGAACGCCATCACCAATTCAGCCATATGGTTTACCGCAATCGTGATGTGGTTGAATCCAGCCCTTTTGAGTTGGCGAATGACTATTTCGAGAATAGGCAGCTCACCACCGACGGGCACTAGCGGCTTCGGGAGGGTTATTGTGTATGGTTTTAGGCGAGTGCCCTTTCCCCCCGCGAGGATTATTGCTCGCATGATTGTTGCGTCGAATTAAACATTATATATATCGCCCTTGTATCTGCTGCGATTCACTGGATCTTTGAACCAAGCAATGGTTTCCGACAAACCTTGAGATAAGCCATATTGAGGCTTCCAGTTGGTCAAAGATCGAATCTTCTCATTTGAGCCGAAAAGACGGTCGACTTCGGACTCGCGAGGACGGACCCTGGCCTCGTCGCAGACTATGGTTGTCTTTGGGCTAAGTTGGCCGATCAATTCTGTCGCTAGTCGCCCAATTGAGATTTCTTGGCCAGCGGCAATATTTACTTCTTCGCCGATACTTTTGTCGGATTTGGCGAGCTCAACGAACCCATTCACGGTGTCTTTGACATAGGTGAAATCGCGAATCGGCGTCAGACTGCCCAGCTTGATTTCGCTTGCCCCCGAAAGCAACTGAACGATAATCGTCGGAATAACGGCCCTAGCGGATTGTCGTGGCCCATAGGTATTAAAAGGACGCACGATGACGACGGGAAGGCCGAATGAACGGTGGAAAGACTCGGCCAATCGGTCGGCCGCAATTTTGGTTGCGCTGTAGGGAGATTGGGCCTGGAGTGGATGTTTCTCGTCGATCGGAACGTAGCGAGCGCTTCCGTAAACCTCAGAAGTGGATGTTACGAGGATCTTCTCAACAGACTGTCTTCTGGCCGCTTGTAATACGTTTAAGGTTCCCCTCACATTCGTTTCGACATAGGAATCAGGACAGTGGTAGGAATAAGGAATACCGATCAAAGCAGCGAGGTGGAAAACAAGATCGCAATCCTTAATTGCTTGTTCCAAACAAGTCGCGTCGCGAACATCGCCGGCAAGTATTTCGATGTTTTCGAGGGTTTGCCTCGATAGGGTGTCCAGCCAGCCGCACGAATTGAAAGCGTTGTAGTAGACAAAGGCTTTGACTTTGGCGCATTCCGTAACGAGTTGTTCGGTCAAATGACTTCCAATAAAGCCGTCCGCCCCTGTAATCAATACCCGCCTATCCTTAAGTTCCAACGAGAACTCTCCTGTGCGCGGAGTGTATGCGATCGAACAAGAGGCCAAAACTTTTCTTTAGTGTCTTCGGGCCCGTGATGGTCCCTGGGAACCGAGCCTGCTGTACTCCCTAAACTTCATCCGGTGCATCCGCTGGAGCTGCAAACCCAACCTCCCGTCCTTCAGCATCCAACAAACTAAGGAACAGGTTGAGATATTTGCGATTAGTATCCTTGATAGTTAGGTGCTGCAAGGCGTATTGCCTGGCATTTTCCCCCATACTTCTACAGAGGTTTGTATCGCTAGCGAGCTTCTTGATGTATCTCACAAACCCGTCAAGATCAGAGGGTTGGCAGACAAAGCCGTTGAGTCCGTGTTGGATTACTGATGGAATGCCCCCCACAGCAGAAGCGATCACGGGGACTCCAAAGGCCATACTTTCCATCAAAGTAACCGGGATGCCTTCAATGGTCGATGGAATCACAAGCACCCCAGTGAGTCTTAGGTAAGGTCGGACATCGGTGACGTTTCCCGGTACGCAGAATCTATCTTCCAAATTGAGTCGTTTGATTTTTTCTTTCACGCGCTGATATTGAGGCCCGTCTCCAAGCATTACAAAATGTAAGTCGTGCTTATCCCTAAGAGAACTTGCTATCTCTACAAATGTTTCAGGGCATTTCTCTTCGGAAAACCTGCCGATGAAAGAGACGATAAACTTGCCTTGTGGAATGAGCAGGTCTAGCTCAGTTGCAGTCCCGTCACAATTCGAAGGATTAAATTTCTCTGCTACGTCAACACCAGGAGGAATAACCGAAATGTTGTATTCAGCCTCATCGTACGAATTGAGAAGCACTCGCTTTATCGTTTCGTTAACGACAATGTGTGCATCAATGAAACTAGCGAATTTGCGGTTATTTTCAATGTGGCCATGTTCGTTAAAGAGATGGTCAACGACCTTGAGACGAGGGAATCTCTGCTTCAGTTCGGGTAGGATTTCGTAGATATAGACCGAACCCGCGAGGAGCAAAATGTCGATATTCCTGGTCTCAATCAAGTAAAAGAAAAAATCCTTCCAGGCGACTCGGCTCTTGAGAAACTTATGAAGATTGTAGATTTGCTTTGTGACAGCTTCGTATTTGGCCGTATTGTCGCCAAACCTGGTTTCTGTCGGCACCGTAGTTGTCACCGACAGATCAAACCCCTTAGACGTCAGGTCCGAAGCCATCTCGAGAAAAACGGAATCCGCGCCGCCGGTCATGAGGTAGGGTAGGGCCAAAAGAATCGCTGGTTTCCTCGCTGCCTTTTGATAGGAGGCGACTAGATTTAGATAGGGGTTCTCGACCTCTATGATGGCCGCGCTCCTCTTCGCCGAGAGTAGATAGTTGTTTCGTTTGAGGTAGTCCCTGTTGAACCCTACAATATCTTTGCCTTGCTCTTCCCAGGTACGGACTTCCGCTTGTTTACTCATACTGGCGTCATGGACTCGGTACAGCATTAGGGCTTCGGGGATATTGTCGGCCCTCGCGCCCAAAGCCATCATCCTCACCCATAAATCCCAGTCTTCAGCAACAAGGTCTTTGCCTAGACCCTTATCACGGTAGCCCTTGGCCTTCTCCCACATATCCCTTCTAAATACAGCTACCACAGCAAACTGGTTAGCGTAAGTGAGCTGCTCGAGAGTAGGGCGTGCGGCGACCTGCCAGAGAACGCTAGATCCGCCGAAGCATTGAACGGATGTGGAAACGATATCGTAATGGTAGGTTTCAAGCAGGAACAGCGCTTTTTCCAGATACGTCGGCTTGAGCTTGTCGTCTGAATCCAAACAACAGATGTATTTTCCGCGTGCTCGACCGATGCCGAGGTTTCTATTGTCCCCGAGCAAGTGGCGGCCTTGATTGAAGTACACCTTTGTTTTTGGTTTTTGTAAGGTTTGGAGGACGCGTAGGGTATCCTCGTCCGTCGAGCCTCCATCAGTGACGATGATTTCAAAATCCTGGAATGTCTGTGAAAGGATTGAATCGATCGTCTCTTCAAGGTAGCGGCCGTAATTGAAAGAGGGAATGACGACACTGACTAGAGGCCTGTCTCCCGGCCAGGTGTCCTGTCTTTGCTTCTCGGCCAGAAGCTCCACAAATAGGTTGCGATATCTGTTCTTCATTTGTGCGACATCCAGATATTGCAGCGCAAACTTCCGTGCGTTCGTCTCCATCGCACTATGAAGATTCTCTTCAACGACGATTTTTTTGATGGCCTTCACAAAGCCTTCGATATCTGAGGGCTCGCATAGGAAGCCATTAAACCCATCCCGGATCACGGAGGGAATGCCTCCTACGGCAGATGCGATTACGGGCACGCCGAGGGCCAAGCTTTCCATAAGGACTATCGGAATACCCTCAATGCTAGAAGGAATTACAATCACCCCGCTGGCCCTCAAAAAAGGCCTGAGATCGGGCACAAAACCCGGTGCATAGATTTTGTTCTCTAGCTGCAATTCCCTAATCTGTTGCTTGATTCGGGGATACTCCGGACCATTGCCAATCATTAGGAAGTGCAGATTGTCCTCGCCCCTCAATAAATTCGCAATCTCGACGAACTTCGCCGGACACTTCTCTTCAGAAAATCTGCCGACGAAAGAGACGAGAAATTTGCCTTGTGGAAGTACCGCCCCTGTCTCTGCCCCGACTTCCACGTTGTCCGGATCGAAGCGTCCTTCAACATCTACCCCATGAATGATGACGCGGATCTTGTCTTCTGTTTCTCCCCTCTTAACCAGAACGTCTTTGATGATTTCGTTGGCGGCTACATGGAGATCGATATACTCCGAATATTTCCTATTGTTATCCATGTGGCCGAATTCGTTGAACAACTGATCTACGACTTTCAACTGTGGGAACCTCTGCTTGATTTCGGGCAGAAGGCCGTACACGAAGGCAGAACCTGCGATTAGCAGTACGCCAATGTTTCTGGTTTCGATCAGGTAAAACAGAAAGTCCTTCTGCCTACTCTCGTCGGGCAGAAACTTATAAAAGTGATAGATCTGGAGCGTGAAGGATTCATATTTCGCGGTATTATCACCGAACCGGCCATCCTCCGCCTGGGTCGTTACAATGGAAAGATCGAATCCATTTGCGGTTAGATGCTCGGCCACATCCAGAAATACGTTATCTGCGCCACCGGTGATCATGTAGGGTAGGGCAAAGAGAATCGCTGGTTTGCTCGCTCCCTTTTGGTAGGAGGTGATCAGATTTAGATAGGGATCCTGGACCTCTACGGTGGCCGCATTCCTTTTAGCGGAAAGGCGATAGTTCTTGCGGCTCAGGTACTTGCTATTGAACTTGACGATTTCCTGGCCTTGCTCTTTCCAAGGGCGAACTTCGGCCTGTTTGCTCAAACTGGCTTCATGGACCCGGTAGAGCATCAAGGCTTCGGGAATATTAATCGCTCGGGCGCCCAAAGCCATCATTCTCACCCATAGATCCCAATCCTCGGCAACGTGATCTTTGCCCAGACCCCAATCATGGTAGCCCTGAGCCTTCTCCCACAGCTCTCTGGTAAATATGGCTACGGTTGCGAACTGATTGGATGCCTCCATTTGTTCCAGCCTTGGTTTGGCGGCCACCTCAAAGATAGCGTGGCGAGCGCCGAACCATTCAACGGAAGAAGAGACGAGCTCGTAATGATAGGTTTCCAGTAAAAAGAGAGCTTTTTCCAGATAAGTGGATTTGAGCTGATCGTCTGCATCAAGGCAACAGATGTATTTCCCTCGTGATTGACTGATGCCGAAATTTCTGTTGTCGCCGACTAGATGACGGCCGGTTCTCAAATGGACCTTTGTTTTTGTTTTCGACTTCTGGAGTGACTTTATGATGCTTAGGGTCTCCTGGTCGGTCGAACCGCCGTCGACCACGATAATTTCGAAATCTTGAAACGTTTGTGACAGAACGGAATCCACCGCCTGTTCGACGTAAAGGCCATAATTGAAACAAGGGATGATGACGCTGATAAGTGGCCTGTCCGCGGGCCACTCCCCTTGCGTCCGCCTCTCAATTTTGGATCGCGGCCGCGTAGCCGATTCGCGCGCGCGCTGCAGTTGGGGAAGGAGGGGCCTCAGCCGTACCCGCACGCGCTCCGGCGTCGCCAGAGCAACCATAAAATACACAATTTTGGCTATTTTTCGGGCCGATAGCTTTTCGCAGAGAATCGTGTACCTAAGACGCTGCAATTTTGATGTTCTGAAAATCTGAAGCTCTGCTTGTTGCGTCGCCGCAATTGCTTGTAGATCCGCGCAGGTGTGATCCCTTGCGGCAAGGGTGGCCCGAAGATCCGCGCAGGTTTGGTCCCTTGCGGCAAGAGTGGTCCGAAGAGCCGCAGCCGCCTGGTCCCTCACTTTCAACTCGTCGGATTGGCGTTGAATGAGTGCGTCTCGCGTTGCCACTTCTTGTTGAGGATTCGTGATTCGGGTACGCGCATCGGGAAACAGATCAATCTTTGCTCCCTCCGTTTCGCCTACGGCGCTCGGGGTTTTTAAAGGCGGGAGATTTGTCTCGCCGGCCAGATAGCTTGTCAATAAGTTCTGGTAGTCCTCAAATTCGAGGTAGAGGGCTTGGCCAGATAACGGTCGGAACCGAGTGGTGTTAAAGACAAAGGTGAGAGGATGCACGAACGAAAGGGGTCGATCCGCGGCGATGGTTTCAGCTGGAAACAAATTAGGGGCGATATCCTGTTTGCAAAAAAGCATGAGGTTCTGGCTGTACCAATATTCCACGCCCTTATTTCCCCAAATGCGGCTACGGAAAAGGTCACAAGCAACGTAGCCGTGGCGGCGGAAAAGAATCGCCCAGAATTCCAGCCACTGCTCATTGATGTGATCTGTCCCGCCTTGATACGGAAGTGCCGCGGAGAACAGGACAAGATCACTCAAGCGGACTAGGTCAGCGACAAAACTTTCCGCTCGGGAAAGGGGCAGATGCTCGGCCACTTCGACCGAAATGGCAAGTTCAAATCTTTTGGGAAGGTCGATTCTTTCTGCAAGATTGCAGGCCTGAAAGTTTCGAGCGTCGATAACCAGCGCGTCTCGCTCGACGTAGTCTCCATCAAGACCCAAGATTTCCTTCACGCCGCATTCAGCGGCCGCTTTCAGCCATGTTCCTCGCCCGGAGCCGACATCAACAGTGCTCTCGGGCTTAAAGTAGTGAAACAATATCGGCAAGACAACTCTGGCTGAAGAGAGGCTCCCTTGGGTCATCTGATCGAAGAAGGCTTTGTCGTAAATCAAGCGATCCACGCAGCTTCCTTCTGTATGAGCTGAAAGAGACTCCGTGTTGGTTTTAGTCGCCCACGCTAGGCTATCAACCTGCTGAACAGCGCCATATTCGGGAGAAGTAATCCTTTCTGCAACCACCCGCTTTGGCCCTGGCCATTGATTATTCACATCGTGGAAGGCAATCACGCCGCCTGGCTTTAGGAAGCGGGACCAAACCGAGAAGTCGCGTAAGACTGCTTCATATTCATGGTTTGCATCAATGAAGAGAAAGTCGATAGGTTCAATCCACTGCCTGCACAGCTCAAACGAGTATCCTTTCAGAGGTACGACGATGTGCTCCATCCCGGACCTCTTGGCATTCCGACGGAAGATTTCTTCCACGCTCCGCCCCGAGTCACGCATGAGAGGGTCATAATAGGCTTTTTGATATTCAGGATTCTCGTCACAGCCAAATGGATCAATGCAATACAGCTTCGGGCGATTTTTGCCCAACAGACCCGCGGCAATCATCACCGCACTCTTGCCTTTCCATGATCCGAGTTCGACGGCCAATGGGCACTGATTGGGAGTGCTCTCTCTGGCCAATCTAAAAAGCTGATCGGCCTCAGCGTCCGTGAGCCAACCCTGAATTCGGCGAGAAAATCGAATCCATCTCCAGCTTTCTGGAAAGGCCTCTTTTAGATCTTGCTTCGGCATCGAATTCCTAAAAGAACGTTTTCATCGTCCTCGGGGAAGCTGCAAGTCGTCCAAGAGACAGCGCCTGAGCTCCAGAAATCTGCGTGAAGAGACCAGAGTTTAACGCTTGCGGGCTTAGGTGACAACCCGGAGTTCGGAGGGAAGACCTGTCGCAGTGAAGACGAGGCTGTCGGCGTGGTTCCAATCTTGCGCTTAACGCAGGTACCACTGTCGGTAGTGTCCTAGTTTGACTTTTCTATTGGCTGATTGCGGCATTCAACGTGCTCCGAATCCAATCTGAAACACCTATGCATGCTTGGGCCAAGGGTTATTGGGGGACGGATATAAACTTCACCAAGAACAACAACGATGAAGCAGAAAATCCAAAATAGGACACTACCGGCCTGTCCTGCTCGTTCCCTTGCTCCACACTTTTCGCATATAATCGCCGTTTTAGCTTCGTGTTTGTGCCTCGGGCCGGAATAAAAAGAAGATCTTATGGTTCTGGACAGCAATGGCGTTAAGCGCACGAAGGCAGTTGCAATCCTTCAGTCAAACTATATCCCGTGGAAGGGATACTTTGACATTATCGCAGCGGTTGATGAATTTGTCCTCTATGACGATATGCAGTATACGCGTCGAGACTGGCGAAACCGGAACCTGATCAAGACACCGCAGGGCCTCCAGTGGCTAACGGTGCCCGTAAAGGTCAAGGGCAAACGCGATCAAACAATCCGAGAAACAGAAATCGCTGATTCCAAGTGGCGCGCCGCCCACTGGACTGCTCTTTGGAAGAATTACAAGCGAGCGGCGCACTTCCATGCAATCGCGGACGCACTAGAGCCTTTCTATCGCCAAAATGAGTATTCCGAACTATCGCATTTGAATC
>Ga0206836_10275_pt1 | contig 11036 bp, 11 predicted proteins | sample Alteio_BWOrgCont_28_FD_152871 | JGI IMG/M metagenome (GOLD analysis project Ga0206836, IMG submission 152871) | Enriched cells from forest soil in Barre Woods Harvard Forest LTER site, Petersham, Massachusetts, United States -... | ecosystem: Environmental > Terrestrial > Soil > Temperate forest >...
AAATGGAATCCAGCTCAGGGCTAGAAAACCCCAGTACAAGGCGTTGATCTCAATTCCCATTTGCTGCTGTTCTCTGTCCCTTCGAGCGAGTGTGATTCCGAGAAGAACGCCCGTCCACACCGTCGCGGCGACCGTCAAAATGGTATGAAAACCCATGATTACCCAGACTAGGGAGCCGTACACTCCCGAGTACCATTTGAAGTCAACTTCTCTAAAGGTTGAGAAACGCAAAACGAGGAATATGATTCCCAGAAGGAAAGTGATTGCGAGACCGTAGGTCGATTTCCGTTTCTCGGCGTGCTGTGTCGCTTTGCCTGCGCCATAAATAGGAGCAGTAACGATTAGCAGGAAGACGAAGCTGATGGTCGGCAGGAGCAGACTGGGCGGCGTAACGTCCGGTTCGGGCCAGCTGGAAAAACCGATGCGGAGATACAAATAAGTGGAGATCAAGGTGGCCACGATCGCGCTTAGCATCATGATGGTGAGGATTTCGGCCCACCACAGCGGTGAACGAGAGCCAAAAGCGATCGTCGGGAGATCACTAACGTCAATGTCTTGCTCTGTCATTCGGCAGTCTCCATAGTTTGTGTTAAACGCGAGTTTCTGGTTGGCCAGAACCAGCCAATGAGCATGATGATGCAAAGAGCGGCGCCGATCGGAGCCCAGCGGCGCACGTCAAAAGCAATTCCAGCAAAGGTAAGAGTGCTCGTTAGACCCAGTAGGAACGGCCATATGCTGGGTCCGGGCACTATGTACCGGTAGTCTGGGGACCCATCTACAACGTTTGTCATGAGAAGTTCACACCGAGAAGCATCGAATCCCCGCACCACTCCTTCTGGTTCTTCGTCCTCGGACGGTCCTCCGGATGGCAAGACCGGCACATCGAGGAAGGTATACGATGGCGGGGGTGATGGTATTTTCCACTCCAGAGAAGATGCCCTCCATGGATTCGTGCCGGCCTCTTTACCATTGCTCCTCGACTTGATCACGTTTAGTAAGGTCAGAAAGAATCCGGTAGCGAGAATGAATGCGCCGATCGTAATTAGTAAGTTCAGATTGCTCCAACCAAGCCCCGGTAGATACGTGTAGATTCTCCGAGGCATTCCCCGGAGCCCGAGCACATGCATCGGCAGGAATGTGACGTTGAAGCCGATGAAAGCCAGCCAGAAACTCCACACGCCCAAAGTGGAGTCGAGCATTCGACCACTCATCTTGGGAAACCAATAATAAAGGGCGCCCATCACGCTGAAAACTGTTGCGCCAATCAACACGTAGTGCAGATGGCCGACGACAAAAAACGTGTCGTGCACTTGCACATCGAAGGGCACGGAAGCGAGCATCACCCCTGTGAACCCACCAATGATGAAGGTGGCGATAAACCCAGCCACCCAGAGAAGCGGCACTTGCAGGCGCGGTCGCCCGATCCACATTGTGGCAATGAAGCAGAAAATCTGGATGCCGGTAGGGACCGCGATCATCATGCTGGCGGCTGTGAAGATTGTAGCTCCGAGTTGCGGCAGACCGGTCGCGAACATATGATGCACCCACAACCCGAAGCTGAGGAACCCGGTGGAAATCTCGGCCAGCACGATGGCCTGATAGCCAACCACGGGACGGCCGCAGAACGTGGAGATGATTTCAGCGGCCATTCCCATTGGTGGGATGAAGACGATGTAGACGTCAGGGTGGCCAAAGAACCAAAAGAGGTGCTGCCACAGGAGCGGGTCGCCGCCCTCGGCGGAATTGAAAATATTCGTCCCGATACTGCGATCCAGGAACAGCATCGTGGCCGCACTTATGACCACCGGCATGGCGAAAAGCACCATGAACGATTGGATCGTCATCGCCCACACGAATACCGGCATTCGATTCAAAGACATTCCCGGTGGCTTCTGCTTTAGCGCGGTGACGATAACCACCACGGCTATAGCCAGAGCCGATATGTTCGTGCAGATGATCATTTGTGTCCAGAAATCAAGCCGGACGCCTGAGGAAAACTGCGGACCGGATAGCGGAGTGTAGGCGAACCAGCCAGCATCCGGCCCGGTATTCGAAAGGAGGCCAATATACAGAAACAACCCGCCGAACAGGTAGACGTAGTAGCTGAATGCAGCCAAGCGGGGCAGAGCTACGTTGCGCGCTCCAAGTAGCAGAGGTACGAAATAGAGGGCGAGTCCCTGCATCACCGGAACAGCAAATAGGAACATCATCGTGCTGCCGTGCAGCGTGAAAATCTGATCGTAGAGGTCCGGGTTCAGAAAACGGTTCTCCGGCCTGGCGAGTTGAATCCTGATCAGGAGCGCTTCAATCCCTCCAAGGACGAAGAACATCAACGCCGTGATAATGTACCGTCTTCCGATCACCTGTGCGTTTACTTCCCTGAACCATCTCAATGGACCAGTGGGTGGCGCCCAGATGTGTTGCAATACAAGGCGCTCGCTGTCGCGGCCGTCGGCGATTGTTGGTGGGCTTGCCGGTGTCATTTGAGAGCGTCCAGGTACGAGAGCAACGGTTGCATATCTTGCGAAGCTATATCGATGGGCGGCATTTGAGTGCCGGGTTTAACTCGTTGCGAGTCGGTGATCCATCCACTCAGGTTGCCTGGAGTATTTGACAAAAGGGCCGCTCCAATGGTGGTACGGCTCGCCAGATGAGTTAGGTCGGGTGCTGTTCCGCCAAAAGCACTTGTTCCGCGAACCGTGTGGCAGACCACGCAGGGTGAAGAAAGAAAGACGTGCCGCCCTTGCTGCTCTTCTGTCGAAAGACTCTCTTGCGAGGGTTCAAGCTGATGATTGAGCCAATTTTGAAAAACGGCAGGGGTTTCCGCAACGACCAGAAAACCCATGTGCGCGTGCTGGAGGCCGCAAAACTCCGCGCATTGCCCGCGATAGGTCCCGACCTGATTCGCCTGGAAAACAATTTCGTTGAAGTGATCGGGAATGGCGTCGATCTTGGGCGATAGACTAGGCACCCAAAAGCTGTGAATTACGTCACCCGAGCGGACCTCCATTCTTACCGGCCGTCCTATGGGAATGTGCAATTCGTTCGCCGTCGTCAGGAGATGATCAGGGGGGTCGTCCTGATACTGAAACTCCCACCACCATTGATGTCCTGTAACGCGGACCTTCAACTCGTTCGGTTGTGATTGAACAATGGAAATTTCCCGTGCGATTGCAGAACTCATAATTATGAGAGCAAACAAAATGACTACGGTGAACCCGGCGCCGGTGGCTACGGCTCTTTCGCCGGCGCGTTCGCTAATTCTTGTAGCGTGTCCGCTGCGAAGCAGACCGATGGTCATAAAACAGACGATAATCACCCACAAGATCCCGAAAAGCCACGCAAACATGTTCCAGAGATAATACGGCATTGCCGCCTCTGGTCCGGCCGGATACAGGGCAGACTGACTGATCGAAGATGGGAGCCTGATCCAAGATGGGAGCCTGATCCAAGATGGGAGCCTGATCCAAGATGGGAGCGCGGCCGCGAAAAGTGAAAAAGCGAATAAGCAGTTCACGCTCACCTCCCCGCCGCAGTCGGATATTGTAAAGCCTCTACGCGAGCGGGTGTAACCGTTTGCGGTTCTAAGCCTCTGAGCGATCGGATGAACGTCACAATCTCCCAAATCTGGTCGGTCGGAATGCGTCCCCCCCACGACGGCATGCCCTTGGGGCGGCCCTTATTGATCGTGTCGAACAAGTTGTCGGATGCATCGCCGTAAACGAGGGCGGGCGCGAGCAGATTTAGCCCCATCCCACCGCCTCCGTGCGTGCCGTGACAAACCGCGCAGTTGTACCACAGGAAAAGCCGCTCTCCCTCCGCAATTGCGTGAGCGTTGCCTTCATAGGGGTTCTTGACTACGACCTCAGCCACTGGGCCGCCGGGTTCGATTTCACCCTCGCGTGCCGTTACAGAAACCAATCGCTGGTCCGGGTCCACGCGAAGTTGGCGGGTTTCCTGGCGGCAGCCGCTAGCCACCACAAAAGAGAGAGCTACCCAAATTATCCGCATCGCTACTCCTTGCTACCTAATGGCGCGGGGACGCCATAAGACGCGAGAATCACTCGAATTTCTTTGGATTTGCTCGCAATCATCTGGTTTAGCCGGTCGCGAAGCGTCGGATTGTCCTTCCCCACGGCCATCGCCATCTCGTAGGAAAAGGGCACCAACCCGACGTGATCAGGAGAAACTGGAACGATGTCCAAGGGAGCGACCTGGTGTTGCGCAAAGTATCCAGCCAGTGGGCCCCAGACAATTGCGACATCTACCTCCTTATTTTCGACGGCGTCAATTAATCGCGCCGGTGGGTTCGGCTCTCCATAAGCTCCCAACATGCTGTAACCCACCACTTGAGAGCGGATTCCTTGTCGCGCAAGTACGACATTAGGAGGGGAGAATCCATCGCCAAGCACATGAACACCGATCCGGAGTTGTGCAAGCTGGGAGTCGTACAGCGATTGAAGATGCAAGTGGCGGTCTTTCCGGGAAACGAAAACGTAAGTGGACCTGTAGTAGGGCAGTGTGGTCAGAACGTCTTCCAGGCCTACCGGCACGCCGAGCAATAGGTCGCAGCGGTTCGCATTCAGAGTATTCTTGGCAACGTCGTCTCGTTCAACCCACCAGGTGTAACTGAGCTTCTCCTGCAAAGAACTGCTCAGGAGGGAAGCGATTTTGTTCTCGAACCCCTGTTCATGAATGTTCGAAAAAGGTAGATTGTTTGGATCCGCGCACACTCGAACGACGTGCTGCGGCTTCTGGGTGCCAGCCGCGCCTCCGAGAAGGGGCAGCATGCATACCACGCCTGTCAGCCACGTTCTAAGGAAGCGTGAAGACATACAGCGTTCCCCCGGCTGTCGTGTACTGAGGCAGGTCTGTCATGGCATTCACGAACCCCAAGGCAGAGGTCCCGTCACGCGGATCAATGTCGCCTGGCACGATGGCGCCCGCCCAGCCACCCACTCCCGAGTAAACTGCCACATATTCCTTGTTATCCGGGCCTTTATAAATCACGGCCTGCCCAATAATGCCCGACCCAACTTTGAACTTCCAGAGCGGATTGCCATTTGTCGCATCTACCGCTTTGAAATAGCCGTCCATGGTGCCGTAAAATGCGACATTCCCCGCGCCCACTACCGTTCCGCTCCAGACCGGAAATCTTTCGTCGATCTGCCAAGCCTTCTTGCCCGCCACTGGATCCCAGGCAGTGTACTCACCACGGTGGCCGCCCGGCGCGGGATACATTTTCACTATTGCCCCGACATAGGGCGTGCCAGATACGTAGTTGACCTGAATTCCTTCCTCTTCCTGGCATAGATTGTTATGCGGGATGTACAGCAGGCCCGTTTTGTATGAATATGCGGAAGGCTGCCAATCCTTGCCGCCTGGGGCCGCGGGGCAGATACCGCGGACCGTTCTCCCGTAGCCCGGCGCGAGCGATGCTACCTCCATGGGGCGCCCGGTCTTTAGATCAACCCCGGTAGTGGTCGTTGTGTAGGCGAAGGTATTGGCGCTCAGAACCTCGCCCGTTGTTCGATCGAGTACGTACATGCGCCCGTCGCGGTCAGGATGAAGGATAGTTTTGCGCGTCTGGCCGTGGATCTTCAGATCAACCAGGATGTTCTCGTTGACAGCGTCGTAGTCGTAATTATCATGCGGGCTATACTGATAAGCCCAAATTGCTTCGCCGGTTTCCGGACGGCGCGCAAAAATGGATGCCGTCCATTTGTTGTCACCAGGTCTCACTTCGGGATTCCAGGGTCCGGGATTCGAAGTTCCGTAATAGATAAGATCGAGTTCGGGATCGTAAGAGATCCAGCCCCATACCGAGCCGCCGCCTATTTTCCAGAGATCTTTCGGCCATGTCGTTACGCCCAGATCTTTGCCGCGCTCCGATGGATAAAACGGCTTGAAATTGGGACCGATCAGGACTTCGCTGTCGGGCCCGCAGGTGAAGGCTTGCCAGACGATCTTACCGGTGTTGACGTCAAGCCCGCTCAACTTGCCGCGTATACCCATCTCGCCGCCGCTGTCGCCCACCAGGACACGATCCTTCACCACCAAGGGCGCCATGGTAATGGTCTCGCCTCTATTGAGGTCGGTGATCTTCGTCTTCCAAATTTCTTTCCCCGTCGCTGCATCAACGGCGATTGCATTTCCATCGAGAGTATTAAAGAACACGCGCCCGTTCGAATACGCAGCGCCGCGATTCACGACATCGCAGCACGCCTCTCCCTGAGCGGATGCAGATGGGTTAGGCTTGTAGGCCCATTTGACCGTGCCACCTTTCGTCAGGTCCAGCGCGTATAGAACGTTCGGATATGGAGTGGTCAAATACATGGTGTCCCCCACGATGAGCGGCGCCGCCTCATGCCCGTGCAGTGTTCCCGTGGAGAATGTCCAGGCAAGTTTCAGGTCTTTTGCATTACTCGCATTTATGTCTGTGAGTTGGCTGTAACGCGTGCTTGCGTAATCTTTCGCTGGCATCACCCATTGCCCGTCCTCCGGCGGAGGAGTGCTTACAGCCTTGACTGTAAGCGCCGAGGGCTGATCCGATGCGGCGTGAACTGACGACTTACTGCAATCCGCCAAAGTGACGAGCGCAGGTAGGAGGATGCTCACGAACCCGAGTAAGAACCAAATGCGTTTTATCGGCAGCGACAACTCTGCCGAATTGATCCAGTTGGTAACAGCTGTGAGTTTCATCGTGCGCATCCTCTCCTCGGTTCAACTACACATTGTGTGCGTGTGCAGCTTAGCTTTGCGCTCCTACGAGCTCTTTCGCGGTTCGACGTGATCTCACGATGCCGTGGGGGTCCAGAACGAACTTCTTCGCAACACCTTTATCAAACTCCTGGTAGCCCCGCGGCGCATCTTCCAAGGACAGTACCGTGACATTCACCGCCTTCGCCACAGCTACCTTGTCGTTCAGGATGGCCATCATGAGCTGACGGTTGTAACGGAGCACGGGACATTGCCCCGTACCGAACCTGTGCGATTTAGCCCAGCCGAGGCCAATTCGTATGCCCAATACGCCACGTTTTGCGTTGGCGTCCTTAGCTCCGGGGTCGTCAGTGACGTATAGTCCGGGAATACCGATCGCTCCGCCGGCGCGCGTCACCTCCATTAGCGAGTTCAGTACAGTGGCAGGTTGTTCGGTTCCAGCCTGCTCACCCTGACCTTTCGCTTCGAAGCCAACGCAGTCGACGGCTGAATCCACTTCGGGAACACGAAGGATTTGGGCAATGCGGTCCCCCAGTGGAACGCGCTCGCGCAGATCAATCGTTTCACATCCGAAGCTCCGAGCCTGGGCAAGTCGTTCCGGAATCATGTCGCCGACAATAACTACCGCGGCTCCCAGTAACTGGCATGCGGCAGCGCAGGCAAGTCCCACAGGGCCGGCGCCGGCTACGTACACTGTTGATCCCGTCGTTACTCCCGCCTGTACTGCGCCATCGTAGCCGGTTGGGAAGATATCAGAGAGCAGAGTGAGGTCCTCAATCTTCTCCAGTGCCTGGTCCTTATCAGGGAATTTGAGGAGGTTGAAATCGGCGTAGGGCGCCATCACGTAATCCGCCTGGCCGCCGATCCATCCACCCATGTCGACGTAGCCGTACGCGGCCCCGGCGCGCTCCCCATTGACGTTTGTGCATATCCCCGTCTTACCTTCCCGGCAGTTGCGGCAGCGTCCGCACGCGATGTTAAAAGGGGCCGATACCACGTCGCCCACGTTTAAGAACTCTACGTCCCGGCCTTTCTCGATGATTTCGCCGGTGATCTCGTGTCCCAAGACCATACCGACGGGAGCCGTGGTGCGGCCTCGCACCATATGCTGGTCACTACCGCAGATGTTAGTACTCACCAGCTTAAGGATTACGCCGTGCTCGCACTTTCGCGATCCCAGCGATAACTTCGGAAAATCGATTGGTCGTACCTCCACTTTTCCGGGTCCGGCGTACAACACTCCACGATTGCTTGCCATAAGATGTTTTCTCCAATAAAAAATTAGAATGCCTGCGCGCCAGCTTCCGCCACAGCCTGGTCCTGTTCTCCAGAACCTCCGCTTACGCCCACGGCGCCTACCACTTTTCCAGCGCGTTTCAGTGGGATACCGCCGGCGAATATCATCACGCGTCCATGATTAGAAACGTGGATTCCAAAGAACTGACCACCAGATTGCGAGTATTGCGCGAGCTCCTTGGTCGAAATATCGAACGCCCGCGAAGTGAAGGCCTTGTTAATAGAGATGTCGATACTGCCGATCCAAGCACCGTCCATGCGGGCATGAGAAACGAGGTTACCGCCTTCGTCGACAACCGCAATGTTCATGGGCTGCTTGATTTCAGCGGCCTTCTGTTCGGCAGCTGCAATCACTTTTCGTGCTTCCCCCAGGGTCACCATTAATCTCCTTTCCCAGGAAAGGATCGCAAGTGGTAATCCAAAGTGGGATTGCATGCCTCATACTTACCAGACAACAAAGTAGAGTCCCGGATATGGCGTGCGAATGTCGCTATTTCAACAAGTGTCTTCGCCTCGACGTTCTCGCTGTCCGTGTAACCGTTTTATGGAAAGTCCGGTCCGACGCGAATGATGTCGAAGGTGCAAGGCAGCACGAAAAGGCACCGAACAGGATCGCATAGGACAGTAATCCCGCGACATTGCCGGTGACGAACACGGCGTTGCGAAACAGAGATCGAACATAGGCGATATTGTGCGCTGCTCGCGCCGAACAAAGCCGATCAGCAGCAACAAGCCAACCAGGATTGGGCCGATCAGCCAAGGCGAGCGGAACCCGGCATGGGCGGCTTCCTTGAGGGCGAACATCGATAGTCCCAGGGACGGAACGAACAGCGCCGCGCCGGGGAGATCAAACGCCGCAGCCCCGGCCGGTCGCGCCGACGAGGATGGCCACGCTATTCGCTGACAGCAAACCCGCCCCCCGCAAGGCCTGCAGCACGTGGGCGCCAACCAGCGTGTCCAAGGCTCCGTGCCAGACCGCCCAGCCCCGCGCTCGTAATGAACACCACGAATCCACCGCAATACAAGAGCTTACGGCCGAGCATGTCAGCGAGGCGACCAAACACGGCAGCATCGCCGCGACTATCAGCAGATAAGCGATTGACACCCAGGCGAAGGCACCGATCGACGCATGAAACTCCCGTTCCAGCTCCGGCAGGACGAGCTGGGCAATGCCGGCGTCCACCTGTCCCATGAACGCACCGATGCAGACGGTACCGACGACGAGCCAGGGATAGCAATCAACGCGCGCTACGCGGCCGAGCGGCACCGGCTCGCTCCATATGGCGAGCGCGCGGGCTCCGCAGCCGAGGGGTCCGGGGAGTTTGGTCTTCTCATGCTACCGGTATCACTTGAACCGCTGATCTTTTGCAGTTAGGATACCTAGCCGCTTCATCTTGGAGATCAACGTCGTCCGGCACAGGCCCAAGCGAGCGGCCGCACCATTCGGACCACCGACCAAGCCCTCCGTTTGGCGGAGGGTCAGCAGGATGTGCGAACGCTCCGCGTCTTCCAGCGTCACAGGCTCGGACGTCTTCACAGCGCAGGTCAGATCCGACAGCGAACCATTGAGCACCGGACTTTTGGACAGAATTACCGAACGCTCGATGAAGTTTTGCAGCTCCCGGACGTTGCCCGGCCAGGAATGATGCGTACAGGCCGCGATAAACTGCTCTGAAATGGCAGTAATCGGTTTCTGCATGCGGCAAGCGTATTCCGTCACAAAATGATGGACTAAGAACCGGATATCCAGGGGGCGATCACGCAGCGGCGGTAGTTCAATGGGGAAGACGCTGAGCCGGTAAAAGAGGTCCGCGCGGAATTCACCTTCGTCTATCATTTCTACGAGGTTCTGGTGGGTGGCGCAGATCACGCGCACATCGATGCGAATCGTGGCGGCACTTCCTAATCGTTCGAATTGCCTTTCCTGAATGACCCGAAGGATCTTGGGCTGCAACTCCAGCGGAAGGTCACCGATCTCGTCCAGAAATAAGGTGCCTCCATTGGCGCGTTCGAACCGCCCAATACTGCGAGCCACCGCTCCAGTGAAGGCGCCCCGCTCGTGGCCGAACATCTCGCTTTCAAGCAACCCTGCGGGAATTGCGGCACAATTCACCTTCACAAATGGGCCTTTCGATCGCGCGCTACAGTTGTGAATCGCTTCCGCAATCAGTTCTTTGCCGGTTCCCGTTTCCCCGTTGATCAATACTGTGGCGTCGGTCGGCGCCACGATCCGCACCATTCCGAGTACGCGCCGGAGCGCGTCGCTGTTACCGACAATGCAGGGTGAGCGGCTGTCGCAGAGTTCATTGTTGTCGAGCGCGTCTTTGGTCAACACCGCATGCTGGCCGGCCGCACGCTCGCCAAAGGATCCGTTATGAATTACAGCGGGCACTTCAGTTGCCCAGGATGCCTGTGTCGACATTGTGACTACCCCTTTCGTTCGCCCGGTATACGTTTTACCTCACACACCAAGCCCCGTCTTAAGCACTAACTTTCGCGTCGTTGTGCATTGATCCATTCGCGCACATATGCTGGACAATTCTTTAGCATGATGCTGTTTGCCTCGCAGCGCACAAGGAATCTGATAGCGTCCTCATTCACTAACGTTATGTCTTTTAGGTTGAAGACGATTCGCCGCCCCTTCTTCTCTGAGTTAATTAGTGTTTCCACCTCGGCTACACCTTCCTCGTCCAATTGGCCGCTTAGCGTGAACACCACTTCCCCGTTTGCCGACCTTTGAATCCTCAGCATCCTATCCTTCTCATGAACTTTTCATGAAGGAGAACAGCATTGGAGATGCAAGGCCAACGCCAATCGTAAGTGATTGATACTACGTAATTTGCTAGCAAAATAATTGTCCAAATTAGACCAATTGGCCAAATTTGGCACAATTTTGGGGCTGCAGCGAGGCAGACTCCAGAGGCTTAGGCGTTCTCTGAGGGATCGCTGGTTTTGAAGCGATTCTTATTGATCTTTAGGGATCTGATCTTGTGCTCCAGAGTGGATCGTGGCATGCTGAG
>Ga0206836_10276_pt1 | contig 11027 bp, 8 predicted proteins | sample Alteio_BWOrgCont_28_FD_152871 | JGI IMG/M metagenome (GOLD analysis project Ga0206836, IMG submission 152871) | Enriched cells from forest soil in Barre Woods Harvard Forest LTER site, Petersham, Massachusetts, United States -... | ecosystem: Environmental > Terrestrial > Soil > Temperate forest >...
AGGCCGCAAAGAGCGGGATGCCAAACTTCGGCCGAGCAGCGGAAATATCCACAAAATCCGCCGTCGGCAATTCAGGCGGCCGACCGGTTCGTGGGGATGCCCTCGAGCGCCGGCAAGCGCAGCGCAGCCCACGGTTAGCCAGGCAATGTTGTGGGTGAAGAGCGGTGGCATCAACTATGGGCGGAGCCCATACAATGGCACCGGAGGTGCCGCCGCCTGCAGGGCGGCCTGTAACTCCCAAGGCGGACTAACTAAATAGGTGCGGGCTGTTTGTAGGGGCGGCGCAGGAGTGCAGCGGTGGCCATTAAGCAAAGCAAGGTGCCGAGGAGGAGGGCGGTGGTGCAGCCGTAGGTGGTGACAATGAGGGAGCCAAGCAGGGGGAGGATGGCACCGCGCAGGCCCACGGCGGCCACGTTGACGCTCGAGTAGGGGGTGCTGTCCTCCGATTCGGAAAAGATGGGGCCGGTCAGGTGCCAGTAGAGCTCGCTGCCCGCCTGCATCACCCCGTAACCCAGGTAGGCGATGTACACCCAGGCTGTGTGGAGGTGAGCGCCGAGCAGCATGAGGGGGAAGAGGCTGGCGAGGAGGGTCACCAGGGCTACGGGCTTGAAGTAGCGAGATGTCGGGAGCCAGCGGCCCCAGAGCGAGGAGGTCAGGGCAAATCCAATCCCCTTGCAGGCTGCAATGGCTAGGGCCAGTTCTGTGTAGGATAGGGCTAGCCAGTCGACAAAGACTAGGGGCAGTGCTGGCTGAAGGAGCATCAGGCCGCCACCGCCTAGAAAGAAGCCGAGCTGATATTGGGAGAAATCGGGGCGACGCCGCAGCAGCCCCCAGGCGTCACGCCAGGGCTGGATGAGGCCGACCCGCTGTGGCGGTGCTGTTGGGGCTTCGACCCCGCTCACAGGTAGGCGCAGCTGAAACAGGAGGCCAAAGCTGCTGATGAGTGCGAGAACGGGAAGCAGCCACCGCCAGGCACCGGGCTGCAGGTCGAGCCAGGGTGCCATCAGGATGGGTACCAGCAGTCCGCCCAGGTGCGAGATGGTTGAGCCGTGGGCCATGGCGAGGGAGCGGCCCGCTGAGGGCATGTTGCGGCGAAAAATCTCCATCCAGGCCGGAACGATCGCCCGATTGAGCATCAGGTAGAGAGCCGCTGCTGCAATCATGAACCAGCTGGTCTGCACCAGGGGTATGAAGAAGAAAGGTAGCCGCGCGAGGAGGCCGCCCCAAATCAGGTTCGAGCGCAGCCGGTCCGGCCTCTGATGGACTGGAGCGCTCCAGTAGAGGGATACTAGGGAGACTGATGGCTTGAGGGCGATGAAGAGCGCCAATTCAAAGGGGCTCGCATGCAGGTCCTTGTAAAGGATCACCGCCAGCAGCCCGTAGAGCCCCCAAAACGGGGCGTTGAGCAGCTGACTCAGGAGAAACGCACGCCGTGTGCTGCCTGCACTCGTCACAAACCAGATCATAACAGAATAGCGCTAAAATTAGTTTTTTAACGAAAACTAGTTGGGAGAAATTGGTCTGATTTATAGATTGACCCATTCACTGCGAATTGGGAGAAAAGGGAATGGTAAGGCGTAGCTGGCTAGGGCTGACGGTGGCCGGAATGCTCATCGCTGGAGGGGTGGCCTGGGCGGCGAACAGACCCCCTACACAAGCGGATGAACCACGGCCCTCGGCGCTGGACGAAATTCCCGAGTATGCTGTCGACGCTCCCAACACCCCCCCTCTCATCACGGATGAGGGTGAGGCCGTTCCTCAAGACATCGAGTCCAATGCCGAGGCCATCCCACCCAGCGCCTCCGAAGTGCCGGCGATTGAAGAGCAGGTGCTTGAGGCCGAGGTCAACGAGGCGGCTGAAAATTCACGCTGTAAGCAGTATGAGCCCGGCTACTTCATCTCGAACCGCGAAGGGATGCTGCGCATCAACGTCTGGGGTCGCGTCGATTTCCGCGCCTTCAACCACTCCTCGATCGGAATCAACGAGTTTCTCGTGCGGCGTGCGCGGGTCAACTTCCGCGGCGTGCTGGATGAGGACTGGGCCTACTTTGCGGGCGCCCAGCTGGAGGGGCCGACCGTCAAGCTGTTTGAAGCGTGGATCGAGTACCGCCGCTGGAAATCGGTGCGCTTTCGGGCAGGCCAGTTCAAAGAGCCCTTCAGCTACGAGCAGCTCCTTGCGCTGGCGTGGCTCCCCTTCCTGGAGCGCTCTATGGGACCCCAAAACCTGGCGCCCGCCCGTGACATTGGTCTCCAGATGTTTGGTGCCGGCTGGGATCAGCGGCTCGTCTATGCGGTCGGTATCTTCAACGGAGACGGCCCCAACACCGACGACACCAACCCCAGCAAGGAGGCGGCCGGCCGCCTGGTCCTGACCCCCTGGTACACCGGCTGCAACATCTGGCTCAAGAACCTGTCTGTAGGGGGCAGCTTCACCACCGGCATGATGGCCCACAGTGTGTCCGGCGTCAAATTTGTGACCGAGCCCGACACCCCGTTCCTGACCTTCGCCTCAAAATCTGGCCCCGTTGTGAACGTGTTCCAGAAGGGGTGGCAGCAGCGCTGGGGTGCTGAGGTGGAGTGGCTCGTCAAGTGGTTCAAAATGTATGGCGAGTACATCTGGGCCAAGCGCCACAACCTGACGAAGACCACGATCGTCGGCCCACGGCTCCCCCCCCATACCACCAAGGCGGACATGGTGAACAGCAGCTGGTATGCAGCAGCCCTCGTTGTCCTCACCGGTGAGCCAGAGGTGCGCGATGGCCCCATCGCCCCCTGCCGCCCTGTGGGCCACTGCGGTGGCTGGGGCGCCTGGGAGGCCGGCTTCCGCTACGACACCTTTCACACGAACGAAGAGCCGTTTGACGCAGGCATTGTGACAGGCACACGCACTGTAGACGCCTGGACAGCGGGCCTCAACTGGTACCCCACGGTCCACACCCGCATGTCAGCCAACGTCTACCGGGCCCACTTCGACGAGGATCTCTTCTTCTACGGCAGACCATTCAGCGCCGAGACCGCCTACATCATCGCCGCCCAGTTCTACTACTAGGCTCTTATACGCCTAGCTGATCAGCTACTTAGGCACTCCTAGACCGCTATTTTCGAACGATTACCATAGTAGGGGGAAATAGGTTGCCCCCATGGTCTTGAACCATGTCAGCCCCATGCTCCTTACGAAGAGCGACAATTTGCCTAAATGGGGTGTCGAGGTTAATACGGGCCCAAGCTCCACCTGTAGGCCTGGCAATGGCAGCTCGTATGCGGTCATGCGATGCCGGTTCGAACCACTCTATATTAAGTTCACTAGGCTGGCACTTGGCCAGCTTAGCCACCTGTTCAAGTGGCGTGCTAGCTGGAGCACCCGCCGCGCTCGGCCCCGCCGCGATACCCACTGCAGCCCCAGCACTCGGTGCTGGAGCTGGTGCAGCCACAATAGGGGCTGAACTAGCCGCAGAGGCCAACACACCATCGGCAACCGGTGCTGAGGGCCCTACAGCGGCGGTCGTCGGGCTAATGACGGGTATGGTGACGTTGGATGCTGGCCTTTGAATGAGCATCTGGGCCACAAATAATCTCCGCCCAGTAGCAGTCACAACGGCTCCTCCTTCGACCACGCTGCGAATCCGCTGGTATACCGCTCCAGGGTCCACCTCTCGAGCCCAAGCTGCACGTCCCTCACGAAGGGCAGCCTCTACCTCTTCAAGGTGTGCCTGAATGCGAGGCTCTAGCATGGCCTCATCAAAATCCGTTGCTTGGCATGAGGAGGCCCTCGCCACCTCCTCCAGCGATGTTGGACCGACAGTATGAGGTGGAGCTGGTGCATCCATACGAGCCGTAGAGGGACGGGCTTCCGCCACAGGAGCAGAACGGCCTAGTATTGCCACGTCCAATGGGAGGATGACCCTGGACACCCTGCCCTCCGTTGCCGGGATAGTGACTCCACGCCCGTCCAGATTAACCTGGGTAACAGGTTCAAAATTGTCGGCTTCCGATGCGCGGGCCCAGACTCTATCTCCCCGTGCGAGGGCGTTCCGGGCAAACCCGAGGTCCCAGGCCAGCCGGCCCGTGTTGGACCGGATAAGAATATGGCCTTCCTCCAGCCCAAACCGATGCGCCAGTTGCGCCCGAGCAGCGAGTATCGGCGTGAAGTTGCGTGGAGGGGCATCATCATCCAGAGCTGCCTGGCCGGCCCGTGCGCTAGGGACGGCGGCTTCGCCCGTAGCAGGGTCCGGCCGACGCGCAAGAGGTCGGTTTTGACGCCACTGGATGCAGCAGCCCGTGGCTAGGCTAACCGCCGTGGCCGACCCCAATGCAATCGCCCAGTTCCGGCTGATACCACAGCGAGCCGCAGCAATTGCCGTGCCGATCGTCGCCAACGCGCATGCGACGGCAATCGAGTAGGCGGCGACCGCCGCACGGTTCGCACGCGCCTCGGGCCGATAGGTCACCGCCAACTGACCATGTTGTCTGGAAATTAAAGACATAACGACTCCAAGAGGTTCGATTTTTCTTAATACTTATTATATATTATGCTGCCAATTTTTGCAACATAAATCGAATAATCTATTATGAACGAGACAGCCTAGGCGGCCGGCCTCTGAATATAAAACATTTGACTGGTGAAGGACTCTCCGGAACTGTCTGTGGTCAACCATCCGCGATGGTCGATAAACCGCGACTCCTCGTTTTTACGAAGCGTGACCACTCGCGTAAAAGGACCGGTATGGGCACGACGGACCCACAGGCTCCCTCTGGAAAGGGCATCTTCTATGCGGGGACGCTGTACTGCGTCGAAGGGTACAGACTCAAGGTCGCCTGGTGCCGGTTCGAGCGCAGCATCTCGGCCTGCGGCGTTTCCCATCACCAGAGTGGCTGGCCGTGGGGGTGTGCCCGCCGGGGAAGGGGGCTGTGGGCTGGCAAGGTGGGCGCTTACATCAGCCGCGACAGCAGGCTGTGATTTGCGAATCGCAGCCAACAGTGGTCGAAACTTCCGAACCGCGCCCCCTTCAGCCGGTAGCCCAACGACCATCAACCCCTCAAAAATGGCGGTCACTGGGCAATATAAGTCGCTGTCCATCCTGCCCGCTCGAGCCCACACCTGTCGTCCCTCCGCCAAGGCGGTGGCTATAAGTGCCATGCTCTGCGCAGCGCGAGCGGGATGGAAGTTGACGACTTCAAAGCCATCCACGTCGCACCCAACCAACCTCGCAATCCTTCCTAGAGGGGTGAGTGTAGGGAGTCTGCGGTCGCTGAGGGCAGAACCAGGGGCAGAACCGGACGCCACGTGCGCGGGGCCACCTCTGCCCACGGTATGGCCTGTGGACTTTGCCATATCCAAGCCCACCTCTGCTGCCATTGCTGCTGGAGGATCGCTTCGAGGAGCTGGGGGCGCAGCGTTACGGACAGCTGCAGCTGACGCAACGACAGGAGGGCGAGAGCTTGAGCTGGCCGTAGAGTGAGCGGCTTCAGCTCCACTCCCGGTATGGCCGGTGGAGTTCTCCATACTCAAGCCGACCTCCGCCGCCATTGCCGGTAGAGGGTCGATCCGGGGAGCTGGGGGCGCAGCGTTGCGGACAGCGGCTGGCGACGAGCTGGGAGCTGAAGGCGCTGGATCGCGGGCAGCGTCGGCTGACGGAACTGCACGGGGAGCCGGCTCCGCTGATGGCGCAGCTGCACCCTCGCCACCAGCCGCCTGCGCAGTTGCGGCCTGCCGAGCAGCTTGACGTCGGGTCTGACGGGTCTCGATGCAGAGGCCGCAGGCGCCAACCACTAAGTTAACCCCAGCAATCGACCCCGATGCGATTGACCACTGGCGACTGATCCGGCCGTAAGCCGCAGCAATCGCCGTAGCGACCGCCACGAGCGCCAATACGCCCGCAACCGTGCAGGCCCTGGTGGTCGCAGCGCTCGTGCGCGCCTCGGACCAAGAGGTCGCTGCCGGCTGAACTTTGAGTCCGTGAATTGAAGACATGACCACCCAATCTGTTTAATTTTTCTTAATGAGAATGATACGCCAATATCATCAAATATTGCAATGGGCTTTCAAAAAAGCCTAATCCTTGATCAGCGACTGGTGAATGGAGCGTGCAGCCTGGCGGTAGGGGTAGATCTGCAGCCATTTGGGGTCGGTGAGCGTGCTGACCTGGACGATCGGGTTGCCCCCTGAGGCGGCGGCGTGGATGAACCGGCCCTCGCCCAGGTAGAGGCCCACGTGGACGATCCGCGCGCTGGTCTTGCCAAAGAAGACGAGGTCGCCCGGGGTGAGCGCATCTAGGCTGATGGGCGCCATCCCGTGCATCGCCAGCTGCTGACGCGCGTTGCGCGGCAGGTCAACGCCGGCGAGGCCATAGAGAAACTGTATCAGGCCCGAGCAGTCGAAGCCGAAGGTGGAGGTGCCACCCCAGTAGTAGGGCAGCCCCTCGAAGCGCCTGCTCAGCTGGAGCATCTCGCTGACGGTTAACCGCCGTGGCGCCATCTCCAGATCGCCGCGGTGGACCCAGCCGGTGCTCCGATCCAGCAGCTGCACCTGGACCCAGCGGAAGTTCTGATCGGCCGGCCCCGCAAGGATCAGAAGAGGCGAGTCAAACGGCAGGGTCATGAGTGGCGGGTACGGGGTGGTATCGGGCACCTGATAGACGTTGGCAAACAGGTTCTGTACCCGAGCCTCCGGAAAGTACTGCAGGGTCGTGATCTCTGGTGGTTTGTAGAGCGATGCACTCTGCACCCACCCCTCATAGCCGTCGGCCATGCGGATTCTGGACCAGCCCTGAGTCCCCGCTTCCAGCAGATCAACCGGCGCCCCGTAGCGCACCTGGCTCTCCACCTCACACTGCTCACGCGGCTCCACATGCAGGTCAACCACGGGCCAGTTGCAGAACCGGGTCTCCGCGCACAGTGGCGCAATGGCAATGGCTAGCAGTAGGCCGATCCAACGTAAACGCATCTTCACTCCTTAATGGGTGCCCAAGCACCAAGTAAACTCTCTAACTCTTTGGCGACGGCCAGGGCGATCTCATCGCGCCACGGCTTGGCCACCACCTGCAGGCCGATGGGGAGCCCCTCGGGTGACGTACCACAGCGCACCACGACCACCGGCCAGCCGGTCAAGTTGTGGGCCATGGAGTAGGTGCCGTCCTTAAACTCTTTAATGCCGTCGCCGTGCAGCTTAGCGGGCGTTGCCATGACGGGGCAGAGGATAGCGTCGTAGGGGGCAAAGGCGCGCAGCATCTCGATGCGAAAGCTGTCCATCTCCCTAAACCGCGCGCGCACCTCTGCAACCGACAGTCGGAGGTTTCTCGACAGCTGCCGGAAAGCGATCAGTGCCGGCGAGGGTTCTGTGATCTTAAGGTGGCGCAGCCACGCCTCAAGCCCCTCACCCTCATCACCGCCCAGAAAGACCGTCTCCCAGACCAGGCTGAAGGTCCTCTCCAGCGCCGCAGGCTGGTGCTCCTCGACGGTAAGGCATCGATTCCCCAACGCCCGTGCCGCCCGCTCAACGGCCTGGATGGTCTCCGGCGTGGCCGGCGAGAGGCCGTCGTGTGTGTAGTAGGCAATGCGCAGCCGGCCCACGTCGACCTGGCGCGGATCCCCCAGTGGAACCGGCACCGCCCACGGATCGATCCCGTCAGGGCCAGCGATGATGCTGAGGGCCAGCGCCAGGTCATCCACGCAGCGCGCCATGGGGCCGGGTGTGGCGATGGGGCTAAACATCCCGCCAGCATCTCCCATCACACTCCCCGTCCGTGGCACGCGCCCATGTGTGGGCTTTAACCCCGCGATGCCGCAGTAGTGGGCCGGCACCCGGATGCTGCCTGCAGCATCGGTGGCCATGCCGAGCGCTGAGCCGCCGGCGGCCAAGATCGCCCCCTCTCCGCCACTGCTGCCACCCGGAGTGCGGGTCACGTCATGCGGATTATTGGCCCGCCCGTAGAGCGAACTGTCCGACTCGTAGTTGAGCAGCAGCTCCGGGACGTTGGTGAGCCCCAGCACAATGGCGCCGGCCTCGCGCAGTCGGCGCACAACGGTCGCATCTTCTGTTGCTGGACCCGCGCGCAGCCCTGGGCATCCGGCGCAGCAGACGAGCCCCTTCACCTGATGGGCATCCTTAACGGTGATCGGTACGCCGTGGAGAGGACCCAGGGGGCCCTTCATGCTGTCGGCCGCATCAGCCTGCCGCATCAGCTCCTCCCGGTCCACTCGCTGCACCACCGCATTGAGCGCCGGGTTGACCTTGTCGATTCGGTCCAGATGCGCCTCGACCACCTCGCGTGCCGACAGCTGCCGTGTCCGAATCAGCTGGGCCAGCTGAGTTGCTGATAGAGTTGTGAGCGGTTCCACGCTTGCATAATACGGATCTGTGCGTTTATTGACTCAAGAAACGAGGTGTGTCATGGCGGCAGCAAAACAGTGGATTCATTGGGGCAAAGCGATCTTTGCGGGATTTTTGGCCACGCTGGCCATGGTGATCGGAGGTGCCTCCATTGCACCCAAAATGGGGATACCAGCGATGCACATGGGGGCGATGCTCGCCGTGTATATGGACAACTCGATGGGGCTGGCCTGGCTCTTCATCTTTTTTGTCGGCATCGTTCTGGCGCTCATCTACGCCGCCATCCAGCGGTTCCTCCCCGGCCCCTCGGCCATCCGCGGTGCCATCTTCTCACTGGCCCCCTGGCTCATCATCCAGCTGCTGGTGATGGGTCTGATGGGCCAACCCTACTTCGGCGGGTCGTTTCCCATGGCTGTCGAGAGTCTATTTCTCTGGCTGGCCTACGGCCTCGTCCTCGGCGCCATCTACAACGAATCAGACGCCAAACGATGAGGAGCTGGCTCCTAGCACTCCTCGTCACAACAGCGGGGCTCCACGCTGAAGCCGCGCCGCAGGCCTATGCAGCCAAGAACTACTCTCATCTCCTGGGCATGGCGGGTTTTAGTGACACGGCACTGACCACCCACTTCAAGCTCTACCAGGGCTACGTCACCAATGCGAACCTTCTTCTAAAGACAGTGCAACAGCTTGCCGCCGATGGCCAGGACCGCTCGCCTCAATATGCCGAACTCAAACGACGCATCGGGTGGGAGTTTGACGGCATGCGCCTCCACGAGCTCTACTTCGAGAACCTGGGCGGGAAGGAGCCTCTTGACCCCAAGAGCCCCCTCTACGCCCGCATCGTCCAGGACTTTGGCTCCTACGACAGCTGGAAGGCCGACTTCATTGCCACAGGGGCGATGCGCGGGATTGGCTGGGCCATTCTCTACCTGGATCCGGCGAGCGGTCGCCTCATCAACAGCTGGATCAACGAGCACGATGTTGGTCATCTTGCTGGGGGCCAGCCAATTCTGATCATGGATGTGTTTGAGCACGCCTACATGATCGATTACCTGACCGACCGAGCCAAGTACATCGACGCCTTCTTCAAAAACATCGGCTGGGCCGCCGTCCTTCAACGCTATCCAACGCACGGCTGACGCGGCTAAAAACAGGATCCGCTGCGCTGACAGGACCGCCTACGGCGGCAGGATGCACATACACGATCCTAAACTGGCAGCTTTGCTTCGAGGTTTGCGAGCGTTACCCTGTATCCCGTTAGCGCAGCGGATCCTGTTTTTTTGCCGATCTTGCAGAGCCGCTTAGGCAGTCGACTTGGCTCTCGGCGAACTCGTACCTGTCTCTCAGGTGCTATCCAGCGGCTGCCACCCAGACGCGCGCATCGACCCAGAGATGATCTGAAGGGCCACTCTGGGCTGTATGGCTGATGGGGATCCGTCGATGTTCGACCCTTCCATCAAGTCGACTCGGCGGGGACCCCTCGACAGGCCGCGGAATGACCACGTAGTCAAAGCGGGCCTTAGAGACCGGGTACGTCACGGACCAGTCCTTAGTTCCCCATGGCCCCCGAATGGCGCTAGGCAGTTTGGGCCCATAGGCCCAGCTACCCGCTGCTTCTGGCCAGTCCGCCTTAGCCTGTGCGTTATCACCCCTTAAGAAGAACGGCTCTCCATGAGTCCTGTTACCGGCACGGTCGTGATCCCTTAACCACAGGTCATCGAAGGCCCCATGCAGCTGCTCAAGCACCCGCCTTTCCGAAGCACTGGTCTCGCGATTGTCCTCTTCATAATCGCTCGTGTTGAGGTCACCCAGGAGCAGCTGGTGAACACCTGGCTCCCTCCGCGCATCGCGCTCCATCATCTCGCGTATCTGTTTCAGCTGCCGACTACGGGCCACATCCTGGGCATCCCCCGAACAGCTCTGGGTATGTGTCGAATAGATCAGAATCGGGCCCTGCTCCGTGCGTAGCCGGATGCGGATCACGCCGCGAGGCGGTGCAGAGTGCCACGTGAGCATGTGCTTGAGCCGCTCAAACACCACCTCCTCAATGGGATGCATGCTCAAGACCATGCTGCCGCTGTTCATCCCGGCGATTTGCGGCGCCACGTTGTGAATGATGTGCGGATAGCGGACCTTCACGATCTCACAGAGCAGCTGCGCCGCCTCCTCATTCCACCCCTCCTGCACCATGATGACAGCGGGTGGGTGCGGATCGCGGAGGATCGCCTCACCCAGCTCCTGTGCACGCTGCAAGGGCGAGCGAACATCCTGCGCCTTGGCGACAGACTCTGGCGTCAGGCAGGCGTTCATACTGCGCACGTGCAAAGGCATATCGGGGGTCAGCCGTATCGCCGGTGGTGGTTCACGCCCTTTCGAGGTGTCCAGATAGCCAAACAGGGGGCGGCTACCGTGGTCCATCCAGCGCAGGGGCATCCCCACAACCAGTCCTGCTGCAGCCGGAAGAGCCGAAGCGATGGCCTTCACCCCATTGCCCGCCTTCACCGCCCGGCCCCACCAGAGGCAGTCCTTGTCCTCGCCAGACAGTGGGTTTCCCCAGCCGTACGCAGCTTGAAGAAACCAGCGCGTCGGCGCCATGACCCATTCACTGGCCCTGTGTGTTCGCGCGGCGCAGGCGGAGTCATGCGTGACGAAGGTGGACCGCCTCAGCCGATCCAGCTCCTCGCCCCTCACCTCAACA
>Ga0206836_10278_pt1 | contig 10965 bp, 10 predicted proteins | sample Alteio_BWOrgCont_28_FD_152871 | JGI IMG/M metagenome (GOLD analysis project Ga0206836, IMG submission 152871) | Enriched cells from forest soil in Barre Woods Harvard Forest LTER site, Petersham, Massachusetts, United States -... | ecosystem: Environmental > Terrestrial > Soil > Temperate forest >...
GTATCAATCATAAGTTCGCGCTGGCCTATTTGCACCATGGCATCGCCTATAGAGGCATCGCCATGCGGATGGTACTTCATAGTGTTACCAATAACATTGGCAACCTTATTATAACGGCCATCCTCCAGTTCCATCATAGAATGAAGGATACGCCTCTGAACCGGCTTTAACCCATCTTCCATTGCGGGTACGGCACGTTCCAGTATTACATAAGAGGCGTAGTCGAGAAACCAATTCTGGTATAGCTGCGGCAGGTGGGTTACCCTTGCGGTATCCTCATTGCCGGAAGAATCATTCTCCCCTCCTGTATTAGAATCGTTCACAGGCTCTTCCTCGTCATTTCTGCGTTTATCGTCCATACTAACGGTTGTGTCTGAAGTGGCGCAAAAATAACCTTTTGCACTGTTTATGTATTAAACAGGATTAACAAGATTTAAACACCTATGGGGAACTTACCAACAATAAAAAAGCCCCCCGAAAACTCGGGGGGCTTTTTTTAAAGCTTTACGCTTATATTATTGGGTAACAACCATTCTCTTGGTTACTTGTACACCATTTACATTGAATGTATACATGTATACACCAGGAGTAAATTGGTTAGTATTAAGGATAACATAATGTTGACCAGGAGCTACTTCGCTCATGCTGTTTTCCATTATTTTCCTGCCGGTCATGTCATATACTGAGAATACAACATCAGATGATTTGGTGATGCTGTAGCTGATTTCAGTTGTACCGTTAGCTGGGTTAGGATAGTTCTGACCAACTGATAAGCCATTGGCTTCAATATTCTGTACTGCAGTGGGGCTATATGAAACAGAAGGGTAAATACCTATATCCTGAACTGCCCAGAAATTGGTATCGCCTGTGCAGGTAGGATAAATAAGAGCCCAAGGCAATGGTGAAGAATAGTATCCGCCGCCATTTGAACAATAACCAGCGTATGTACCGGTGGTAAGCGGCCATGTCTGTGATACGTTTGTACCATGTTGGCCAGCAGCATTCTGATAATATAAACCTGTAGCAAAGCTGTTCACATTCTTAACAGCGCCATCAGCAACACCCATGGTAGTAGGCTCCGGGTTATATTCACCGCCTGCAGCAGAACATGCTGTGCCACCTTGTGAATAGTAGGATACTGCAATGGTATCTAATTTAGAACCACCCGAAGTCATACTGATAGCAAAGTTATATCCTTTACGTGCGGTAGAAGGAATATTGGTAGATTCAACAACTTGTAAGAACTGTGTTGAATCTAAAGTATTATCAGCAAAGAAGCCTGGAGCTACAACAACTGTATCAACACCGTATAACCCACTAGGAGTGGCATTGATGAAACCGCTTGCATTAACACCATAAATCATGAAGAATATAGTGTCATTCAAACCTGAAGTATTGTGATACTGAATTTCCGCATTAATTGTATCAAGTGTTAAGGTACCTGGAAAAACCGGGGTATCAAAACTACCACCCCCGTTGTATATATCCCATATTGTATCAAATGTAACAAAAGCAGAGTTCGAGCTAAGGTTATAGTAACTATTTGTATCCTTAATGGTATACGCTCTGTTTACATTAAGTACAGGTAACCAATGGTAAAATGTACCACCCGTTAAAGTTTGATCACCTGCAAGGTAATCAATAAGTGCATTATTTGCACCGCTAGTTACCTTTTTGGTACCATGGTTAACGGTAACTGCTTTTGCATGGGCAAACTTACCTTTAACTACTGATTTAATTGTAGGCTTTCCCTTCATAGAAGCCGGGGTTTGGGCAAATGCGCCGACAGTCAGAAATGACAATCCAGCTACTGCAAGAATTTGGTAAAACTTTTTCATTGTTTTTGTAATTAGTATTTGTATTTAGTGCGACTAAAGTAGGCATAATTTAAATATCACATAACCTTTTTTGCCTCTTTTTTGTTAACACAATGCAAATTTACGGCTAAAATTGGGGTATTCCCCACTTTCCCTGTACCTTCATTACCTGCTCAATTATATCCCTCACACACCCTTTACCACCCTCTTTATCAGATACATAAAGGCATATTTCCTTAATTTCAGGTACGGCATCTTTTGGGCATACAGGTACGCCCACCTTGCTCATCACCTCATAATCTATCAAATCGTCGCCCATATAAAGCACTTCCTCCAGTTTTATGTCATACATGGCGACAAATTCCTTCAACGCTTCAAATTTGTCCTCCGTTTTCAGGTAAACATCAGATATACCTAACCTGTTCAGCCTCTGCTTTACCGCCATTGAACTGCCCCCTGTTATAATGCACATACGGAAACCGCTTTTTGCCGCCAGTTTCATAATTATACCATCCTTTATATTCATGGTACGCACCAGTTCCCCATCGGGCATAAGAATAAGCGTGCCGTCGGTAAGTACGCCATCCACATCAAACACCAGGGCTTTTACACCATTCAGAAGTTCTTTATAATTCTTTTGCTGCATAATACTGTTGTATGCTTTTAGTTATTGCCTTGTACAAAGAAAGTTGTTGCGGGCTTTGCTTTAACAATTCCATATGTTTTTTTAATGTTTTCAAATCATTCCTTACAGCCGGCCCGGTCTGATTTAAAGAAGGCTTTTGCTTTTTCAGTTTTGCTTCTGTCTCCTCTATCAATGGTAACAAAATATCGAATTTCACCCCGCTTTTTTCTGCTATGTCATTCGCCACAGCATACATGTGGTTAGTAAAATTATTTGCAAAAACAGCAGCCAGGTGCAACTCTGCCCGCTGTGCTGAATTTATATAATATGCTTTGCCTTTTAATTCCTTCACTAAAGTTGTCAATTCATTTTTTACCACTGCGCTTGAACCCTCAATACAAAATGGTACTCCTGCTTTAAGCCCGGCATTCCCCGAGAATGTTTGCAGCGGATATAATACACCTATCTTATCTGATATCTTTTTCAGCACATTCATTTCAACACTTCCTGAAGTATGCACAACTATTTTACCCTTCAACCTAAGGCCCGATGCTACTTTTTCAATGGCATCATCTTTTACTGCAATAATATAAATATCTCCTTCGGTTGATATTTTTTTTAAATCGGTAGTGTACTCACATTTCAATGCGGTTGCGAGTTTTTTTGCTTTTGCACTGCTCCGGCTATAAACCTGTACTATTTCTCTTTTACTTGTAAAAGCCTTACCTAATGCAGTGGCTACATTGCCTGCACCTATAAGTACAATCTTTCGGGTCGATGCTTTCATTAAGCTGGTTGCGCTTCTTTTTTAGCTTCTCGGTTTTTAATAATGCGCTGCCGAATAGCAAGTGTAGTGCCTATAACCATTATAACGCATCCAAGCCACAACACTATTATATAGTGGAACACGGTGGCTTTCATTACTACAAAATCCCGGGCAGTATTCTTCGATTCGGAAATGGCAATATCTACCTTATGCGTTTCAGGGTCTATTTTAGGGAAAGTGAATTTTAAACCAAGTTGTGGCAAGTCGGCATCAATAGTTTGCACCATATTATTTGAAATAATATAAATCGGTTCGGCGGTATACACTTTATTATTTATGTCTGTTACCTTTAACATTGCCCCTACTCCAATATCGCCCTGCTTCAAATGGTATTTCGCAGTATCAGGATGTGTATCTAATCCTGTCAGCACTATTATGCCGTTCGATGAGAACATAGTATCGCCAACACTTATGGTTTGCGTTTTAGGCTGAGTAAAATTAGTGTTAGGGTTTATAGCTTTTGAGTCTGAAAGGTCGGCGAAAGTAATTTGAGTATAAATATCGCGCGACAGAAAATGTTTTGTCGACGGTTCCGCAACATTGCCCATTTGCGGATTAAGCTGTATCAGCGGATGCAATGTAAATAACTGTGAGTATTTATGCGTTTGTGAATCTTTTGCCATGTACTCGATGCTATACAAAATGTCTTTACCTTTTTGCTCCTTACCGGTATAGGTTACAAAATAGTCGCCCATGCGCAATGTATCGCCCTGTGTAAGTAAAATATTTGTGGCATCGGAATAATTTTTACCCATCGACTCCACACTTTTCTTTGAAGTATTTACCGATATTATTTCTTCTTTCGAAGTAGATATAAGTGCGCCCATAAGTATAAGTCCAAACCCTGTATGGGCCAGTGGTGCACCCGCCTTCCAGAAATTTGCTTTTTTGTTTTTAACCCAGTAATAAAAATTGGCGCATACAGCAAACCAACTCATGCCAAGCAGAATAATATAAAACCAATTCGTCTCTTTCAGAAAATAAGCGCTGGCTACACTGAAAATAAGTGACACTACAAATGGCAAGCGAATTTGCTTCCATAATTGCTTCATGTCGGTATCCTTGAACTTGAAGTACAAACCAAAACTGAGAATGAGCAATATTAAAATTGCAAACGGAATCTGCCACTTATTATAAAAACCAATCTTATCAACCGGTGGAGCCTGATTATGTATCTTTTCAAGAAAATCTCCGAACAATGGCTGTATCCTGTGAAGCCATCCTGCTATTTTACTTGTAACCGGTATTGATGTACTGATAATAATCTGCGCACACGACATGAGCAACACCAACGATCCCAACAGCATCCAGAACTCGCGAGACCATAAAGCTTCTTCCTGTTTATCGCGGGGAATACGCTTCCAATTTATAACTACAAGAACTATGGAAAGCAAAATGAAAAAGACCAGGTAGAGAAGTAACTGTCCCGACATTCCCAAATCGGTAAATGCATGCACGGAAGTATTTCCAAGTATGCCACTGCGCGTTAAGAATGTAGAATAAAGTACAAGTATGTAAGTAATCATTGGGAACAAAAATGTCGATAGCGCCGAGTTCTTTCTGGACTTGTAGACAATAAGCATATGGCCTGTTCCTACAAATGTCAGCCAGGGTATAAGCGATGCATTCTCAACCGGGTCCCACGCCCAGAATCCGCCAAAGCTTAAAGACTCATAAGCCCAGGCGCCACCCATTAATATACCTGTTCCCAAAATCATTATTCCGAAGAATGTCCAGGGCAAAGCCTCAACCTGCCAATCGCCATATTTCTTTTTCCACAACCCTGCAATAGCATAGGCAAACGGAACTATGGTGGAAGCAAAACCAAGGAACAGTGTGGGAGGGTGAATTGTCATCCAGTAATTCTGTAACAACGGATTTAATCCCTGAGCCGTAGGCGCCAGTTTAGAAGCATAATCGGGCATGCTTACAAAGGGTGAACCCGCAAAGCCAGGTATATCGCGCAACAGCATAAACGGATTGCTACCTATGGTGATTCCTTTAAAATGAAAACCTAATAGCATTGATGCTAAAAATGCCTGTGCCAACGCAATGGTCATCATTACAGGTGATTGCCATTTGCCTGAAGTGCGTATTAATACATTCCCCAATACCACCTGCCAGAAGGTCCATAACAGGAAACTGCCTTCCTGCCCGCCCCAGAAACAGGCAAGGGTATATCGTCTCGGCATTGCATCGTTGGAATATTCCCAAACATAATGATACTGATAGAGATGCTTGAATATCATGCAGAAGAGGGTGGTCATAATACCTATAACCGCAACCGAATGAATCCGGAAATATATTTTACCCATCTTTTTCCAGTTATCACCTTCCAGCTCATTGCCGCTGGCTGAAATAACATAACAGATGAATGAAAATATGGCAGCTACAAATGACAGGAAAACAAAACTATTACCGGCATACTGCCAGCCGATTTGTTCTCCAATGTATTGTACTCCGTTCACTTTTGAAATAAAAGTTACATGGAACTTTGCTTAACCGTAGAAATGCTATCGGCAGTATATTTTGAAGGGCACTTCATAAGTACATCAGCAGCGTCGAATCCATCGGTGCCTTGTGCTGTACCTATTACCACCAGTTGGTCCGACTTTTCAAAATCATCAGGCTTGGGCCTGTTCAGGTTCACTTTGCGCTCTGAACCGTCTTTATCTATCATATAAAAGGTGAACAGGTTGGCGTTCACATGCGGGTCGTATGAAAATGGTTTGCTCCTGTCAAGCTTGCCTACCACGTGATAGGTATGATTGGGGCTACCTGTAGCTTCCTTAAAAGAAGCATAGGTACTGTTATTCGACAATGATGTAAGTATTACGCCAAATGCAATAGCAATAACCAATATCGCAATTATGTGTGTCTTTTTCATTACTTCTTTCCTTCGTTTATTTCCTTTTCAATCTTCGATACTTTCCTATCTATCTTTATTAAATATGCCAACAAGCCAAATAATATTATTAATACCACGGCAACTACCACATATATCTTACCTGAACTTCTTAAGCCATCAGCCATTTCAACATTAGTCGCAACAGCATCCTGTGCAAACAAACTTCCTGAGCAAAGTACCATTAAAAGCAGTGCAAAGTTCCTGATAATTCTCATACTTAGTTATGATTATTGCGTTTTATTCTTTCAAGCCTTATATTTATAGATGCTATCCATGCGGAAAGCAATACCCAGCCTATTACAGCAGGGTAAAATACTATCCGCATGTGGTAATCAAGTGCATACGCATTAAAACCCGGGTTACCACCATTGCCGGGATGCAGTGAGTCAACCCCGCTCAGGCGCGGATATATCATAACAAACACCAGCATCATTACATAGGCAAAAACATTGTAAACAGCTGAAATACGGGCTTTTTTCTGCTCATCGTCAATAGAACTGCGCAGCACTACATAGGCGAAATAACTTAGTACCGTTATAGCAGCGCCATTAAGTTTGGGGTCGTTTATCCACCATGCACCCCATGTGTATTTAGCCCATAAGGATCCTGTAATAAGGCCGAGTAGCGCAAAAATTATCCCTGTATTAACCCCTTCCGATGCTATAATATCGCTATCTTCTTCAGGTTTCATAAGGTATTTTATGCTATAGACCAATGAAACAGTGAAAATAAACATCATGGAAAACCACATACATACATGGAAGTACAGGTTACGGATGGTTTCGTGTAAAATAGGAAGATGAGGCACTTCAACAAGGAAGCCCGCAATAACCGTATACATTAAAAAAATAACGCATAAAACTTTCCACCACGAAGCATTCAATAGTTTCATAAAGTTCTTAAAGTTTATAAAGTTTGTAAAGCGCTTTATTCATTGAACTTTTAACTTTCAACCTTACAAACTTTCAACTTATTTTTAGTCGCGCCAAAGATATGGAAATAATAGATAGCAGAGGGCTGCAATTATGGCATCGAGAGCAAATAAAGCGGCAAGGCTACCCACGTAATTATCGCCCCCCGCCTGCATGCTTATTGATGAAACATGCTGTGCAGTTATTAGCAACGGAACAAGCAATGGAAAACTGATTACAGCCATAAGTGTAAAGCCCCCTCCACCCTTACCCGATATGGCAAACGCCATTGTAAGTAAAGATGAAATGCCCCATACGGCAAGTAACATGGAAGCCATAAATAAAACAATATTACCCACAGGATTACCGGCAAAAAAACTATATCCTATGTAAGCCGCTATACTAACCAATAACATGAAAATACCATTATATAAGAGCCTTGCCATAATAAATTTACGTGGTGAAACAAGGGTATATATGTATAACATTTCGCCCTCCCTGCCTGCAAAACTGCCCGATGCCGCGAACATTGAAATAAAGATGATAAGTATCCAGAAAAGGGCATTCCAGGTAACCGGGTCAAGGTCGTGCTGGAAGGCCAGGTAAGTAATGTAAACCGTACTGGCTATATAAAGCAAAATAGCAAGCCACGAACGCCTGCTTCTGAGCTCGTGCCGCATTTCGCGCTGCATTATGGCAAATACACTATTCAAGTACCAAAGGATATTTAAAAGTAAAAGTAGTGCCTTTATTAAGTTCGCTGGTAAAATCAATATGTCCGCCCATAAGGTCGGCGTAACGCCTTACAATATTAAGCCCCAGCCCGGTACCCTTTATATTGGTAGCGTTCTTGGCCCTGAAAAACCTGTCGAACATATAGGGCTTATCTTCGTCGGGTATGCCAATTCCATAATCTTTCACTGAAACATAAAAATATCCGTCCTCAGTCTTAGTTGATAGTTCAATCCTGCTGTTTTCAGGAGAGTACTTTATGGCATTATTTATCAGGTTAATTAAAATATTGCGCAATAGGTTACCATCAACAAATACTTCAGTTAAACCGCTTTTAGCATATTCTATAGTTTGTCCTTCTTTAGCCACCACCTGCATTTCTTCTATCACTTCTTTAGCAAGCTGCTCTATATCGGTAAGCGCAGGATAGCTGTGCACCTGCCCTGCATCAAGCTTATCAAGCGAAAGGAAATCATTTAATATGTTGGTCAGGTTTTTTACCGATGAACGAATACGGTTAATATGCCTTTCGCGGTCATCTTTATGTGTGGGTTCATTATATTTTTCAACCAGGGCAACCGAAGACAGAATAGTACTGAGGGGAGTACGGAATTCATGCGAAGCCATGGACACGAAGCGGGCTTTCAGCTCATTTAATTCCACTTCCTTTTCAAGTGCCCTGGTAAGCTCTTTTTGCTTCAACAACTCTGTCATGTCCAATATAAAGCTAACAACAAACATACCGTCGGCCGTGTGAAAACTGCTTAAGCTTATTTCAACCGGGAATTCACTACCATCCTTTCGTTTGCCGAACAATTGCCCACCGGTACCCATATACCGCGCACGCGGGCTTTTATAATAACCAGCACGATGGTGAATATGTTCTTTGCTAAATCTTTCAGGGACAAGCATCTCCACCGTATTACCTATAAGCTCATTCCTTGAAAAACCAAATTGCTTTTCCGCTTCGGGGTTCACCATTACAATTTTGCCCGCCGAATTTGTAATAATAATACCCTCGGTAGCGTAAAGAAAAAGAGCATTCATTCGCTGGTTACTCAGCTTTTCAACTTCGCGGCTCTTTTTAAACTTAACAATAAGGAAAGCGGCTATCCATATACTTGCCAATGCTGAAACGCGGTTATATACCAGGTTATAAAACTTGTCGGGTGTAACGGTTTGCAGGGAGTAATAAAAACCAATTGCAGTTAAGACAGATGCGGCCAACGCAACTATAAATGTTGAACTTTGGGCAGATATAAGCATAGTCATTAGCAAAACTGCTAATGACAAAAACTCGGCTACAACATTAAGGCTGGTTAATTGCTGGAATATTACTATGCCGATTATAAGAACAATGCAGGCAAGCCAATACCCTAAATCCTTCTTTTTTTGCATAAGGCAAAGATACTTAGAGAATCTTAACAAAGTACACAAACAAAAAGGGGAGCTATTGCTCCCCTTTCTATTATTTAAACATTCGAACACTATTCTATAACCACCTTACAGTTTTGCACGCTGTTATTAGTTCTAACGGTAATAAAATAAACTCCTTTTCCGTATTGACTCATGTCAAAATGCTCTGTTACTTTACCGGTAAGCTTTCCATAATTTTCTTCTTCAATTAACTGACCCAATGTGTTCATTATTTTAACATTCACATCCTGCTGGTTGCTCAAATCCAGGTTAAGGTTGAACTTTCCCCTGTTCGGGTTAGGAGACACTTCAATATTATTTACGGCCGCTAAACCTTGCAGACTCGTAGGCTCAACAAATGTGATATTCCCGCTATTCGATTTCGACGAATTATAATTGATTGTTTCAGTAGAATGACTACGTGATTCCAATGGTAAACATCCTGCAGAAGTATTTATACCCATATGGTAATACCAGTTAGTAGTAATTGGCGGGAAGTCGGTATAGGTAAATATTCCGCTATTGGTAACATAATCAATACTATCCTTTGCTATCCCTGCCACGCTATCCCTGTATACAATGTAATAACTGAAACTTAAACCCTGGAAGTTATCCCATATAAGGTTCACTGAATTGCCCGATCCGGGGCTAATAGTAAGGTGCATGGTTTTAAATGGCGTACTTAATGACGATTCATTACCACATGAATCTACCTGCGATATTTCATACCTCCAGCTTCTCTTCCGCGCATCCGAAAGTGTATCAACGTAAGTATTCGTTCCTGCCGCACTGCCTATCTTATTAAATACTCCCGGGCTGGTAGTTTCTTTATATATATTATAACTGGCAACCTTAGGCACATACGTTGCATCCCATAACAGGTTATTAAAGTTTGTAGCCGGGTCAACCGTCACCATACATATTGATATAGTTGGCGGAGGCGTTACAGCCACTGAAGCATTCGCAGTACCTGCGCAACCTGCATTATCGGTAACCGTTAAGGCATAATTACCTGCGGAAAGATTACTGATACTGCTTGTTGTAGCACCTGTGCTCCACGAATAGGTATATGGCGGCGTACCGGCGCTTGCATTGGCTGTTACCATTCCTGATGACAAACCCGTAGCACAACTCACATTTACAACAGAATCTATGGTTACTACGGGGCCCGATGCATTGCTTACCGATTCCTGTGTATAATAAGAACATCCATTATTATCAATTACAGTCACACTATATGTTCCTGCCGTTAAATTATTTATACTGCTTGTAGTAGCCCCGGTATTCCAGGAATAGGTATAAGAGCTCGTTCCTCCTGTTACATTTAGGACCACTCCGCCATCGCTGTTTCCGCAACTGGCTTGCGTTATATTTGGAGTTACAATAATTTGGCCGGGCTCGGTTATGATTACGGTTCGCACTGCAATGCAGGTATCGAAATCAAAAACTGTAAGCTGGTATGGCCCTGCCCGCAACCCGCTTATATTAGCAGTAGTTGCAGAATTTGACCACGAATACCTGTATGGGGTGCTCCGCCGCTTACAGTAACTGATATAGAACCATTCGATGCTCCGTAACAGGAAATAGGTGTTACAGAATTCACCGTTATAGTGGGGCCGCTTCCGTCGCTTATAGTTACCGCTTCAAAGTTTGAACAGCCGTTTTTATCCGTAACCGTTACTATATAAGTTCCTGCGGCAAGGTTACTGTCCAAAGCAACTGTATCGCCA
>Ga0206836_10279_pt1 | contig 10917 bp, 7 predicted proteins | sample Alteio_BWOrgCont_28_FD_152871 | JGI IMG/M metagenome (GOLD analysis project Ga0206836, IMG submission 152871) | Enriched cells from forest soil in Barre Woods Harvard Forest LTER site, Petersham, Massachusetts, United States -... | ecosystem: Environmental > Terrestrial > Soil > Temperate forest >...
GGTTGAGTTGACGATGGTATCGATGCGGGTCTGGAGCTCGTGAATTGTGACAATGGAGGTTGCGGTATTCAGCGCAGTCGTCAGAGCGGTTTTGACAACGCCGTCAGGTAGTTTTGCAATCTCGGCAGCGAGGGCGTTCAGGGCCTGTAGCTTCTCCGCATCCGTCTTGGTTGAGTTGACGATGACGTCAATCCGGACCTGGTACGTGTGAATTGTGACAGTCGAGGTTGCCGTATTCACCGCCGTCGTCAGAGCGGTTTTGACAGCCCCGTCAGGTAGTTTCGCAATCTCGGCGGCGAGGGCATTCAGGGCCTGTAGCTTCTCCGCATCCGTCTTGGTTGAGTTGACGATGACGTCAATCCGGACCTGGTACGCGTGAATTGTGACAATGGAGGTTGCCGTATTCACCGCCGTCGTCAGAGTGGTTTTGGCAGAGCCATCAGGTAGTTTTGCAATCTCGGCAGCGAGGGCATTCAGGGCCTGTAGCTTCTCCGCATCCGTCTTGGTTGAGTTGACGATGGCGTCAATCTGGGTCTGGTACGGGTGCATTATGACAGTGGAGATTGCCGTATTCAGCGCAGTCGTCAGAGCGGTTTTGGCAGAGCCATCAGGTAGTTGAGCAATCTCAGCCTTGAGAGCGTTCAGAGCCTGCAGCTTTTCCGCATCCGTTCTGGCTGAGTTGACGATGATGTCAATCCGAGCCTGGTACCCGTGTATTGTGACAGTGGAGGTTGCAGTACTCACAGCACTGCTTAGAGCCGTCTTGAGGTCGCCATCGGGGAGTTTATTAATCCCATCCTGAAGAACGGCCAGCCGTTGCAACTTCATCACATCGTTGAGTCGGGTGTCCTTGGAGATGGCGGTGATCTGGGCTTGAAGGTGGGTTGAGACGGTCGAAGTAGCACCGTTCACAGCGGTCAGGAGGGCCTCCTTGGCGGGGCCAGGAGAGAGCTTAGTGATGTCAGCCTTGAGCCTCAGGAGGGCCTGCAGCTTATCTGAGTCGAGCATCCTCGGGTCGCTGACGATCGCGTCAATCTGGGTTTGCAAGTCAGGTGGTGGGATCTTGGCGATTGCGGCTGCCGCAGCAGCAGTTAGGGTGGTCTTGAGTTCGCCATCGGGGAGTTTATCAATCCCATCTTTAAGCACGTTCAGCCGCTGCAACTTCACGGCATCGGAGAGTGTGGTGTCCTGGGAGATGGCAGCAATCTGGGCCTGGAGGTGCGTCGAGACTGTCGATGTGGCACCGTTTACAGCAGTCAGCAGGGCCTCCTTGGCGGCGCCTGCAGGGAGCTTATCGATATCAGCCTTGAGCTTTAGGAGGGCCTGTAACTTATCTGCGTCGGGTTTCGCTGTGTCACTGAGGATTGCAGTAATCTCCGCCTGCAAATCACGTACTGGGACCTTAGCAATTGCCTCTGTTACCGCAGCTGTTAGGGCCGTTTTGAGGTCGCCATCGGGCAGCATACCAAGTCCGCCCCGGAGAGCGCTCAGCCGTTCTAACTTCACCGCATCGGAGAGTGTTGTACTTGTGGAGATGGCGGCAATCTGGGCCACGAGGTCAGCAACGGCCTTCGAGATCGCCTCGTTGGCAGCGATTTGTAAATTTGTCTTGAGCTCGCTATTTGGGAGCTTGTTGATCTGCAACTGGACAGCGATCAGCAGTCGCAGTTTTTCGGGATATGAGGTGGTGGTATCGGCGACAATCGCATTGATCTGAGCTTGGAAGTCCTCGGCTGGTTTGAGCTTGGCGATTGCGTCGGCAACGTTGGACAGTAGACCGGTCTTGGCCGGACCAGCGGGGAGCCCGGCGATCTCCGCCTGGAGCTTGGTTAAGGCCTCCAGCTTCTCCGTATCCGTCTTAGAGGAGCTGACGATGGCTGCGAGCCTATCTGAAAATGAAACTACAGCTTTTGCGTCCTGGACGGCCAGGGTCATCGGGTTGTGAAGTCGGCTGCGCAAGTAGCTCGAACTCATTTTGCCGACGTCACTCTGGAGTGCCTCCAGGAGTTTGAGGATCGCCTGTGGGGACTTGCCTGAGTTGAGGATCTCTTGGAGCTTGCCGGGGAAGTCGCGTAACAGTGTGGCATCACTCGTAGTTGCCACCAGCTGAGGAAGGAGGTTCTGCTTAACAGGACCTTCTGGGAGTGCGTCGATCTGCGCCTTGAGGGTAGCCAGCTGCTGGAGCATCGCCTCGGGCGACAGGTCGGCAGACATAGAGAGGACTCGCAGCGCCTTCGATAAGTTGTCGAACTGGGTACCTTGCGCAATGGTGGCTGTCACTGTCGCTAACAGCTTGTCTTTCCGGTCGCCCGGAGGGAGTGCCTCAATCTCTCGCCTCAGATCGGCCAACTGCTGGAATCCGAGGTCGTGTAGCATCGGGCCGCCGGTAACGATTGTGTTAAGAGCCGCGGCAATGCGGTCTTCAATTGTGCCGGCGCGCGGGCCGCCTGGCGGGGCGGCCACCCCAGCTACGGGCCGCGGGAGGCGGGTGCCCGCAGGCGGCAGGCCTCCCACCTCGCCGAGAGCGCCGTGGAGCAGCTGCTCGGTTTGCGCATCGAGTCCCAGCCCCTGCATGCGCTGCTCGATCTCAGTAAGCTGGGCGAGCTGCTTGGCCGCCGGTGCCTGGGAGTTGCGCACCAATCCAATCTCAGCGCGGATCCTCCCCTCCACCTGTTCGGACAGCTGCCGAATCGGCACCTCCAGCTCCCCTTCAAGGGGCTGTCCCCCGAGCTGCCCCTTAATCGCCTGGAGCTCTCGGAGTTTCCCCTCTGGGCTGAGGCTGGAGGAGTTAATGTCCCGAATTTGACTCAGTAGCTGATCGCGTGATATCGCAGCCGTCTCAGGGCCGGGTAGCCCAGGCCTTACACCCTGGGGACCAATGCCGCTTAGATCGCCCATGGTCGAGTCCCCCTATGGGCGTATTATATGAAATTATTTCCTATGATTTCTATCTAAAAAAAAGGCAGCCTCTGAGAGGCCGCCTCTGTGAGCAGTCGAACCGATTAACTGGTTGCGGCTGCTCCGGTGGAGGCAACAGCGGGAGCTGCAGCCTTGTGGGCCAGTTGTGCCTCTTTCTCGGCACTGACCACGGCAAACTGCCTGCTCAGCGAGCGAACGGCCAAGAGCCACCCGCCGATGATGAGGAAAAGGATGCCCGCCACGTAGGGGGTGATCGCTGCCAGGGAGCCGAGAACCACCAGGAGACCCTGCTGGACCAGCGAACCGCCTGACTTGCCAAGGCGTGCTCCGACGACGTCGATAGCGGCCTTGCCCTTCACCTTCGACTCCTGGTCGAGGGGGATGTAGGCCATCTCCTTCGTCGGGTCAAAGAGCGAGTACTTGGTCGACTTGCTCATGATGTTCTGGGCTGCACCGAAGAGCACACCGAGCATCAGAGGCGTCGAGCCAAGCAGAGCTACGAAGCCGCTCAGCGAATCGCGGAACAGCACAAAGCAGAAGAAGCCTGCACCAGTTAGGAGCAGAACGACCGGTGTCAGTGCTGCAGCCGTACCCCAGCCGAATCGACGAATGATGGGTCCGCCAATCAGCAGCATGACAATGGTCACCAGCCCTGTGAAGAACGAGAACTTGCCCATGAAGGCGCTGTACTCGTTGGCATTCGGGAACTGAAGCTTCAGCTGCCCTTTCCAGGTCACTTCGACCAGGTTGATGGCGATCCCGTAGGCGAGCACAATCAGGCACAGGCAGCCGATGTAGGGCGACTTGGCCAGGAAGAGGAAGCTCTCCTTCAGCGACATGCTGGGCTTCGACTTCTTCGCCGTCTTCACCTCTGCAGGCTCGTAGAAGCGGGTATCGGTGAGGATGTTCTTGTTGATCCACCAGTAGGTGGCCATTGTGAGGAAGCCGGCGATCACCACCATGGTCATCAGGTAGTTGAGGGAGACGCCCCAGGCATCAACGCCTTCGGGTAGCTTGGACCGGATGTCCGACACGTAGACGATGGCGGGCCCTGAAAAGAGCAGGGCAAAGTTGGCACCCAGACCAAAGAGGGTGTAAAACCGCTTGGCCTCCTGCACTTTGGTGATCTCATTGGCAAAGCTCCAGAAGAGCAGTGACAGCACAACGCTACCCCACAGTTCTGAGAGAATGTAGAAAGCTGCATACGTCCAGTTTCTGAAGATGGCGACCAGCCCCATGCAGCCGGCCGGCAGGTAGGCCTGCAGCGAATCGGCCATGGTGGTGGGGTGGAGTGCATCACGGTACGGGTAGATCACTGTGGGGAAGAGGGCAAAGAAGAGGAGGAAGGGGGCCAGTGTAATGTAGAAGAGCGCTTGGCGGCTGACCATATTGCTCAACTTGGCAAAGATCAGCATAAAGACCACCGCTACCGGCACGACGCCCCACACTTTCAGGAACGGGATCGCCTCAGCCCCGGACCCGGGTGCCGTCACGATCAGGGTGTCCTTCGTGTCCCTGAGTATGGTGTAGTTAAACGAGATGCAAAAGAACATCACAAGCATCGGAACGAGCTTTCTGAGTTCAAAGGTGTGCACCGGCCAAAAGAAGGAGCGGAGCTTCCCAAATTGAGTTGCGCTCTGTGACATAATACCAAAGCCTTAGGTTAAGTTATGTTTCAACAATCCAGAACCTACAAGGTTAAGCCTCGCATTTTTTCAGCGCAACCGAAAATTCCTCAATCCTCATCCGGGCGGGATTAGGCGGTCGGCTAGCGAGTATGCCTGCTCCTCTTGGAAATAGGTGCGTTTTGGGCTAGTGTGTTCGCGATAGACGCCAAACTGGGTGGCCACGAAGGCTGGGACCGTAAGGCCAGCAAACTGCAACAGATAGTCGTCCGTATAGGCAGGACAGTGGCGGTAGGTGCCTAGAATAAGGCGAGGTTCCTCGCCACCGCGCTGCTTCAGGCGCAGCGGGCGAGTAGCCCGATCGATGGAGGCAATGAGGGCGTCGAGGGGTTCATTCCGAATGGCCTGAAGCGACACCGTACCGCCACCATGACGCGGCCCGATCTGACAGGAGGCTAGGCCGAGAGCCAGAGGGGCGCTTTCCACCTCTTCTAGAGCCTCCAGAAGGTCGAGCCGTGCGGCCTCCTGTACATCGCCAAAGCAGCGTAGCGTCACCAAAAAATCATCGGGCTCAAACCAGGCTACTGCGGGCAAGCCGCAGCAGCAGAGCCTGAGATAGCGGCGCTGCTCCAGAGGTGGCCGTATGGCCACCCGAAATCGATCCATATGTGGGTGGCGTTAGCCTATTGAGGCGCGCGTGTGGCCCTTACCTTCACTTGAAAGGGGGTCGGCTCACCGGTAGAGGCACAGCAGCTGACCGTCTGAGCGTACAGGTTCCAGAGGTCCGCCTGCACGTCGCCCTCACGAATCGACCGGATCAGGTCGCGCTTGATTGTCGAAAGGTTTTTTTGAGGATTGAGCTTGGCCATCAATTCTTGATCGCCTGACCGGCGCACCAGCTCCATCACCCGTTCGAGATCGGTCCGGGTCAGTGCGACCCCTTCGGCCCGACGCCGCGATCCGCGTGGTGCGCGACGCTTATGAGGCAGTCTCACCGGCTTATCTGGACCAAGAATATACTTAGAAAGCAGTTCGCGAAGTATGGACGGATTGCGCGTCTTCATCTTGCGAAGCGTGAAGTGGTGCAGGTAACCACCCCCTTCACCTGGCAAGTATTTGCACAGCTCATTCTCACCCCGGCTCCCGATCTTGTGCATAGCACGAGACAGCATCTCCGTGAGCGGCTGCCCACCAAGTACCTCTGTCCCTTCTGCTTTCTCTCGCTGCTCTACGCCCATGGCCTACTCGCCCTTTAAAGTTAAATCTCTACAAATCCGATGTGCCACGATCGGATAGTTACTATTTGTTTGGCAGATATGGACGGTATGGATTTAGCACAATTCTCGCTAGGAAAAACCTTTCGGCCGAAGTACCATGGTGGACTATGTGGAAAAACAGGCTGCTGTACGCCTTACTGTGCGTGCTGTTAATGGGCTGTTCAACGCAGCCATCGGCCCGGCCGCGGAGCTGGGGACGAGAAGCGGGTGGCATCAAGGTGCTCTCGACGGTTGCGATGATTGACGACCTGGTCGCTCTTGTGGGTGGTGGGCATGTCCAGCAGCGCTGCCTGATTGCCAACGAGCTGGATCCGCACAGTTATGAGCTGGTGAAGGGCGATGCGGAGCTCCTCAGCGGAGCTGATCTGGTCTTTTACGGTGGCCTGGGTCTTGAACATGGCCCTAGCCTCGTGGGACAGCTTGTGCGCCATCCCAACGCGGCTTCGGTCGGCCATTACCTTCAAGAGCTCCGCCCTGAACGCATCATCCAGGTGGGCGGTCAACCCGACCCGCATGTCTGGACGGATGTGGGGCTCTGGGCAGAGAGTGTGACCCTCATTGCCCAGCAGCTGGAACAGGCCGACCCGATCCACGCCCTAGACTATCGGATCAACGGACAGCGGCTCAAACAGCAGTTAGAGCAGCTAGACCGTGAAATTGCCAGTAGCCTGGCTCAGATTCCAGCTGAGCAGCGCTACCTGATCAGCAGCCATGGAGCCTTCTACTACTTTGTGCGCGCCTACTTGGCTACGGAGGCAGAGCGGCAGAATGGTTGCTGGATCGCCCGCTGTGCTGCACCCGAGGGGCTAGCGCCTGAGGCGGAGATGAGTCTCAGTGACATCGCACGGGTCGTTGACTACGCCCTCGAGCATCGCGTCACAGCGCTCTTTCCAGAAAGTAACGTCAATCCGGAGCCGCTGCGCAAGATCGCGGATGTGCTGCATCGCCGCGGTTTAGCTGTCACGATTGCCTCGGAGCCGCTCTACGGCGATGCGATGGCGGTGGGCAGCAGCTACATTGAGATGGCGCAGCACAACGCCCGGGTCGTGCAACAGGCGCTTGGGGCCGCGCGATGACCGTGTGGGAGGCCAGTCAGCTCACCGTCCACTATGGGACGCGGCCAGTGATCTGGGACCTGTGCTTCCAGGTGCCTCCAGGCCATCTCGTGGGCATACTTGGCCCCAATGGGGCCGGTAAGAGCACCCTGCTTAAGGCCTCTTTAGGCCTCGTGAGGCCCAGTAGTGGCACGGTCCGTTTCTGGGGAGAGCCCTGGGAGCTGGTGCGCCAACGCGTGGCCTATGTGCCCCAGAGGGCGGCGGTCGACTGGGATTTTCCACTCACTGCGCTGCAGTTTGTGCTCATGGGGCGCTACGGCCGTCTCGGTCCACTGCGCTGGCCGCGCCGCGCCGACCGCCAGGCGGCGCTGCACCAGCTGCGGCTGGTCGGCATGGAGGAGTGTGCCGGCCGCCAGATCGGCCAGCTCTCTGGTGGACAGCAGCAGCGCCTCTTTCTGGCCCGAGCACTGCTGCAGGGGCCCGATCTCTACCTTCTCGATGAGCCGTTTGTCGGCATTGACGTCACCACGCAGCAGTGGCTGATTCAGTTTCTGAAGCAGCTGGTCAGTGAAGGCAAGACCATCTGCGTCGTTCACCACGACCTGACGCAGGTCGAAGACCTCTTTACCTGGCTGCTGCTTCTCAATATGCGTCTGGTGGCAAGTGGGCCCATGGATCAGGTGTTTATCCCCGAGCTGGTTGAGCAGACCTACGGCGCCGCCAGCAACCTTCTCGAGGAGGTCGTTGGTCTTTCTCGCCGCAGAAAGACTGGGGCGGCCTCATGAGCAACCTGTGGGACCTCCTCATCGACCCGCTTCTACGCGGGCCCACATGGGGGACGATACTGGTGTGCGGCGCCCTGGCTGCAGTGGGCGTGCTGGCCTATGTCCGGCGCACAACTCAGGTGGGGGAGCTGATCTCGCACGCGGCCTATCCTGGAGTCGTTGTGGGACTGCTACTAACGGGTAGCCCAGCGGGGGCCATTGCTGGAGCGGCCCTCTCGGCACTCATTGCGCTGGGCTGCATGGGCCGCCTCACGCGGCGCGGCCTCTCGCCTGACAACGCCCTGGCACTCGTCCTGGCGCTCTTTTTCGGCGCCGGCCTCCTGCTCGCCAGCCGCGCACAGTTTCTTGATCCCAGGCTGTTCCGGCAGGTGCAGACCTACCTGTACGGCCAGGCCCCATCAATGACAGACCAGCACATCCTGCTCTATGCAGCCCTTGCGCTGACAGTGCTCCTGGCCATCGCCATCTGTTTCAAGGAGCTGCAGCTCTGGAGCTTTGACCCGACGCAGGCGCGCCTCAACGGCCTTGGGAGCCGTCCTCTGGAGCTGATGTTCATTGGGCTATTAACGCTCTCAGTTCTGGCTTCACTCAAGGCGGTGGGGATTGTGCTGGCCACGGCCATGCTGGTCGCACCCGCAGTGGCAGCACGCCAGTTCAACAATCGGCTCGACCGCATGCTTCTCTGGGGAGCACTGATCGGCATGGTCTCGGGTTGGCTCGGCCTCTACTGCTCGCTCTATGGGCTGCCGGCAGGCCCCATGGTGGCGCTGATCTCCGTGGCAATCGCACTCGCCTCGCTCCTCGTGGCGCCTCGCAATGGTCTGCTCGTCCGCCTCGGGCGCATGGCCAGGTTCCGCCGGCAGTGTATCGACGAGAACATCCTCAAGGCGATCTGGCGGGCCGGTGACGGCATGACAACTCTGGCCCAGCTGCACAATTGCGTGGGCGGACGGCTCCTATCTCTGCGCTGGGCACTTCTGCGACTCCGCCGTCACGGCTGGCTGACCGCACGCATCGGGCTGACCCTGGACGGCGCTCAGCGGGCCGCCGTCATTGTGCGGCGCCATCGCCTCTGGGAGGCCTATCTGGTGACCTCCCTGGGCGTGGGCATTGAGAGGGTCCACCCCAGCGCTGAGGAGATGGAACACATCCTGACCCCTGAGGTTGAGGCGCAGCTGGTGCAGCTGCTGCGTGACCCGCGTCACGACCCGCATAATCAGCCCATTCCTCAGGTGCCGCGATGAACCCCTATACGGACCAGACCTTCTGGGGCTTTTTCGCCACGGCGTTTCAGCGGCTCTTTCAGCTGCTTCCCCTAGACCAGTGGACCATCGACGAGGTGCAGCTGGCCGTTTTGGCGCTCCTTGGAGTGGGCTCAGCCCTGGTCGGCAGCTGGCTGGTGGTGCGGCGCATGGCGCTCATGGCCAACGCCCTCTCCCACGGCCTGCTGATCGGTATCGTCGCAGCCTACGCCCTCATCGGATCCACCCACTTTCCTGCGCTGCTGATCGGAGCGCTCCTGGCCGGGTGCGTGACCAGCGGCTGCATCGAGTGGCTCACGCGTGTGGTCCGCCTCTCCGACGACGCAGCCATCAGCCTCATCCAGTCGGCGCTCTTCTCGCTCGGCGTCGTCGCACTGACCCTCATCACGCGCGACAGCCACATCGGCACGGAGATCGTGATGGGCCAGGTCGACGCCCTCCACGCCGACGACGTACGCCAGGTGGCCTGGGTCACCCTCGTCAATGGCCTCATGGGGCTCCTCCTCTTCCGCGGCTACCTGATCACCTCCTTTGACAGCGCCCTGGCCCGCTCCCTGGGCTTCTCCTCGGCCTGGTACGGCCGCCTCCTGATGGCGCAGGTCTCCCTCACCTCGATCGTCGCATTTCGCGCCGTCGGCGTCGTCCTGGTCGTCGGCCTTCTCATCGTACCTCCACTGACCGCGCGCCTCTGGGTGCACCGCATCGGACACCTGATGCTACTGGCCGCCGGCATCAGCCTGTGTGCCGCTCTGGTGGGGGTGGCGCTCTCTCGCCACATGCTGAGCGTCTACCAGATGCCACTCAGCACGTCCGGGATCGTTGTTGTGCTGCTTGGGGTTTTCTATGTGGGGTCGCGCGCAGCCATTGCGGTAAGGCATTGGCTTGCTGGCCGTGAGCGAATAGACGGTGTCGACAAATATAAAATATTAGATATAAAATATAAAATATAAAATCTGTGACCTCCATCCGGAGTCGACACCAAGAGGGCGCCAGCTCCTAAGGGTCTATCAGAGGCTGCTCAGCGCATCTCAACGAATTGGCTTACTGGCCATGGGCGAAGAGGCGTAACCGATTTTATATTTTATATCTAATATCTTATATTTCACCGTTGTCTCCATGCGCTAAACTCTCACATGAATTATCGTCCTCCTCCTCATGAAGCGCATCGCCGTACTCGGAAGCACCGGTTCAATCGGTCGTCAGACATTGGATGTGGTGCGCCACCTAGGTCCTGAGCAGCTGCAGATCGTCGGGCTCTCGGCCAATCGGGGCGGGGAGCTGCTGCAGGCGCAGGCACGCGAGTTTGGCATTAGACGCACCGGTCTAGGGGTTGAGGGGGCGATTGAGGTGGCCACGGCACCGGACGTGGACCTGGTGGTGGTGGCCATCTCCGGCGCGGCGGCGCTCCAGCCCGTATTGGCGGCAATCGAGGCGGGGAAGCAGATTGCGATGGCCAATAAGGAGGCGCTGGTCATGGCCGGCGCCCTGGTCATGGAGGCGGTCCGGCGCGCGGGCGTCCAGCTGGTCTCGATTGACAGCGAGCAGAGTGGGCTCTTCCAGTGCCTGCAGGGGCGGCGGCCAGATGAGGTGCGGCGGCTGGTCATCACGGCCTCGGGGGGGCCCTTCCTGAAGATGAGCCGGGAGGAGATGGAGCAGGTGACGTTGGAGCAGGCGCTGCGCCACCCCACCTGGAACATGGGGCCGGGGATTACGATCGACTCCTCGACCCTGATGAACAAGGGGCTGGAGGTGATTGAGGCCCGCTGGCTCTTTGACATACCCCCCGAGCGCATCCAGGTCCTCATCCACCCCCAGAGCATCATCCACGGCCTGGTGGAGATGACCGACGGGGCCTATATCGCCCACCTGAGCCGCCCCGACATGCGGCTGGCCATCCAGTACGCCCTGACCTATCCCGAGCGCAGGCCCTGCTGCGTGGCCCCCTTCGACTGGACCAGCATGGGCCGCTGGGACTTTGCCCTGCCCGACCTGGA
>Ga0206836_10280_pt1 | contig 10870 bp, 11 predicted proteins | sample Alteio_BWOrgCont_28_FD_152871 | JGI IMG/M metagenome (GOLD analysis project Ga0206836, IMG submission 152871) | Enriched cells from forest soil in Barre Woods Harvard Forest LTER site, Petersham, Massachusetts, United States -... | ecosystem: Environmental > Terrestrial > Soil > Temperate forest >...
ATCCCAGCGTCGTGGCCGGGAACGCTCCAGCCTGCTGCTCCGAAGCATCCAGCGCCGCTGCCGCGCGGCTACCAGCATCCGCTGCGGGTCTATGAAGAAGTGATCACCGCGGTGGAGGCTAGATGAGCGTACAGCACGAACGACTGACCGAGCTGTGCAACGAGCTGCGGCTGGGCGGGATCGCGGCGCAGTATCCGGCGCTGGCCCAGAACGCAGCCGAAAAGCGGACTTCGTTCACCGACTTCCTGAAGGAGTTACTCGTCGCCGAGCGCGAATCGCCTGTACCTTGAACGGTGGCTTAAGGCGCCTGTGAGCATGCCGGATGGAAGTTTGGTCAGCCGAGAGTTTCATGAAGACGCTCAAATGTGAACACGTCTATTAAACGAATATCGAACCTTTGCAGAGGTCGTTGAACGTCTTCCGCACTTCATCGACCAGGTTTACAACACGCGCAGATTGCACTCGGCGCTCGGTTATTTGCCGCCGGTGCAATTCGAGGAACAACACATCGCGCAACTGGCACAATCTACGCCCTGACACCTGTCCAACCGATCGGGTTCACTTCACGGTGACCCACTATAAATGTCACAAATTGGTCGCGTTCGAGATCATTTCAATTGAGTTCATGAGTTTCAACCGAGTTGAACAGGATCTGCGGCACCGCAGGTATCATATGTAACTGGCGCCGCGTTCGAGGAGCTAGTACCCCGCGCATCTCAGAAAGTAGCTCAATGATGAGGAAGACACGACCGCGACCAAGGCCATGGTGACCGCTTTCCACTTGGAGATGCGATAAGCCGCGCTCTAAACGATATGAAACCCACGACGGAGCCCCTTATATCGGGCCACAGGCGATGCCGCGAGCGCATCCCGCAGCATCGCTATCGCCAAGCGGCGAATAGGTTCGGTCGCGTGGATGCGATACCCGCGCCTATCGTAGAACTGCGAGGGCAGGATTATATGCTCACTGAGTATTTCGTCCAGCACGCTCATAGTCAGTCGCTCAAACCTCCTATCCGCGAAAATTCTTAGATAGGTAGTTATTATTACCTTTTATTTGTCGCACCTACTTAATTACTACTGATTCGAACGTTACCTCCGGTCGACTGACTATTTATGGTCGAGTCGCCCGGAGGTTGTTGATTTCCGCCATCCGCCCCTCAGACTCCGAGGTTACGGCTTCCCCCTGAGATTGCTATGCGGGGGACCCTCCTCCCAGAGTCAGTAAGTGTCCTCATCGAAGAATTTGCAGCAGGCCTGCGGGAGAGCCATACAGGGTGCCGTTCTGATACTCGGTTGGGGTAAGCCGATTCAGATAGTGACCGCGGTGAGCCGGATTGCCCCACGGACTCCAGATAGTCGCGTGAGTGTTCTGCAAGTCCCAGTTGACGGCGGCAACGCCGACCCATACGTGACCCAATGCGGGAACATCACCAGTCGCATTCTCGTAAGCCGCGACCTTCCACAGCTTGTGGTTCGCATCGAAGAGATCCACCCAGTAGGGCAGCCAGAATTCCTTGTCCACCCACAGCACTCGATTGCCATAGCAATAGCCACTGTTTTCGGTAGGAATGCGATGCGCGTCGATAACGGTAGCATCGCGAACTTCCCATTTGCCCCAACTGGGCTTGGGGAATCCGAGTGGCATGTCGTAGTCAGCGGGGAAGGAACCGCTATTAGGACCGTCGAGTTGAACTAACTCAACTTGCTTACGATCGCCGAGAACGTCGGCGTCGAAGATGGCCGTGCCGCCGTTGAAGCCGTTGATCTTCGCGTCGTCATTAGTCCATTCGCTGCCAAACAAAGGCGCGCAGCGCGCCGACGAAGACAAGCGCAAGGATCGGCGCAGAGAGGGGACGAAGACATAATTATCGGGAACCTGGTGCGCTTCCTGGTCCTTGTAGTACAAGGCCAGCGTTGCGGTGTAGCGCGCCTGTTCCGGCGTCTCTTCCATAAACCATTCGGTATACCAGGTGCCCGGGGCGTAAGTTTCATCCGTAGGAAAGTCGGCGTCGGTATCCCATCCGCTCTGCCGGTAAATGAAATCGAAAGTGTCCTGGGAGATGTTGCCAAAACGATCAACGAACCAGATCGAAGAAGTATTTTCGGGACCGGCACCGAAGATCGCGGGGGCGTGGGCGAAGAACACGTTGGCCAGAATCTTGAAGCCCTTATGTGGCTCGTCGGGATTCGGGAAGACTACGCCGCCGTGATAGTTGTTGATTTTGAAGTGACCGTTGGGCAACACCTCGACGGTATCCTGGCCGCCGTATTTTTCGGTCGCTTCGATCCAGGTCTTGGGCAAGTTGCCGTAGCGGGTCGGGCCAACGTCGAGCTCGACATCAGGCGGCATTTTCCATTGATACTGGCTCTCGAAAAGCTTGACCATGCCGAACGGAAGAAAGGCCTTGTACTGTTGCCAATTCGACGCGGTGATTTTCGTGCCGACGGGCGGTTGCGGACCCTGATTTGACGTCTCCTTGAGGAACTGATCGAGTTCGCTACGGTCGGTGCTGACTTGAGCCCACCCGGCGATTGGCATCAAAATAGTCAGGAGTCCCACTCCAAAAAGTAATTGCCTCAACTTAAGCACGATTCCTCCTCCATAATTATTCTGCTTAGTTCCGATTGAATAAATCGATTAAAACACGAAATAGCGCCGAGGCCGGCGATAAGTCACTTTGGCTTAGCTCCAGTGACTGGCGCGCAGTGAGTTTCCGTTGGCGATATAAGTGGTGAGCGGCGGATCAAGGCCGAGGACGCGAAATGCCTCTCGGACGGCGCGACGGGCGCGAACGATGACGGCCTCCTCGGCGACCCAGAGATCCACGAAATCGTCGTCGCGCGCATAAACCGCGGTAGGCACGGTGCAGTAGCCGAGAAGACTCAGCAGTGGCCTCAGGGCATGTTCGAGGACGAGGGAGTTGCAATCGCCACGGTCGGTCGCGACGATGATCGCAACACGATCTTCGGCAGTCGAAGTGGACAGAAGATCGAGCAGATGTTTGAGCAATCCGGTATATGAGCCGTGCGCGATCGGGGTCCCGACGACTAGCAGGTCGGCGCTTTCAATCTTCTCGAGCACGGCTCCGAGTTTGGGCGTGGCGTCGGTGCGCGAAAGGGTAAAGGCGAGTTCCGGCGCGAGATCCGCGACGTCAACCAAGTCGATCTCAGCAGGAAAAGGCGCGACCGCCTGCTTGACCACGAACTCGACCAAAGCGCGCGTGCGCGACGGAGTCGTCAATCCGCCCGAGATGCCAACGATTTTCATTTCTGGACGCTCCGCCCGATCGGATCGGTCAATGTCGCAATCGCAACGGCAGCGGCCGCTTTGGCACGGCCAATCACGCCAAGCAGAGTTGTGCCTACGAACCTCTGATGGTGGTCGTTGGCGAAATCATCGGACTGAATCAGCCGGCTGAGGACGAAAGACAGCAAATTGGGATCCTCCAGGCCGTCGGGCAGCGTTTGGAAGGCGCTGACGACCGGCTGATACTTGTCCGCGGTCTCGCGCATACTTATCGCGCAATTACTCATATAGACGATTGATTTAATCAATTAATACGAAGGTGTCAATAGCGGATCGAAGTTTCGCGAGGTTGCTGCACCCGATAAATCAATCATCACATCGGATCAATTGATTAATGGCTGGCCTGCACTTTCGGATTTTATTGTGTAGCGGACTGAGGTAAATAATGGGGGCAGGTTTCGGTGCGAGCGAAACCGGGCCTAAGTCGACTGAGGAGTGAGATTCAGGGGAGGTGGGTTCAGTCGCGGAGAGACGAGGCACGCATGAGCGTGGAATTTATCGGATGATCGGCACGCAGCCCGCATCGGAGATTCATCCGCCACGCGGGGCGGCGATCGACGTCGATTACGTGCAGCGGTTTTCGCAAGCGCATCAGCGGGCGGGTTTCGATCGAATTATAATCGGCTACTTTTCGAATCGCGCGGACGGGTTCATCGTCGCTTCGTACGCTGCGTTTGTAAGGGAGCGGCTTGGGCTGATGCTGGCGTATCGGCCGGGCTTCGTCGCCCCGACGCTCGCGGCGCGCAAGCTCGCGACAGTTCAGCGGCGGCAGGCTGACCGTTTCTACTCCACGTGCTACCACGTGGCTCCCGCATGCCCTATCCAACTGCCGCGAAGGGGCTTAGTTCAATGTCCTTTATGTTATATTGAAACGGAAGTAGAGGGACAGGTGAAATGACGTAGACTGGAAACGTTCGGCCTGGTGATCTCATCAACTAGTACGCCCCAGTATGAAGGCGGAGCCCCGATGCTCGTGTAGGCGAAAACTTCACCGCTTCCAATCCGAAAGGCAGTATCCACTCCACTCGGACTGGCGGCCCGAATCACACTCGCTCTATCACATAGAAAATTGATCATTCCGCTCGGCCAATTGGCATTAAAGCGGCGGCCGAACTGGTCACACCCAAATGAGATACTGGAAAAGGTTCCGAGTTCGTTCCGCGCATTCCAGGTGAGGGGAACACCCGAGACCGGAATCTGGGTCAGTTTGTTGGAACTGTCATGCGCCACCGTATGCCGTTCCACGTATTGATCTGGTTGGTCGGCTAGAACGTATTAAGCGCGCTGGTTTAGCACTCCTTCGACTCAGATACTCGCGCTCGTCAGTCTCATACAGACGGCCAACGTTAATTCCTGGGAGGCCCGTCAATGTCCGAGACTAATGGAATTGCCTGCGCCCGCTGTGGCAGCCAAGATGCTCGAACATCCCGATAGGCGCTAATTTTAGTATTCTGCTTGTACTGCTTGATTTACCGGCAGCAGGTATCGCTGTTTACGCTAAAGGGAAAGCTTCTATGGCCCTCGGCCTCGCCCGCTTCGGGTGAAGGCCCCGGTGTTGGGCGGCCGAGCGCCCACCCGAATGGGGCGAGTTGATTAATGGTCTAATTAGTCGAGGCAAATAAAAAATGAGTCTGCTCGCGCCGATTTTAAGGTCAGGATGTCGTTCCGCAGCGAGACGCCCTGCTATGAGCCTCAGAATTCATTGGTGTGTCCGACCAAACGGTTGATCGCGATACTCTATCTAATGGTTCCAGAGAAGAAACTTGCATTTGGTATGCACTATTAATCAAGTAGTTCAATCGATTTAATCTTGTATTATGTCAACGATTCCGGTATCAAGATTATCCCTGCTTTTCTGATGCGCTGGCTGCTAGCTCGTGCTCTTCAAACAAGAAGCGGGAAAATGCCTTTACGAGATGGGTTATCATGATGAGCATAAGAGAAAGACATTTTAGAGGACAGGCAATGACCCTCACGCGGATCGACGACAGGAACGTGCTTCAAGATGATGGCGCGCCACTCAGACGATTGATGTTGGCTGTCCTGGGCGATGCGCTGGACTGCCTGAGATGTGGGATATCCGATGCCGGCGGCAGTGCCAGGCATAGGGCTGCATTCGAGGCCGCTGAGTGGGTGCGCGATACTACCGCCGATCACTTGTTCTCTTTCAACTGTGTTTGCGAAACCCTCGGCATCAATCCGGCTGCGCTGCGCGAGTCTCTGGGTGCGTGGTTGGCCGAGGGGTCACGACTCGCACGTCGGGCTCCAGTAATTCGCCAGACTTCTGTTAGCATATCTCCGTACCGGCGACGTAAGAGCAATACGCCCGGGATAAGAGCGAACGGGACGTTCTCAGATGTCCGCGAAACGGCCCATCAAACACCAAATATCTAGCTCTAGACCATTACGTCCACGGTCAATCGCATTGCACCAACTCAAGGCGACGATGATCGCGATGGGCTCCGCGGCCGCGCGATCTGGGACCCTCGCCGGACGATGCTCCGGCCGCCGCCCCGCGCCAGCCTCAGTCGTTCGCCTTTCGAGTGACGCCCGTTGACTTCAACCCTCGACCTTGGGTGTGCGCGGACTTCACACTCGCTAGTCGTGCCCCGAACCGATCGGAGGTGTAAAAGCCGTGATCGTTGGCAACGCACCCGCGAATCTTTCGAGGTGCACGTGAGCGCTTTCTCTTTGCGAGCTACTTCCGCAAGGCCCTTCGCACCGCACGCTCCAACTGGTCAATCTCGTCATGCGTGTTGTAGAGCGCCAGCGACGGCCGCACCGTCGCCTCCAGCCCGAAACGGTCCATCGTCGGCTGCGCGCAATGATGTCCCGCACGTACCGCGATACCGTCCTGATCGAGGATTTTGCCCATCTCCTCGGCCGGAATCTGGTCGGTGACGAACGAGACCACGCCCGCCTTCTCCGGCGCCGTGCCAATCAGCCGCACCCCTGGAATCCTGCTCAGCGCCTCGGTCGCGTACGCCAGCAGTTCGCGCTCGTGCCGCGCGACGTTCTCCATCCCGATGCGCTCGAGATAATCGACTGCCGCGCCCAGTCCCACCGCCGGCCCGAGCGCCGCGGTGCCCGCCTCGAAGCGCCCTGGCGGATCGGCAAAGGTGCTCTTCTCGAACGTCACCCGCTGAATCATGTTGCCGCCCCCTTGCCACGGCGGCATGTCGTCGAGCAGCGCCTTTTTGCCATAGACCACGCCGATTGCGCTCGGGCCGAACAGCTTATGCCCCGACATCACGTAGAAGTCCGCGTCGAGTTCCTGCACGTTGACCGGGAAATGTGACACCGCTTGCGCGCCGTCGATCAGCACGCGCGCGCCGCGTCGATGCGCCATCTGGATCATCTCGCGCAGCGGCAGGATCGTTCCGAGCGCGTTGGAGACGTGCGTCAGCGCGACGAAGCGGGTGCGCGTGCTCAGCGTCTTTTCGAAATCGCCCAGCATCACTTCGCCACGATCGGTCACCGGCACTACCCGGATCACCGCGCCCACCTGCTCGGCGATAAACTGCCACGGCACGATGTTCGAATGATGCTCCAACGTCGAGAGCACGATCTCGTCGCCGCGTCCGATGTACCTGCGGCCGTAAGTCGCCGCCACCAGGTTGACGCCCTCGGTGGTGCCGCGCACGAAAATTATCTCGCTCGGCGATCCCGCCCCGAGAAAGCGTTGCAGCTTCTGCCGCGCGCTTTCGTACGCGTCGGTCGAACGCGCCGCCAGCGTATGCGCCGCCCGATGCACGTTCGAGTACTCGTGCTCGTAGTACCGCACCAGGCGGTCGATCACGGCTCGCGGCTTCTGCGTCGTCGCCGCATTGTCGAGCCACACCAGTTGTTTGCCGTTTACCCGTTCCTGCAGGATCGGAAAGTCGCGGCGAATCTCGTTGACGTCAAATTCGCGGCGCGCAAACTGCGGTGATGTATTAGCTGAAGGCGGCGCTGCCGGCGCCACTGCAGGCGTCAGGAAATAGTACGACGGCGCGCCCGCCGTCGGCGCCACGCGCGGAGCCGCGTCATCGAACATCCGCGGCATCGCCCCCGACAAACCATCGAGGTTCAACGGTAACGCAGGCGTATATGGAATCCCGGCGGGCAACGTCGCAGCCGCCGCCGTCGCCTCCGGTAATGCGGTCTGCGCGGCGGCTGCTCCCGCCGCCGTCGGTGTGATTCCCGATCCTCGTGAAAACGCCGCTAGCGGAAATGCCGCATCGAGCATCGCGGTGGCCAGACATGGCGCGTCGGGAGTTGTCGCATCCAATGATGGCGGCACTGGCACGCCGTAACTCGACGGCATTCCATAACTCGCAGGGACGCCGGGTATCGATGCTGGTACTGCCGCGATCGCAGCTTGGGGCGCGGCCGCCCCCGGAATCGCCGCGAACAGGCTCCGCGCTATCCGATCGAGATTCGCCTCGTCGATCGCACCCGGCAGGCTCCCCGGATCGGATCCCGCGCCGGGCACTCCGATCGCCGGGATTTCACTCCGAGTAGTCATGATAGTTGCCTACTTCGACGTTCTCGAGAATTCCGAGCGCGTCCTCGGTCAGCACCGCGGCCGAGAAATACAGCGTGACCAGGTACGACGCAGTCGAGTAGTTGTCGATTCCCATGAAGCGCACCGACAAGCCCGGCATCTGCTCGCCCGGCAATCCAATCTGATGCAGCCCGACGACGCCTTGCTTCGCTTCGCCCACCCGCATCAGCAGGATGCTGGTGAGGCCCGCCGACCCATCGACGTCGCGATTCGTAACGTGCGGAACTCGCGCGCCAACCGCGCGATTCACCGGCAGCTTGTCCGAGGGCACCAGCGGCACTCCGCGCCAGGTCAGGAACGGCGAACCGAACATCTGCACCGTCGGCGGCGGCACTCCGCGCCGCGTGCATTCGCGCCCGAAGGCCGCGATCGCGCGTGGATGCGCCAGGAAGAACGCCGGCTCTTTCCACACGTGCGCGAGCAGATCGTCCAGGTCGTCGGGCGTTGGCGGCCCCGATCGCGTCCGGATGCGCATCGACGGCACCGCCGCGTGCAGCAGGCCGTGCTCCGGGTCGTTCAGAATCTCCGATTCCTCGCGCTCCTTCATGCCCTGGATCGTCAGCCGCAGTTGCTCGCGCAACTGGTCGTAAACGTTGTTGTAGAGGTCGGTCACACGCGTATGCAGCCGGATCACCGTCTGGATCGTCCTCAGCTGATACTGCCGTGGCAATTCCTCGTAATCGACGAAGGTCCGCTGCAGCTCCGGCTCCTCGCCCTCATCGTATGAGGCGATATCGATGCCCGCCTCGCCGTACTCGTTGTGCTTCACCCCGCCGCCTTCCTCGCGCAAGCGTAGCAGCTCATCAAAGCTCGCTTTCCGATCGGGCGACGAGTTCAGCAGCTCCTGAAATCGCGCGCGCGTCAAAGTTAGAAACACGCTCGGTATCAAGCTCTCCGCCGTGGTCGAATGGCGCCAGTCGGCCAGCAGCGCCGTCTCGCCAAAGAAGTCGCCGTCGCCGTATAACGCCAGCCGCAACTTCTCGCCGTGCGCGTCGGTCGTCGTTATTTCGACCTTGCCCTTGACGATGATGTAGAACTTCTCGCCGGCGTCGCCTTCCTTGTACAGTTCCTCGTTTGGGCCGCGCCGTTCTTCCACCAACGCTTCCGTGATCGCCGCCAACAGCGCTTCGTCCGCCGTTCTCAGCAGCGCCAGTGCGCGCAGCGCACCCGGCTCCAGGCGCGCCACCTCGCCGTCATATTGCGTTGCGATTCGTCCGCTCTGGCGCAGCACGATCCGACGGCGATTAACCTGGTACACGCCGCCGCTGATGTTCATCCACGGCAGCATTTGCAGCAGCCATCGCGGCGTCTCCGCCAGCATCTGCGGAACGGTGAGCGTCGGATGCGAAAGTGTCCGCGCCGCGCGCACACTGAGTGTATGTGGAGCCAGGGGACGTTGCGGGTCTGCCATCGGTTATCCTCTTCGATTATGACCGCCGAGCAAAAGCCTTCACTCCGCTCGCCGGCTGTGTATGCAGTAGTAATTCGATCGTGTGGGCGTCACTCTAGCTTAATTGCTACTGCGAGTCTCTCTTTTCGACTGATGAGTTGCTATTCGCCAAATCTCATACTGCATACGACGTTAGTTGCAACCCAAAATAGTCAGTCGCGAGTCGCGTCAGTAGTTCGTCTTTCCAGTAGGCCGATGGAAATTGCTCACTATCAATTACCCAAGCGCATCAGTGTGTTTCTGCGCCGAGATCACACTTAGTCGTGCGGCGTATAGGCTCGCTTCATATACTCTACTTAGTAGATAGAAATATCGCGCGACTAGGATAAATCGCGCCTGTGGGGAAATAACCGGGAGCAACCCTGAATACTCAGTCGAGTCGCCTCGCTGATTAGTGAAATAAGTATTTTTCATTGGACTGGTTTTGGAATGCCGGTTTCGATACGTGTGTTATGGCGGACCGTCGCTGCTGACTATATCTGCTAGATGCCGCCGCCTTCGTCGAACGCTTCGCTGCGCGTCAACGCCTGCGTGATGTGACTGCCCGCCGGTACGTCGCGCGTCAGCCACACGTTGCCCCCGATCGTCGATCCGCGCCCGATCGTGATGCGGCCCAGGATCGTCGCACCGGCATAGATCACGACGTCATCCTCGACGATCGGATGCCGTTGGATGCCTTTCACCAGCGCCCCGTTTTCGCCCACCGGAAAGCTCTTCGCCCCGAGCGTAACCGCCTGGTACACGCGCACTCGCTGGCCGATCTTTGCGGTCTCTCCGATGACCACGCCGGTGCCATGGTCGATGAAAAAGCTGGCGCCGATCTCGGCCCCCGGATGTATGTCGATGCCGGTCGCCGAGTGTGCAATCTCCGCGATGATTCGCGCGAGCAGCGGCGCGCCGAGGAGATTGAGCTCGTGCGCCAGCCGATGATGCGTCATGCCGGTGATGCCCGGATAGCAGAACCGCACTTCCTCGATGCTCGTGGCCGCTGGATCGCCTTGGTATGCGGCGTGAATGTCGGTCTCCAGCAACGCGCGCACCCGCGGCAGGCGCGCCGCGAATTCCCGCGTGATGCGAAATGAGTCGAGTGCGCGATCTTTCTCGGTCAGGGCCGACGAGAATCTGAGCTCGCGGCTCACCTGCTGCTGCAGCGATCGTAACGTCGCATCGAGCGTATGCCCGACAAAGTAATCGATACCCTCGTCGGTCAAATCCGAAAGACCATAGTGAGTCGGGAACAGGGCGCCGAACAGCCCCTCAAGGATTTCGCGCAGCGTCTCGCGCGACGGCATTTCGAAGACTGCGCGATGGCCGTGGTCGTTGCTGCGCGATTTTCCGCGCGATTGGCGCAACTCCGCGACGATGCGATCGAGTTCCCACTGCGCGCCCGCAACCAGTGCGGCGTCGTTGCCGCCGCTGCTCATGCCGCAATCTCTTTGGCCTGCGCGACGCTCTCGAATAACGCCGTACTGAGATAGCGCTCGCCGGAGTCCGGCAGCACCACGACGATCGTCTTGCCCGCGTTCTGCGGCCGCTTCGCGATACGCGCGGCCACTGCCACCGC